>Ga0209107_10000059_pt1 | contig 66380 bp, 86 predicted proteins | sample LakErihyJuly2011_2_FD_187460 | JGI IMG/M metagenome (GOLD analysis project Ga0209107, IMG submission 187460) | Freshwater microbial communities from dead zone in Lake Erie, Canada - CCB hypolimnion July 2011 (SPAdes) (version 2) | ecosystem: Environmental > Aquatic > Freshwater > Lentic >...
CTATAGCATGATAGTGTTGCCCGATGAAGACTTTGCAGAAAAACTCACATGGTGTCTTGAAAATTGTCAAGGCAAATTTAGAGACCTTAGTGAGCAAAATGGTCGTGCTTGGTATTTTCAAAACGAACAGGATGCAACTATGTTTGCAATGAAATGGTCATGACACTAGAAGAAGAAATCCTCAACAAAGCAGGCAAAGACATGGCTCGAGAAATTGACCGTGAGATTCTTTGGAACCTGTTTGAAGGCCTTGGGTGGACTCGATTCAAAATCAGTCGACTAACGGACAACAATCATGCAATAGACATTACCAATTGGTTATTGGATAATTGCAAGGGCCAGTTTGAACGAAACGGTGCAGAATTTATTTTTGAAGATTCTAAAGATGCTGTGCTCTTTATGATGCGTTGGGGTTGACTTGTAAGCATCTTGGTGTTATAATATACATATCGTTAATTACTAGGAGTTGACATGTGGTATCAATTGGTTCTAATTACTAATTTGGGTGCGATAACACCTTTGGCTACGTTTAATGATTTAGGTGCTTGCCTAAAAGAACGTGCTCCGATTACCAAAACGGCGCAATATTCAGCGGAGTGTTTGCCCACACAAAGCCCTGAAGAACTCAAAAAGCAAATGCAATCACATCTTAAAATGATGAACGAATTGTTGCAAGATTTACAGAAAACACAAAAATGAAAATTGGATTTAGCTTTGGTCGCTGTATTCGCGACATTGTCAACGACGAAGTTGGCTACGATGACGTTGCTTGGATCATTTCAGGAACAGCTCTTCGAGATGAAGAAGCAGTTAGATTTTGTATTCAAGATTACATGTACCGTCATGATTATCTAGAAGGCTTAGATGAAACAACGTGTATGGATGTAGGCATACGATTATTCAAAGAAGGCAAGGTGTTCCAACCTCGCCTACAAGATATTCGTGCGTTTCGTATTCCCGAAGGTGCTGTATGGGCAGACATGTTTCCTACCAATATGGCCAATAATCATTCGGCCAAGACAGCATGGGACGCCTATAGATTTATGCTACATATGACAGTACAGGTGCCAGAAGATGTAAAAGAAAACTGGAAAGGACGAACATGACAATAATCAAAGAAGGCAGCAAGTGGGATAACGGACAGGGAAAGATATTTCGAGTGCTACACACAATCGAAGTAGACGGACATATCTGGGTTCATTATATCAAAGATAATGCTCCAGAAGATGAAACCCGAGAATACAGTTGTTATCAAGAAAGTTTTCTTTCTAGATTTAATCCACTTCCAGAATGATACATATCAATTTCAGCATAGACAATCCGTGGCGTCGATCAAGATTTTATTATCTTGGCAACGTTAACGGTAAACTTACTGAAAATAAATGCTGGGAGATAGAACAATATCTATCTGGCGGCTTAGTTGAGTTTGAATTTAACTTTACCATTAGACAAGATCATGCAGGATGTGAATTATCTTTGGGTCTGCTAGGCTACAACATACATTTTAATTTCTACGATCGACGACACTGGAACAATGAAACAAACACTTGGAAAACATATGAAAATTAAATTTGACAAAAACACAATGCCAGACGAATTATATAATTCTCTACTACAACATTTTGTAAATGAAGCTGTGGGGCTGGGTATTGAAGTAAACAAGTTTACAGAATTTAACAATTGGGTAGTCGAGTGTGAAGTCGCCGCCAAAGAAAGTGTACACTAATGTCTGAAAAAACAATTTTCTACGTCAAGAAAGGTCGCCGCTATGTTCCGCATAGCACCTACTGTGCTGAGTTCTGCGACAGCTTTACCAACGGCACACATCTAGTGCAGGTGTACCCAGGCGGATCGAGCCGCAGATTCAATATTGATCCAAATTATGCGGCCATGATTGCAGCAGGGCGAGTTGCCGAAGAAGCTATCTGTGATGCTCTTAGAAAAGCTAGTGAGATGAAACCACAGAGGACTCCTATTACAGAAGGACAACGCAAGGCATGGAAAAAACTAGCCAAAGAGTTTGGTGATGACTTGGCCACACTGAGTTTGGGTTGTGCTCGAGATATTGCTGAAGCAGGTATCAAAGCGCAAATGGTTGAAGCAGACAAATTAATGACGCACGAAGGTGTTCGTAAGGCCTATGATCACTTTCAGTTGATGTGCGAACTTGCCAAGGAAAAACATGAATGACCCTATAAAAGAAAGAATGATAGAGCTAATGGAACCTATCGATCGACAGATTATGATGTGCGATGATAGAAATGATCAACTGATGTTGGCCTGTGCTATGCTGACCACAGTTAAGGATATCTTTGATTTACACATAGGTAAAGACGGTCGGAAACAGATGTTTAAGGATTTTGTATAATGTATAAAACTATCTACACAGAAGTTGAAGTAGACGTAGATTTAAGCGAGTTTGAAACAGACGATCTTATTGAAGAATTAGAAAGTCGTGGTGCCGGAACTACAAACTACGGCGATGGCACAGATTTCTTGCGAACTATCTATGAAAAACGTAGACTAGGACAAGACTATCAAACAGAATTAGATCAATTAATTTGGCTAGGGCTAGGTAAAATTGTATGACTGAAATTCAGCTGATTATACTGCTTTTGGCGCTCTTTGGCGTCAAGCATTTTATCTGCGATTTTCTGTTGCAATTTCCCTATATGCTAGAACAAAAGGGCATCTACGGTGCCGGCGGTGGCGTAGATCATGCTCTGTTCCACGCTGTTTTTACATGGCTAATACTGGTACCGTTTTTGGGATCAATGGCTGTATTCCCTGCACTATTTGACATGGCAGCACACTATCACATTGATTGGGCAAAACAACAGCTGAATAAAGGGCTGACTCCTGCAGATCGAACATTTTGGGTTTGGTTTGGGCTAGATCAAGCTCTCCATTATTTGACCTATATTGTTATTATTGGCTGGGCTGTAGGTGTGTTCGCTATTAACTGATAGTATAATTACTAGATATGATAAGTAATAATACGCAAGGGGCAGCAGTGAAAAAAATAAACGAATTCAACGCCAGCGATCGTATTGGCATAAAATTACTAGAAAATTCGGTTCATTTCCTAACCGGCGAAATTACCGAAGAAAACGTCAACGAATGTATCAAATGGCTGATCTACGAAAATCTAGAATCTAAAGAAAAAGTTCTTACCCTGTATGTTAATTCATCAGGTGGAGATCTTTACCAGGCATTTGCTCTCATAGACATCATGCGAAACAGCAAACACGTTGTTCGCACAGTGGGCATAGGTAGTATTATGAGTGCTGCATTTTTGATTTTTACCAGTGGCGATCACGGAGAAAGACACATTGCAGCCAATACAGGAATCATGTGTCATCAATTCTCCGGCGGAACTGATGCCAAGTTTCACGACCTAAAAGCAGAAATGAAAGAGAATGAGATGTTAAACAAGAAGATGGTTGACATACTCAAGAACGCAACCGGATTAGCACCATCAAGAATCAAAACAAAACTGTTGCCAGCCAGTGATGTTTATCTAACAGCCCAAGAAGCCATCGAACTCGGTATTGCCGATCACTTAATCTAAAAGGTCAAACATGGAAGTCGTAAGTATTAACAGTAAACGCAAAGAACAAATTCAAGAAGAAGAGCAAAAGAAAGCCATGCTGGTAGTTGTTGATTTTATTAGACAGGCCATCGACCAAGGTGTCATAAAAGAATTTGTTGCCTGCTCAATTGACGATGGTGGAGAGTGCCAGATACATGTGGCGGCCATGGACCTGCCTGGCAGTGTTGGCCTGTTTGAAATTGGCAAACACATTCTAATCAGTGGCGAAACACAGTTTGAGTGAATGTGGCAAAAAAGCCACATAGTGTGACTATATTTCTATTGACATATAAATAAAAAGACATTACAATACACACAGTTGGTTAGGAAGGCGTCAAAATTTATTTTGCCTAAAATGCAAATAGAGGTTGACAAGAGAACTAAATAACTGTATAATTAAAACATAGACAGCAAGGTGCTGCCTATAAAAGGAAAAGAAAGCAAAATGCAATCATTTAACAGACATCAGTTTAATACGATGCCCAAACAGGTAGGCCTAATAGCCTGCTCTTGGTTATCGATTAATGGCCTGTCAAGTTATGATCGCACACCAGAGATTTGCCAGGGGTCCCGGAGGACAGTAGTGTAATAATACACAACACCACTCCAAGGACCCCAGGACTAAACACCCTGGGGTTTTTTGTTTTCCGCAAGGAAAGATGATAGAGAAAAAGATTAAAGAAGCAGAGTGGACAGTGAAGCACACTCTTACTAAGGAACAGTTTCAAAAACTGATCCAGAATAAGATGAATCGTGCGGCACAGTATCATCGAGCTGTTAGCAAGCAAGAAAGTAGGTTAAATGCCCGCTAGTATTGCAAAGTGGTAATGGGAAACGAGGTCCCTGCTACACACTTAAAACAGTAGTGAACGGGCGGCGACTAGGATGGAATCCCTTGTGTGGGAGGAAAAATTAGATCGTATTAAAGTATTCTTTAAGAACAGGCAGCCTAAGTATTTTAGAGTGCTTTAATACACACATTGGAAACAGTGTGTTTTGGAAGTGTGCGCTGAATTGGTTGAAGGCAACGGACTGTAAATCCGCCACATAAGAAACATTGTTGGTTCGAATCCAACCACTTCCACCAAAATGTAGGTTGACTTTTTTCTAGATTGGTGTTATACTATTAACACTGAGAAACTTAAAAAGGAAACCAAATGCAATCGTATCGTGTTTATGTTGAAGTAGGTTCTTATACCAGTGGAGGTACCAGCGGTGCTTTCCAAACTGAGAGCCTTCGACAATTTGAAACTGTAGTAAATGCTCAGACATCAGGAGATGCTGTGCGTATAGCAGAAGCCCAATATGGTGGCCAAGAACGGTGCCGTGTCACGTTCCGCGGCGTTGCTTAATGATTTTAGGTCTGTTCGTATAGAGGTTATTACTGCGGATTGTCTATCCGCTTACGGGGGTTCGATTCCCCCACAGACCGCCAAGTTTATTCCTCGGTAGCACAGTTGGTAGTTGCGCGGCACTGTTAATGCCGATGTCGGAAGTTCGAGCCTTCCCCGGGGAGCCAAGTTATGTATCCTTAGCTCAATTGGCAGAGCGCTGGTCTCCAAAACCAGAGGTTCGCGGTTCGAGGCCGTGAGGGTACGCCAAGTTTTATGGAGCTATCGTCTATCGGTTAGGACATCTGGTTTTCATCCAGGCAAGCGGGGTTCGATTCCCCGTAGCTCTTCCAAGTTTATGTGGCGGTGGCAGAGAGGCCCATTGCAACGGATTGCAAATCCGTAAAACCGTCAGTTCAAATCTGACCCGCCACTCCAAACATGGCTCCACTCATCCGACATAGTCAGTGCTGTGGAGTTTTTCTTTTGCCCCGGTAGACAAATTGGCAAAGTCGTCTCTCTCAAAAAGAGAAATTTAAATGCGGGTTCAACTCCCGCCTGGGGTACCAATTTATGGAAAGTAATGCAGCGGGGTTGGTCCTGCGACCAGCCTTGAAAACTGGGTTCTCAGAAATGGGATGGGGTTCGACTCCTCTGCTTTCCGCCAATATTCCCGGATAGTTAAATGGTATAACAGTCGGCTGATAACCGGCCATTACAAGTTCGATTCTTGTTCTGGGAACCAATTTTTTAAAAGGAGATCTGTCATGACTAGTGACAAGAGTGATAAGATAGCGGGGGTGAAACTTTAAGGTGAAGTAACTGGCTTTTAACCAGTAAAACTCGGATCGTTCCCGAGCACCCCTACCATATAAAAACACATTAGGCCTGGTCATAGACCATCGCGGGTATAGTGCCTTCCGTGCCGCGGACTTGAGTGTGTTTTTATATGGTAATATAGCATAGTGGCTAATGCAACTGCTTCATACGCAGTCTATCGCTGGTTCGAGTCCAGCTATTACCACCAAGTTTTGTAAGTGTCAGCAAGTGAAGTCACGCTGAGCAGTATTCTTCGAAGGTACTGTATAGTAGAAGGCAAATGGGTTCAACTCCCAGCCACTCGCAAGGGTGGCGTCCGTAACGGGGACTACGCTGGACGGAGCCCAAGTGATATCCATCGTGCTCGAGGTCAGGCTAGGCGGCCGGTAAGTCCTGAATAAATCTACGATAAAAGCGGCGTAGGCTTACAAATTCAATTGTTGGGGGTTAGTTAAATGGTATAACCGCGGATTTTGATTCCGCTATTAATGGTTCGATTCCATTACCCTCTGCCACAAAATAACGGTCCTTAGTTCAATGGATAGAATGCTTGGCTTCGAACCAAGCGGTGTGGGTTCGATTCCTGCAGGACCGGCCATACAAGGAGACAGTGATGAAAGCAATGACATTTGTAAATGAAAGAAACGGTGAGCAGGTAATATGCAACGATACCCGTATGATCGAAACTATAGATGGTGTTGAGTATCTTGTGGTTCATCGTCCTGGCACTGATCGTCAATTCCTTATGCGCAAGGATGCTCTTAAAAAAGTCAATGGTGTTGGTAGTGTAGTGGCTGCACGGCTGTCTGTGAAACAGTAAGAGAGAGTTCGATTCTCCCCTTCACCCCAAATGCCAAGATAAATAGATGCATGCTTAAGGAACAAAAAAAATGGATCACTCCATAATTGAAAAAGCAATTATTGAAAGTCAACATTGCCAAAGAAATTGGGATTTGTCTCAATCCATTCCTCAAGAAGACTTAGATTTATTAGTTCATGCAGTTACACAGTGTCCAAGTAAACAAAACATTGCATTTTATAAAACGCACTTTATTCAGGACAGAGCTTTAATTGAGCAAATACATGAATTTACAAGACACAACTCTAGGCATCCAAAATATAAAACTGAAACTAACTCTCAAATTTTAGCAAATTTAGTAGTAGTATTTGAAAGAAATGACTTTGTTCCGTCTCTGTCTAATGACATATATAGAAACGAAGAAACTGAATTAATTATAAAAGGTCAAAAAACAGCAGCAGAGATTCCAGCATTACAAAGAGATTCAGAAATGGCAGTAGGCATTGCCTCTGGTTATTTAAATTTAACTGCCGGTATATTAGGTTACAGTACTGGATGCTGTACGTGTTTCCAAGAATTCGAAATTAAGAAATTGTTAAACTTAGAGCAAGATCCAATTTTACTAATGGGTGTGGGATTTAAAAATTCTAATCTAAATCGCAGAGTCCATCATCAATTACCGGACTTTGTATTTTCTACTAAAATTAAACAACCAATATCAACAACATTTAGATGATAGTTAAAAAAATTGGTACATTTAATGATTTTGAAAATTTAAAATCAAAAACAATCGAATTGTTAGATAGGCTCCAACTCAATCAGATATCTCTACAGGTCAAAAAAAATGACAATAGCTGGGATAAATCTGCAGGATGGTTGACTTCAATTGTCGACGAATTATCATTTAACACAATTCATCCTGAACTAAAGGATACAGTATTTGACAATCTCATAGGCTCTATAGATTATAAAGTTTTTAGAATGCGTATTATGTACATGCTCCCAAATACAAGTTATTCTATTCATAAAGATCCACTGTTTAGAATACATGTTCCAATAGTAACTAATATTAAATGTGCATTTTTATTTCCCGAAAATGATTATATGAAACACATGCCAGCTGACGGCAGTATTTACTGGACAAATACAAAACTAACTCATACTTTTGTAAACTGGTCTGATGAACCTAGAATACATATTATAGGAACAACAGGCAATCAATGACAGACATAATATTTTGGACCGGTATATGGCCCAATTGGACTACGAGATCTATCGGAGCCTATCAACTAGCCCATTGGCTCCGCACACATAACATAAACTGTCAAGTGATAGATTTTTGTCAGTGGATGACATCTGAAGAACTTTTAGATCTAACAGAAACATTTATTACTGACAAAACAAAATATATAGGAATATCTACAACATTCTGGCCACCCGGAGTTATTCCAAAAAATATAAAAGATGCAATCGATCATATACGAAAATATAATACGTCTATTAAATTTATATTTGGTGGGGGGCAAAATTTACCCCATGAAATAAAAAACATTGCAGATATAGTGATAACAGGAGAAGCCGAGTCTAAATTGGTAGAATTAATAAAAGGCCATAACATAGGCTCTTCTACATTTGATATCACACAATTGGCACATCGATTCGATCAACGAGATTGCATTGTAGACGGCGAAGTATTACCCATTGAATTAGGTAGAGGTTGTATATTTCAATGTAAATTTTGCGGACATCATAATCTAGGAAAACCAAAGCATACGTATCAGCGATGCATGCGCTTGGTAGAAGAAGAATTAGTATACAATTATGAACAATTTAAAACTGTCAACTACCATTTCTTAGATGATACTGTTAACGAAGATCAAGATAAGGTACTAAACTTATCGATGTTACCAAAACGAACAGGAATAGATATTGCATGGACTGGCTATCTAAGAGCAGATTTATTGTGGAGATATCCTGATACTCCTTTTCAACTTAAGGAAAGCGGATTAAAAAGCTGTTTCTTTGGTATAGAATCATTCCATCCGGCTGCAAGTCGTTCCATAGGAAAAGGATGGAGCGGTAAACATGCCAAAGATTATCTTCCAAAATTATATAATGATATTTGGAATAAAGAAATACCAATCTGGAATAATTTCATTGTTGGATTACCTTATGAAACTAAAGAAGATTTATTAGAAACAGTAAAATGGTGTAAGAATAATCCTATGGGAATACATCGATTTGTAAATTTAAATTTATATACAAATAGATCCGGCGATGATACAACTAGCGAGTTTGGAAAAAATTATAAAAAGTACGGCTACGAGTTAGACTCTCAGAATAACTGGTCTTCACCAACTATGACGGAACGTGACGGAGATCAGATGTGTTCATTATTGAATACCGTGTTACGTTCAACTAATACATTGGCATGCTGGATGCTGTTTGATTTAATTAATTGCGGTATTACTGTTGACTCGGGAAAATCTATATTGTTAAAAGATCAACATGCCTACAAGAAAAACTTTGAATCTTTTTTAAATAACTATAAGTTAAAATTAAAATCTACTGAGTTTTAAATTACAAGAATTGATGATAACAAAATTGACATTTTGTAATATATCTTCAGATACTTGATCAATGCTACTTTAGCTGATGTGGTCATAGCGGCGGTTTGAAGAACCGTTGAACTAGGTTCGATTCCTAGAGGTAGCACCATTTTAAAGCCAGCGAGACTTGGTAGTCAGAGAGTCCTTATAAGACTTTTAGCGCCAGATTAGCGTTCTTGAGAGGGTTCGATTCCCTCCGCTGGTACCAAATTATTTTATATATTTTTTCACAAAGATGTTGACACATAGGTGATCAGACTGTATAATATATATTGTTAGTTAGAAAATGCCCTGGTGGTGAAATTGGTAAACACAGCGGTCTTAGAAGCCGTAAGCTGAGAGTTCGAGTCTCTCCTAGGGCACCAATAGAAAGAAGGGTTCTTAGCTCAGTTGGTAGAGCGTCTGCCTTACACGCAGAATGTCGTCAGTTCGACCCTGGCAGAACCCACCAAGCAACACGGAGCATTGGCCGACCGGTTAAGGCAACAGATTGCTAATCTGTCATTCAGCAATGGGTGAGTAGGTTCGATTCCTACATGCTCCGCCAATTTTTAAAAGAGAAAAAATATATGAAACCAGGTCCAAATTATAGAATGAGTTCTTTGACTAAAGCAAGTCTAGCAATGAGTAGAGTTCTAGATCCTCACAAGAGAGGTGAATGGAAACGTGCCATGATTGATGCTGAACTATGTGCTGCCGTGGTGCCAAAGCGTGAACCACGCAAACAGGGAGGTGGTAATTTTACCACTCATGCATCCGGAACAGTATCCAGTGGAGGCTAACATGCAAGTTCGAGTTAAAGAAAATGCAGATCAGGTTGGTAAGTGTGGTTGTGGGCGTTCGCCTACCGGCTATTGTATTGGTTGGCACGGTCTTAACGAGCAGCAACTAAAAGAAGCTCAAGAAAAGTATCAGGCTCAGCAATTAGATAATAAGTAATAAGTTGGGGGTGTAGCTCATTTGGGAGAGCGGCTGCTTTGCAAGCAGTAGGTAGCAGGTTCGATCCCTGTCTCCTCCACCAATAAGCCCTTATAGTTAAATGGTATAACGACGGTTTTGTAATCCGTAATTTGCAGTTCGATTCTGTGTAGGGGCACCATTTTTTAGGTACATATGAAATTTGCATATTTTAATCCAACGGTGATGGCTGTGGCCGATGTGCCTGCGGATGTATTCACCAACTTGAAAAGTCTAGTAGATACTGCACATACCAAGACAGAACTCAATGATGAGGGCAATCCTGCTATCAGCATACGTGGTGGACAGCAGATTCAACTCTTGCCTAATCAATTCAATCTTGATACAGGACATATCAAACGCTATGTAGAAGCACAGTGCCAGGAATACATGGATGCGCAGATCAAACAAAGCGGTCGCAACGATCTATCAGCATTTCAACCCGTGTTGGTTTCAGCATGGACCATACGGCAGACTGCAGGCGACTATCAGGCCATGCACAATCATGAAGCACATATCAGTGGCAACATCTACATTGATGTTCCTGATCTTGATCTCACAGACAACATATCGGATGCGGTGATTGAGTTTAGATTGCCGGTGGTGAGAAATCCTGCACATTTTGTTTTTGTGGATCAATGGCGATTTACACCAAATCCCATGAAGATGATCATATTTCCCAGCTATATTCCACACACTGTATATCCGTGGAAAGGCAAGGGCCACAGAACAATTTTGGCTTGGGACGTTAAATTGGTTGCCAAAAAGACTTGACATGTAGTCTAAAGAGTGCTATAATAGTTTTGTTGGGACAGAAATGTTTCAACCGGTAAGACGAAGGGTAGATGAGAATAGACACAAAGGCGTGAGCTTCATGCTTACTCCAAAACTACAACCATCTGAACAATGGCCGTGTTTATGTGATCCGATCCCTAATAGAATGTCATTTGTCAATCGGAAATATATGGACCTCTGTGTATTGTATTTTGCACATTGTCAACGAAGACTACAACTCTTCATTGTATATTGTCCGGTCTATTACTTGACCTTTCGTTGACCCGTTATTTTTTTTAACCTAAAGGAATATATGAACAAACAACTTTCATCAGAAGACGCAGTGGCAGCATATGGCGATAGATTCGAAATGGTATTGGCTGCGAGTCAACGAGCTCGGGAGTTGAAAAACGGTCATGCTCCTAGAGTTGATAAAGGTAGTCATGGATTTATTGTTACTGCTCTAAATGAAATCGAACAGGGCAAGTATACTAGACTTGATTTTCTAAAAACTGTTAAAACAAAGAAAAAAGGACAACGTGATGAACATTTCCCTACGTAAGGCAAACGCAGTTCAGAATTCGATCAATGAAGCAATCAAAGGTATTAAAATTGATACCAGCATTGAGATCAACGAGTTCCAGAACGCACAAGATGAGATTCAAAAGGCCAACAACCTTTTGATCACAAATGATGGTCGCCGACAAAAGCTGTTGTTGGCCTTGTACAACATTCGCGGACTGGTTGGTACAGCCAACGCAAATTGCGGAATTGATTTGTCATTGGCTAAGGCGGCGTTCATTGACAAGCGTGTCACACAGTTGACTGAAGTGGCCACACTGAATCCTGTGAGTGACCTAGCAGTAGTCAACGGCAAGTTGGAAAAGATCCGTAGCCGCAAAGAAGAAAGCCGTGCAAGTTTGTACGGCCGTGACGACACAGTGAGTACCAGTGTTGTTGGACGAGATCAAATTGATCAGGCCAAGGCAGAGATCCAGAATCTCAAGAAGCAGAAACAAAAACTCAACGACGAAGTTCTTGAGTTAAATATCAAAACTGAGATTCCACTCAGTGATGATGTTGTAGCAACACTACAAGCTGAAGGCCTGATCTAACAGACCCCGGGCGCCCTTGCCCGTTATACAAAGGGGGTGGGGCAGTCACCATAAAGAGTGCTAGGTTTGTAGTGCAATGGCCTTCCGGTCCCTTATGGGGAATTCGGAGACGCATTAGGTGAGGTTTAACACCTTTCCATAAGAATAAATGTTATGGACAGAGTAACCGCTCAGTCTAGGGCTCCTGTGGTGGGAGTAGCTAGGCACTAATTATCGCAGGATGGAGAAGGTGGTATCTCGGAAGTCTCATAAGCTTCAGATCGTCGGTTCGACTCCGACTCCTGCAACCAATTTGAGGACATGATGTTTTTATTCCGAAGAAAAAAGATAGTTGTAGATTGTTTTATAGATAATCCAGTTTTGCAGAATCTGTTCAAAATTGATCATGCTCATAAATTTGTTCCCGCAGAGTGGAAACAATTGCCACCTATGGTTGATGTAAAATCATTACAGGATCCTAGAAGCAAGGAATCAATACCAATACCAACTGCCAAGCGATGTGTTGGTATGGTAAATTTGTTTACCTCTGGATTTATACTGCCCAGTTGGACAGATTTTAAAATTGAAATGATGAAGGACGGATTGTTTTTTAAACATGACCCTATGGGCGGCCTAGATGCCAATCCTCATCCTCCCTTTATGTATTGGGAAGAATTGTACAAGGGATATCAGCATGTAAAAATTTCCAGTCCTTGGTTGATCAAAGAAAAAACTGGTGTTAAATTTACTTGGAATCAATGTACCTATCACAATACAGAAAGACATGCAAACTATCATGCGTTATCGGGCATATTAGATTTTAAAGCACAGCATAATACACATGTGAATATTTTTGTGAAAAAGGGTACGACCTTGACAGTTAATGCAGGAGATCCCTTAATACAGCTTATACCGTTAACTGACCGTGATGTAGAATTAAGACATCACGAAATTGATGCTAACGAGTACGAAAAGATTTCAAAAGAGTTTACTCAAAAATCTATGTGGGGAGGGCAACATAGAGCATTGTACAACCAAAAAGAAGAATCTAGATGTCCATTTGGATTCAAATAATTTCGGAGTGTGGCGCAGTCCGGTAGCGCACCTGGTTTGGGACCAGGGGGTCCAAGGTTCGAATCCTTGTACTCCGACCAATTTTAAAAAGAGAGAAGATAATGACAAACGAAGAGTATGAAGCATCCACAGCCGCAGCCTTGGCAGAGTTCCTGGCCAAGGGTGGTGTGATACAACAGATCGAAAGAAATGTCAGCGGCAGAGAAGAAGGAGCCAGTTATTCATCATGGTCTAAGAAAAAGCCTTCAACTTCACCTTTGGCCAATCCTCCAGAGGATGACGAATAAATAAAATTACAATGCGGGGTTAGTTTAATGGCAAAACAGCAGATTTCCAATCTTCGGTCGAGAGTTCGATTCTCTCACTCCGCTCCATAATTATGTACACGGTAATAGATCATAACGATACTTTTAAAAAGTTTGACTTTAGTTCGATAATTACGCCACGTGACAATCAAGAAGCCATAGGCATAGTTAAAAACATTATTGCCGAGGGTAATTACTTTACTAATAGTCCTAAGTTTCAAACTAACGAAAATATCTTTAAACGACCAGAGCCTGTTTGGTTAAAGTATCGCATGAGTTTTCTAATGAGTGTGTTCATGTACCTAGGCCGAGAAGTCAAAGTTAACAACATGATGGCTTGGAGTTTCATGACCAATCTCGAGGGTGCCGAAGATCGCGAAAATCTATGGCATCATCATTGGCATCCTACTCATAACACTGCTAAAATGTTAAGTGGTGTCTTGTATCTACACATACCCGACGATGTCAAAGACTACGACTACTGTGGAACTGAAATGGCGCCAAATGGTCCTAACGGTGAAGGCAAAGTATTTGTAACACCTAGTGAATACACGTGGTTGATTTACCCCAGTGATCAGTGGCACAGGCCCGGCATTGTTCAAAGTAACCAGTATCGTTTTATATTAGCAGCAGATATAGAATACGTTTAATGCGGGATTAGTTTAATGGTCAAACGAAACCTTGCCAAGGTTTAGTCAGGAGTTCGATTCTCCTATCCCGCTCCATTTATTACAGCAATAGTGCATTGGCTAGCTGGCAATTGTTTAAAATAATCTAACGTTGATAAATCTTTAATATCTCCTAAAGGAAACTCTAAGGGCACATCATATATGTTTATATGGTGTTTAGCTATCCAACTATGAAACTCCGGACTGCGATAAATTTTTTGTCTGTTGTCATCTAATACAATATCAAAATGTCCGTATGTTCCATCTGTACCATTAACTCGATATCCTTCAATTTTTTCATCATTTAGAAAACCTGCTAAAAATGTTTTACCTAAAATGTAATTAGAAAAAACAACATTGTGAGGAATGTCATTATATCTAGTATGATACAGTGTCTGTTCTTCTTTAGTAAATGATATCCATCTTGACGAATTAGACATTAGTGTAGTTATAATATTATGTTGATAATTTTTTGATACTGCAATTTCATTTTGAGTTAAATCAGTATATCTTTCTATTATGTGAATATGGTGGTTAATGTCTCGTCCTAGATTTAATAATTCTAGTTCAAGAGGATCTGTAGAGTACAAATAATTGTCATTTTTATTTTTTAGATAGCGTGTGATTTCTAAGAAAACATTATGTACATCGTTGCACCAGTGTTGATCATTTAGATAAAATGGTCTAATAACAGGAATTGGAACGTCAATTAGTGATCTAAATTTTTTAAATTTATCAAATGACTCTTTAATTTTTCTAAATTGAAAATTGAGCTCAGCCGGAGAACACGACAATTCATGAATAATTGGATTATTATTTAAAAAACAATTATCAAAAGTAGACATTGTAATCCAACGATTGATTGCAGGATTATTTAAAAGATCAATTATAATTTGTTTCGATGAATCTAGAGTTGATGTTAAAATAAGTTGCATATAATATTTACCGGCCTTAGTATAATGGATAATACAGCGGTCTTCTACACCGTGAATATGGGTTCGATTCCTGTAGGCCGGACCACGCTCTTGTAGTACAAAGGCAGTACAATACATTGGTAATGTATAGACGCTGGATCGTTACCAGCCTAGAGCACCACTTGACAACTTGAAGGAAAGATAGTATAATAGTCTTATGTACAAAGTAATAGAAAAACAAAGCTCAACAGAGTTTGCCAATTTGGATTTGGCCTTGGCATTTGCCAAAGAATTAAATGTGTTCGTCACTATTCAAGGTGGCGAATTTGAAATCGTGGGTGTGTTTGGTGTAGACAGCATCAAAGACGGAAAGTGCCCGGATGGTGTTAAATACGATTGGAACAAGGCGAGCCGCATTGGCCGCGTTAAAAAGGAAAGATAAAAACTAGATGGCCAAAGAAGATATAATTGAATTAACAGGGGTTGTAGAAGAAGTTCTGCCGGGCAGTATGTACAAGGTTAAAATTGAAAACATGCCCAACTTGATGCTGTGTTACACCAGCGGCAAACTCAAGCAACACAAAATTCGTATCATTCTAGGCGATCGAGTTAAAGTAGAAGTTAGTCCTTACGACTTGTCCAAGGGACGAGTTAGTTATAGATTGTAATAAGAGAAATACAACACATTGGCCCTGTTGATTTTAGTTGACAGGGCTTTGTTTTGACTGTATAATATATACTTACACAGTAAAGGACTATATGGCAGGCAAAGCAAAATCGGTTTATTTGACTATAAACCCAAAAGGCACATTTACAACAGCATTTCACAAGGTGTTCTTTGATGCTAAAGCATACAACGAATACGTTAAGTCAGATGAATTTAAAGCTAAATGGCCCGCAGAAAAATTTGATATTGTAAAAGAAACTTACTAAAGGAGGCAATATGCCAAGTGTATTCTTAGTAAGCGACACGCACTTTGGACACACAGGTGTATGCCGCTTCACACGTAACGACGGAGTTACAAAACTTCGTCCATGGGACTCAGCTGAGGAAATGGACGAAGCCATGGTCAAGGCCTGGAACGAAAGAGTAAAGCCCACGGACAAGGTGTATCATCTTGGTGACGTTGTTATCAATCGCAAGGCGTTGAAAATCTTATCCCGCTTGAACGGGGACAAGGTGCTTATCCGCGGTAACCATGATATCTTTAGGGACGACGAGTATCGTGAGTACTTTAGAGAGCTTAGAGCTTATCATGTTATGAATGGGATGATCCTTAGCCACATTCCGTTACACAGTGACAGCTTGGGCCGATTTGGTACTAACATTCACGGACATACTCATGCAAATCGCGTGAAGAAGGCTCGCGGTGTTGATGCACGTACAGGCGAAATCTTGTATAGCGATGAACCCGATGTTCGCTACCATTGCGTTTGTGTAGAACAAACTCCGGATTTTGCTCCTATCTTGTTTGAAGATGTCATCAAGAACATCGAAGCAGAAGGCGGATCAGTAGGCTTTAAGAACGGCAACGGACCTACAATGTAATATAGTAGCACAAAATAGGGCCTTCGGGTCCTATTTTTTTGGCTCAACGTTCTCTAGCTCACGGCATAAATACTAGACAAATATTGCCCCGGAGTTTATTAATATGGCCTTACAAATAAGACGTGGACCGACCGCAGATCGCCTGAGTTATACCCCAGTTGTGGGTGAACTTGTTTGGGATACCCAACTAAATTCACTGTACATTGGAAACGGATCCTCAGCCGGCGGATTACCCGCAGGTACATTGGTCCCTGAAGATGTTCAGGACATTGCTAGTACTATGTTAACTAGCGGTAGTCATCAATACATCACATTCACCTATAATGACACAACAGGTAGAATAAATTCCACATTTGATATATCTGCATTCAATGGTGTACAATCTGGGCAAAGCTATAATATAAATGTCATAGGTGATGACAGCTCAACTATTGTTAATGCTCTAAACAGAACCGTTTCAGCTTCCGGTGGATTGATTGGGCCGATTTTTACAAATTTGATTGATAGCAGCGATAGTTCTACTATTACTGTTACTCCTGCAACAGTGTTTGATTCGAATGTAACTGTAGGAGGTGATATTGTTCTTAACAATTTGTTAAGTGTAATTTCAAATGTACCAGGTGAAGCTGCTGTTTCATTGAGAACTGGTACCAATGATAGTAACGCATTAATCATGTCTTTCGCCAAATCTAGAGGAACAACCGACAGCCCTACCTCTGTACTTGCCGATGATCAACTCGGTGTTATTGGTTGGTCGGGATATAGCAGTGGTTCGTTCTTAACATCTAGTGCTATTGTAGGAAGTGCAACAGGGACTATCACTTCAACGAAAGCACCTGGAAAGCTCGAAATATTTACAGTTGGTGATACTAATGGACTGCTAGTTAGAAATGCATTGTTCAGTACTGCAGATGGTAATGAATTTAGTGCACCTACTACATTTACAACAGACACCTATAGTGCGTCGTCTGCGGTGGTGTTTGGACAGCACCATGACACAGTCGATGGTAGAAACACATCCTTTATAAGAAGTAGAGGTACAGTAGCAGCTCCGACAACAGTAGTAAGCGGGGACGATATTGCAGAAATTACCTTCCAAGGTCATGACGGCACAGCTTACAGAGCAGGTATGGTTTGGTCAATCGTTGCTGACGGTGCACCAGCTAGTTCAACTGTTCCTATGTCATGGGTAATTTCTACCAATAACGGCTCTGGATTTCAAACACGAATTACTATTTTTTCAAATGGAGATTTAAGTTCAACAAGAGCAATCAGGACGTCGGGTCTAGGAGGCATCGGATACACAACTGGTGCTGGTGGAACTGGCAGTCAAACTTCAGCAAAGACCGATACAGTTACTATCAATAAGCCAACTGGCGAAATTACAACCTTTGCTGATGCCCTAGGTGCAAATACTAACGTGACATTTACGTTGTCTAACACCGCTATTGTCGCCGGGGATCATGTAATTGTCAGTCATGTCAGCGGTGGTACATTGGGTGCATACAACATCTGTGCAATTGCCGCAGCTAATAGTGCCACAATTACTATTAGAAATATCACAGGCAGCACCTTAACTGAAGCTCCGGTAATCAAATTTACTCTAATCAAATCAGTGACAGCTTAAAAATTAATACGCTCAGTTTGGGCGCACATCTAACATAACACTAAAATCATTACTTGACTTGTATTGTGTTTGGTGTTATACTATATACATGTTCTTTACTTCATCGAAACATGTCACACTTAAAAACGTTAATATGTGTTAGTTTTCTTTTTTTTGCAAATCACTCATTTGCTCAATCTTGGATTAACCTAGAACACGGCGATCGTCCAATACCAATTAAATTTGTTACAGCACCAGGAGAAGGTAAAAAACCCACAGTGCTGTTGATACATGGAACTGGTGGGCCGGATGGAAGAGGAGAAATGTGGGCTAGATTTTTTTCCGAGAGAGGAATCAATACCCTGCTTGTTGACTTTAAAAAAGGGAGATTTACTGGACCTAGCGATCGTCATATACCTTTTTATCCTAGTCTAATTGAAAAGACACACGAATGGCTAAAAGTACAGCCCGGTGTTGATGCAACTAAAATAACTTATATGGGATTGAGTCTAGGAGCCTTCCTAGGATTTAGATTAGATAGCACTACTGAATTTTCAAAATATATTTTATTCTATCCCGGATGCTACAATTTAGATCGAATTGGTAATAGTTATCTAGTAGAAAAGGAACGAGTAAACCCTACTCTACTAGTGTGGGGTACTAATGATGCATACGAAGAAGGTACTTACTGTCCTAAAATTATTCAAAAAATGAAAGGTAGCTTTGCTTGGCTAGCATTAGACAGAGCAGGCCACGGATTTGACGGTACTCGATCTGTCACGTTCGCTGATCATGCTAGTCCGTCTGGTAGGGCTAGCCTAGAGCCAAATGCAGAAGCGACAGAAATTGCTAAAAGAAAAATTATGGAGTTTATTCTAAGTAAATAAACTTATGGAAAACTATATTAAATTGGATTACCTCGATTTAATTCGAGATGTACAAGACATATATTGGGAACACATAATCCCTATAGCAAGATATGTTGTAGAAGACAAATTAGTAACTGGAAGATATGCAAGACCGGGATTTCAAGTTTCAAGTGTTTTCATCAACAAAGAAGAACCTAGACACGACCCTCTTAAAAAAATCTTTCGAAAGTACAATTTTCTTTCACATCACTTGTTAGTGATTGCAGTTGATCCGGGAGCAATTTCACCGATCCATATGGACGGCGGCGAGAAAAAAAGACCTCTTAGTTTAAATATTCCGATTCAAGGGTGTGATCTTAATTGCACTACAGAGTTCTTTAGTATGAAGGAAGAAAATTTTTGGTTATGTCAGCGGACTTCTACAAGATGGGAGAAAGATGGAGTCGAGACCCCAAAGGTGGATGAATATCGATTAACTGACTACCCTGTATTAATGAATCCGCAAGTGCCTCACAGAGTGAATACCTTAGAAGGAAAATCTCAAAGACTCACAGTAAACTGGACTGCTCGATTAGACTGGAGGTTCGAAGACGCTGTGGAATATTTTAAATCACAAAATAAAATTATTTTAAATTAACTTGTTTTCTATACAATAAGTTATGCTTTCACCTAACGGAATCCTTATAAGTCCGTTTGATCTTTTATAAAACTTATAAGACCTATCGTCGGTAGTTGCTAACAATGCACTATCACTAGGATTAAATTCTGCATGTATCGAACAAAATTTTGCTTGATAATCTTTTAATCTTGCAGCAAGCGTTTCGATAGGCATATGTCGACACACACCAGTAATTGTTCTAAACACTCCAAGCCCGACATAGCCAAACACTTTTTGAAAAACTTCTAAATGTTGAATAGGCCTACGGCTAAAAATGATGCCAGCTCTTAACTCGGGAACACCTAAATTTTTACTAAACCCTAGTAAAATCATTTCTGTATTTGCTGGTACAATTGTTTTAATCAAGCTAGTTCCTATATAGGCACCGTCAAGTATGTGCATTTTACTAGGCCAAGTTGTATCAACTGTTTCACCATCAACGGCGCTAGGACAACTGGCATAACTCATTTCGCAAGAAACTTTTTCTGCTACTTCTGTTCCTGCCTTGATAGTCTTAAGCCAAGAGTAATCGCCTTGCAATATATGTATATCCTTGTGTATTAATCCTATAGTTTCTAATGCCTGTGTAATTCCGTTATTCATAAGATAGGCATATTTAAAATCGTCTAAGGCTATCAGGGGACTGTACCATTCTTTAATCATTGAACAAACATCATTAATCTCGTTTGTGGTAGTTGGCTCACTAAATTGATGGATTGTTTGAAATTGTCTAATAATTTCCGGCAGTCTTATTGGAGTGACTTTAGGAAAAGGATATTTTCCTTCTTGATTTAGAAACATCTTATTTGCTTATAAGTTTTGCAATTTGACCCTCAAGATCAAATTCCCACCAACGATGAGTGTTGATTAATTCACGTTGATTATGATGATGATTATTGTGCCATCCAAACCCTAGTGTGAGATATCCTACAAGAATATTATTTTGACTTGTATCGGGCGTATCAAAATTTCGATAATTAAAAAATGGAATATTCATGTGTGTGATACTGCTAACGGTGTTTTCTCTAGTTTGTTCTAAAATTGCAGGCAATAGATATGCACTCAGTGCAAGGCTTAGATCTATATATGCAAGAATTAAAAATACCATCCAGTTAATTTTAATAAAGTGTTTACTGAACCACATTAATACCGGATCTTTAAAAATTCGTCGCACACAATAATTTTGTATGCTAATAACTTTACTGGTACTTTCCTTTAATCTATAAATTAAGAAACTTTGCAAGAATCCATATTGGGAAGGACTACTAGGGTCTTCCGGTAGGTCAGAAATTTTATGATGCTTTTGATGTATCGCTGCCCAAAAATGTATCGGGGCAAATCCTCCAAGGGTGCTCAATGCTGCAAGAACATACTCCACTGGTTTCCAAGTTTCAAATTGTCTATGAGCAAATAATTTGTGACTGCCAACTCCATTACCAATTGGGCCTACAAAAAACCAAGCAACTAACACTATCCACCAGTTGATGGTTAAGTGGCCTAAAAAGACTGCAACTATCATTGCAACTGCAATAATATGCATCGGCAACCAGTAACGCCAGAAATATCTATTCATAGTTATTTTATAAAATAATGCTTAATCAGCGATGCAGGAATATCCAATTCCCACCATTTTTGACCAAGTCTCCAGCTACCGGGATTGGCATGATGATTATTATGCCATCCTTCTCCCATAGTTAGATATCCTGCCCACAAACTGTTATGCGATGTGTCTGTGTCTAACTTATGGGTAATGTACCCAAATTTATGACAGTACCAATTTACAAACAGGTTTGCTTCTAACTTCCAAAAGACAGAGGCCGGTACTACTATATACCAAAACACACTAGGGGAAAGAAGAAATATGATTAAAAATACAAAGAACAATATTTTATAGTAGTGCTGGTCAAACCACAATAGAAACTTATCTCGTAGTAGATCTCTATTTAATTTCATTTGCAATACACGTTGTCTTGTTTCTAAAGTCAGTTCCCAGCCAATGAGTGTATTCCAGAATCCTGTACTTGGACCGTGTACATCTAGTTCAGGTCCAAGGTCGCTGTTTTTATGATGATGACGATGACTGATGGCAAACTTTAAAGGGCTGTGATTAACTTGAAATACGCTGAGAAATATAATGAGATTGTGTTTAAATTTGCTGCCAGCTTCGAAACTTCTATGACTAATTAGTCTATGATGCAAACTGAGACAGGTATGATTAAATCGAATCATGACCCACATGGGAATCAACCACAGCCAGTCACCGTTTAGATACATGATGTATAGTCCAATCGATGTAAGTATCCAACTAGCGAGTACTGTGATTTTATATAAAGAAATAGTCATGTTAGCCTTTGGTGCTTGGCTCCATGAAAACATGTTTAATCATAAATGCTGGCGGATCAATTTCCCACCAGGTTTCACCTTGCCACCAACGGCCGGGATTTGCATGATGATTATTATGCCATCCTTCTCCCAATGCAAGAATACTTGCAAGCCAGTTGTTATGACTTAGATCTTTAACTTCGTATCTGCGATATCCCAGTTGCCATTTACCTGTTAAATGAGGAAGTACTCCGATGGCTGCTGCACCGTGAAAACACCCCACAGCAGGCAAGCAATAGGCAAATGCTGCCAGTTTCCAGTCTATTAAACTTAATAGAATAATTGTTAAAAAATTCATCAAGAAATAATACTTGTGAACAAATACCAGTTCTTTAGTTTTTAAAAAAGGAGTTAAAAATCGTTTAGGTAATTTTAAAGGCGCCCAATCTGCAAACCATGTTCTCAACACACCATCTCTTGCGGGATTATGTGGATCTTTGTCGGTATCACTAGTAGTGTGATGCAGTCTATGAACACTGCACCACATAGCAGGACTGCCCAAGCTAGTAAAAATGCTTGATAATAACAATACCTTTTCTTTCAATTTAGTAGTTTCAAAACTTTTATGGCTGTAGTATCTGTGAAGAGCTACATTAACTCCTACAATTCCGGTCCATAAAAAACATAAAAATCCCAACAACGGCCAAGTCCATGTGGGGTTTGAAAACAACCAAACGAGGCCGGCGATTCCAATTACGTGATTTGTTAAATGTAATAATCTAAATTTTTGAATATTATTTAAAACCATATCTTGACCTTTTTTGATGTACTGTATTTACTTCAAAAAATATTAGCCTTGAGAACACCGGTTCTTACAATGTAATCTTTGTCATGATGTATCATTTTACCCATCATTGCAAAAACCCAATCAATGTCAGACCGTGTGCCTCTTGGGATATCACAAAGTGTGTGAAATAGATATCTATTATTAATTTCAGGAACTACTTTTATTCCAAATGCGTCAAACGCTGAGTGCCGTTTTTTCTCAGTTATGGTATGCCATCTAATTTTACCGTTGGCTTCAGAAAATGCAAACATGTCTATCCACAATTGGCGTAGGCCGCCATTACTTATAATGTTGATTTTGGGGTCTGCTTTTAGGTAAGATACTACCCATCCATCGTTATAATCTTCAGGTAAATCGTATCTTACTGCAACATATGCCACCAGCTTGTTTTCAATGAGCAATCCCATTAGAATATGATCGGTATCGTCGTCGTTTAGATAATATTTGGATAATGCCGAAAACCACATATCAGTCATTTTTAAATATAGATCGTCCTTGGGATATGCAATTCCGGTTTTTTTAAAATGTCTATCGGAAACTGCATCAAAATTATCATCGTATATTTGTTTTATTGCATTGTAGTCATCAACGGTTAACAATCTCACCTGCACGGTAACCTCCACTCGTCAAACGCTGTTGCATCTCCAAAATACAAAATTTGTTGAAGGCAATTAGATTCTGATCCCTCACATACCCACAGTTTTTTTCCTTGATAAAAACTTAGACCCTTTGTTTCTAAATCGGACTGCATTTTATTAAACAATCGGGTATTTTTGTTTCTAGATATAATTGCCACTTTAAAATTAGGCTGTGCTTTGCACCAATTCAATTGAGCATCTATCATTTCGTAAAGGCCGTCGTTGATAGTTTTTTCGACTTTAGTTACCCTAGGATATTGCCAAGTTCTATTCAATATTCGGTATGCGCCTACTGGCCACCAGTCTCTTCTATAAATTGAAGAAAAAATTGATGGTTCGGAAAATTCATTAGGCTTATACATGGTAAGCATTTCTTGTTCGTCTAAGTTAAACCACTTACCGTAGTTTAACATTAGTTTAGACGGAATAGACGCCTGGATCTCTTTGTACTTTTCAAAAACTGTTCTCCTACTATCCGTAGGGATAAAATTTTCTATCATTAGTATGTTTCTAAATGAGAGATACCAAGTTGCTTTCTAAAGTCATCGGTAAATTTACCGTCAATCCTCAAACTGTATTCATATGTAGGAATGGCATCTCCGCCGTGCCAATCCATGCTGTTAAAAAATGCAGCCGAGGAATCAACGTATGTCTTTTCTTTTGTCTCTGAATCCAGTACCCAGAATCTTTTTTTACCTGTAGGATTTATCCAAACAAATTCATCTCTATGCGGATACCGCTTAGGAGAATCCATATGCACCTGAAGACTACAATCATGCTCGTTGAGAAAAAATATAATTCTGCCTATCTCTGAAAAAATTGGCAATTTGTAAATCCAATCTATTAACTTTGGAAAATGTTGAGCATTGGCTGTAGGTTCTGTAAAACTTGCGTTGCCTTTAAAGAAATAATTTTCAAATCTTTTTTCAGCAGGCATATCTCGCAATGTTACTACACGACTTGCATTGTACATGTCTTCGTACAATTTGAAAAAAACTGCACGTTGGTCCCAGTCCAATGTTTTGAAAATTTCTTTATCTAACTCGTCATCTGAGCTACTATATTTCTTGGCCAAATCGATAAAAGATTTTCTGTGAGAGAGATCCCCTAATCCGGTGCCATAAATTGTGGTATTAGATTTACTTTTAGCAAGGCCAAAGCATATTTCTTTGTGCATGGCTTTAAGCCCATCAATATCAATATACGGCGATACATCTAGATACGGCTCGTTGTTGATTCCCAATATCATAAAATCTTTAAGCAATAAATATTTCTTGTTGATCCCAAAGCGATGCCAGCGTTTCAAACGTTGTATCAATTGAAAGACCTTCCGGTAGCGAATCAACATTTCTTAAATAAGGTTGGATACCAGTTAATTTTAGATATGCCGCACGTTTAGTAGTAAAGTCTTCAAACCAACTAGTTTGGGCAATGGACAAAAAATCCTCCATAGATGCAAATGCAGTTATAGTGTATGTGGTGTCTAGATTGTTAGATTTAGATAGGTACGCAACAATGCCGTTTGGCTTTTCTTTAAACTCAATCATGGCATCGATGAATGCTCTGTATACAGTGGCGTCATAATATTCAGCCGGAATAATAACACCATCGACATCGTGGACATTATTTTTTTCATAAATATCAACAATACCGTCAAATCCTTGGTAGTATACTCCAGGTATACTAGAGACATATTTTGCAAATGAAATGTACATAGTAGTGTACTCCTTAATATACACATATTTAGTTTAACACAGGTGTGTATTCTTTTTTATCAAATATTTACCCTTAATAAATACGGTATGAAAAAAATATACCTAGCCGAAGTGCCAGATGAACAAGCCGTAGACAAATACATCATGTCTGCAACTGGGAGTCGAGATAAATGGTTGATGATTCGAGATAGCTATCTTAAAAAAATGGTTCTTAAAATTAACGATTACAATCATGATCGACTAACCGTTGATACACAAGCCTGTATAGAAAAATTTGGATTTCAAGGATGGACACATAACGACCTAAATAATACTCGAGCTAAGTATGGGGGGTTGAGCTTTGTCTATAACTCCAATCATTTGGATAACCTATCACCGATGGCTAGCACTCTTGGAACTACTAGGAATGCAATTTCTGAGTTCTACGATTATAATACTTCAAATACACCAAAATTAAAAAACAGTTATTTAGATACGTACAGTTTTACAGAGCCAACTGAGTTAAGAAATTATGGCTACATTAAAGAATTTTTAGATGCCCGATCAAAAAGAACTCTTATACGGAGTAGATTGGGAGTGATCAAAGCAGGCTTTCCTAGTCCAAAGTTTAATGAGTATGCATGGCACAGAGACGAGCAAATATGTGTGAATCTTAGGATAAACATACCTATTGTCACTGAGCCAGAATATATGTTTCAAATGGAGAATGGGGAGCCGTATCATTTAAAAGTGGGCTATGCATATAGTTGGGATACCACTGTTCCGCACAGAGTATATCATATTACTAATACCAAAAAGGATCGAATACATTTTGTATTGGGATTTAGTCCTTGGTTCGATTTTGACAAAGAGAATCAGTGTTGGATACAGAACGATTTTTGGGGTAAGCACCCTATGCAAATGGTAGAAGATGGTGATATATTTTCTGGACTTACAATGGTTGATGAATGAATTATACTGTACGGACCTTGTCATCCCAAGACGACTTAGCACAAGCTGAGGAAATTTTTAATTCCCATACCAAGATTATGAGGAATGTTGTTGAGGTAGAAAAGGATGTATTCTTTAGAAGTATGATTAAGGCAGAACATATATTTGTGGGAGCATTTAACGACCGGGGAGAGTTAGATGCATTTATGACTTATAAATTCTATACTCAAATCCCATATTGTCAAATAGGGAATATATACACTAGGAGAGGTATTTTTAAATCTTACAAATTTTCAACACCCGATCATCCGATTCCAAAAATTTTAGATGTAATTTTAAAAGATATTGAATCTAAAAAATACTATACGTGGTACTATTGTAGAGCAAATTTAGATGTCTATAACAAGTTAGAAAAAGAACAAGGGTTATTGCGTTGGTCTGATCTGGCGTTTAATAAAGAAATTAATCATTATAGATATGACAGATATGTTGAGGAGATAGTTCCAGCAAAAACTGCAAGTAAATTTTTATTGCACACAAAGATGTTTGCGTTGGGATTGTGGAATACAGAGATAATAATTTTTAAATGTTGTTTAAAACCAGAGTACAGAGAATGGAACTATCAGCTCACACCGTAAATCAAAAATATTCAGAGTATGTTCAGCCGCTGAATCAAAATTTATTTAAGCTGCTCGATCCTCGACTACAAAATATAGATCCTGCGTGGACTTCAAAGAAAATGTTAGACTACGGCTGCAATGTGGGTCATCTTTTAAGAACTTCAGAAAATAAAATTAATCCTAAAAATTATACAGGTTTAGATGTACAGAAGCATACGTTAGATATAGCGTCGACAGAATTTCCAGAATCAAAATTTATTCTTTCTGATTCGTATCATCCTGCATTTAATAAAACAGGAATAGATAAATTTCCACACATATTAGAAAAATTTGATATTATATTTTGTATAGGAGTTTTTACACATTGTGATATGCAGTATATAAAACAACATATTAATTTTTTTAAAAGTTTGCTCAACAAAGATGGAACTATTGTTTTTTCAATATGGGAAGATTTTCATTATCTTCGATACGTGGATTTCTTTTTAAAATTTAGATTAAACATAACAGTTCCTAAGGAAGTGTACCAACCGTTTAATAATTCTATATATCTAGTTGATAGAGAATATGCAATTACTGATCAAGAGCAATTGGAAATACAAACTGTTGATTGGTTAGAGACTTTTTATAAAAGAGATTACCTTATTCGTGAAATTGATAATTTAAAATTTCCAGATGGTCCTAGATCTTTACATAGTATTTTTACAATAACGCCATGAAACTAACGAACCGACGATTTTTCTATCTACAACTTGCTGCACATACGGGATTGGTGTATCTGCTGTTTGTGGGAGAAGTTTATCAAATATTAATAACTCTCGGAATAGCTGGTTTTATATTGTTATTTTCAAGCACGATAATGTACCACAGATATCTAAGTCATCGAAGTTGGAATGCACCTAAGTGGTTTGAGATTTTTAGCACCTGCATAGGAATTTTTAGCTTTACCGGAAGTTCTATTGTTAGGACACTGTCACATAGGTATCATCATGCTTTCAGCGATACTGAAAAAGATCCGCACAGTCCCAGATACAACAGTATTTTCTATACATATTTTCCCATGCTGAGAGAAAACAATTATAATCCCATGCTGGTCAAGGACTTGTTGGGCAACAAGTTTCATAGAAATATTCACGAATATTACTTGGCTATCATAGTATCAACTATTGCAGTTTCCTGCATGATCATAGGTCCATTATGGACTGTAATATTGTTAGTAGCGCCTGGTGCAGTTTGTTGGACTAATATATCGCTTTGCAACATTGCCTGCCATTGGGGCAAAAAAGATGCATTAATTAAACAAAATACAATATTGGCATGGATGACATTCGGTGAGGGATATCATCGGCATCATCATGAAAGTCCTACCGATCCTAACTTTGGCCAAGACAAAATTGATCCAGGATACATTGCAATTAAATTGATTTTATTTCTTGATAATCTCAATAAACCAAGCACTAGGATCTAGCTCCCACGGCTCGACTCCAAATTTATAATTTTTAGGATCCCAATGATGATTGTTGTGCCATCCTGCACCTAAAGTTAGAATCGATATTAGCGGAACATTTCTAGAATTGTCGTTGGTATCATATGATTGATATCCATATTTTTTAGAATGAAAGAAGTAGTTACTCAAATTATCTGCCATTGCTGTAAAAAAATATCCGCCTAATATAAAAAAGAATAAGAAAAATTCAATATCAATTATTGCAATAAGAATACCAATACTCCAATAAAATTTATAATAATTATGGTGTGTAAACTTTACAAATTTATCTTTGTAAAGATTTCGTGGAGCAATTAGTCCACGCAGTTCTTCTAGGCCACCACGGATTTGCCACAGTAAAGACGATTCTAAAAACCCCTTAATAGGAGAATGAACATCGACGTCGGTATCTGAATTTCTATGATGATGTAAATGTAGTGCAGTCCAGAATATTGCAGATCCTTGACCTGTTAGACTGCCAAGTGTTACAAATACATAGTGGAAAAAATTGTTAACTGTAAAACTTCGGTGTGTCAAGTACCTATGGAAACCTATGAAATTTCCAAACACTCCTAAGATTAAATACCCAGATACCGCAAACAATAAGTGAGTCGTATCGAAGCTAATACATAAATGTACTATTGCAATAGCAGATAAAATATAATTCGGCAGTAATATTTTTTTAGCGTGAGGACTCATTGTAAAGATTGTAGCATGTTATTTTTTCTTGCAATACTTATTGGAGCAGTTAACCGAGCCAACTCTCCTAGTGTAAAAGGTTCTTCAACATTTTTATTGCAATACCAGGCGCTAGCAACAAACCAGCCTCCCGGCTTTAGAGGGCCTGATTTTTTTCTAAATTCTTCAGATTTAACATATGCTTCCATGCTGGACATGTTTTTGTTTCTCCATCCCCAAAGATTTTTTGTTTTATTATAGGCTGTTAGAACATATCCGTACTTGGCAGGATCACTGCCTATCATACTATTACCCTCTTCGCCGGGAGCCCCCATTATTCCTAAGGGATGCATATTCCAACAACTATATAATTCATCCGTTGTACTTTGTAAGAATTCCATCCATACATCTGCATCATCGACTTTATCGCCAGGCAACCCTAATATTAAACTACAAAAAAGTTTGGCGCCTGTTTCTGAAACTAATTTTCTGCAGGCATCATTAACTTTATCTATATCCATGCCTTTGCCTACAGCTTTTCTTGCAGGCATATTAAAACTTTCTATTCCTACAAATCCTCCCTTGAGACCGAGAGTTTTTAACTTTGTTATCATATTAAAATTAGTTGCTATGGTTTCTGGTTTAATATAGGCACAAAATTCAAATGATGGGATTTTACTTATTTCAATGGCCTCTTCGAGCCTATCGAGCTTTGCCATTGAATCATTCATTGTGTCGTCTAGGATATTATATCTTGTGGAGCCAAATAGTTCGTAATTTCGTTTCAGTTCCTCAGCAATACTTGCAGCTGACCGAATATACTCGTCTACTTTTTTACCTAGAAAAGGATGATTACAAAAAGAACATTTAAAAATGCAGCCACGGCTTAACTCTAACGGAACGGGCTGATTTGGTAACCAACCATCTTGAGGTTGCCATACAGTTTGTAGTGTAGATAGATCTTTAACTATATGATCTCTATTGCTGTTTACTATATATTTTCCGTCTTGTTTAATGTACTTTAACGTATTAGCTTTTCCGGCTAATTTTTTTAATAGTTCAGGGAAACTATCATCTGAAAATCCTCTCACGATCCAATCTGTATTTTGTTGGACGTCTTCGTTTATATTCAATGCAAACTCCGGAGCACCTAAAACTATTTTAACATGAGGATAAAGATTTTTAAATTTTTTAAAAAAGTTTTCAGATGCCCAAGTATGTTTTTTAATATGACTGGCCTCTAATAATGACCACCAAACTCCACTAATGCCAAACAACAAGGTGTCTGGTCCTATACAATGACTACAAACTTTTAATAATTCTTCTTCATTGAGGCACCAACTATAATCAATTACTTCTGCGTTAAATCCAGCATTGTTGGCAGCAGTCCTTAATCTAAACAATCCTATTGGTCTCGATACTAGATCAAAATCAATGCTTCCTATTAATAATGCGTGTACGTTTTTTTGCATGCTCTATTTATAAGCTAAATATTGTGTCCTAAAACATTATTAAGAAAATACATGATTACTCCGTACCGACAAACACAACTAGTTATTTGGATAAACCAACTGTTATTTTTTGGTTTGATAATTTTCTCCCCTGATGGTTGGATGATTCCTATTGGAATATTAGGACTATATACATTTGCCTGTATGAGTGAAGTATCATTGCACAGATTTTTTACACACAAATCCTATCAGACTACTGAGATTAAAGAAAAGATTCTTGCAATATTTGCATTCTTAACAGCACAAGGCCCAACTATTTCTTGGGTGACTGTTCATAGAACTCATCATGCGTTCGAAGACACTGAAAAAGATCCGCACAGTCCATTTTACTTAAAGTGGTGGCAAATCTATTTGGCATTCTTGCCTAATAATTATACAAAAAATTTAGTCATTGATCTAATGAGATCAAAACGCTGGAACTATTTTGTTTTTGAGAACAAGTACTATTTCTGGCTTTGGTGCGGAGTTTGGATTACCAGTGCATTAGTTAATTTTTATCTTTTTTATTTTATTGTTGCAGGAACAGCATTGTGGTACATAGCAACCTGTATTATAAACATTGTATCGCATCGTTATGTCGGCGATAAGCAATTTGAAAGTGACGTGGGCCTCAACAGTAAATTTATTAATTTAATTACTTTGGTCGGATATCACAATAATCATCATCACAATCCTAGAAATTATTCTTACTCAACGGGTAAAGAATTCGATGTAATTGCATGGGTAATTGAAAAATTCTTTCTTGTTAAAAATTAACTTGTGTATACCCAACGTAAGCCATATAAGAAACTGGGATTGTATCCACTTCAAACGTCACTGAGTGATTATGGGCCTCGATGTATTCCAAAAACTTTTTAACATAGAAATTATTGTTTTCGGCCCACGCCAGCATCATTTCATCAAAGTCTTCCTTGGACATAAATGTTAAAACTCTAACCATAGTTAGGGTATCGGGTGATTGAATGACTGTTTCGTCTAGTAATTTACCAGATTCTAAAAACGGCCGCTTAAATTCTACATAAGTTGGAGACGCTAGGAGAGATGCATAATAAAATGCGTTTGATGTGTCTGGACGGGTGACCGTTACTTTATGAATATACATGTTAATCCTATTAAAATAGTATCAGTATTTATCAAGATCAAGAATACCGTATACAAATTTTTATCTTATTAAATACCCGTACAATGAAAGATCAACAAACACACCCTTTTAAATTTGGTAACGTAGAGTTTTCTTCGTTCAACTACGACCCGTATTCTATCAAAGGTGTAGGTAAGGATAGATTGCCCATAATTAATATGGACAAATATATAAATCACCAGACGGATCACGAGTTGCATTTAGAGTGCTGTAAAGGTCTAGCAAAATGTCATAATGTTACACCGGGCGGAATGTTTTACGGTGAGGTTCCTCCGTTTGAAGTTGATAGATTTGGTGTGAATTCGTGGGATAACATCCTTAGGCATTTAGACGATTACGATCCTACCGGTGAGCATAGAGCCAATCTAGAAGAGTTGATGAATTCTCCGGGCACTGAAGATTATAAAAAAAGTTGTGCGTGGAGATATGCCTACTATGCATTGGGGGCTATTGTTCCGTGGTTTTTTGTAGTTTACTTAAAATTTGGAAACTTTTTTACAAAGTCAGACGGAAGCAAAAGTATGCTGACTCCCAATGCGCAATATTTTCCTAAACTGATGAAGTACATAGAAACTCTACCATTTAAGTCTATAGGAAGAGTATTACTTTTTACTGCATATCCCAATGCTCCTGTTTGTACACATCGAGACAGCATTGTTGCAGAACACAAAGATCACAACATCAACTTGTTTTTTACAGGTGGTGATAGGAATAGTTATATCTGGGACGCAACAACTAATGAAAAAATTTATTTAGAAAAAGGAGCACGTAGTTATTTTTTCAATAATAGAGACTATCACGGTGTTGATCCAGATCCGGCATTTAGATACACTGTGAGAATCGACGGAACTTTCACTGATGAACTATGCGAAGAATTAAAATTAGAAAACGGATACACGTGGAATTGGAACTACGAAAAATAATTAATTGTAGAACACAATATACACCAGTAACATGACCCTAAATATTGTATGTACTAGCAAACCTGTTGACGGCTTGTTATATTATAGTTATGAATATTGTTCCTACTTAAATTCGTTGGGCATAAGTGCCAAACTGATTGTTATTCGTCATAGACGATTTTCAAAAGACACATATATCTCTACAATTACAAAAAAATATATTCATTGTGAAAACGTAATATTTGACGAATATGTTCCATCATTTGATGACGTGACATTGATTATGGGCAGAAGCATGATGACACTGGCTTGGCAGGCCTTTGGATATTATACTGCATCACAGCAAGATACCCTGCGTTGTCTGTTTATAGGTAATGTGATTGCTGTTTATTCTGAAAATCATACCAATGAATATTTAAAGGCTGTAGATTTTTATTCTCCAAATCAGATCATTGACCTGTGTGACACTGAGGTCTATCCAAACGGGGTTGGCGATCATTTTGAAAAACGTATCAATTTTGATATATTTAGGCCTCACGTTGACAACCCACAGTTCAAATATCTGTTCCAAGGAACCAATGACAAATATTATGCAACAGCCGAAAAATTCATTGATCAATTCCCTAATTACGGAATACTAACATACAACGATAAGTATGTTAACATTAAGAACAATAACATATTTGCACCAGTTGAAAATCTACTGGGTATTTTTGACACCTATGTTTATGCCAAGGAAACATTTGATCCGGCGCCAAGAATTATTCAAGAATGTAAATACTTTGGAAAAGGATTGATCTATCTTAGAGACAAATCAATACACGACGGCGGCAGTGTGTATTTTAAACGAGATATCAAAGAACTTGATGTTAATCCAATATTAGCTGCTATAGAGAAATTTAAATGAAAATAAATCCAAAGTGTTTAAACTACACTTCAAATGATAACAAAGGAGCAGCATATACATCAGACGGATTTATGTTGCCTTGCTGCTGGTTAGACGATCCTCCAGTCTATCGATATATTAAACAATGCGGACTAAAGGATGAAGAACTACTGTTATCTCGTAATGAAAGATTAGAAGATATTTTTACATCAGATCAATGGGAGAACTTTTTTCAAACACTTTTAAATAATCCTGAAAATGCTTCATACATGTGTAAGAAGAAATGCGGCATCGATATAGATAAAAATGCAGTTAGAGACGAGGAAAGAATTGAAGTTAGGGAGCAGGCCAATGGCAAGAATAACTGATGAGTATGTGAAACATCAAAGATCTAGTAGGCCCAATATCGATACATCACATAGGTGTGTATTTAAATGCCCTCAATGTATACGTCAAAAAACTTCAAGCCAAGAACAAATACGTAGATCTTTTGATTTAGAAGAACACAATTTTAAAAAGATACTGGATTACTATGATACCGGCATAACATTTTGCGGACAGATATCTGACCCTATATATCATCCCAACTTCTTGAAATTATTAAAAATGTGTAACGGTCAAGGTAAAGCAATTAGGATTGCCACAGTGGGCAGTGGCAAAAGTGATGCATGGTGGGACGAAGCATACAGTTACGGCAAGGGCGAAAACGCATGGTACTTTGGTGTAGATGGCATCGATAACAAAAGCGAATTGTATAGAATAGGGTCAAACTTTGATGATGTTTGGAAACGCATGAAACAAGGCAGAGATCTAGGACACACCATTGTATGGCAATACATTATTTTTGGTTATAATGAACACGAAATAGATCGTGCTATAGAAATAGCTAAACAAGAAGATTTCAGTCTACTGCTGATAAACACCAACAGAGGATTTAGGCCAGATAATCCCCTGTTGAGGAAAAGTGTGGATTTTACCTTGACAAGCCCTGATAAGAAGCATACTCAAGAGCGAGTTAAAAAAGAGTACTGGGGCTATAAAGCTAAAAGTCTCGATACCTGGCGCAGGCTAATGCCACTGAAAAAACTGGAATCATTATGACATCATATGACGGATGGGACCGAGAGTACCAAGAAAACAAACAAGCATACTTAGAGTTGTTTGACAGATTTATGTCGCAACTTAATTACGAAAATAACGAAGCATGGGAGGAAAGTTTTGCAAAACGAGTAGGTCGAAAGCATGCAGTCAGTGTAGCCAGTGCCACTGATGCCCTGCACTTTGCGTTATTAGCATATGGTATTGGTCCAGGTGACGAGGTGCTGGTCACAGACTTCAGTTGGATTACCTCGGCTGCTTGTGTGAGTCATGCGGGAGCTACTCCTGTGTTCTGCGAAATAGATCTAGACAGTTATCACATGAATCTGGACAGTATCAAACGAATGTATTCTAAAAAAACCAAAGCAATAGTGTATGTACACCTGTTCGGTAATATGATAGACACTACTCAGATTCAAGAGTTTTGCAAAGAGAAAGGTCTAATATTTTTTGAAGATGCTGCACAGGCACTAGGAGCAAGTCTAAACAATGTTCGAGCAGGTACAATTGGCGACTGTAGTGTGTATAGTTTCAACAGTAACAAAGTGATTTCGGGGATCAACGGTGGTGGTGTTTTCCTAACCGATGACGAATCCAAAGCAAAGTTGGTTAAAAAGATTAGGCGTCACGGCAAAGATAAAGATTTTGAGATGCTAGGGTTTAATAGCCGCATGTATGTGCTTAACGCAGAAGTCATTAACCTTCGTTTGCAAAATGCCGAACAGAATCAAACAAGGCGGCAAGAAATTGCTCAGCAATACAACCAAGCGTTTAAAGATTTGCCGGTATATTTTCAATCAATGCGTGATGGTCTAAATCACAACTATCACAAATACACCTTGCGTTTTGAAAATAAAGAAACTAGAAAGCGTGTAAAAGATGCGTTGAAAGCCAGTGTGCATTACGAAAAACCCTTGTCTGAAAATGGCATGTATAACATACACCAGTATAGAAAAGATAATTGTGTAAATTCTAAATTGGTTTCAGAAACCATTTTATCGTTACCTATCCATGCATGGCTAACTGATGACGAGATATCTACAATAATCAATACGGTTAAAAACAATTTTAGAGTGTGATATGAGTGAAAATTTTAGACACAAGATGTTAAACATCGAAAATAGTCCAAGATGCACCTTGCAGTGTCCTAGTTGTAAGCGCACCGATTTTAAAATCAAGTACGGGCAGAATGTGCCCTTACCCGGAGACGATATTACTCCGGATCAATTAAAAAAATGTTTGAAATATTTTAATCGTATAAATTTTTGTGGTCAACATTCTGATCCTATATTCGGACGACACTTTATAGAAATGTTAAAAATTTGTAAGGACCGGGATGTATTTACAGAAGTACATACCGCTGCTTCGCATAAACCAGAAACATGGTGGCGCGAAGCATTTCTTGCAAATATCAATGCACGTTGGTGTTTTGGCATCGACGGTCCACCTGAACTAAGTCATCTATATAGAAAAAACCAAGACGGTGAACATTTGTTTAATATGATGTGCCTAGCTAAAAAATTAGGAATAGATACGCACTGGCATTATATTGTGTTTAGTTATAACGAACACGAGGTAGATCGATGTAGAGAATTGGCACATGCTAAAGGTATAAAAATTCAATTTAAACTTAGTGCTAGAGAAATGGGATTACCAAGCAGTTTTGCTCCCATAAATAACAAATATGATTGGAGGACTTACGATGAATGATAGAGAGCTTGTTCCAAAGTGTCTCAATACTGGAGAAGAAATATGCCTAAATGCCGCGGGATATTTTACTCCATGCTGCTGGTTCGATGCCGACGATGCTCGTAAAAAAGATCCCCTTGTAGAAGGTTTTTTTGATCCTAGCTTAAACATAGATAATCACGATGATCCAGCCACTATCATCGAAGGCGAGTATTGGAATAAATTTATAACGATACTAAAAACTGAACCTCAACGTGCTCCTAACACCTGTTGGCTTATTTGTAGTGGCAAGATTACCGCTAAACATATAGACAATACAGATCTTAAAATTCATTTCTAAAGAAATAATATGAACTTACTAATACTAAAAAATAATAAATCACTGATTATAGACGAAACTATAAGTTGGCAGAAAATTAATCATCCAACAAGAACTGACGATTACGCCAAGTGTGTTAGGGATCTAAATTTTGTTTTTGATGCCTATATAGATGATTTGACTTTTAAAACCACAAGAAATATTACCTATATAGCATCTAGGTATTGGTTCAACGATGAACGACAAATACAAAACCACGAAACAGAAATCGCCGTACACGATTATATGATGGAGCGTATTCTAGTTGATCGAGATATTCAAGAAATTGATTTTAAAGGTCTGCCCAGAATTACAGAGGATGTGCTACTATCAAATCTGCAGTCGCGGCAGGTGACAGTGGATGAACTAGTAAATTTAAAGGCTATTCTAATTGAAACTATAAAATCCGGACCCGAGTATATGAATTACAGTCATATGCACAAATACCAGTATGTGATGAAATATGACACTGAAAAGTTTCCGGATCCTTTTATAATAAAGCAATCGTTATACGAAGCGTGGTCCAGTACCCCATCCAAACAACAATTCATGCCTTACAACATATTTGTGCTAGGGCCCGATGATAAAAAAATTAAAGAAATGATTTATTATAAAGCATTGGTTCAAGAATATAAAACTAATTTTCCAAAATGGGGTGTTGATGTGAAAGATCCCGTGGCACTTGAAAAAGAGTTCTTGAAACATCGATCACCACCCCAATACCTAAATTATAAAACTGCTCCGTATATATTAATTTGTACACAGAGGGTAGAAGATCAAATAAATCCCTTTAATAAGATGCAGCAGTCTAAAGGTTTTAATTTTGAACAGACAACTAGAGATTGGCAAAAAGATCCCAAAAGAAAAAATCGCGCACAAGGATTAGCCATGATAGAAATTGGCATGTTTACTCAAGCATTTTCAAACCTGTGTTTGAAACACAACATTGATGTTTCTCATACCAGATGTTTGCCAACCACCATGGACTTTTGGTCTGAGCCAGAATTTAGCTTTTTAGAAAATCCACCTCAATTGATCTTGTCAGCTGGATTTGGAACAGCATATCGTAGAGATTTTTATCCAGATTTAACACACGGAATGGACTATAGACCCGACTTTGAAAGAATTGTAAAATTTATAAGCGGAACAAAATAATATGATAGACAATGTTTTAAAACATTACAAATATGTAAAAACTTACGACAGACGTCAGGATGTTCCACAATCGATTATAGACGATTTACTGCAACGAACCTGGAAAGTAACTCCGTCAAAAAATAATTTCATGCCATACAAATTGCATGTATTGGGCCTGCAACACCAAGATCTAAAAGATAAAGTTTATGAAAAGGCGTTAAAGCATCAAGATGATCAAGATCATCTCACTACCCCTTCCCCTAAAATGCCAAGATTTCATAACATAGTATCTTGCCATTACTTGTTGATCTTTACTCAACGTGCCGAAGACCAACCGAATGTACACCAAAGAGAACTAATTGCTCTCGGAAGAAATTATACGCAAACAGATCCCAATAAATTGGGGGAAAACTACGGTAATGCACTTTTGGAAATCGGAATGTTTTGTAATACATTTGCCGCACTGTGTATAGAATCTCAATTGGACATATCTTATACACTGTGTTTTCCTAAAAAATTAGACCACTGGCACGACGCCGGATTTGAGTTCTTAGATCAAGAACCGGTGTTTATTATGACAGCTGGTAAAGCACTAGAATATCTTCGAGACGAGTATACTGCACTAGAAAAACTAGATCTTAGGCCAGATTATAATCGCATTGTAAACTTTGTCGAATAAGTATTAACTAAGAAACATTCAGGATAAGAAATGATCAAGACACTAGCTGACCTAAAAGGATCAGAATATCGTACCGTTGACTTTTATATGACAAAGTCGTGTAACAAGTCCTGTCATTACTGCACCGCTTGGACTCTGGAAATGCGTAATCTACATGTAGATATGGACTTTCTAAGAACTATTTTAGATGGACTTGCTCCGTATAAGACACGCATTTGCCTGTTAGGCGGCGAACCTGCACTAGTTAAAAATCTAAGAGAAGTCATTGCTGAAATAAAGAAATACCCTAATCTTGTAATTCAAGTGTTGTCTAACTCACTGATACGCAAATTTTATCCGGAAGTATTGGAAGATCCTGAGATCATCTACATCGAACATTTGGTGTTGGATTTTTACGAAGACCGTATTGAAAAATTAGGCAACTTTCCGTTCTTTGAACCTAACGACTTAAACAACTATAATTTGATTATTGAAACTCCAGGTTACTTCAAATACAAAAACGATCACGATCTATCCTATCTCAAACACAAAAATACTGAATTTAAAGAGTACAATTCAAGATCGCCGGACTTTTTTACAGATCATATACCGGTAAAGGCGCCGGAGCTCGATCGTAAAGTGTGTGCTAAGTTTCCGCTAGTACCAGTGTTTGATTTTGAAATACAAAAAATTCGCCATTGTAGTAGAAAGGTTATTAACGGTTCACGACAGTTTGATGTTACCAAAGAAAACATTGACAAGATGATGAATTACAAACTGTTCGAGTTTGAAAAGTATTGTGAGAAATGCCTTGATATTATTCCAAAGCGACCAACTGCTCAAAGAAATCGTATTATTGAGATACTCAAAGCAGAGGAATTACAAGTAGGAAACCAATGAGTATTTTTGCTGTTGCCGTAAACATTCACGATCATAATACCTATGACGGCGTATTTCACAACCAAGTAGAGCGTCACAATAGAAGAAAGCATAATCTCAATCGAAAGAATTCGCACGATCCTACCTATAGTAGAGAGTTCTTTAATGAACATTTTTCACCCAATTATATTAACGCTGCCGAAAATGATGTGTTTGCGTTTACTATTTCTAATCTAGGGCAGGAATTTGTATTAGACTTACTGCAAGACACATTACCGGATACAAATTTCTTAGCTTTTAATCCGACTAATTTATGGGACAAGTTACATACTGAAAAATATTATTACATTGATCATCATCAGAGTCATGCTGCATACGCATTTCTAAGTTCAGGATTTGGTGAATCAGATATTTTAGCAATCGATGGCAGGGGCTGGCAATTTAGTTGCATCTTTGTTGACAAACACGGAGCCATTACAGACCTAACTGACAAGATGGCCATAGGTGGACTGTGGAATAGACTGGCACAGGATATTGGATTTGGATATCTTGATGCAGGTAAAGTAATGGGTCTGGTAGGGTACGGTGAATTCAATGAAGAAATTTATACAATGATTCATCAGTATTTGGAAAATCCCAATCGCAAACTGCCTAACAATGCAAGAGAAATTCTAAAGCGGGTTCCTAAAGAAAATGTAGCCTTTACACTACAACATGTCACTATCGAAATTGTTAAGAAATTTGTATATCCTCTTAAAACATCAGACAATCTATGTATTGCTGGTGGGGTTGCTTACAATGGATATATGAACGAAGAGTTTACAAAACATTATGTAAATGTGCATGTGCCTCCGGCAGTCGGCGATGAAGGGCAATCGATCGGAACCTACATGCATGCCGACTATGTTCTAAATAAAAACATTCACATACCCAATGTATACTCAGGAAAAGAGTATACTGTTGACCCTAAAATTTTTAAGGGATTAACCTATCAACAAAAATCAATGGACGCGATCTATGTTGAGGTAGCTGAAGCAATTGCCAATGGTGATATCGTTGGCTGGTTTCAAGGCAAGAGTGAATCAGGAAACCGAGCCTTAGGCAATAGAAGTATTTTAGCTGATCCTAGAAATCCAGATATCAAAACTATCATTAACAGTCTTATCAAGATGCGTGAGGACTTTAGACCGTTTGCTCCTAGTGTGCTAGAAGAACATTACAAAGACTACTTTGATACCAATCAACCTAGCCCGTTCATGTCAAGGATTATGCCTGTGATATCAAATAAGATTCCCGGAGTGACACATGTAGACGGTACCGCAAGAATTCAAACTGTTAATAAAGATTTTAATCATGATTATTATAATTTGATAAATGCTTTTTATAAGATCACTGGAATCCCAATGCTGCTCAACACCAGCTTTAACTGTCAAGAACCCATTGTGGAAACTCCTCAAGATGCAGTAAACACATTTAAAAAATGTGGGCTAGACATGTTAGTAATAAAAGACTATGTGGTTAAAAAATGATCGATACTGAAGACCTAGAGTTTGTTGGAAATGTTTTACATTTACAGAATAACGCTTCTGTAGACTTGTCTTTACTAAAAAACATCCTGTCTACTATGAGAGATAATCCAGAGCTAGCGCATGATATCAAGGACTCATTTGGTAGAAACCAGTTTGCTGCCAAATCACTGTTGGTAGACCTAATAGACCGAACAGGATGTTTAGATAGCGAATCTGAAGTGGTCATATTTGGCTGTTGGTATGGTAGCGTTATTATACCCAAATTGGCTGAGAGAGTAAAAAGTATCTACGGTATTGATCTTGATAAACAAGTGATACATATTGCAAAGAACAAATTTTGGAAGGATAATCCCAAAGTTAAACTGATCGAAGGTGATGCGTTTACCAGTTTTCGAAAAAATTATAGCACAGCCAGGCTGTTTATAAATACCTCGTGCGAACACATGCCAGCAATGAAAGATTGGCCTAATTGGGCAAAAGTAAGTGACGATGCATATTTTGCATTTCAATCTAACAATATGTATGGTATACAAGGGCATGTTAATTGTATTGATAATATAGAGGATTTTAAAAAACAGCTTCCGACACATGCTATAGTTTTACATCAGGAAGAATTAACTGACGACCGAGGCACTAGATTTACACTTGTAGGGAAGGTATGGTCCGATGATACAATTCAAGAAAGAGAGTTAAAAAAGCAACAGAAAGAAGCAGAGATAGAAGCAAGACGTATTGCAAAGGAAGCAGAGATAGAAGCAAGACGACTTGATAAGCAACAGAAAGACGAAGAAAGGCGTATTGCAAAGGAAGCAGAGATAGAAGCAAGACGACTTGATAAGCAACAGAAAGACGAAGAAAGGCGTATTGCAAAGGAAGCAGAGATAGAAGCAAGACGACAGATTAAGTTAGAGGAAGAGCTGAGGTATCAACAAAAACGAAAGTTGGAAGAAGAGCTGAGGCAACAAAAAAAGTTGTTGGAACAACAAAACATCAAAAGAAAGGAAATTGATATGGCAAATGATATAAAAGAAAATGGGACACTAGACCAGTCTCAGACAAAAATTCTGGAATTTATTAACGGTCTATCTATCTTGGATAACAATTCTGAGATAGTTGTGTTTGGTTGCAAACATACGGTCGAATTAATGACCACATTAGCTGAAGGCAAAAAAAGATTGTCTGGCTTTGACATCGACGATTCTTTAGTAAGATCGTTGAAACACAATGTACTCGAACAATATTCTAATATAGAAATTATCGATGCTGATGTGATTACTAAAAATGCAAAACGATTCGAAGATGCTGATCTAACGATCAACACCATCTGCGAACACATGCCGCCTATGAATAAATGGGAATCTTGGAAAAGATTCAAAACAGGCTCACATTTTGTATTCCAATCAAATAATGCAAATGATAAAGACGGACATACTAATTGTGTCACTTCCTTGAACGAGTTCAAAACACAGCTTCCACTTAATGTAGAAGTAATGTTTGAAGACGAATCGGCACATGAGAAGGGTACTAGATATACCATCATTGGAAAAATAACTGCGTAATAATTGGTAAATTTATATTTAAAAAGTTCTTTACTTTTTTAAATATCAGTGTACAATTAATAATGCGGTCGTGAGTGGAACAGGCAGACCTCCCGCCAAGCCCATAGCTTGGTAAGGGGACGGGACAAAGTCGTAGACAGAGTCTTTGTAGGTTCGAACCCTACCGACCGTACCATACATAACAACAAGGAAAACATTATGTCAACAACAGTAGAACAACTAAAAACAGACTTCGAAGCATTCTTAGCTGAGGACGCAAAGTTCACAGACGGTAACGGTGCAGCAGGAACTCGTGCTCGTAAAGCATTGCAAGAAGTTGCCAAAGGTGTCAAAGCTCGACGCAATGAAATCACAGAAGAAAAGAACGCCCGCAAAGAAGCCAAGGCCTAATTATGAGCAACAAGGACGATATCACATTCGATGATATTGAAATTGATCTAAGTGATTATGGTGCTGCTCAGGCAAGCACCATGATCGATACCTTAGATACTATTACACTGACTGGCTCAGATCAATATTCAAATATTAATACAATAACTCTACCTAGTACTACATTTACTTACGGTGGAGCAACAGTTGGTGGTATTACTACAATTAATAATATTAATTCCAACAGTCAATGGACTACTGGAACTAGTGGATATACTATAAGCCCTAGCTACGGAGTTAGTCCTAGCACGGTTAACATTAACACCACTGGTATCGAAATGGCAGCAGGTACTGATATTAAAATTGATGGTCAGAGCCTAAAAGAATTTATGAAGAAGATGGAGCAGAGATTAGTTATACTTGTTCCTGATCCTACAAAACTCGAAAAGTTCGAAGCACTTAAAAAAGCCTACGAACATTACAAGACTATGGAAAGTCTTTGTTTTGACGAACCTATTGAAGAACCAAAGTGAATATCAAGATCTATGATGACTTGATTCCCAAGCATCTTCAAAATTATTATGAGTTGAGTATTTTAGGAAAGACCAGTGTGGAAGAGGAAATCATGCATCCCACAGTTGATCTTCGATGCAAATACGAGTCAACCGCTAATGAACCAGGCGTTAACTCTATTTCTTTCGTTCATGTATTAAAGTCTAGTTCTCAACGATCTGACCACTTAGATAATTTTGCATTGATACCGCAGGTTGTTTGTCAAGACCTAGGATTAATTTTAAAAGAAATAATGGTAGCTAGAATTTATCTTATATTGCCTTACAAAACAAAATTAAATCATTACGCAGCGCATCAAGACTTTCCTTTTAAACACACTGTAGTATTGTATTACGTCAACGACGCAGATGGAGACACTGTATTCTTTGACAACAACAATAATATAGTTCGATCAGTTTCCCCCAAACGTGGCCGTGTAGTTGTGTTTGATGGCCTGCTATATCACGGTGGCGGCATTCCTAAAACGGGACCACGCTGTGTTGTAAACTTCGATATACTAACCTAAGCAGTAAATAAACATGAATGTTAAACTTTTATCATATAGTCAACCCGCAGACGAATTTCGAGATATGGGTATCGGAGATGCACAGGAACTCATTGCGTATTGCGCCCGTGTCAGCAATCCCTCCAATCAGTTCAACACAGATACATCAGACAAACTTATCCGATACTTGGTCAAGCACCAGCACTGGAGCCCACTCGAAATGGTCTCTGCCTGTATCGAAATTACCACAACCAGAGATATTGCCCGACAGATCCTTAGGCACCGAAGCTTCAGTTTCCAAGAGTTCTCTCAACGCTATGCTGACCCAACGAAAGATCTCAATTTTGTTACGAGAGAAGCTAGACTTCAAGACACAAAGAATAGACAGAACAGTGTCGAAGTCGATGATCAGTTATTACAAAATGATTGGTACCGTGCTCAACAACGAGTCATCTATGCAGCCAAACGTGAATATGAATGGGCTATTGCTAACGGCATAGCCAAAGAACAGGCTCGTGCTGTACTGCCAGAGGGTCTTATTGAAAGTCGCTTGTATATGAATGGCACACTACGTTCATGGGTACACTTTATCGAATTGCGTTCAGCAAACGGTACACAGAAAGAGCATCAAGAAGTTGCTAAGGCCTGTGCAAAAGTAATTGCAGAAATATTTCCATTGGCAGAAAGTCTAGTACAATGAAAGAAAAAATCGATCAGTTTTGCAAAAACTACGAAGTGCAAATCGTAGATGATCAAAAACGTAGGGCTAGATATCACCCTCCTAGGTATTTTACAGATCCCCTACGAGCAGATATTATCAGTAAGGATTTTGTAGAATATGAAACTGAAAAAGTCTATACAGTTCAAATACCTGAAAGCAGATTTCGTGCTCTAATAGAAATGGAACAGAGATTTTTTGGCAATCATACACACGGTTATAGCGATGCTGACATGTTCTCCATGCTTATGGAAAAAGAACGTGAGGAAAGTTGGTACAGACAATCTAACGTTGCTGTCCAAAAGGCCTACGAGCAGTACAGCATCATGCTCAATCTAGCAGGCTACCAAAGAAAAATTTGAATCAAAAGAGAATCATCTTGACAGGTTTCTAGAAAGATAGTATAATTAAAGTGTTCAACAGAGAAAATATACTATAATGGCACAACACACAAACTACTGGAGTTGCAGTCCCTTTGCAGACTGGGTTCGAGGCACCCCTAAGAAGGGTGCATTAACTTCAGACGGATGGGCCGAATGGGAAGACGAAGCCAAACGCTATCATCCTGTCCGTTACTGGTTAGCTGAAGAGGGTCTAGGCTATATCCAGGATTTTGTAACTTGGCCCGTTAGAAAGATCTACGATGTTAAGTATTACATCAATAATCGCTGGGTTAGTCGTACTCACAGTCTTACCGCTCATCCTCGTGACATCAAGCCTGGTGCTTGGTGTGATGTTGGCAATCGCTTCCTGCCATGCCTATTTAATGAGTTGGTTGATTTCGTCGAAATTGAATCCGCATGGTCGCACATCGCCTGGGGAAGTAAAGAAGATCGTGCTAAGTATGATCCTCCCTTTTGGGCTAGCGGTTGGTGGCGTTGGCGCACTTGGCGTTGCCCTCAAGCAGGTATCGATCATCTTGACTGGGCAATGACTCTAACCAATACTGATTGGTGCGAACCCGATCATCCCGAGTATGGTAAGCCTACTGGGCAGGCTCTTCGTGCAAAAGAACTTAAAGAGCTTTATATTTGGTGGACTGTGACCTATCGCAATCGTCCTGATCCCTACGAAGTTAGTGGATGGACTGAATACTGCGAACAGGCTAGAATTCTCAATGACGGCAGACTGTTTGGTGGTAAGAGTACTCCTGAGCTTAAGAAATTAAGTGATAAGTCACACAAACTGCTTCAAAAAATCGAAGCCGCATATGAAAAAGAAGACGAAGCCATGATGATTCGTCTTATCAAGGCCCGAGATAGTCTTTGGACATGATGTTAAAAAAAGAAAAACCTTTTAAATTCTGGGTGCAAGAGTTGTGGATGCAACACAAAGACGAATACTCTGATTTAAAAATTCCTATCCCTGAACGAGATATGGGTGAGTATTTCCAACTGTACAAATATTGGCTCAAACGAGAATACAAACATCAACGAGATAAAGCATGAAAGCACAAACACCTGCTGAAGGAATTTTAAAAACCAACGACTGGGGCGACAGCCGTGCCTACCATGTGCTATGCGAGTGTGGCAGTTCAGATTGTTCTCATAATCTTTGGATTGAAGCAGACGACTCGGGAGTTGCTGTAATGGTTTATACTACCGTTCGGACTAACTTTTGGTCTAAGAGTCGATGGACGCACCTTTGGACCCTGTTGACCAAAGGCTATGTAGACCTTGAAGGCAGTATTCATCTAAAAGAACAAACAGCATTAAATTACGCAGAAACTCTTAAATTGGCAATCAAAGATGTTAAAGATTTCAAAAAGCCCTAACCGCATGACCTTTCAACAAGAACGTTCTGAAAAGAAATTGGAAGATCCTTCTATCACTGAAGAAGAACGAGTCAACGCACAGGCCTATGTTGACATGTGGGCCAAATGGAGAGCCGAAGCCGAGACGCAAGAAATCACTCCCGAATGGCAGAAAGACAACATGGAGTACGATCTCCGTACCTGCGAACCGATGTTAAATAAAGTTCGAAACAGTGATACCTATGCTCAGAATTTATATGCTGCAATGTGTAATAGACAATTTCAAAAATTGGAAGTTATGCCTGTTCTTAAAGATGAGCGTTGGTCGTGCTCTTGGCGGCATGCTGGTGGCATAATTGCAGATATGCGTATGCAAGGTGACTACATTGATTGGTACTGCTCTGGTATTGGAGACGGGCTAGGCAATGGTGATATAGATGGTAACAAAGGATATGCTTCAGAAGGTGTAGTCACTGACGAAATACGTGAGGATCTAAAACAATTAGGTTGGATTGTGTTAGATGTCGAAGATGATGACCGTTAAGGAGGTTAGAAGGCAACCAAAATGACATATATGCTATACGAAGTATGGGCCGAAGATGAAGACGGCCACAATGAATTATTGGAAACCACTGCAAGCCAAAAGGAAGCATTTGGAATAGCCCAATCTAGTCTCGAGGACGGCTATGTATCATCCACAGTCTACCAAGAAAACGAGGAAGGTGATTCTATCCTTGTCAAAACTTTCCAAAATGACCCACTTGACAAATAGATCAAACGATGCTATAATATACATATTGTTTAATTAATAGGAGAGTGGCAATGGCAACTAAGGCAAAACATCTAGCAGAAGTTCGTGCATCTAAAGGCAAAGATTATTCTCCAAAGTGGGATGGTCATGAAACTTGGGATACCAATCAGTTCTTGCGTCAGTTTCATATTGCCATGAGCTGGTATCGATTAGAGTCCAGTGGTAAAGAACTTAAACCCAAAGTGATCAATTGGATGAGTGCTAACGGCTACACCAAAGAGCAAATGGCTGAATTTAAAAAGACCAAAGACAATCGCTGTGGAACAACTGTAGGAGCCATTGCTGCCTGTTTGTTAAAAGGCATGCCGCCAGTTCGTGAAGATTTTAATGATGGTCGTAGTTCAGCAGTTTGGTTGGGTCAATCTATTGCTAAAATTGTCAGCGAAGGTAAAGACGACACTGATGACAACGAAGAAGTAGAAGTCAAACCCGTTGGCCCTGTTGTCAGTATTCAAGACCGTGTGCGTGAAGCATCTTACAAAATGACTGAAGAAATTGAAACAGCCATTGAGGCTTTTCAAACAGATCCAGAAGCATTTGATCCCAAGGCATTTAAAGTTCTTAACTTGTTAAAAGCATATCAGGCTAAAGCGGCTCACGCTCGCATCATCAAAGACTTTTATGCTAAAGATTTAAACGAGCTTGTAGAAGCGGCTTCGACTAAAGACGAACAACTTAAAGAAGCCTACAGTCATTTAAGCAAGGTACAACTGCGTAAAATCACAGCCTTCTATCAAGAAATTGTCAGTGCCTGTGAGATGCTGGCGCAAGAAGCCAAGGTCAATCGCAAGCCCAAAGCTAAAAAGGCTGTGCCCGCTGAGAAGATTGTGGCCAAACTCAAGTACAAAAAAGCAGACGAGCCACTTAAATTGGTGTCTATTAATCCTGCAGATATTCTAGGCGCTAAAGAATTGTGGACCTACAACACAAAGTCACGCAAACTAGGCAAGTATTTGGCCGCTGAGTTCCAAGAACTTGGTATCAAGGGCACTACAATTACAGGTTTTAACGAAGCAACATCTGTACAAAAGACACTGCGTAAACCTGCAGATCAAATTAAAGAATTCAAGGCAGCAGGCAAAGTAGTGCTACGCAAGTTCCTAGAAGATATTAATGCTGTTGACACACGCATGAACGGACGCATCAACGAAGACATAATTCTGTTAAAAATTGCCTAATGTTTAGTTTGAAGTTTGATAAATACTGGTATGAACAATACCAATATCGATCAAACTCTCACTGATTTAAGCCGTGTTCTCAAAGACCTTGTTGAGGCTGCTCATCAACCTGTTGCTCAAGAAATTACACAGTTCCTAGAATTCCGGGCTCGCAAGGGCGAGGAAAACTTTGGTAAAGGCATTATCTGGAGCGGCAAAGGCTATACCAAACAGTTGGTATACAACGGCAATCCTGATAGATTTTTCTCTTCAGAAAGCATTGATCTAGACAAAGACAAGAATTTCTCCATTGGCAACACTGTGGTGCTGTCCACTAAAGAACTAGGGTCTACCGTACTTAAAAGCAACCTACAAACTGTGGGCAGGCTTCAAGGGTTGATTGTAGATGGATCTGTTAACATCAATCAGTATTTGATATATAATGGCACCACAGACAGATTGGGTCTAGGCACAGAAGCTCCCAATGCTGCATTCAGCGTGGCTGAAAATGCCATTGAAGTGATGCTGGGCACCAATGATGACTTTCACGGAATGGTTGGCACTTTTGCCAGCACAGATTTCGACATTGTTACCGACAATACTTCTCGTATCTCAATCAAGGCCAATGGTAACATTGATCTAGGTAATGCCAAAAGAAATCCCATACAGGTCAAGGTCAACGGAAAACTAAGTGTGGGCGTTGAAAATCCAGATCCTGCTGTGGATCTGCATGTGGCGGGCGCAGTGAGATTCAGTGGTCACATACAAATGTATGCCAGCAATTCTCCACAAGAAGGCACCTATGCCGTAGGCGACATTGTTTGGAATACCGCTGCTAGAGTCGGTACTGGTGTTGGCTGGGTTTGTCTAAGAGCAGGCAGCCCCGGTGCATGGTATCCCTTTGGCGAGATCAAAGAACGAGGGTAACACATGGGCTCACAGGCCCTAGTTATAGGCAACGGCGAAAGTCGTGGCAGAATTGATCTACTTGCTTTCAAGGCCACACATGTGATTCTGGGTTGTAATGCCTTGCATAGAGACATGATAGTTGACCATTTGATCTGTTGTGATCACAGAATGGTTAGAGAGGCTCTAGAAAATCCCGCAACTGCCGATACCGTGATCCACGTTCGAGATAACTGGCATCACTATTTTAGAAAAATACAAAAAAATAAAAATGTAAAACTGCTTCCCGACCTTCCCTATGAAGCAGACTCAAGAATGGACAAACCCATACATTGGGGCTCGGGTCCGTATGCTGTGTTGATTGCCGCTCTACTAGATCATTCAACTGTGTCCTTGGTGGGTTTTGATCTTCATGGTAGACAGGATCGTGTGAACAACATTTACAAAGACACTGTTAATTATTCCAATTCGAAATCCCCTGCTGTTGATCCTAGCTATTGGATCTATCAAATTGGCAAGATATTTGAGTTATTCCCCAAGATTGAATTTGAAATAATGAATACTGTCGGATGGCACATGCCTACAGAATGGCAGAAAAACAATGTGAAATTCATTGCTTTATAAATAGCTATGTTGTATAATTGTTTATACACACAGGCACAGCGGACTTTCTACGTCATTCACCCCGCTATATAAACTCTGCATGTCGTCAAACTTGCTACCTTACAAAGGAGACTAGAGATGGCAAATCTACAAACAGTACAATACAAGTACACCAGCACTAAAGAATATCACGATGCTTTTCCCTGCGCCTATCGGCAATGGCGAGCTGATAGTCACTGTAATCTAAATCACGGCTATTCATTTAGCATGAAATTTTACTTTGGCACCAACGACCTAGACGTTCGCAATTGGGCGGCTGACTATGGCGGTCTTAAAGAACTTAAAAAAATCTTAGAGGATCAATTTGATCACACTACCCTGGTCAGTGCAGATGATCCGGAATTAGAGTTCTACAAAGAAATGGAACGCCGCAAGTTGGCTAAACTAACTATTCTCCCGGCACTGGGCTGTGAAGCACTAAGCGACATGCTCTACAAGTATGTCAACGGTGTTTACATTCCGGACATGTGGGGTGACGGTGAAAGCAAACGCTTGTGGTGCTATCGTGTAGAAGTTCGAGAGACACAGAGCAATATGGCTTTTCGTGAAGGACACCGTGAATGGAATGAGGATTTATTTGCGTGAACTCGCTTGAACGAGTATGGGCCCGGGCAACCGGGCACCTTATGGGGAACACTGACAACGACCGCCCAGATGTTCCTATCCTAACACTAAAAGAAGCCCGTTGGGCTTTATTTTTTAAAACATTCTGGGTTATCATTCACATCATAACCTGCTGCTTTATTATTGCCAACACCATTAGGCATTGGTAAATAATAATATGCGCACATTTAATATTCATAATATCGAATTAGGGAATGATAAACCTCTCGTATTAATTGCTGGACCTTGTCAAATTGAAAGTCTGGATCATACACTCGAAACTGCACACAGCATAAAAGAAACCTGTGACAGTTTAGGGATTAAGTTTATCTATAAAAGTAGTTTTGACAAGGCCAATCGATCCAGTATATCAACTCGACGAGGCATCGGAATCGACGAAGGTTTAAAGATTCTCAATACTGTTAAACATAATCTTGGAGTGCCTGTTTTAACAGATATTCACGAAAGTTATCAGGCAGAATTGTGTGCTACAGCTGGTATTGATATATTACAAATACCAGCATTCTTATGCAGACAAACTGACCTATTGTTGGCAGCAGGTGCTACAGGCTGTGCTATCAATGTCAAAAAAGGGCAGTTCCTTGCACCCCACGATATGAAGAATGTTGCGGCAAAAATTGCCTCAACGGGCAATGAACGAATTATGTTATGTGAAAGAGGATACACTCATGGATACAATAATCTTGTGGTTGACATGCGCAGTCTACCTATTATGGCAAGCACTGGCTATCCAGTGGTCTTTGATGCCACACATTCTGTTCAACAGCCTGGAGGAATGGGAGAAAGATCTGGAGGAGATAGGACCATGGTCCCCTACCTGGCGAGAGCTGCTATAGCCACAGGATCAGTGGCAGCGGTGTTTATGGAATGTCATGAAGACCCTGATCGCGCACCCAGCGATGGTCCTAACATGATTAACCTCAACGACCTAAGTGATACATTAAAAAAATTAATAGAAATAGACAATGTGGTCAAGAGAAAATCTCACTAAAGAACAGTGGCGACACTATAAAAAGTTTGGTTTTCCTCCTACTGAAATTAGTGTAGAAGAACCAATACCCAATCCTATCCCTGTACATACTCACGTTGAACCAATTTCTGTGTTGTGTGTTCGATTCGGACCACGTTATGGTAGAGAATACGTCGAACGTCTACGCAACATGGTTGCTAGACATCTAACCGTTCCCTATGAGTTTTTCTGTTTAACTGACGATCAACATCCAATAGACAGTGTTACCAGTATTGTAAGACCGCATGCCGGGTATGCAAAAGGTTGGTGGCACAAGGTTCACATGTTTGATCCTGGGTTAAATCTGCGTGGCCGAGTTTTATATTTTGATTTAGATATTGTCATCCACAATAATATTGACAAGTTGGTATTGGGGTATGACCGAGAGTTCTTAGGCATTAGAGACTTTAATAGAAAGTTCAATCCCCAGTGGAATATTCTCAACAGCTCTGTTATGAGTTGGCCTGCGGGCTTGCATCCAGATATCTTTACCACTTTCCAAAACAATCCCAAGCAGGCTCAAAAATTACACGGTGATCAAGATTGGATTTGGCAGGTGGCAAAAAGTCGTATAACCTTTTGGCCGGAACAGTGGGTACAGAGTTATAAGTGGGAGATACGTGATCGAAATGAATTGGTGTATCAGGGCGGCAAAAGATTTTTCAAAGATGTGCGTAGCCCAAAAGTGCATGCAGAGTGCGCTGTCTGTGTGTTTCACGGCGATCCAAAACCCGACGAAGTTATGGATCAATTTGTGATCGATAACTGGCGGTGATTGTGTTATACTTTATAAATTAGGAATGTATGGAAAAAAATTACGTATTTCAAATTAATATGACATCTGCAGGAAGTACTTCTTTATGCAAAGCATTAGATATTTTGGGAATTCCATCTCTTCATTATCAAGCTCCTTTGCCGGACGATAAGATATTTGAGACTGAAATTATTCCTGAAAATATAAAATCTGGCAGAAGATTGTTTTATCCATACGATGAAGAATGGAGGGGATTCCTTGATTTTAACGGACGCTTATATGTTAGCACACTATATGAAATGTATCCCAACAGTAAATTTATATTTACTTGGAGAGCATATGAACCTTGGTTAAAAAGCACAATAAAATTAGCTCGAAACCTGCATCAGATGCGATTTAATCAAGACATGTCTGAAGAAGAGATTGCACAGATAAAAATAGATCGACAAGAGAATTGGGAACTTAATAACGAACTATGCAGACTTTTTAGAAATCATCCAAGATTTTTAACAATGAAAATTTGTGATGGTGGTGGAGATGGGTGGGAGAAACTGTGTAACTTTTTGGAAATCCCTATTCCCGATGTTGATTTCCCGCATATTATATCAAACAATCATGTCTTTGATAATCCTGTTGACAATTAAATAATTTTGTGTTATAATATATTTAAATTAACAACATTAGGCACACATGATTAAGCGTATTGGCTTTGCCTGCAAATGGATCAACGATCCTGCAGAAGTTAGCGGCATGAAAATTAATGCTCGTGATCGCGACTTAAATACAGGCTCTACCACAGTTAGGTGGTTGCGTGAACATCCTCAAGAAGCAGAACAGCGACTTTGGGACTTGATGGAACGAAACATAGAAGCCTGCTACAAATTGGTCAGCAGGGTAGGAACACTAGATGAAGATCTTAGAATGGTACGACTCTCAAGTGATATACTTCCTGTATACACTGAGCCTAGTTGGAAGTGGTTTTGGCGGCAGCCCGATGTTAGAGCCTTTGCAGAAAGAGGATTTGCCAGAGTGGGTGATGTGGCTCGCAAGAATAATGTTAGGCTCAGCTTTCATCCTGGCCAGTTTTGCGTGTTGGCGTCTATTAACCCGGGCATAGTAGAACGCAGCATAGAAGAGTTTGAGTATCATGTGGACATGGCTCGTTGGATGGGATTTGGTAAAACATTCCAGGATTTCAAGATCAACGTGCATATCTCCGGCAAGCAAGGCCCACACGGTGTTCGTGCCGCCCTCAGCAAAATGACACCCGAGGCCCGCAACTGTCTTACCATCGAGAATGATGAGATGACCTGGGGCATTGACTCCAGCATTGAGTTGGTCAAGGACTGTGCTCTAGTCATGGACATTCATCATCATTGGATTAATTCTGGAGAATATATTGAAGCAACTGACGATCGTGTTAAGCGGATTATTGATAGCTGGCGTGGCGTTCGCCCTGTGTTACATTATAGTGTTTCACGGGAAGACTGTCTTATTGACCATCCCGGACACATCCGTCCCAATCTTTCGACCCTCTTAGAGCAGGGCTACAAGAAACAAAAGCTCAGAGCACACTCTGAATTTTACTGGAATACAGCAGTGAATGAATGGGCGCTGAGCTTTAGGGACAACTTTGACATCATGTGCGAAAGCAAGGCTAAGAATCTATCTAGCTTTGCCCTCTTCGAACAAGATCTCAAGCAGCCGGCTTTGCTTTTGGCTTAGGTGCTGCTTTTGGCTTAGGTGCAGTCTTTGGAGCAGCAGGCTTCTTGGCAAACTGTTGTTTCTTAGGTGCAGGCTTTTTAGCAGGCGCTTGTTCAACTACAGCCGTTGGAACAACTGCTTCTGGAACAACAATCACTGCCTCAACTGCTGAGGCCGGTGTTACTTCAACTGCTGGCGCAGGTGCTACCTCAACTTTGTATGGTACTTCCGCAGTTGTTTCTGCTGGCTTGGCACCAAATAGCTTCTTAATTAATCCTAGCATATTAAATCTCCTTAGGAATTTATTTAGCGGTAAATACAAGTATGGAATTTAAATTCATTCAAAAGTTTATAATCGAAGGTAAAAAAGACAAACTCATACAGTTGACATTGCCCTACGACCGTGATGAGTTAGCGCCGATAAAAAGTAAAGAAACTATAGATTATCATTACGGTACACTGTACAAGGCCTATGTTGATCGATACAACAAGGGCGAAGGTGATGATGATTTTAACGAAGCTGGTGCGTTTTTACACAATATCTATTTTGGTCAACTGCAAAAACCAGAAGGATCCAACAGACCCTATGATGCTATTTTACAGTTTATAGAAAAACATTTTGATACTTTTGACCGTTTCAAAGAAGAATTTGAAAAAACTGCTATGAGTATACAAGGCAGTGGTTGGGTCTACTTGGCTCGGGATGGCAAGATTAAAACCATTGTGAATCACGAAATCAGGAAAGATATTGTATTATTAGTGGATTGGTGGGAACATGCTTGGGCTTTGGACTATCAAGCAGACAAAAAGAAATACTTGCAAAACATATGGAAAATAATCGATTGGAGGATAATCAATGGCGTACTCGGACAAGGTAATTGATCACTATGAAAATCCCAGGAATGTCGGATCTTTTGACAAGACTGATACTGGTATTGGTACTGGTATGGTTGGCGCACCTGCATGCGGCGATGTAATGAAATTACAGATAAAGGTTGACAATGATACAGGTATTATTACAGATGCAAAATTTAAAACGTATGGCTGCGGATCGGCTATTGCGAGCTCGAGTCTTGTTACAGAGTGGGTCAAAGGCATGCACATCGACCAAGCCAGTCAACTCAAAAACTCCGAAATCGCCGAAGAACTAGCACTGCCTCCTGTAAAAATACATTGTTCAATACTTGCGGAGGATGCTATCAAGGCCGCAGTGGAAGATTACAGGAGAAAACATTAATGAAACCACAACGAATTTTGATCATGGGCCTGCCTGGCTCGGGCAAAACTTACTTTGCTGAAAGACTAAAGAAATATCTTGAAGACAATTCCAATGTGCAGACCATGCCTTTAGAGCGTATGGCACATCTAGAGTTGACGCCACTACAGTATTCCAGCAAGGTGGACTGGTTCAATGCAGACGAGATTCGTAAACGATTTAACGACTGGGATTTTAGCCGCGAAGGACGTATTCGTCAAAGTATCAGAATGTTTGATTTTGCTATCAGTTGCACTGAAGACTTTGTGATCTGTGACTTTGTTGCACCTTTGGTAGAACAACGCAACAACTTCAAAGCAGATTGGACCATCTGGATGGATACAATTGATGCTGGTCGATTTGAAGATACCAATCAGGCATTTGTTCCGCCTGAACAATACGACTTCCGTATCACTGAACAAAATGCTGAAAAATGGGCAGAATTTGTAGGCGATCATATTTTGTACAATCGTCGAAGACCACGATTTGATTGGCAAAAAGAAACTGTACAAATGTTAGGTCGTTGGCAACCCTGGCATGCTGGACACCGTGCCTTGTTTGATCGGCTAATTGCCCGTACCGGACAAGTTGTCATACAGATTCGCGATGTGCAAGGTTGGCAAGGTTCAAATCCTTTTGCAGTAGAACAAGTAAAAGGTTTTATTCGTCGAGATTTAGATCTGTTGTATCAGGGACAATACGAAATACAAGTTGTACCCAACATTGTACACATTGGATGGGGTCGCGGTGTAGGCTACACTTCAGGTGAAGAAACATTTGACGAATCTATTACAGATATCAGTGCTACAAAAATTCGTAAGGAATTGGGCCTAGAGTGATAGAAAGCCACAAGCGGACGTTTGTAAAAACTATAAGTTGGCGCCTTACTGGTTCCACTGCAACATTTCTAATTGCATTCTTGCTTATTGGAAATATTACGATAGCAGGAACTATCGGGATAGTGCAGTTAGTGACAAATACTATCTTGTATTACGTACACGAACGGTTGTGGAATAATATACATTGGGGCAGAAAATGATCTGGATTGAAAAGGTCGCTGTCATTGTTACAGGCAAAGATTAATGATTACTGTAACCGACACAGCCAGTAAACGAATTACCCAAAATCTAGCAAAGCGTGGTCGAGGAGTTGGTATTCGCATAGGTGTAAGAACCACAGGTTGCAGTGGATTAGCATACACTATGGAATATGTAGATGAATATACAGCAGAAGCTGGCGTAACAAATTTTGCTCAAAAAGACTTTGTAGTATTAGTTGATGCAAAAAGCCTAGTCTACTTAAACGGATTAACTATGGACTGGGTCCGCAATGGGCTCAACGAAGGTTTCGATTTTAGCAATCCAAACGAACGAGACCGTTGCGGCTGCGGAGAAAGTTTTAGAGTCTAGTATTTGCCCACAGGCAGTTCGGTACTTGCCGGCATATCCCAAATCTGCTTGCGTTCAACACCTTTACGCTGGGCAAACTTCTTGGCATCACAACTAGAGCAAACATGAAAGTAGTTATTGCTCAAACGCTTGTGATCCATATGTTTTAAATCCCTAGTAAAAGCTTCATCACAATTATCGCAACGAAAGACTGCAACGGTCTTTTTACGAACGTATTCATGTTGTATCCCCAATTTACTGAGCCTAACATGTTGAGTCTGCTGAGTTTCTTTTTTTAGGAACATCATGTATTTACATTCGGCTTATAAAACTTTGGGCTAAATAGTAGAGTAACCATACATCTTAGGATCTACCATGGCAAGAAAAATTATTGATACCGGCGTTGTAGGCAACGACGGCACAGGCGACAGTATTCGCGACTCGTTTAGAAAAGTCAACGACAACTTCCGTGAGCTCTACAGCTCATTGGGTCTAGGCGAGAAACTAACTTTCAAAAATCTCGATGACGTTCAGGGCAGTTATCTTGGGCAGGAAAATGCCATTCTCAGTATCAACAACACAGAAACCGGTATTGTATACAAACAGTTCACTTCAGGTGCTGGTATAAATCTTGATTTCACAACCAATCAAAATGAAATACGCATCAGTTCAGAGTTCTCTGAAGTGGTTGGCGATACCAGTCCACAGTTGGGAGGCAATCTCAGCGCACGATCTGGTGGTACTCAGTTTAGAATCAGAGACCTAGGCACCGACAATATTCCACTGGTCCCTGTATTCGACCACGAAGCCATCAACAAACGTTATGCTGATGGCAAAGTTTCCAGAGCGGGGACCAGTGCCATCGATCCAAGAACTGGCCTGGTAAATGGTGCGTTTGGCACAATGAGCGGTCCGTTGATTCTGTCTAGAGACCCTGAGCCAGATGACGATGATGTCTATGATGGATTGATTGCTGCTACCAAACGGTATGTGGATAATTCTGCCTTTGGCAGCACAATCAATCTGTATGTGGCCACATCAGGCGTTGACGATCGTCCAGGAGTCAGTGCAGCACTACAAGGTCGAGCATTGGCCTATGCCTATCGCACTTTAGAAGCTGCCTTAAAAAGAGCAGAAGAAATTGTACTAGAAGCCAGAAATGAGATAGGTCCCTACAAAAAAACATTGACCTACAACAACGGAGTATCTAACTGTACTTTAACCAAGATTGAAGATGCTCCGGGCAGCGGTTCAGGATTCAGCGGCAATGCCCTAATGAGTGTTGACACTGTGGTGGTGAATACGGTGGGTGTGAATTATCAAATTGGCGATATATTAACTGTGGTTGGAGGAACATTCTCCGAACCAGCTAGACTACAGATATTATCTACAACAGAAGCAGGTGGCGTGTTAACATTCCGCATTGTGTCCTCTGGAGTATACACCATATTGCCTCTCACCAGTACCAATGTGGCAACCACAGATGACAGCGACAATGGTCAGTTGGCCACTTTGAATTTAACCTACAAGGTCAACAACGTGGTAGTAAACAGCGGTGGCAGTGGGTTTGGATTGGCATCTGTTAGAATATCAGGTGGTGGAGGCTCAGGAGCGTTTGGTACTGCCGACGTGGTAGGTGGCAGTGTGATCAGCATCACCGTCACAGATCAAGGATCTGGGTTCACCAGCCAACCAGTAGTCACAGTGTCCCTTCCTAGATTTTTCATAGAAACCGGAGGCTATCGCACAGACTTTACTGGAGACTACACTACATCAACTCCCAGTGCTATCAGAAGCAGAGATATACGAGAGGGTCTTTTCCTAAGAGGCGAAACATCAGGAGCCTTGGCCCAGATACTTGGCCACACAGGCGCTCTGGACTCAGCAGGGGATGAAATTTTTGACGTTGATCTCAGATTTGGTACATTCCAAATTGGTGAAGTTATATCATATGGTGATGTACAGAAAAATATACAATTGAGTGTTCTAGTTGAAAGTGGCGTCTACGAAGAAAACCTACCCTTAAGACTGCCGGCTAACGTCTCCATAGTCGGTGATGAATTCAGACGCTGTATCATAAGACCAAAACCTGGTATAAGTTCTAGCCCATGGGCCTTCTTGTATTTCAGAAGAGACCTCACTGTGGGAGTGATAGGCACTGATCAAATCACGCTAACTGATAGACTATTTGGTTATCACTATTTGCAAGGCACAGATGAACCTGTGTATCCATTAATTAACAATAGAGGATTCTATAGAGCAGCGGCACAACTGTTGACTTTGAACAGATCCTTTATACAAAAAGAAGTCATAGCTTGGATCACCGATCAAATTTTCAATGAAACTTCACCATTCACTGCTAATTTTTTATACGACAGCGATCTCTGTGAAAGAGATATCGGACTACTGCTAGATGCCATGATATTTGACCTAAAGTACGGAGGTGCTAATAGAACAATATCTGCGGCATTGAAGTACTTTGGATCCGACAGTGGGTTGATTGCAATTGGTGCTCAGGGAGATGAAACCCTTGCAGCCATAGGCAGAGTAGGAACATTGGCTCAACTGGTGGTTAGAAATGTACCAATACAGGAACTTTTCCAAACATCATACTCGCAAATAGTAGACGGTGCCTACGTGGCCGAAACCGGAACCACCGGAACTTCATTCAATATCACGGGTGTTACCAATGCCAGTCCCATGGCCATTACCACTGGCACTGCTCACGGGTTAGTGGACGGCGATCAGATATTGATTAGCACAGTTGGTGGCACCACAGAAATAAACGGCAATGACTACTATGTAGATGTGATTAATCCCACAAGTTTTTACATATACAGTGACGCTCTACTAACCATTCCTATCAATGGCGCTGCCTTTGGCACATACACATCAGGTGGTAATGCTGTCAGTATAGGAGGTGTATTGGGTGCCTTGTTTGACGCTGTGATAGATATCCTTGATGGTGTAGGCAGCAGCAATGTCAACTTGCCTAAAAACAACAATGAAATGGATGTGCTGCTGTGCAATGACGCAACTAGGGTACAGGCCATTACCTTTCAAGGTCACGGCGGATTTGCCATGGTGCTTGATCCAGAGGGACAAATTCTTGCTAAATCTCCATATGCACAGGAATGTGCATCATTCTCTCGCAGCACAGGTAGGCAAACGTTTGCCGGTGGACAATACATCGACGGCTTCACTGGCAACTTGAAATTCAAACTCCTGAGCAAAGACTCAGACACATTCCTACGTGTTGGCAATCTAAAACGCTTGCCTCAACTGCCTGGATCATTTATCGTTGACGACACGATCTACAGAATCAACTATGTGAGAGACTACACATTCAACGTGGCAGGATCAACTGCATCATTTGTCATGGATGAGACCACACCGTGGCCATTTGCACTGTTCAATTACAATGAAGCCATATGTCGAAGAGATGTGGGATTGATTCTTGATGGAGTTGGCTATGACGTGGTATTCAGCACTAACTATCATGCCAGACGTTCTGGACTAACATACAGACTGGCCAGTGCTGCGGTAGTAATCAATGATCAATTAGATCTCACTGTGAGAGCCATTGAACAGGCTCACGATGATGCCAGCACCTATCTTGAACTTTATCCCACAGCACAGGCAGTGGTAGCCAGCAGTAAAACAATCATAGCCAACATAGTGAGAGAGGGCGCGATATTTGCTCCTGCGTTGAGTTTTACCTCTCCTCCAGGGTTGGCAGCTAACAGAACCAATGCCAAAACACTGTTACAGGCCAATATCACCTACATTGTAGATCAAGCAGTGGGTTATCTTGCCACAACATATCCAGCACTGACCTTTAATGACTTTGCAAGAGATATAGAATATGCTATCGAATCATTGATTTATGACATCATCTATGGTGGTAACAGTGAAACACGTAAAGTAGGTTTGAAATATTGGGATGGCGTAGGTGATGCTGTGGCGTTGCAAATACCTGTGCTGATCCAGGCAGCAACAGCCGCAGGCATTGATCATGCCAAGTATGTGGCCAAGCAGGTCATACTTGACCTTGCACCCGCAGTATCTTATTCGGCCACAACCCGAGTGTCTGGCACAGTCAGTGATGCCGCTATTCAAGCAGTTATAGAAACACTGTTTACCAATGTAAGTGCCATACTCACAGGCGGTGTCGGATCAGCCGCAGCAGAAACACTGCCCGACTTGACCGCCTATGCCTATTTGGCGGCGGGTGTGTCTGCACGTAGCACCATTGTGGCAAATAAAACTCTTGTGCAAAATTCAGTGATAGCATTTATCGATGAAAATGCCAACGTCTATGAAGTGTTGATGCCAGGTAACAGATCAATGTTGAGCAACGACTTCACACAAATCAATGATCTTGGTTATGGTATTGTGGTCAACAACGGCGGTCTTGCAGAATGTGTGAGCATGTTTACCTACTACTGCCACATATCATATTATTCCATAGGTGGCGGACAGATCCGATCAATTGGTGGTTCCAGTGCGCACGGTAATTTTGCCTTGGTGGCAGAAGGTAGTGATCCATTAGAAGTGCCCACTCCAGTGACTTTGTACTATGATCTAGCACAGGGCGCAGAATGTTATTTCCCATCGGGCTCATATGCCAACACCGTAGGTGGTCTACAAATATTTGTAACTAATTACACCCATCCTCCATTGCCAAATGGCGAACTGGAGGTTGATCACGGACTTGGGGATATCTACAGATATCCTATCACGGGAGTATCTACTGATGATTCGTTGCCTGCCGGAGTGGCAAGACTGAGCCTGCGCAGTTCGGAAGGTGTAGGCGTAGACGGTATTGCAGCAGTGATTACCAACGGCACTCCATTAACCATTAGACAAAACAGCAATGTGGTGTTAACTGGTAATGCAGTTGACGTTGCTGTTCGACCAAGTACTGGTCTGGTACTTGCTGAGTCTCCTGAGGTTTATCGAGTGCTGCAATTTGAAGCCTATGCTGATAGTGTGGGGGCAAGAACGTTTACAGTGAGTATAGGCACACCAGCTATTATTACTAGAGCAGCACACGGCCTCCAACCTGGCTATCAAATCACATTAGCCACTACGGGCGCACTGCCAACAGGACTCACTGCTGGTGAAACTTATTTTGTGCAGTCAGATGGATTCACTGCCAACACGTTTAGACTATCTTCAACCAAACGTGGCACAGCCATTAATACTTCAGGCAGTCAAAGCGGCACACACACCTACATTGTGTTTGGATTGGCTCAAACCACTCTAAGAGAAAACTACAACTATGTGGATCTTTCACTATATCCTCAGCAACCTTTTGTAACTTCAGCAGCCACATGCACTATCACAATAGCAAATCCTGCTGTGGTTACTCTGGTGTCACATGGATTTGCTGCCAATGACGTGGTAAGATTTACCACCACAGGCGTATTGCCTGGCGGCATATTGGCCAATAGACTGTACTTTGTTAAAACTGCACCGACTCCAGATACATTTACCATCACTGATGTGGCCACTGCTATTTCCATTGCGTTAGAAACCACAGGCACGCAGAGTGGTGTTCAGAGAGTGGGCAAGGTCATAGGAAGAGTTGGTGACAGCACCGTGGCAGTGGTTCCAATCAGCAGCGCCGATGAAGGAAGACTGCTTGGTACCAAACTGGTGTTTAAAGGGGTGGAGTATACCGTACAGGCCTATCAAAATGAATTTATAACAGGTGACAATTATGGGCTACTGACTCTAAACACTCCGTTGGTCGACTCGGTGATTTATTTTACCAATCTGCCAACACTCAAGGCCGCTGTGCCAAAGGATGAGTCTGGCACACTGACCATTAGGATTTCATTGACTCGTGTGACTTCACATGATCTATTGGAAATTGGTACTGGATCTTATGCAGATACCAATTACCCTAATGAAATTTTTGGACCACCTGTGAATGCGCTAGATCCCGATTCAGAAACACAGGAACGTGACGTAGGTCGGGTATTTTATGTAACCACTGACCAATTTGGTAATTTTTCAGTGGGACCTTACTTCCGTGTTGACCAAGGAACTGGTACAGTGACCTTTGCAGCCTCTATTGCACTGAGCAACCTAGATGGTCTTGGTTTTAAACGAGGAGTACCAGTTAGTGAATTCTCTACAGACAGTTCATTTGCAGACAACGCTACAGATACTGTGCCAACAGAAAATGCTGTTAGAGGCTATATTGATCGCAGACTGGGCATAAGTCATACTGGTGCCACTGTTGTTGTTGGCAGTGTTATTCCGGCATTCAGCGGCGGTTTTATGGCATTGGATGGTCAACTGGCCATGAAAGCCGATATGGATCTAGGCTCGTTTAAGATTTTCAATCTAGCCAATCCGGTGAACCCTACAGATGCTGTAAATCTTCAAACGTTGACACTGAACAATCTAAGTGATGTAGCAGTCACTGCCGGCAAGAGTGCTGACATTTTGACCTTTACAGGTGTTGGTGATTTTGCCCAAAACAGTACCATGGTAGGAGACATCAGTCTCAGCATTGACTCTACGGCCAATACCGTAGATGCACAGATCAATCCTAATGTGATTGTGAATGCAGACATCAATAGTGCTGCTGGTATAGTGCAGAGCAAATTGGTATTGTCATCAGCCACTACCAGAGCCAATGCCACAAGTATCACACAGGCAGAAAAAGGTATATCTAGTTTTGATAGTGCTCAGTTTGATGTCACTGACGGTTGGGTCACAATAAAAGACAATGGTATTAACTTAGTAGATCTTCCACAGATAGCAACTAAAACAGTGTTAGGTAATTCAACTTTGGCCACTGCCAACGTGACAGCAGTGCTGTTCAGCACAGTGGTCAATGACGGCGGTGCGATTAAAAAATCTCAGTACAACACATCAACTGGATATCTACGTAGAATTGGATTTACCACCACCAACGATGGTGACTATGCTGTGATTGATGAAGCCACAGCTGCCACTGCCAGTACATTGGTCAAACGTGATGTCAATGCAGACTTTGCTGGTAGATTTATCAGCATGGAAAAGTTGATCATTGATACAAAAACCATACTCGATACCACCACCACTGCAACAGGTGGATATACTCAACTGTATGGATTTTCCAACAACGTTGGCATATTGATCGGTGACGGCTCAGTGGCCACAGACAAACGTACATTCTATGACAATGATTCTCATGTGTTTAGAACCTACAACGGACTAAGCAATGCTCCTATCACTGTGGGATCAATTACTACTCCGGTGATTACCACAGGAGCAGCAGGCACTACAGGAACTATAACAGGAAATTGGGGACTAGGTCCTGGAAGCAAATTAACAGCTACCTATGCTGACTTGGCCGAATACTACGAAGGTGATCGAGAATATGCAGTAGGCACTGTGTTGATATTTGGCGGCACCAAGGAAGTTACAGCATCAACAACACACGGGGATCATAGAGTTGCCGGTGTGGTTAGTGACACTGCTGGTTATATCATGAACGAGCAATGCAGTGGAGTGAAAAATCTAATAGCATTACAAGGTCGTGTGCCATGTAGAGTGGTTGGCAAGATCAGCAAAGGAGATTTGATAGTGACATCCAATATTCCAGGTGTTGGTATATCAGCAGGAGGTGATGCCAAAACTGGTACCGTTATTGGTAAGGCAATAGCAGATTACAATTCAGATCATATTGGCACTGTTGAAGTTGCCGTAGGAAGAACATAATGTCTAGACAAATAATATATTCAAATTCGGCGCCCATACTGTGGAGTACGGTCGACGAAGCATTTAATAGAATAAATGACAACTTCACAGAACTATATCTTACCATAAGTGCCGGTAGTTCTGGAGCAGTGGATCTAACATCACTAAACTCTGATATCAGTCCCGGTGCAAATGAAACTTACGATTTAGGATCCCCGACCAAACGGTGGAGAGACATTTACCTTAGTGGCAGTTCTATACACTTAGGCACAGCGGTGATTACATCAACTGCGGGTGCAGTGAATCTACCTGCAGGATCTACCATTGGTAGTTTAGCACTAGACGAAAGTTATTTTAAAACTATTGCGGTAGCCGGCCAGGCCAATATTGTAGCCGATACTGGGACTGATACACTAACCATTGCGGCTAGTAGTGGTATTGCATTGACCACTACGGCCGGCACAGACACCCTGACCATTGCCAACAGCGGCGTGTTAACCAATGCTGCTGGCACAGGTATCACAGTGAGCGGTGCTACAGGCAATGTAACAATTACTAATGCAGGTGTATTGTCGACCATTGCAGGCTATGGTATCAGTGTTAGCGGAGCAACTGGCAACATTACTATTGCCAATACCGGTATAGTCAGTGTGATCACTGACCCGGGATCGGGCATTACTCTCGACACCAGCACACCTGGCACGGTTCGAATTACCAATGCTGCGCCCAGTGTGCCCCAGAACATATTCCAAACCATAGCAGTGAGTGGACAATCCAATGTGGTGGCTGACCTTCCAACAGATACCCTAACCTTGGTCAATGGTACTGGTGTCAGTATCACTACCAATGCTGGCGCTGACTCAATTACATTTACCAACTCAGGAGTGACCAGCTTTGCGGTATCTGGCGTAGGCCTAAACGCAAGTGCGGCAACAGGCTCAATTACATTATCCAATACTGGTGTCACTGCTATATCAGCAGGTGATGGAATTTCAATTAATCAAAGTACCGGCACTGTGGTTGTGACCAACACAAGATTTGGGTTTACCTCTATTGCAGTAGGTGGTCAATCATCTGTACTAGCTGATAATAGTACAGACACCTTGGTGTTGGTAGCAGGTGAAGGCATACAGTTAACCACAAACGCAGTCAGCGATAGCATCACATTTGACGTGACCTATTTGAAAGGTTCTGTGTTCTCAGATACGTCTACACTGATTATCAACGGTGCCACTGGTACAGTGGTTGGTCCTATTGATACATCAAGTTTACGCACTTCTGAACCACAAATAAGATTAGGTGCAGGTGCAGGTGAAATTGCACAAGCAGAAAATACCATAGCTGTTGGTAGAGATGCTGGATATACTACTCAAGGAATAGGTGCTATTTCAGTTGGTACAAACGCCGGTCAAAACAATCAAGGCAGCTACGCGGTAGCTGTTGGTACAGGTTGTGGCCTAGGTTCGCAAGGCAACAATGCCGTAGCAGTTGGTATCGGTGCCGGACAAACTAATCAAGGCACTAGTGCAGTGGCTATTGGCGATGTTGCTGGTTATACTGGACAAGGTGCTAATGCCGTGGCAATCGGTAAGGCAGCAGGAGCAACCAGCCAAGCTGCTAACTCAATTGTTATTAATGCCAGCGGTATTGCACTCAACGGCGCAGCAGCTGGATTTTATGTTAACCCAATTAGAGAAGTCACTGGACCGCAAACTGTATACTACAATCCTGCAACATATGAAGTCACGTGGGGACCAGTACCATCAGGTGGGGTAGGTGGTGGTGGTACCAGCAGTTATGAATTCAGCGTGGCCGGTGATGACTCCACACAGCGAGTGATCAACAATGGTGAAACACTGCGCTTTGCAGGTGCAGGCGGAATCACAACAACCACAGACGGTGAAGGTCGAGTCACAATCACAGGACCCACATTGGCTGCTGTGGCCACTGCTGGTACATACAGTTCTCTATCTGGCTTACCATCTATTCCTGCTGCTTACTCTGCAACCAGTATTGACGCTCTAAGCGACGTTGACACCACTACCAGTGCACCTACAAATGGGCAGACACTGGTTTGGAGTTCGTCTGGCGGCAAATGGTTGCCGGGAACAATATCAGGTGGTGGTGGCGGAACGCTAGCAGCAAGAGCCGCAGTTGCAGCAACAACTGCCAGTCTGGCCAATACAGCAACAGGCAACTTGACCATTGTTGGATACAAAGGTTATATGCTTTATAAAATTCAAACATCAGCTGCTGCGTGGGTGAGAATTTATACAGACACAACTAGTAGAACAGCAGATGCAACTAGAG
>Ga0209107_10000060_pt1 | contig 66163 bp, 72 predicted proteins | sample LakErihyJuly2011_2_FD_187460 | JGI IMG/M metagenome (GOLD analysis project Ga0209107, IMG submission 187460) | Freshwater microbial communities from dead zone in Lake Erie, Canada - CCB hypolimnion July 2011 (SPAdes) (version 2) | ecosystem: Environmental > Aquatic > Freshwater > Lentic >...
ACGATAGCTATAAGCAATATACCCAACAGGCAAAGACCATAGAAGAGGAGAACAATCGTAAACGTCAATGGTTTGACCAAAAGACGAACGATGTTTTTAACGGAGAGTTCAAAGGTTTTGAGTTCAATGTTAATGACAAGAAGTTCACGTTTGCTCCCGGAGACGCTAGTGAGTTAAAGAAGAACCAAGCTACACCACAGAACTTTATTAATAAGTTCTTAGATGGGCAAGGTTTGATGAAAGACGCAGCAGGCTATCATAGGTCATTGTCGATAGCAATGCATCCTGACAAATTTGCTAAATTCTTTTATGAACAAGGGTTATCTGATGCTACTGAAGATGTTATGCGTAAAACCAAAAACATCAATATGTCAGAGCGTAAAGCACCCGAGGTTAGCAAATCAACGAATGGAATGCAGGTGAAAGCGTTAAACCCTGATTCAGGACGAAACCTGAAAATACGCAGTATAAAAAAAATATAAACAATTAAAATTTTAAAGTTATGCCAAGTGCACTTTTAAGTTCCCCTACCTTCGCCCTGCAGCCTTCTGCAGAACAGGTAGCGTTACAAACAAACTACATTACCAACTTCAACTTTTTGACTCAGTATCTTCCTGATACTTACGAAAAAGAATTTGAGCGTTATGGTAATAGAACAATCGCATCTTTCTTACGTATGGTAGGAGCAGAGATGCCTTCTAATTCTGACCAAATCAAATGGGCAGAGCAAGGACGTTTACACATCAAGTACACAAGTTGTACTTCAGCAGCAGCAGCAGCCGCTTCAACAGCGACTTTTACTGTAGCTGATAGTGGTGTAACTTACATAGCTATTCGTGTTGGACAAACTTTGATGATTCAAAACAACTCAACAGGTGTTTTCAACAAGGCTATCGTAACAGCAGTTCCTTCAGCAACTACTTTCACAGTAGCTTACTATGAAACTGCAGGTCAAGCATTCGCAGTTTCTACAGCTTGTACCGTATTCATTTATGGTTCTGAGTTTAAGAAAGGAACTAACGGAATGGTTGGTTCATTAGAATCAGAAGATGACATCTACACTAACAACCCTATTATCATTAAAGATAAGTATGCGGTTAATGGTTCAGATATGGCTCAAATCGGTTGGGTTGAAGTTACTACTGAGAACGGTGCTACAGGATACTTGTGGTATTTGAAATCAGAGCACGAGACTCGTTTACGTTTTGAAGATTACTTAGAGACTTCAATGATTGAAGCTGTTCCCGCTGCATCTGCTTCAGGTGCTGCAACTGCAGGCTTTATTGGTTCTCAAGGTATTTTCTACGTTGTAAACAATCGTGGTAACGTTTGGGGTGGTGGTACTCCAACAACTTTATCTGATTGGGATTCTATCGTTTCTCGTTTAGATAAGCAAGGTGCTATCGAAGAGAACGTAGTATTCGTAAATCGTGGATTAAGTTTCGATATTGACAATATGTTGGCTCAATTGAACGGCTACACTTCAGGTGGTGTTGCTCAATCAGCTTCATTTGGTCTTTTCGATAACGATGTTGATATGGCGTTAAATTTAGGTTTCACAGGATTCCGTAGAGGTTATGACTTCTACAAGTCTGATTGGAAATACTTAAATGACCCAACTATGCGTGGTGGTTTAAACCAAACTGCTGCAACTGCAACCGGTACTATTACAGGTTTAATGGTTCCTGCAGGTTCTACTTCAGTGTACGACCAAATTATGGGCAAGAACGCTAAGCGTCCTTTCTTACACGTTCGTTACCGTGCTTCTGAAGCTGAAGACCGCAGATACAAAACTTGGATTACAGGTTCTGCCGGTGGTGCTGCAACAAGCGACTTGGATGCAATGGAGGTTAACTTCCTTTCTGAGCGTTGCGTATGTACTTTGGGTGCAAACAACTTCGTGTTATTCCGTTATGGATAATAGGTGGTAAATATAATGGGAGGGTGTCTTTAAAGACACTCTCCTTTTTTTAAATCAAATCAAATTAAATATAAAATGTCAAAAGTTATTTCGTCTGTAGATAAAGTTTATAAACTTAAAATAGGCAACCCGCTATCTTATACGTTAGCATCAAGAAACCATCCTCGATTCCCACTAATGTGGTTCGATGAGAAAAACAACCAAAACCGTGCTCTTAGGTATTCCACCAATCAGAAGTCTCCTTTCGAGGATGAGCAAGATGGGAATGCTATTATTGAACCAATTATCTTTGAAGATGGGTTCTTAAGAGTACCAAGAACAAACCCCGTACTACAGCAGTTTTTACATTACCATCCTTTAAATGGTAATATTTTTGTTGAAATAGACAAAGAAAAGGACGCAAGTGCTGAGGTTGAAGATTTAAACATTGAAGTTGATGCCTTAATTGAGGCTCGCCAACTTACACTTGACCAAATTGAAACTCTAACAAGAGTGATGTTTGGGAAAGACCCATCTACCGTATCTACTGCTGAATTAAAGCGTGATATATTGGTATTTGCTAAAAAAGACCCAAGAGAGTTTTTAAATATATTGAATGACCCTGAATTAAAATTCCAAGCAAAAATCCGCACATTCTTTGAAAACAAGTTATTAGTATTAAGAAATGGAGAAAAAGAGGTGTGGTTTAATACAGCTACTAATAAGAAAAAGATGTTGTCAGTTCCTTTTGGAGAAGACCCTTATGCTATGGTAGCCCATTTCTTACAAAGTGATGAAGGCATAGATTCACTTAAGATGTTAGAAGCTACTTTATCGTAGATATATTTGGTTATTGATTGATTGATAGGTTAGAGGGGGTACTGATTGTACCCTCTTTTTTTTTATGTATATTTGTAAAAAAAAGACTAATGATAAACTCAGTAAGAAATACGGTATTGTCTGTGTTGAATAAGAACAACTACGGATACATATCTCCTTCTGATTTTAACTTGTATTCACAGAATGCTCAAGTTGAGATTTATGAAGAATATTTCAGCAGCTATAACAAAGTTATAAATGCTGAGAATGCAAGGATGTCAGGTGTTGATTATGCAGATATGGAGCAGCCTATTGCAGAGGTATTAGAATATTTTTTAAGAACAGACTATTTAACAAAAATAGCTGCTAATAAATTCTCAATGCCTACGCCTGCGACAACAGGATATTATACTTATATGTTATTGGACATCAAGTGTAAACCGGTTACATTAAGAACAGGGACAAACACATCTGTGGTAGCTAGTCAATTAGTTGATAGCACTGCCTTATTTACTACTTATGGTATTTCAGCAGGAGATATTGTTACCAATATAACTACAGGTTTAGTATCTACCGTAACATCGGTAGTTAGTAATACTGTATTAGCATTAGATTCAAATATATTTTTAGCATCCGCAAACTCTTATGGAGTTTTTTCTTCATCTACTAATGTTCAAGCAGAGAAGGTGATTAATAATAAACTTGCCTTATTAGTTAACTCTAATTTGACACAGCCAACTAAGGAGTTCCCTGTTTATGCATTACAAGGCGAAGAATTGACTTTCTATCCTACAACGATAAGTAACAAGGGACAAGTGCAAGCAACCTATTTTAGGTACCCTAAAGTTCCAAAGTGGACATATATTACCTTGACAAATGGTGAGCCGGTATTTGACCAATCACAAAATGATTATCAAGATTTTGAGTTGCCTATTGAAGATGAATACAAATTGGTTACAAGGATTCTTCAATATTGCGGTATGTCTATTCGTGAGTCTGAGGTTACACAATTTAGTATGGCTAAAGAGCAACAAGAACAAAATCCATAAAAAATTTAAGATATGGCATATATATCACAGTATCAATATTACGAGAATGGAGGAGTTGTTCCTGAAGACACCAATTGGGGGTCTTATCAGTTTATTAGTTTAACTGATATTGTCAATAATTTCTTGCTAATGTATGCAGGAAACCATTCATTAGTTAATAACGAAGAAAGATACAAAATATTATTTCACGCAAAGCGTGCTATTCAAGAACTTAATTACGATGCTTTTAAAGAAATTAAAGTATTAGAATTGACCGTACCTGACAATTTAAGGTACATATTTCCATCTGACTATGTCAATTGGGTACGTGTATCTTTATATAAAGATGGTTGGCTTAGACCTTTAACTGAAAATATTCAAACACTTTCATCTAAGGCTTATCTTCAAGACAATACGGGTCGTATTTTATTTGACCAATATGGGAATGCTTTATCTCCACAATACTCAACTATTGATTTGAATAGATTAGCTAAAACAAAAAAAAGCATTTATCTTAATCAAGGTAATCAATATAATGGGCAGTTAGGATGGAACTATGATGGGATGTGGTATTTTGAAGCAAACATTGGGGCGGCATATGGACTAAATACAGAGACTGCAAACTTTAATCCTACTTTTAATATTGATAGAAAATCAGGAGTTATTAACTTTGACTCATCTATGTCAGGGTTGTCTTGTATTCTTGAGTATGTGTCTGATGGTATGGAACAAGGAGACAATTCTTTGATTACAGTAAACAAGTTATTTGAAGCATATATTTATGCAGCAATCGAGTACGAGATACTTAGTTCTAAACTTGGTGTCCAAGAATATATTGTTGCCCGTTCTCGTAAAAAAAGAAAGGCTTTGTTAAGTAATGCTAAAATAAGAATCAGTAACATTCATCCCGGTAGACTCTTAATGAATATGAGAGGTATGGACAAGCAAATAAAATAAAATGGCAAATTTTACAAGAAACTTTATAGCAGGTAGAATGAACAAGGTAGTAGACCAACGTTTACTTCCTGAGGGTGAGTATGTTGATGCTATGAATATTAGAATGGGTTCAACCGAGAACGCTGAGATGGGAGTAGTAGAGAATACCAAAGGGAATCTTTCTCTTACCACATTAAAATATAATGGGACATCTCTTAGTTCGTCAGCAAGATGTATTGGGGCGATTGAGGATAGTGCAAACGAAACCATTTATTGGTTTGTTCACGACTCAGCTTTCCCGGTAGGTGCTACGGGTAAACTTGATTTAATCTTGTCATTTAATGTTTTTACTAATATATTAACCTATCACGTAATAAGCATTAACAATGGTGGAAACGTTAATACTGTGTTAAACTTTAACCCAAGTTATTTGATTACGGGGATTAATGTACTAAACGATTTATTGTTTTTTACGGATGATTATAATCCACCTAGATTTATAAATACCAATAGAAATTACGCTAATCCCGTATCTAATATAGACCAATTTACAGCAGAGTCTTTACTTGTTATTAAAAAACCACCGGTAGAATCCCCTGATGTAGAGCCTATTGTAACTAATGGACAAGAGAATTTTTTAACTACAAGATTCATTTGTTTTGCTTACAGATATAAATATATTGATGGCGAGTATAGTGCTACTTCTCAGTGGTCTCAACCTGCTTTTGTACCTAATCCTTTTAGTTTTAGTACTGAGAGTTTTTTAAACGAGGGGATGACCAACTTCTGTAACTCTGCACGAATCACATACAACTCAGGAAGTTCTCTTGTAGTTGGTATTGATTTATTATTTAAAAGAGCAGATGGTACCGTAATAAAAGTTATCGAGAAACTTGACAAGACTAATTTAGGTCTTTCAAATAATACAGAGTATCAATATACATTTACTAATAGCAAAATATTTACAATACTATCTGAGTCTGAATTATTGAGATTATACGATAACGTACCTCGTTTTGCCAAGGCTCAGACTATTATGGGCAATAGATTAATGTACGGAAACTACATAGAGGGATACGATTTAGTAGACCAATATGGAGTTCCTGTTAAGTTTGAATATACTACCGACTTGGTTTCATTGCCTATTGGAAATTCTGATATTAACGATGCTACTTCAGCAGGAAATTATAATATTAATGGAAGCGTAAGTGTTCCAAGTTCAATAGTGTCATTTGACTTAACAGGTAAAAATTTAGTTGCAGGTTCTGCAGTTAGTTTGGCTGTAACAATTGAGCACGCTCAGTTTTCAGGTCAAACACCTTTTCCTACAGAAGAAACGGCTGATGTAAATTTAAACTTTTCATTTTTCTTAACTAAAACTTATACATCTGTATATCAATTAGCAACAAGTGTAGAGTTTCAAACTGCAGTAGGTACATCTGCTAATATCCAATCATTTGCAAATGCGTGTGTTGGTACAACATTTACTGACTCAGTTAACTGCTTATTACCAAATACTTTAGATGCTTATACAGCTACAGGCAGTGGTATAAGTGCATTAGCACAACCTGTTAGTATTGTAACAAGTCCAATTAGCAATTGGATTGGACTCCAATTCATTGCACAAAAATTTGTAAACAACGTATCAACCCCTACTCAAACTTTTTATGAGTACTATCAAGTTGCTTTAGCTGAGGCAACTTTTCAAGAAGTTGCTAACCCTCAAAGTTTACATAGTAATCGTGACTATGAGATTGGTATTGTTTATATGGATGAATTTAATAGAGCATCTACTGCTCTTGTAAGTCCTAACAATACAGAGCACGTTCCTTGTGGATTATCGTCATATAAAAATTCAATCAAAGTAACGATACCTGCTACTCAAAAACCTCCGGGATGGGCTACTAGGTATAAGTTTGTAATAAAGCCTGACCAAGAGAATTATGAGACAATTTATTGTAGCATATTCTTCCAAGACCCTATAACAAATAATGCATTCTTTTTATTAGAAGGAGAGAATGCAAAAAAAATAGAGGCGGGAGATAGGTTAATTGTAAAAGCTGATTCAAGTGGAGTAACATCATCTTGCGTATATGCAACTGTTCTTGAGAAATCTTCTCAAGCATCAAACTTTATTGAAATACCAACAGAAGAAGACCCCGAAGTATTTTTACCAATTCCTGCAGGCGTTTATATGAAAATAAACCCAAATAGTTTTAGTACAGTTACTGATGAGTATGCTATTATCGCTCCGGGTAAAATAACAGAAAGGGCACCAAGTCCGGGTATATTTGGTCCCGGAACTTACCCTATTTTATATTATCCAATGAACACTGCTCAAACAGTAGGATTTGACCCTGCCCATCCAACTTGGGAATTTTCCGACTATACTGTACCTGCAGGAAGCAGAATTGTATTAGACATAAAACAATTTAGAGGTGGCAAAGGTTGTCAATGCGAAGAAAGAACAAATACTTTAGAGAAAACACTTGTCTCGTCAAAGACGTATGACAATATGTATGATTGGTTTGTTGGAGATAACATAGAGCAATTTTTAAATGATGGAGTTAGATATGCTTCTTGTGGAGCTGATGTCCCTGAAAATGAATTTACTCCGGGTACAGGAAGTTCTACATTGATACCTAATAGTGGAATCAATTACTATCAATTTTATAGGAATCCAACAACCAATGAATTATATTTAATGGTTTCAGGTACTAAAAGCTGTCCGGGAATTGATTATCCAAACTCACGTGCTTCTAATGTTGAGGTAAATATTACAGTATTCCGTTCTGATAAAACAATAATATTTGAAACAGAACCAACTGACGCTCTTCCTGACGTATTCTTTGAAAACGAAATGTCTTTTGCTATTACGGGTGGTAACCATATGGGTAACATCCAAAACCAAAATATAGGAGCAGGTACATCTGCTATAATTGACACTAAGTTTTTTAACTGCTTTGCATTTGGAAACGGAGCGGAGAGTTATAAGATTCGTGATTCAATTATTGGGGGTTCATTTAACTTTGGAAATAGAGTAACAAGCGTTTCTGCTCAAGACTATAAAGCGGCAGATAGATTTGCTGACATCACATATAGTGGCGTGTATAGTGCTGAGTCAAACGTAAATAAGTTAAATGAATTTAATTTGGGTTTGCTTAACTATAAAGTTTGTGAGCCATCATTTGGAGAGATATTTATATTAGACGGAAGGCAAACTGACGTGCTTGTATTACAAGAAGATAAGATTTCATACGTATTAGCTGATAAAAATTTATTATCAGATTCTACAGGTGGTGGTGTTGTGGCTTCAGTCCCTGAAGTATTAGGTACACAGATTGCCCGTAGCGAAAAGTATGGCATTAGCTTTAATCCTGAGAGTTATATACAATGGGGTTACGATAGATATTTTACTGACGTAAAACGTGGTGCTGTTATTCAACTACGTGGAACTTCATATTCTAGTGAGGAACTCAAAGTTGTCTCTGAAATGAATATGAGAACTTGGTTTAGAGATACATTTAATGAATCTTTTAATACTCAAAAACTTGGTGGATTTGACCCTTATATGAATGAGTATGTCTTAACAAGTAATACTATTGCTATACCATCAAATCCTCAGTGTATAAATTGTGGTATTACTCAAACATTTACATTGTCATCTGCGACAAGTGCAACAACAACTTATTGTGTTGACTTAGGTCCAACGGTAGGACTAACGGATATAAACTATACTGTTTCTTCAATAAGTGCAGGAGGTAATTTCCAAATAGTAGCTACTTATAATGGCACACCATACACTACAGGTATAGTTACAACAGGCGGAACGTTATCTTTTACTAAGAATAATGTATCAGTAGAGACTGTAACTCTTGTAATAACTTATATAGGGAATATTACATTAGGCGTTGAGGTAGAGTGTCCTCAGGCAGCATCCTTAAGTATTGTTCAAATAGTGCTTACAAATGATTATGACTCAGGTCAAACCACTAATGCTCAATATAGATATGTAAATGGCTCTTATACATCGCCACTACAATCTACCTTGGTGACATTTGCTAGTGGAACAACAAACCCACTTGTGTCATTATATAACATAACAACAAATTATGTTGGTACGGGTGGTTTCCCTCCTGCAGGAAGTACAATGAGTTTGATTTCAAATAAACTTGCTACTGACACCTTTATATTTAATCCTGCTACTGATAAGTTTAGATACCTTGCTAGCAATACTTTATATAATAATACTACAGCAAACATAAATTCATTGTTAGCGTTAACAACAGTTGCCACTCCTAATCAGGGTAGTGGAGGTAATAATTATGCAAACTTTACGGTACCTGCTCTTCAAAATTATTTGTATTTAGTATGGGACTTTAGGTCTTCAGTTGCTGTAGAATTATGTTATTCTAATTTAAATACAGAAGATGCTTGTTGTGGTTGTGAATTAGAGCCAATATCATATAATTGTATTGATGGTAACTGTGTAGACCCGGGCGATGGAACAGGCACATATGCTAGTTTAGCTTCTTGTGAAGCAAATTGTGCTGCCCCTACAACGGTTAGATTAGATTGGAACGTTGGTCAGCAATCAGGAGGAGCATTAGTAATATTTAACAATGTTGGGTCTCAATTACTAAATGTAACATCTACAGCAGGAACTGCTCAAAGTGGAACAATATATCCTTTGATAAGTCAGTTACCTTATACCATCCGTGGTGAGTGGGTATCGGGTTCAGGAAATATTATACAATTTAATTTATGTAATATAATAGATGGCGGAACAATATTTACAAGCGGAGAAATTACTAGCGTAGAGGGTTATGAGGACTATTTAGTTACACCAACGCCTGTTCACGGATTAGTTAGTTTAACTGCACAGAATGTAACACCACCTACTTGTCCTGTATAATTAAAATAAAATATAAAAAATGGCAACAAGTTCAACATACTATCTAAATGCACCATCACTTGGTTCGGCAACTGCCGTGTTTACAAATAGCACACTAGCAACTTGTGCTCCTAATGGATTTTATTCAGACGGAGTAATTACAAGACAACAAGTGGGATGTGTTTTATTACCACAGCAAACTTGTCCTGCGTGTGATGGCGTTTCATATAACTGCGTTGAAGGAACTTGCACGGACCCGGGAGACGGAACAGGAACGTATGAGACATTGGCAGCTTGCCAAGCAGTATGTGGCTCAGGTGAGTCATACAATTGTATAGACGGAGTTTGTGTTGACCCCGGAGATGGTAGCGGAACATACGCAACATTAGGAGCGTGTGAGGGTGCTTGCAATCCTGAGGTGTACACCATTGATTCATTTGCAACAGGTTCATCGGCTACTGCTTGCAGTACCGGAAGTCCATCGGTTACCGTTTATGCTTTACCGGGATATACGGTTCCAATAGTTACAATGATTTTTTATACCAATTTAGCTTTAACAACTCCTTACGTTGGAGGAGCGGGATGGCGTAAATTTACAAATGGGACTACAAACTATGCAGGAGAAGTTGATGCTACAGGAGAACTTACAAATTATGTAACTTGCTAATAAATAAATATGCCAAATTATACATTATCATATAGCGATTTAGTAGGGGGATGGGTATCCTTCTACTCTTACAATCCTGATTTTATGATAGGGATGAACAACTACTTTTACACGTTTAAAGGAGGCAATCTTTACAGACATAACGTAAATGCTAACAGGAACACATTCTACGGCACTTTTACGCCATCGTCTATACAAAGTGTGTTTAATACGGCACCTCTTGAAAACAAGCTATTTAAGACCATTAACATACAAGGTGATGCTGCTTGGGCTGCAACATTAGAAACGGACTTACAGTACTCAGGATTTATACAAGTAGATTGGTTTTCTAAGAAAGAGGCTGCTTACTTTGCCTTTATAAGAAATAACTCAGTTGGCGAACTTGCACTTAGAAGTGTTAATGGTATCGGCAAAAGCTACCAAGTGACGGGGTCAGGAGCGGCTGTGATAGTTAAATTTGCTGTAGAAATAGGAAGCATTATTAGTATTGGGGATTATTTGTACTATTCGGTATCTCCTTATGTGACTCCAATACTTGCAGGTAAAGTGACAGCTATTACTATTAACCCTTTAAGTTCGGTTAATCAACTTACAATAGATACTACAATCTCAGGAACAACACCTATACCAATACAAGATGCGTTTTTCTTGTACATCAAAAACTCAGTAGCTGAGTCTCACGGGGTGTTAGGACATTATTGTACATTTACACTATCAAACACTTCTACAAGTAAAGTTGAATTGTTTGCAGTGCAGTCAGATGTTATGAAAAGTTTTCCTTAAATTTAATATCTTTGTAAGAATATGGAATTGTATATACGAGAACTGAACGAAACAGACTACGATGAGATACTTGTAGGATGGTGGAAAGATTGGGGATGGAATGCTCCTCCAAGAGATTTTCTTCCTCGTGATGGCAGAGGTGGTATAATGGTTTTAGATGAAGAAATACCGGTTTGTGCAGGATTTATGTATATTACCAATTCAAAGGTGGCTTGGGTAGATTGGATAATATCGAACAAGGAATATACCAAAAAGCCACAAAGAAAAGACGCCATTAAGTTATTGGTGTCAGCGTTGACGGATATATGCAAAACAGCAGGTAGTAAATATGTTTATGCGTTAATAAAAAACGAAAGTTTAATGAGCACATATCAAGAATTAGGGTATGTAAAGGGAGATAATTATACAACAGAAATGATAAAAGTATTATAATATGGCAGCATTTACTACAATCGCAGCAGGAATTGGGTTAGCCGCAACAGCAGCTACAACTACAATGTCCTTTACTCAAGCAGGCAAACAAAAAAAGGCACAACGTCAAGCTGAAAAAGATGCCGATGAGGCTATGGCTGATGCACGTAAAAAATTGGAAACAAATTTTTATGCTGCACAAGGAATACAAAAAGAGCCATATGAGTTAGAAAGAGAAGCGTTGCTTTCTCAAGGAGCAGGTGCAATTCAAGCAGGTGTAGAAAGTGAAAGAGGTGCGGCTGCAACAGCAGGTCGTATTCAATTAGCACAACAACAAGGTCAAGCAGCAGTTAGAAGTGCAATGGGTCAAGAGATGATGGCATTAGAAAACAAGCAATTAGCAGAAGAAAGTCGTTTACGTGATATTGGTGTTCAATTAGATTTAGGTGAAGTAGAGGGTGCTCAATTAGCTGCAGCAAATGCGGAAAGGCTAAGAGCACAATCAATACAACAAGGAATGCAAGGGGTAACAAGTTTTGCACAACAAGCAGCCGCTGCTCTTCCATTGTTTAGTGGTACTGCAGGTGTAGCCGATGTAAGTGAAGTAAGTGCAACGCCATTAGAACCGATTGAATATATGCCTAGAGCAAATTTAACTATGCCTGTTGCACCTCAAACTATTAATCCAAATCTTCAGCCTGCTAATATTAGTCCAATAGGAGGAGATGCTAGATTACCTTATCAAGGGTATCAAGGTCCATTACCTCTTTATTTACAAAAACCAAAAGATTTTAGATTTTATAATCCACCTACGTATAATGACCCTTTTAGTATATACGGTAAAAGAAATTAATTATGGCAACATATTATAAATATGCAGAACGAAGTGCGGATAGTCAGGTCAATTGGGCTGAGGTAGGAAAGGGTATATCTGATATGCTTACCGAAGAGGTAAAAATTCGTGAAGAAAAAAAAGCTGCAATTGATAAATCAACTCGTGAGTTTCAGCAAACTTTGCAGAATGCCCCTCAAGGTCAGTTTCAAGATGCTAATAAGTTTACTAATGACTATGCTCATTCTATGATGGAGCAGCAAATGATTGATACCAAGTTATTAAAGTCGGGTAAAATGAAGTTGCAGGATTATACTTTAAGAAGACAAAACTACATAGATGGTACAAATACGTTATTTGATTTACAAAAATTGTATCAAGAGAATTATAAACAAAAAATGGATGGTGTTCAAAGCGGAGAGTTTCAACCATTAACAGGTGCTAATATGGCTTCCGTAGAAGGCTTTTCTGATTTTTCAAAGTCAAAAGCCGTAATTGACCCTGCAACAGGTATTGTAAATGTTGGTATATTAGAACCTGACCCCAATAATAATGGTGTGATGAGATTAACTAATGATGTAGTTCCTGTTAATGTTATCAGAGGAAAGATATTAACAAACATTCCTGCTTTTAAAGTTGAGGAAGCTATGAACAATACGGTTAAAGTTTTTGGTGATAGGGTTCAAACACTATATGATATTGCTACTAAAACAAAATCAGGTACTATTACTGAACTAACAGGTATAGGTGCATTACAAGCATACCCTCAATTTAAAGGTGAAATAGAGCAATTTAATAAAGCAATAGACCAAACTATTGACGGATATTTCGCAGACCCTTACCACTTGTCATCTGTACTTACAATGCAACTAGATAAGTATGATGCTACTTCATTTACGTATGATAAAGAGTTAGCTAAAAAAGACCCAAGCAAATTACTTTTAAAAATTAATCCAACTACAGGTCTTGGGATATTAGATGAATCAGGTGCTCATTATAAAGTACAAGAAAAAGAAGCTAAAGATTGGGTTAGAAACCAATTGTTGGCTAAGATGGATTCTAAAAAAACAATAAAAGAAACAGGAACTGTACCTTATGGTCCGCAACAGCAACAATGGGCAGCTATTCAACAACAAAGCGGTCAAAATGATGTTCAGATTTCAAGAAGCATTGGCAGTTTATGGGGTGGTAATGATGCCTCTATACAATCTGCTACAACTTATTTTAGAGATATTAATCCTGCAATACAAAGCGTTAAAAGAGACAATACAGGAGTTACAGTTTCATTTATTGGTAAAGACAATAGAGTTCAAGAGAAAACATTACCATTTAAGACCGCTAGCGGGAATGTAATGAGTCAAGCAGATTTTATTAAATCAGCGGCTCCATTGTTAGTTGGCAATCCAAATATAGGAACAGCAATAGAAAGAGGAGGTTTAATAAAAAATGCTACCTTTAATCCAACGGGGAGTGCGTTGTCTCAGACGATAAAACAGGAAGCACCAAAACCTGTTAATCCGTTTATTCCTCTAGGATATATTCCTAAGGTTATACAAACACAAACACCAACAACTGTTACAGGTGGAAATATTAGGAAGTAAAAGATAAAATAATTAATTATGCCGGATTTAAAACAAGCGTTAAAAGATTTTGTAGCTACTTCTAATAGTGGTGTATATAAAGACGAGACCACTTTATTGTCTAAGTTCCCTGAGTTAAAGAGTTATGATATTAATGCATTAAAAGATTTTGTAGCTACCTCTAATAGCGGTGTATATACAAGTGAAGATGAGTTATTTTCTAAATTCCCTGAATTTGGAATTTCAAAAGAAGCCGAAGCATTAAAAAAAAAAGAGTCAATTACTACGGTATCACCTTTGGAAGATACTTTTTTGGCTTCGCAAAAACAACTTCCTAGCTTTGAGGTTAGTCCATTAAGAGCAGAGGCTCCTGTTAAAAAAGAAAAATTACTTAAAAACTTAGAAGCATTTGAACAGGCTACTGATAGAAATGCTTATTTAGATAATATTGGTACAAGAGCATTATCAGGTGTTACTTCTTTCGATAAAATGGTTGCATCTATTCCTGAATCAATTATTAACGTAGCATCATTGCCTCAAAATGCATTAGCTTGGGCTACGGGTTGGGATATTGCAGCTAATGCTGACACATTTAAGAAAACATTAGGTATAAGCAATCCTATCTTAGATAAATTAAACGAAGAAGAAAAAAGACTTAGTGCTAAAACTGAAAAGTTTAATCAAGAAAGATATGAGAGTACAGGTATTGTAGATAATATACAAAAAGGAAATTATCAAGATGCATTTGAATTATTAGGAAGTAATATTATAGAATCTGCTCCTGTAAGTATAGCAATGATGGTTGGAGGAGCAACACTTGCTCCTACCGAATTGGCAGCAATTAGTACTGCTGCTTTTCTTGAGCAGAATAGAGAGCAGCTAGGAGAAGAAAATCCTGATATGCCTGAAGTAGAAAAGACAGTAAAAGCATTGGGAATGGCTGCTGCAGAAACGGTATTTAGTGCTATTGGCACAGGTACAATTGGTCAAGTATATAAGGATATTATAAAAAAAGAAGGCGTAGAAGTAGGAAAGAATATATTTAGAGATGGTTTAGTTGCTACATATAAAAGTGCATTAACTAAGTATGGTGTCCCAATAGGTCTTTTAGGAGAAGGTATAGAGGAAGCAGCTACCCAAATTACTCAGAATGTACTTAGTGATAAACCCGCATTCCAAGGTGTTGCGGATGCATTTGTAACCGGAGCCGGAAGTGGCGTTGTATTTACTGCACCAATTAGTGCAATAAAAGCTAGAGATAAAATAAAAGATTTTGTAGAAACTTCTCAATCTAAAAATGCAATAAAAACTGTATTAAAAGATAATGAGTTAACTCAAATTTATAATGTTCCTAAAGATAGCCCTATTACTTCTGAGCAAATAGAGATTGCTAATACCAATAAATCAAGAAATATATTGGTAAAAAATTTAGATAAAAAGGTAAAAAATGGCGAAATATCAGAAGATGACGCTAAACAATCAATATATGTATTTGATAAAATTCAACAAGTTTCAAATTCAGTAAAAGATTTAAACGTAACTAATTCTGAAAAGGCAGAGATTGCTACTTTATTAAGCAAAAGAAATCAATTAACTACTGACATACAAAATAAAGACGATGTATTAGTAGTTAAAGAAAAACAAGAAATAGCAGATATTAATAAAAAAATTCAGGATATTATATTGGTTTCAAAACCACAACAAGTGGAAGAGGTTGCTGCTGAAACAAATTTAGGTCTTGAAAAAGAATTAAGAGAGGAATTTAATTATGATTATTATGAAGAAAACCTTAATAGCGAATTTGAGTGGCAAAGAGATTTTGCAAAAGAATTTTTAAATGACCCTAAAGCCGCTTTTGAAAAGAGTATTAAACTTTTTAAAGATGCACTACAACGAGAACCAAATAACCAATCTTACAAGGACTCATTAGATTATAATGAAGAACGATTAAATAAGTGGAACGAAATAAATAATAAATATAAAACCGAACAAGATGCCATTCAAAAACAAATCACAGATGAAGGCTTGCTACGCAGCCAAGGACCCCAATTGGGATTGCAAAAAATGGGCGAAGGAAACCAAGGACTTGAAGTCGCTGCCACAGGGACCCAAGAAGTCGCTCCTACGCAACCGCAACAAGAAATAGTAAAAGCAAAATTTGAAGGACCAATAACTCAAGAGTCATTAGAAACAATCCCTGAAAAAGATATTTCAGATGTGACTGAACAAATAAATAATGGTCAAGCAAAATTAAATATAGACGCATTCCCTGCTACAGAATTAGGTACAGATAATAAAATCACAAATAACCAAAATGTATATTTATTACATTCGCAAGGTAAAGAGATTGGGATTTTAACTGTTAACAATGAAAAACTTGGTAACAGAGATGAAAGTTCAATAGCAGGTGTTGTTTTGCATCCTGACGTACAAGGAAAAGGAATCGGTAAAGAAATGTACCGATATGTAAATAATGATTTAATTGAAAATGGGAAACAGCCATTAAAATCAGATTACGATATAACTCCTGATGCAATTAATGTATGGAAGAGTTTGGTTAAATCAGGAGAAGCAACTCAAATTGGAGTCTCTGAAAAAAATAATGTTCCTTTATTTCAAATGAACAAACCTTCTGTTGAGTTGGTGTCTTTAAAGACACAAGCACCTAAGTTTGTTAGAGACATCTCTGCTCTTATCACTCCGGCTACAGTGCGTGGATTCAGTCCGCTTACTGAAAGGATTAAGAAGTTGTCATTGAACTATGACAAACTTGTTAAGCAATACGCTAAAAAGAAAGACCCTAAAGTTCTTGCTAAAATAAAAACTGCGGAGGCTCAAATATTAAATGATGCCAAGCAGGAGATTATTGATGCAGTAGCAAATATTGATGGTGTATCTGTTCAGTTTAAAGATACCAAGCGTGGCTTATGGGATAAGAAATTTGAACCATCGTTCAATATGACCTTGTCAGTTAGTCCACAGGCGGATACTAAAAAGGTAAGCGACTTACTATTTGACTTTGCAGAGAAGTATTCTCAAGACGCATTTATATTAGAAACTAATTCTGACCTTGAAGATGATGTTATAAATAAGGGCAGAGAAATGCCTCTTACAGAATTTGATGAAAATAATTTAATGAATTATCCGCAAATTATTTATACATTTGCTGAACCAATAACTGACGAGCAAGTAGCAGACCTATCTGTAGCGTTAGAAAGTGAAGGTATTGATGCATTTAATATCAATAATAATGAACTTCAGGTATCAGTAATTAAATTTCTTTCACAAGACGAACAAAACAATTTAACCAATGATGAACAATATCAAGAACGCACAAGAGACTTCGACTCAAAAACAATCGCAATCGCAAAAGCCACGTCTGACGTACTCGGAAGCGATGGCAAGGGTGCAAGCAGCATTCGCATCAAAAAATCTTCTTACCAAGGAGCAACCAATGAAGGAAGTGCAGACCAAACAAGACAATTCAATAGGAGTGACGTTTTTAAAGCGTTCAAAGAGTCAACCACAAAAGTAGAAACACTTGCAGTTGAACTTGCTGACTTACGCCAAAAAGAAATAGACCTACAAAAAGAAGGAAAAAAATTATCTACTGAAGACCAAACTCGATTTAACGAGTTAGTTAAAAAAGTACAGCCTGTAGTACAGCGTACATTTGAAGCAAATAAAAAACTTTATGAAGATGCTAAGACTGAGGTAGAAGGTATCGCACAAGATGCCATCTCTCAAGTTGACGCATCCATATCTCCATTCCCAATTAAACGTGCCGAGCGTGCATCTGTTAAAGCTATCAGATGGTATAATGCATTCACCGAAAAACTTGGTGATGGTTCACGTGTAAATATCGTAGTAGATACTGACGCTAATGCTGATAAAGTATTTAAAATTATTGACGAGAAGTATCCGGGGGATACAGAAGTAAGAAGAATCACGGAGACTACAGAATTGGGTTACCCAAAAAGACTTATTGAAATTCGTACATCTAATGGTACGCTTGCAGAAATTCAAGTGATTACCAATGAAGCCTATTTGGCTAAGGATGGCATCAAAGGATTTACCGGAGATGAAAAGCAAAAAGCTACAGCTAAACAAAAGTTAGATGAAGTACGTGCTCGTCTTGGATGGAATATACCTGATGGACTTGGTCATTATTTCTACGAGATTCAAAGAGATACCAATGTAGATGATACTTTAAGAGATGAGGCTGCAAGATTAAGCGACCTATATTATGATGCATTTACTAATCCAAAGTCTACACTTACTGAGTCTTTTATGAATGATGTAAATACATTTAAAAATAATGTAGATGCTGCTGATAAATCACAATGGGATGTAGGAAACAATGGTAAGGCTCCACAATCTTTAATAGATTATAAACCTGTTCAGGCTGAAGCTGCACTTATGATAGAAGAAGAGCAGTTTATTCCTATGAAAGCATCTGAGGTTAAGAATGATGCGTTTACCAAAGACAATGCAATAGACTATATTGAAGATGAAAAAGATACTGATAGCGGAAGAACTGTAACATATATCTCATCACTTACCGTTGAAGCACGTAATATAGATGGTGAACCTATTGGAACAATAACAAAACTTACCGATGAAGATAAAATATTCTCATTTACTGCAACAGATATTGATGGTAATGAGATTAATTTTGATGGATTTGAGACATTAGGAGAAGTAAAACAAGCACTTGCTGACAAGAACAATAAGATTCAGAAGAAAGAATTTGATAAAGAGCAAAAGAAAAGGGCTAAAGAAAAAGCTAAAGTTGAGGCTAAAAAAGCTAAAGCTAAAGCAAAAGCTAAGCCTACAGTAGAAGAGCAAGTAACGGGTGCATTAGATGACTTACTTGCATTAGACCCTAACGATAAGACTACATTAAAAAAAATCTCAAATAGCCTTGACCAAGTGATTAAGGATATTGATAAGTTTGAGAAAGAAAATCTTGGTGTAAATATAGCATTGCCTGTAATGAAGACCATCCTTAAAGCAATCAAGGCATTGGTTGACGCAGGTGTTGTATTACAAGATGCAATTAAAAGAGTTGCTAAAGACAACAATGTAAATAGCCGTGATGTAATTGATGGTATCAATGCTATTAGTCAAATTGCTCCTATTCAATCGCAGTATGATGCATTAATGGCAAAGGCTGATGATTTAATTGCACGTCAAAAATTAAGAAATATAGCTGATGCTAAAATAGTATCTAACTTAGATACGTTTATTAGAAATTCAGATATTTACAAAGAGAGTAATGATGCACAGAAGAAAATAATGGAGCGTGAGGCTAGACTTAAAATGGGAGTTGGTGCTAAGCGTGCGGTGTCAATTGGACGTGTGCTTGGTGCATTAAAAGATATTACCAATATATCGAGAGAAGAAAAGATGCTTGTCATCAAGCAAATTAGAGACTTATCAAGAGATGCAGCTAAGGAATTGGCTAAGGATATTAGAGAGATGGCATCAAAAGGAAAGATTACATCAATCCAAGCAGCTAATATTGTATCAAGATTTGGCAAGGTAAATATGCTTAATGAGATTTCAGTGTCAAACTTTGTTGACTATATGGCTAAGGTATTTGCAAACGCAGAGTATGCTGATAAGATTGATGTGGCTAAGAGTAAGTTGAAGATGGCTAAGAAAAACATTGTTACCAAGATTGGTATTGCTGATGGGTTGGTTGGAAAATTAAATCAATTATTTTCTATGAATCCAACACTTATACCTAATGAATATCTTGGTCGTTACTTAGAATTAGTTGATATGTTTGGTGCAAGACAAGCAGTGCTTACACTTGACGAGAAGTCTGCAGTGACTAAAGATGTTCAAGCAATTCTTGATGAGATTGACAACGAGCAGTCAAAAGCTGACGAGTTAGCTGATAGATTTAATGCTTCTGAGAATAAAGTATTTAAAGATGACGAATTAGATTACGCAGCATCAATTAAAAAAATGCTTGACGGGAAAGAGATTGACGAGAAGGAAGCAGATACTATGCGTAAATATAAAGAAGACATTGCTCCCCAAGTTGAAGAGACTGAACTTACTGAAGATGAATTAGCAGCAGAAAGAAAAGAACTAACAGATGCGGTAAAAAAATCGACCATTGATGGCTCCGGTCTTTCTACTAAGTATGAAAGAGATACGGTTAAAGAATTAAGTAGACTTGTTAGAACTGACGCAGTAGATAGTTTAACTAATACTGAATTAAAAAATTTACTTAAAGTTATTGACAACATTAACAACAACTACTTACCTCACTACGGAGAGATAATGCTAGAGAAGCTAGATGGACTTAATACTGACAAGGTTTTAACTAAAGCTGTTGAGCAGAGCAAGATGTATAAGTTCTCTGAATTATATTCAAAAGCAAAAGCTGCTGTTGCGATGCAAGGAAGAACAGGTGTTTTAGAAATGGTTAGAAGAAACCCTTTATTTTATATTGACCAATTATTTGGGAATTTTAAAACAAAAGAAATATTTAATTCGTTATTTAATGAACCTGCAAAAGCCGTTGCTGTATTTAAAACTCAATTAAATAGAGTTCAAAACATTTTAGAAAAGGCTGAAGAAAAGGTGGCTAAGTCATTTGGACTTGAACCTAATGCAGTAACTATGTCTAAATTTAAGATGATGACTTATATGGTTCAACTTGAATTTGAATCTAATAAAGGGAATAAAGAAGTTAATCCTGCATCTGATTATTTAAAAGCTACTATAAAGCATATTGACGCAGGAAAGTCTCGATTTGGAGAACGTGATGCTGATATGTTACAACAAATACTTAAAGATTTTGCTCCTGATGGCAACATTGATAACGAAAAACTTTACAACTCATTTAATCAAGCTGAGAAAGATGCCATTAAAGACATTCGTGGTATAAACGAATCACTAAGAGAGAAGGCTGAATTTACTGCAGCGATTATTCGTGGCGATAGGATTGACCCATTGAATAACTATGTGCACTTAAATGTATTACACGAGTATCAGCCAAACGATTTAACATCGGGCAGTGCGTTTGTAACTGAGTACAATAATGCAATGAGACCATCTACTAAAGCAAAGTCTTTGATAGCGAGAACAGGTAAGGTATCCCCATTAAACTTTGACATATTTGCAAGTGCTCAGCGTGGTGCCAAATTTGTCTTGATGGATTTCAACTTAACAAAACCAATACGTACATCTCGTAAAACAATCAGCGGCACTATTGCTAATTTAGAAAGTAAAGGAAGAATACCTAAAGAACAAAGACAAATAATAAATGCTATTAATGCTGCGTTTGAAGAGTCTATTGAAACGTTATTGACAAATACATTCACTCAAGATTCAGCATTAGATATAGCTATTGATTACATAAGCAAACAAGGATACCGTGCAGTACTTGCGGGTACAAATAGGTTTACATCTGAGTTAACATCAAACATAGGATTTGCTGTAATTAGTGACCCTAAGGCTCTCATTACAGGTATAAAATACAGAGGTGTTATTATGTCTTCTGATGCTCCTATGATAATGGAGAATTTAAAAAGCAAGCAAACTAATAGAGTTTTTCCTACAGATACATTATCAGGAAGATTAGTTGATACATCAATATTAAGTCAAGCAAGTGGTATTAAAGGTGCTGTATCAAAAAATCCTGTTAAAAATAAAATTCAACAAATTTGGAACAGGTCAGGAAAAAAATATGTTAATGCAATTGAACTTCAAGCTGATGCTTTGATTTCAACTCCTGATAAACTTACAATGAGACCTATGTGGTTTGGCTCCTTTGCAAATCAATTTGAAAATATCACAGGCAATGAAGTAGACTTTAAAAAAATTGCAGAGAATGATGAGACATATATGGAAGCCAATAAGGAGGCTCTTGATAAAGCTACTCAACTTGCAGACGAAAGGTCTGTAATGGTGGGAGCCACAGACAATCCATTTATGGGTATTTTAAAAGGAAACATAAAGCCTGACCAAAAACTTGCGTTAAGAGCATTTAATAACTTCAATAACTTTATGACAAAGTTCTTGATATTTGAATATGTTACAGCACGTACAGCTATTATGGCAGCTATTGGTAATGGGTCATTAACTAAAAAACAAGGAGGTGCAGTTCTTGGAGCAGTTGCTACACGTATGGTAGTATATGGATTAATTCTTCAAATGATGGGCACAGGTCTTATGGGATTATTCTTTGATGATGATGAGCCTGAAACAGAAAAGTCGTTTATGCAAAAACTTGGTCAAGCATTCGCTTCTGCATTTAGTTCGTTATTAATTGGAAGAGATTTTGGAAATGCTGTTAAGAATGTATTAAACTATGGTATAGAAGAAGCAAATGAAAAGTACCTTGACTTCTTAAGAGAGGGAGAATATGACCCGTATAAAGATGGTATTGCTTACACATTAATACCAAGAGATGACAGTAAACAAACAGACTTAGGTAAGCTACTTATGAATATGGGAGGTGCTTATACACCTGCATTAAATACGGCTGCCTTTATCGTTAAAAAAGTAACAGAAAAACCAAAAGTAAAAGAGGATGCTATTGCAAGAAGAGAGAAAGAGATTAAGATAAGGATTCCTCTTGAGGTATTGGGTAATGCAGGTCTTATTCCTTTATACAAAGATATTCGTAAGGCTGTAATGAAAGATATGTATAAAGACCTTGAGAAAGCGGAGAAGACTAAAGGAGATAAAAAGAAAGCTGAGGCTGAAAAACTTCAAGGATTTAAGAACCAAGAAGATATGAAGCGTTACGATTACGAACTTTGGTATAGAACATTCGGACCTGACGCTATTGACTTTGATGCAAAGCAAGCAGAAAAATTGATTAAGAAAACAAAGGATAGCTTGGAGAGAGCAATGAAAGATGATATGTACGACTACACTCCAAAACCTAAAAATAGTAAAGAAGGACTACAGAAACTATATTAAATATAAAATGTATGAAAGGAAGTTCAAAAATGATTAAGAGAGCCGATGGCTCTACATCAAAGCGGGGTCTTTGGGATAACATTCGTGCTAACGCAGGTAGTGGGAGGAAGCCTACTCCTGCAATGCTTAAGCAAGAAAGAATTATAAAAAAGAAGGACGCTAAACGTACCTAATATATTTTAGTTCTTTCTGTTTGTCATAGTAGACCATCATCTCAGCATCATTAACCGCACCGTCACGGGGAGGTCGCCCTCCCCATTTAATTTCTCCTTGCAGTTTATTGGCTTTGCCGTAGATGATACCATCTTCACACGCCCATATAAGTACAGGTGCTATACGCTTGTCAATTAACTTGACTAATTTTTTTGCTGATATAGGCAGCGGATATGCTGCACGCATAGTTCTGATACGACCTTTAACTTCTGCATAAGCTATTAAACTTTTGTCTTTATCAAAAACTTTGTAGTCTATATCGTGCGGGTCTAACTTCTTAAACGACCCACCAAATATGCTGACGAATAGTTCAATTGCTTTTTTCTCCCTGATTAAGTCCGTCTCTGTTTCAAAAGTCATCGTCTTCTATTGATTTTAATATCAGTCGTAGGTCTACAATTAAATTTCTTATATCTCTTTCTGCAGGGATAAACTCCCTATCTACTAAATTTTCATATATATTATTCAATAGCGAGTGCTGTTCAAGTACCCTAAAACAGATACGTTGTGCTCGTGAATTTTCGCTATTAACATTATCTTCCATATTCCAAAATTAGTATTTTTAGTCAATATCTACATCTAAATTAGGTTTGATGATTAATTCATAGCAATCTATACCATTCAACCTAATTTCAGACATCCATATTTTGTACATCCTTTTCCTATCATATGTATCAGTGTAACGATATTCTCTTATTAAGTTGTCATTTTTGAATAACTGCATTGCCCCCTTTCCTTTGTACCACTTTTCTTTTTTCTTTTTCATTTGATTTGATTTCTTCTCTAAACACTTCCACCTTCACTCCGTGGTTTTGTAGTTCTTTCAATCGGTACTCCTGAAGTTTAGATAGCTTACCGTTTGTGGCTTTGACCTCAATGAATATCACATCACTATCTCTTGGTATGGCAAGCAAGTCAGGTATCCCGTTCTTGTTTGTCATTGTAAGTTTAATGACATAGTACCCCTGAGCCTCTAACTCTTTAATTTTCTTGGCTTGGACTTGTTGTTCTTTCATTCGTTTGTTTTAATAACTCTTTTATAGAAAGGCTTACGTGTGTACATTCCTCAATAAAGTCAATCAATTTCCCAATGTCTTCATTGCTGAATGCAAACCTGTTTGCCAAAAAGAACTCATAAGGCATACAGCTTTCGTCCAAGTCAATCTCATCCAACTGCACTGCTAAGGTTTTCTGTGGGAGAACTACCAATGTAAATATCACTGTGTACTCTTGACCTTCTTTAATCCATTTGTTCTGTGGTATTTTGCTCGGACGATTCTTGTCGTTGATGCAGATACATTTTACCATTTTCAATTAGTGTTTGTTTGTTTGCTAATAACCAATCTATAAAGTCATTTTGGTTGAGTGTTTCTAATGCTTTAAATATTTCTTCTATTGGCGTCATTTTCTTTTGGCTTTTCATCAAAATAATAAAGGTCTAATTCGTTTTGGCAATCAAATAAATAGTTGGCGTGCAAGTCATCTGCTATATATAACCCATTCATAAATACATTATAGCAAACCATACAATTGCATTGACTTTTAGTTCTATATACCTTTTCTCCAACTCTATCTTTAAACCATTGCAAGCTATTCTTCTCCATAAAAGTCCTTTTTAAAGTGATTAATAGTATAGTCTTTTTTCTTTGTAACAGCCTTGTAGATGTCGTGCTCTATCCCACCCTTCGAGAAAATCCAATACACTTGATTCTCAAGCCTCTCCTTTGTGGTCATCCGGTCTTTGCTCTGCCAATAACTCGTAGCACTGAAGTCGATGTTGTAGTAAACCAAATACTCAGCGTGTCTTAAACTGATTCCTTCTCGTCCACTTACAATCTGCAGGGCTATGTTCTTGTTGGTGTCTTCAAAGACACTTAACTCAGAGGTTAAGTCATCACCAAAGACTTGCTTGAGTGCGTTGTACTCTTCTTTAAACTTATAGAAGATTCCAATCTTGCATCCTTCAAACTGCTCTTTGATAAACTCAGCCTTGCTTAAATCAAGTATCATACTATTGCCGCTTTCAAATTTAATTGTCCCGCTGCACAACTGATGTACTTTCATCATTAACTTAACCGGAGTGTCTCCCAAAATTATTTCTTCTTTTCCTTCTATCACCAAATCCTTCTTTAATTTTTTTATCATTGCATAAGTCGATGGCTTCATCTCTACCTCCAATATCTCTTCTTTGGTCTCAGCCATAAATCCTGCCTCCTGCTGTGTGTAGTTAATGGTGTACCGCTCCATCTCTTTGAGGATGGTATCAAGTCCACCACTATAATCATTAACAAATAGTCCGTTAATCTTACGCTGTTTTATTTTAACATACTTATCGCAGAACCTATAGAAGTTTTTAAACTCTCTGAATGGATTGTTAGGTATCGCATATACCTGATGGTACATTTGCGAGTATGACTCAGGTGTTGGTGTACCACTAAGTAGTATCACCATTGGTCTACATTTTCCGATTACCTCTGCTACTAACTCAGCACGTCCACTTGGTTTTGGAAACGCACCCATCCCGTGTGCTTCGTCACAAACAATTAAATCCCACTTCTTATCGTTCATAACGAGGTGGAGGCTTTCATAATTGATGACAGATAGGGAGTAGGTTGGGTTTAACGCACTGTAGTCGGCTTCAATTGAACTAATTGCTTTCTTTTTAGTAATGAACAGCACATTTTTTATACTACACATCTCTGCTATGCCAAGACTTGTAAGTGTCTTGCCGGTACGAACTTCCATAGCAAGGTATAGAAATCTATGCTTTGAAAGTATCTCGTATCCTTTATGGATAATGTCAGCCTGATAATCCCTGAACTGAAATTTATTTTGCTCCATCTCGTATAGGTTTTTATAATGCTCGCAACTGTCGACAATTTTATTTATAATTTCTTTTTCTGTGTTGTACTTAAGAACTTCTCTTATCTCAACAGCATTGCCTCGTCCTGACTTGGTAGTCTTAGTCTGAAGCACAACTCCCTTGAGCATCTCGCAGTACTCCCACATTGCTTTGTTGTTATATCCTGAAGTACGTTCAATCATTTTCTTATTCTTTTTTCGCAGTGACCACAATACATTTTCCTTCTGTACTCTGCAATAACAGGCTGAGGACATTCGCAATCATTACTAATGCGTGTGCCATCGTCATTGTAGTTAAGGGCAATGTACTCCATTAGGTCTACGCAGTTCTCAAACATATCATACGACTGAAAGTAGTCCATCATCAATTGAATCAACTCGATTGGTATATCTTCGTCCGGAACGTGAGCAAATAAACTTACATCTGACATTCCAATCTCTTCAAGTGTATTTCTTTCTGTAATAAGGTTAAATGAATTAACCATTCCCACGTGTATCATTTGTTCTTTTGTCATTTGTTTTAATTAAAAAGGTGCTTCTTCAAGTCCATCAGGTTTGCTTTTAATGATTATCCATCTGCCTTGTTGGTCTCTATCCTCCTGTGGCATTACTCCTTCCTTATAAATACCGTAAGCGATAAGCCATTTGTAAAACTTGGTTCGACTCACGCTCATCCTACCTCTCGGTCCATAGTCAGGATACTCGTCCACAAAGTTAGAATACAACTCGTTCTTGTAAAGTCTAGTGTCCGTCTGTAGCATCACCTCTCTGTTCTGATGCGTATCAACAAGTCCACACCACTCAATAAACTCGTGGCAAGTCTCTGCTGACAACTGACGAATCTTAAGGTTCACAAACTTACTCTTGACAAGTCCGGTCTTGATATAGTTCGTTAAACAACCAATCATATAGTTGTCAAACTCACACCAATCCTCATCGTTCCAATCACCAAACATCAATTTACCAAATTCATCAAGCGGAGTAAACTCCTTGGTATAGTACTGATGCAACTCCAACTCCCACTTTCTTCTTGCGAATGAATTACCTGCACCCTTAATCGCATAGTTCGTAGTAATGGCAATCTTCGGAGACCTGCTGAATGGTATCTTGATTGCATCTTTATTCTTTTTCTCAAGTGTCAGACCTTCGGTCACGACACTGAACAAACGCTCAAAGTCAAAATGCTTTCTCACATCATCGAAGCAAAGTATCTGCGTGTCTGCTGACACCAATTGATAAGCGAAGCTACGCTCGAAAGCAAATGACTTACCATCAATCACAACTAATTTCTTCATCTTACTTAGTGCGTTCATAAGAAGTCCCTTACCTGTTCCTCCCTCCGGATTGTCACTGATAACCTCATCGTTCAAGATGATAGCCGGACAAAAAGATAAGTTCTTATACCCGTGCATTAGAAATCCAAGTGTACTCTCCATTGACTTAACTCTCTGCTCATCTCCACCGTTGATATTACTCACGAATTTTTTGAAGTCACATCTCTCGGTCACACTACAGATATTAAAATTTCTATCTATCACGTGGTCTTTCCACACGTATCCTCCTAAGTCCAAGTAGTCAAGTGTTATTATGCCTTCCTTACTAATCTTCACAGCACAATTCTTGTAGTACAAGTATGACGCATCTTTGGTATCAGCAATAAAGTAAATCTCAATCGTTGATAGCAAAGACAGAAACTCTTCTTTGAAGAATCGTGTGTTATCAGCGAAGTAATTGTAAACTCCAATGTCATCTAACTCCAACAAGTGCGTAAGCACAAAGTCCTTAATCTCTTTCTCACTCGTGTGGTCAATCAAATTATTTGTAACCTTTACGAATATATAATTCTTTCCCCCCTCAGGGCAATACTTGTAGAATCCATTATCTTCTAAGAACTGTTTGAACTGTACGTGCACAATCTTTATGACTCCTCTATCGTTTCTGTCCCAAAAAGTTTGCATTGCATTCTCTTCCTCAACCTTATTAAGCACTGACTCGATAGTCTCGCTCTCCAAATTGGAATCTTGCAGTTGGATGCGAATCTCTTTTTTTGATACACCTCTCCTTAGTTTTGCTTTAATGGTATTGATACGCTCCTCATCCTCGTAATACTTAGTACCGAAGTTCGCTGTGTGCCTGTACGCTGAGTCAATGGTCGTTCCAATCTCTCTGAGCGTAAAGTCATCCGTTGCAAACTGATTGATTACATAAGATGCAAGGCTTTTGTTTATACCGAAGTCATTGAATGCCATCGCAAGCACATACGCATTCTGATTACGTTGTCCCTCGTGCATAGGATACTTTTTCTCCCACCACTTTACAAGTATCTCCACAATCTTATTCTCATCCGTGATAGGTATCGTTGCCTTGTCTCTTGTTCTACTTACCTCGGTGTACTCAGGCTCCTCAATCTTATCCCAAATGCTACTATTCTCATTAATCGCAATTAGAGGGTCATACGACTCGTAACATACTCGGCTAAGGTTCTTGCTCGTCTTGTCGAAGTAAGCCGAATTAAAGTACTTTTCTAACGAATTGAAGTACATCGTATGGTTCTCTGCATCTGCCGGAATCTTAACCAACACTTTCAGACCATTACCCGAAGGGGAAATGAATACCGAAAAAACATACTTGTTCTTTGATAAGTTCTCTTTGTCTTGCAATAATTCTTTCTGCTTCGTATATCCATCGAAGTCCAAACATATCAATCCCGAATGCTCAAGTAATGAGGCGTCTGTTCTCTTGTTAAACGTACCGCTAAAACATATCGCAGGTAACTGCTTCTTTAGTTCCTGTCTCTCAGGCTTACTCTTTTCTAATCGTATTCTCTTCACTAAATCTTTAGTAGCACCGGCTCCGTCTTTGATTCTCTCGAGTATAACGTGTACGTCTCGGAAGAATGGCGTGTCAGTATCTCTAATATTTTGGAATATCGTCACATTATGTACCATCTTATGTCGGTTTTATGTCGGTTTAAAGTATCTAACTATCTGATTACTAATACTAATGTCGATTATGTCGATTTTAAGTTCAAATTATAATCAAAGAAAATAAAAAGAATATAAAAACGTATATAGAGAATATACGGAAAACACATCGACATTTTCGTCACGCATTAGAGGTAAAAAAAGGGGAAGTTTTCACTCCCCCGATTCTTTTTCTAAATGGGTGTTAATTCTAAAATGGAAGTTCGCCATCTTCATCCTCAGCTACCTCAGGTTCAGGTGCCTTTTGTTTAGGCGTTGCCTGTTTCTCTGATTGTGGTTTCATACCACTCTGAGCAGTCGGCTCGTAGGTATCTAACTCAACATAATGATTGCCACTACGTGCAGTCTTAATGTTTAGGTTTACCCATCCACCTTTCTCGTGCTGTCTGACGAAAGCTACCGCTTCGTCTACCTTCATTGATAATCTCCCAACTACAAAGTCAGGTGCCTTTTCGTTTCTCTTGAATGAGAATCCGTCTGCAAAGATTTTTTCTTCGTTTGCCATTTTGTTCTGTTTTTTTTGTTACCTCAGTCTATTTGTACCAATCAAAGACCTCTGAGGTTAAGCCTATAATTGGTTGAGGTCGGGGCAGGAATTGAACCTGCAGTAACCAATTAACGGAATCAAGCCACTAACGTAGGTGCCACAATTTTCCGTCACCCGACCATTTGCTTGTCTTTCCAAGCTGTCTAATTTCTCTGAGTCTCCATTACATTGATGAGATGTAATGTTCGGTCATCAACCAAGACTCAGCACAGTAGTCAGGGCAGGATTCGAACCTGCAAGAAGGAGACTGAGGTCTTTAATCTCAGTGTTCGTCTACCATAACGACTTCCTGACTGCCTTGTGTCTTTGAAGACACTGCTTCGGGGGGAAACAATAACTTATAACAAGTACTCGTCAATGTAATAGTTAACGATGTCATCCGTTGGCTTAGAACTAAAGTACTTATTGTACACTTCAATCGCTCTGCCTACTTTGATTTCGCCACCTTTTACAAAGTCTTCTGTTGGTCTAAAGATACCAAGAACTCCTGTGCCTTTGTCAATCACATAGAACACCAATGGCTTACCAAATAATTCCTGATAGATATAACACTGACTATCGTAGTTGTACTGCTTCGCAGTGTACTTGAACTTATGAATGTCGCTTGTAGTCTTAAGGTCAATCACTGCATTGTCAGTGACAATATCAGCCTTCCCCTTCCACATCATACCTTGAATCTCTGCAACTGCAGGTGTCTCGTACTGATTACCTGCTTTGTAAATCTCATCATAGAACGCAATGTTCCCATTGATGATACTCACTAAGTTTTGAATCTCATCCTGCTCCTTCTTCAACATACAAAATGGTAAGTTGTTGTCTTCGCAAAATGCTTTATACTCTTTGGTAGTACGTGTGCTAACATCCACTGATGGCATACCCTTCGCCTTCTCAGGCTCCAAGATTAACTGATGAAAGTATCTGCCATCCATAAATGCTTTGTTATCCTCACGTGTCTTACCGAAGTCCTGAGGATTGTTAAGCAACACGCCTATATCTGAATTGGATAGGTATTGCTTGCCTATGCCATTGTAGTACTCGTTGTCATCTCTGAGCAACGTTATAATTTCTGATACTTGCTCTTCCATTACTATGCGTTTAAAAGGTTAGCGATTTCTTTCTTTAATGCCGGACTGATTTTATACTTACGTGTAAGCTGTGCACCAATCTTCTCAATGCCCAACGACTTGTTTGCCGTTACGTATTTGATTACGGCATCCCAATTCTCAGTACCTTTTTTCAAGTCTACCAATGTACCATTTGCAGACATCTCCTTAAGTGGTTGTGATGGTGCCGTAGGTTTAACGTTTGTCTCACCCTCAGGTAAATCCTCTCCTGCATAAATATAAATCCCCAACCCAAACATCGCTAAGTTCTTAACTAAGCAACGCATAATGGTTTTGTTAATGTCGAACGTTGTCGCTGCCTCGACCTTCTTATCGCCATAGCGTGAACTATAGCTGTACTCAGTCTTCTTCATTGACTTGTTCGCACCATCCATTACCGGCAACCACATCTCAAGCGTCTCGCCTTCGATAGTTACGGTAGTGTGGCACATAAACCCAAGTGCATCGTCATAAGTCGTTTCACCGATTTTGTACGTTGCATCAGGGCACTCAGTCTTTGTCTTTGACCAAGCCCAAGCCCAAGATAAATAAGTTAGATTGCTTTTCTTTTCAACGTGGTCGTTCACATTGATGGCGGATAGCCTTTCAAAAACCGTTGGTTTCTTTTCCATTTGATTTGATTTGATTGATTACTGATTTGATTAGATAAACACCGCTCTCTCTACATCCTTGACAATAGACACGTAGTCTTTGTCTTCTGCAATCTTCTGCTCAACCGCAGTGATGCCGTGAATGATTGAGGAGTGCTTAATGTCGTAGCCTGCTTCGTTCATATACTTTTGGATATAGGTAACTTGCATAGGTCTCTTTGAGCATAGGTAATACACGAGATGCCTCGCATCCACAAACTCCCTCTTCTTTGACTTTGAGAATATATCTTCCTTATTAATATTGAATAAGTCGGCAACCCTCTCCACATACTGATTAAAAACATCGTGCTTCATAAAATAATTTAATTTAAGACAACAAATATACGAGAATATGTTCACAACTCGTTCATTTATTTGTTAATTTTTTCCCACAATTTTATTTCTGTTTCATCAAGGGAACGGCTCTTAAACTCATCATCTAAATAAAACTCACCTGATTCTAAAACTTGTATGTACATTCCCCCCACGTAGTGTACAACGTCAGTACAGTCCTTACGTAGCTTCTCATTTGGATTCTTGTCAAGGAAAGATTCCTTGCACATAAAACGCCCGCTGTTGATAAATTTTTCCATTAGATTAAAGTTTAAGGGAGCACAAGGCTCCCGTTGATTTGATTAAATTTCGTACAAATATAGTTCAATTTATTTATAAAACAATAAATCGCTATACTTCACATACACAAAACCATCGTGGATAATTTTGTCTGCATTATCCCACGACTCCTTCGTGATGATATGACCCTCAGGAAAATTTGGATTAGCCTCCAACTCCTGAATTAATAAGGACGCTTGCTCCTGCAACATCCTCAGTCTGTCTATTAATGTTTCTTGCTTATCCATAAACCACCTCCCCCATAGTTAGGTATTGGAACACAACGTCTGCTGAGTCTCCATCGCCCTCTTCTTTTATGTGCTGTTCTAACGCCCACTTGTTTGGACTCTCTGCAAGCAACTGCAGGCGTGCCTGCATAGTGCCACGTGTAATGACGCCTATGACCTCATCTTCGTTCTCGGCATCATTGATAGCCACCTTGACATCGTGGTCTAAGATAGCCTTTAAAATAGCTGTGCTAAGGTATGGGTCTTCGCTCTTAGGCACCGCCTTGCGGATTGCTTTGATTGAATCCTCAGGTAGGTAGTACCAATAGTTACTGCCTCCTTCTAATGCTGTTACGAAAATGTCTTCCAAGACTTCTCGCTTTACTCCTTGAATGATTTTGATTTCCATTTTATTTGATTTGATTTGATTCTAAATATTGAAACACTTCATCGTACACTGCATCGAACTCTTCTTGAATATAGTCTTTGTAATTAAGTTCTTCTGAGTCTTGCCCATCTTGATAGATAGACTCATAATGATTTTCGTACTTGATTTCGATAAACAATGCTGTCATCTCTGATGCCAATTCGTTCAGGTAGAACGTGGCTTTTGGCGTGCCATTAATTTGATTTTTCATTAGTCTTTTAATTGTTTGATTTCTAAATCCTCACACGTGTAGTCGATGGCTAAAAAGATTTGCTCCATCGTAGCATCATTGGTCATTGCCCTGCTGAGCACATCGTAAGCCTGCTCTTTACTGCAATCGTAATTTTGCATAACGTCATCAACGCACCATAGGTTTTCTACAAAGTACCCTTTGCTTCTGAGCAACGCACGTGCTGTCGCCCCATCATTCAATTTTTCTTTTAATCGCTTTACCTCATCCCGAAGAAAGTCGATTTCCAAGTTGGCACTTGCCACTTGACTCATCTCGTAGTGATTTTTTGACATACTGATTTGATTTGATTATAAATTAATTTGATAAAAATTATTACACATAGTAACGAATAGATAGTGATAGCCAAAGGCACCGACACTAAGAAGAAGTAAACAAGCCCGAAGGATATTTTAAAAAACTTTTTCATAGCATTTGGTTTAAAATGAAATAACATCGAAGTCCTGATACATCTCAACTGTTGCCTTAGGGTACGCATTTTGCAACTCAAAGACATAGTCGTCATTGTCATAAAGAATGTCATTCTCCCTTTCATAGGCTACCATTGGCTGAATGATTTTTTTGATTTGTTCCTCATCTAAGGTTGTCATTAGGTAGAAGTCCTCTTCCGCCCAAGCACTCGTGTTGATTTTAAAAACTTGCATTGTTGTGGTTTTAATGTTTGTTAAATTTAATAAATTTTCCGTTTCATCTTTTCAGAATCATCAGTCGGGACGCTCATCCCGATACGGAGGGCAGTGCCATAAGCACCACCCTAAGCCAAGTCTAAGGTTGGAATCGTAATACCTCAGACTCAGTGAACCACTCATCGCAACCACTACAATGATAATTTGCGAACGCATCGTGCTCTAAATCGTGAAAGCAATTCACACATATAGGTTTCTCATTCTCTATGTCGAACTCGCAATCGTCACACTCATCGTCCAATATGTCTAACAAGCACACACTCTTGGGCTCATCGTAGCCCATCTGAGAAAATATGCTTTCGTATTTTTTACTCTCCCTCTCATCCTCCTTCTCCCAAAAACTTAACGGCTTATAATTTTGCGTGTAAGTTTTGTGATGCTCTTTGCCGTCTGCTGTCTCACGAATGTTGAAGTATATCCAACACTTAAGCACTCCGTTCTTAGTAGTCACATCAACTTGCTTCCTGCGATACCAATCAGGATGACCCTCCAATCTATCTAACTGAGCCAACACACCTGAACTGACTTTGAATATGTCCACCTCCACGTGATGACCTTGTCCACTCTTCTCAATCAAGTAAGGCAGTCCACTGATGATAAGCGGATACTTGCTCTTCGTGTTCCCTTTGGCTACAAATTTTGACGCACTTAGGTAGTGATGGTAGTTGTTGTACCCCTTCTTTAACGTGCCATAGACAGCGATTAAATTGTCCTCAAGGACGTTGTCCTTGCTGTACCAAACGCCATCCCTCTGACTCCACAACTCTTTGTTGTAGATTTGGTATGTCCTGCTGTGCGTGTTAACCGATACGAACCTGCACTCATACTTCTCCAACTCCTTCTTCCACTTGTGGCGTGGTATCTCACCCAAGTTCTCTGCTAATACTTTTGAGTCACTCTTCTTCACGTTGCCAAGTGCTCTTATCGTTCCGTTCATCATAAGCCACTCTTGTTTGTTGCTCCCGCATCTGAATGGATGCGTGTTGTCTTTGTTGATAGCACCAATCGTAGCGTATCTAAAGTGAGCAATGAATGGTCTCGCTGTGTCGAGCACCTTGTACTCTGCTGATTTGTGATACGTTACCTCGAACGTATCCAACCATACAACTCCCAATCCGTGGGGATTAATTCGTGCTGAGGTCTTTGCAACCTCCTGAGGGACTTTCTTCCCTTTCTGCTTGATAATGATTACACACATAAGCTAAATTGGTTTGTGGGCAGTGTCTTTGAAGACACAGAACCCGATTAATGAACTGATAATGAACGAAGATACGACATAATTTAGACATCTCCAAATTTATTTTTCAATAAAGTTTTTTGGCTTTCATATTTTTTCTGTCTAATTCCATCCCATCTCCGATGAATTTATAGTATGCTTTGTCAATAGCCTCCCACTTTGTGTGGGCGACTACTAAACAAATACTATATTTTAAATGATAAACTCTGAAACAATATTGATTTTCCATATCTGATTTGATTTAAGTTTTCAATAATCATCCTCCAACCTCTCCCCTGCATACGATGGGTCGAAGTATCTATCCTTACGATACGGGTACTTGTTGCTGTCATAACACTTGTCGCACCAATCCCCCGTACCATACCCGTAGGCGTCACATCTGCTTTCGACTATCTCCTTTGTGTCTTTGGTCTCGCATCCTCTACATCTCGGTAGATTCTCGTAGCACCTTTCACATAGGTCATCCTCAAACCACATATCGTGGCGTCCTTGTGGGCGTGAACAACTTGAGCACTCCCACACGTCATTTGCTTTTGTCATTTTAATTTGCGTTTAGTTATGTGATAAATTCTGATTCCGTCCTCAATTTTCATATCAATGGGATACACTGACACGAGTATATCAAGGTAGTGTTTGTACTCTTTCAACTTGTCCTCAGGCAAGTAAAGGAGCCGGTCAATAACGTCCTGAATGGTTTCATTACGCTGTCTTTCGATGGTCATTTGTTCTGCTGTCATCTTGATTTGATTTAAAGGGTGATTGATAAAACATATTGATTGAACTCGTATAGAGGCATACTTGAATATTTTTTAGCATCTAAATAACTATTAAAAAAATACTCTTCATTATCCCTTTGAATTGCAAACTTAATCGCATACTCTCCCTGATAATTGGTAAAGTGGATAATCTCAATCCAATTATCTAAGACAATGTGCCCTTGCGTTTTTGTTGGGTCATAGATTGCATACTTGATTCGTCCCCTTGGGCATTGCTCGTAGTACACCACGAACAACTCCTCCATCATTTGTTGATTTGATTTTGTCATCTTGATTTGATTTAAGTGGTTTCCGTTTCGTCCTTTGGGACTCATCAGCCCGAGCAACACACTCAGGGACGGAAGTGTCTTCGAAGACACTCCCCACTTTTTATGCAAGGCAATAAGCCTCAGATAAAATTCTCACCGCCTTATCTACATCCTCAGGACGGACAACCACAAAGTAGTTAGGTCGATACACGCCATCAGTATCCGACTCCGTTCTTCTTGTTGGTATTCCTTCCCCGTTTAACATCGCCTCCACCGGCTCGATGCTTGCTTCTTTCAATGAATGGAATACCGCATACACCGGCTTGCTGTACCCCTCAGGCATCCACTCACTTGTCACATCGAACTCAGGCTCCTGCACATTCTCATCACGTGGTGAGTCATCATTCACATAGGTGATGCCATCATTCCACGCATCCACGTTGACCCATCCACCATCCCACACCCTATCATTCAATAGTAGCGTGCCTCTCTGCTTTCTAACGTGCACACCTGATAAGCCATTGAGACGCTCGTTTGTTGTTCTGCTGTCCCATCCTGCATTGCTTATCCATAATCCATCCCTCCTGATTTCGGCTATCTTGTTGTCGAATAGCCATAAACTCTCACCATCCGTTCTGCTGTTGTCGATTCGTAATGAACGGCTATTTTGAAAAGCGTTCACGATATCTTGTGTTATCTGTCTCATTGTCAATTGATTTAAATGGTTACTTAATTATTTTCTTTAACTCAGTCTCAAGCATTTGCATAGAGACAGCGACTAAGAAAATTGATGACATCCATACAAAAAGGGTAACACCTGCTGACGTGTTAAACTTGTAAGGCAAATAAACTCCGATAATTGCTCCTAATAAGCCACTACCAAATAAGATTCCGATTTTTGTGATTACTGATTTTTTCATTTTGATTAGATTTGATTGATTAATAAATTTTGTTCTGCTTGCTCCATAAAGTAGTCGAACTCAAAAATAAGACGCCACTCGTGTAAGGCTTGCTCGTTGGGAAATGTCATCCCGTTGTGGTTTACTGATTCCATTTGATTAAATTTTTTGTGGTTGCTGTTTCGTTCTTTAGAACTCATCAGGGAGGATAATCATCCCCCGACAGCGGAAGTGTCTTTGAAGACACTCCCTCTCGTGATTAATAGTTTCTCACATATGGTGCAATATCTTGATGCACCTCACCTTTCAGAATGTACGCCCTGAATAACTTTGATAATCTCAATACCTCGTTGGCGTCATCCTCATTGCCGTTATACATTGAAACAATGATTGGCTTGATTTTCTTAAGCAAGCCTTCGTGGGAGCCATTAGGTGTTGCTACGCTGTAGTTAAGCACCTCATAAAATAGCTCATATCTCCTCATCATTTGCTTAACTGACTGAAAGCGAGACGGAACCCTAAACTCAAGGCATCCACCCTTTACAAGGGCTAGTTGGTACTTGTGGTGCCAATTGGTGGACTCGGTTGAATTTTGCATCCTGCTGTTGTAACTGCAATAACTATTTGTTACACGCTTTTTGAATAAAGCAAGGATAATACCGCAATTTTTACGGATGGTTTCTCTCAATACGTCTCCGTTCATCCCCTCACACGCTATCGTGATATGACCACCACATCTCCTATCCGAAGGGCTAAACCTATCATCGATAATTTTTTCGGCTTTGTGCATCATATCGTAAACTTTTGTCCTCCAAGCCCCTGCAGGTAGCAATGGCAATACGTGGGTAACGGCTTCGTATCCGCACGACCCATCACGCTCAAACCCACAAAATAATTCATATTCACGCACCGCATTACGGCTTAATTGGTTTTTCTCGACCTCAAACCCAATTGTGAATTTTGAGGCATACTCACCGCCCTCAAACTTGATTGCACTACGCTGTTGAGCCGGCTTAAGCCCTGCAATGTCTACAGCGTGCTTGCTTTTGTTTAGAAACAATGGCGAAGGCTTAGAGTGGTAACTTGCCACTTGACCCCTGCGACTTTCTCCTGTTGTTGAATAAATGATTCCGTTCATAGTGGTAAATTTTAAGTGGTTAAATTATCTATTTTGTAAACTAAAATTCAATACAGCGATAGCCTCTCTTATTTGCTCATCGCTGTTTGTGGTTTTTACTAAGCCGTTCGCATCGATTCTCACCGATACATTACCGCCTTCGCTTTTGTACGTGAAAGTTAAAATGGTTTCAACCCTCGTTTCAACTTGTGCTTCACCGGTTGTCTCAGGGTCACCCATCTCACTTTCACCTTCTCCACCTGCATTGGTGCCTGACTCCACCTGCTTAGCAAATTTTAATAAACCCTCAAGGCTTCTATTCGGCTCCTCACCTTGAGCCTCTACCTCATTGCATTTTGCATTGAATGACTCGATAACCTCGGGCTGTAGGCGTCCTGCTTTCACTACTTTGTAGAAAAAACTTTTTTGCCATCCGAAAACTTTCTGTCCTATCTCCTCATTGCTCCAACTGATACCCTCATCGTTGCAAACTCTTTGCCCCTCCTCCGATTGAAACCAATCTACAGCCGTAGTAACTAATTTACTCAAGGCAATCGTTTGTTCAAACTTTTTCTTTTTTGCATTGGTGATAGTCCTTTGCACGCTCCTAATTTCGCTCAAGTTCAAGCCCTGCTTGACTTGTGGTAGGCTTAGGAAAGCCGTTTCGATTGATAGTAATTGACTCATTGTGTTCATTTTTTGGTTATTAATTGATTAATTCTTTCACAAATATAGTTTATTACTCCATTCCACCAAATAAATATTTGCTTTTTTTTGGCTCATTACGTGAAACCCTTATGAATAAAGGGCTTGAGGCTTCGATATTGTTATACTATGTTTGAACTATGGATGAACAAAGGAGGGGCAAAGGCTTCTTTCTAGGGGCTTTGTGTCTTTGAAGACACTAACAAAGGGGAACGGCAGGCAATATCAGGCAATTGCAGGCAATGAGCGTAAAACGTATGGACGCATAGGCAGGCAGGCAGGCAATGATAGGCAGGCAGGCAGGCAGGCTATAGGAAAACGCCAAAAATTCCACCAAAGGCAGGGGAACTACCACCCCCACCCCCAAAAAAAAAGTCGTTTCCGGATACGGGGTCACTCACGCAAAACCCCCTATAGCCCAAACACTACTAGTATCTAAAAAAAGTTTTATCTTTACTCTGAAATATTTCAAACTTCAAAAAAAATTATTATGAAACTAAAATTTGGAAATTCTGTTTACAAGAAGGATTTGTCTAACAGCATCTATCAGCAGAAGGGAGCGAGTTTTGGGTTGACTGTAAACAAGGGTATGGAGATTAATAACCGCCCTGATGGTCAAACCGGAATTAGACAAGCTGCCGATGTTAAGAAGGTTGTTAAGAAAGCTGAGAAGGTTCAGATGATGGCTGAGGCTGTATTCTTGGGAAACATTCGTTCTGAGATGATGGAAGGTCCTGAGATGGACTAAATAAATCTTCCATTTTAAGAACCCGATATTTACATATTGGGTTTCTTTTTGCCCTATAATGTCAATATCGACATTTTATGACAGTTTTTATGTCGTTTTTATGTCGATTTTATTTTTATAACTTATTGATTATTAATACTTTATTCTTTTAATGTCGAAAATGTCGATTTTAAAGAGAAAATAATACAGGAAAAAAAATAAAAGGAGGGGAATATATATAAGAAGAAGTAGGAAATTTTTCTGCATTCTCGTCATCAAGATAATGAGAACTCTGTAAACTCTTGATATCATTACATTTAAGACAATGTCGTTTATTTTAAAGTCGACATTTTATCTGCAGAAATCGACATTTCTATATTAAAAATCGACATTGCACTGTGATATTTTAATATTACAGGGTAAAATCCTTTCAACCTAACGGGTGCAATATATCTTATGGAATAAATATTTTTCTAAAAAGGTGGTTAATATACCACAGGTTGACTATATTTGTACAATGATAAAGATATTTAAACAAATATGGCTTGGTATTATAATTGCAGAGTCAAATAGAGATAAATGTCAATTCGGTAAATTTTAAATTCAATCAAATGGTAGAAACATCAGGCATTGGGTACTCACCCAAAGATTTACAGTTCGGTTCAGAAGGAAGAAAGAAACTTATCAGTGGTGTCGTTAAGATGTCAAAAGCTGTTAAGTCAACACTCGGACCAAGTGGTAACACTGTACTCATTGAGAGTCCGCATCACACACACGGCATCACGGTTACTAAGGATGGTGTAACAGTTGCTAAGTCAATTGACCTTATTGACCCATCGGAAAACCTTGCGGTTAAGATGATGAAGGAAGCGGCAGACAAAACAGCTACCGCTGCAGGTGATGGAACGACTACGGCAATTGTGTTAACTGAGGGATTGGTACTTGGAGGACTTGAGCATATCAAAGAGGATATGAACAGAACCGAGGTATTAAGACATATGGTGGACATTAGTAACAAAGTGGTGGACAAGTTAAGACGTAAGGCTAAAAAAGTCAGCAGTGCAATGTTATTGGACGTGGCGGCTATTTCAGCTAACAACGATAGAGAGATTGGTCGCATTATTGCAGAGGTTTATAAGGACGTGGGTAAGACGGGTATTGTGACAGTGGAGAGAAGTCAGACATCAGAGACCTATGCAGAGACAACTAAGGGGTTGAAATTTGACAGAGGATATTTGAGTCCGATGTTTATCAATGACGCTAAGAAAGATGAGTGCGTATTTGAGGATGTGATGGTTTTGGTATGTGATATGGAGATAGCGAACATCTTGCAGATTGAGAATGTATTGAAGCCAATCATTTCAGAAGGCAAGAAGCTATTGATTATTTCTCCGTGCAATACGAACGTGGTGAACACGCTTGCAGCAAACTCAGTTAAGGGGAATTTGAAAGTGGTAGCTGTTCCTCCACCAAACTTTGGCTACAAGCAGCACGAATTGATGCAAGACATTGCAATTAGCGTAGGTGCAACTTATTATAGCGAGAAGACAGGTGATGACTTAAGCCATATAAACTATGGAGACTTGGGTCACGCAGGCAAGGTTATTGTGAGCAAGGATAAGACTGTCATTATTCGCAGTACAGCAAAGTCAGACGAGAAAAAAGTTGAGGAGAGAGTTAAGCAGTTATGGGACGCACACAAAGAAGCGACTAAGAAAGGTGACAAAGACTTTTTGTTGGAGCGTATTGCATCACTTACGGGTGGCATAGGTGTGATATTTGTGGGTGGTCAGACTGACCTTGAGCAGAAAGAGTTGTACGACAGGGTTGATGACGCTGTTTGTGCAGTTCGTTCCGCACTTGAGGAAGGAATTTTGCCGGGTGCGGGTAAGGCATTGCTTGATGAGTCAGCAGATTTGTTCACATATGCTGAGGCAAGTAAGGAATATGACGCAGCACTTCACATTTTGAGAGATGCATTGATGGCTCCATTCCAACAGATACTTACAAACGCAGGACTTAAACCAAGTGATGTCTATAAGGATAGCACTCCGGTTGGTCACGGGTACAACTTGAAGACCGGTCAGATGGGTGACTTGGTTGAGATGGGTGTTATTGACCCGTTGAAAGTTACAAGGTCAGCGTTGCAAAACGCAGTGAGTGTAGCTGTAACAATCTTAAGCACTAATGCAATCATTACAATGGCACGTACATATGAGCAGCAGCAATAAAAAAATACTCAATGTCTCGTTTAATGACGAGCAGTTCTTGATAGAACTGATAGCATCTGAACTAATTAGGGATGGATTTAATGCTGACAATACAGTTATCATAACAGTATCTACAGACTATTCATCCATAATTGGTCAGACTTTAAGGCACTTACTTAGTTCAGGTGGGGAGATTTGTGATGGATTTGGGGTCGATGTACCCTATCCTGACGAGCATTGGGACAACAGATACCTGAATGAACTTGACTACCTTATGGCTGTTTATGGTAATAAACTGCAAAACAAAAGGGTATTATTGGTTGAAGCCGGGGTTATCAGAGGTGGCAACTATATTTTTTTAGATAAGTATTTAAAAGAAAAAGGAATTGTTGATATTTACACTGTGGCAATGTTTGAGAATGTAGGGTCTGCTTATAACTCAAACTATGTAGGTGAGTATTATAACGATAGTACAGAGGACCTAACTTTTTGGTGGGAGATGGAAAATAATCATTGGAAATAAAACAAAATTTAGATTATGGAAGAGCAGATATTACACTTGACACCTGAATTAGATAAAAGCATTATGGCTTTTCATCTAACGGAAGACGGTGAGCAAAAAGAAATTATTAAAATTACCAAAGAAGGATTCTACTACAAGGGTGAGAAAGTTGAGGATGCCCATAATGTATACGAAAGATTCAACGAATGGTTAACTAAAGCTGAATACAAATGAAACCAATAGGCAAATACATTATTGTTAAAGACATTCAGGAGAACATTAAAACTGAGTCAGGACTAATATTGTCAGGAGAGGATACCAATCAACTACGCTACAAACGTGCAATGGTGATTGAGTCCGGTACTGACGTAAGCGTTATTGAGCAGGGCGATGAGTTGTACTACGACAAGGCACACAGCTTTACGATGCTGATTGATGATATGCAATATACCATTATTTCTGAGAGGGATGTGGTGGTTGTGGTGTAGGGCTTCGGTATTTATTGGCTCTTTGATAAGCGTTCATACTGACAATCATATTACGGTAGACCTTATCATTGTAGGATACATTCTTTAAAAATAAAGGGTTAGACGATAGACTGACGGGGATTTCTTCCCCGTTTAGTTTTTTATAGATGTCTACTACTAAGTTATTGGCTTTGTAAGATAGTTGGTAGAGTGCTCTTCCGTTACTACTTCTTGTTCTAAACTTTTCAATCCACCCATCTTTGCGTAAGCGTTCAAATCTTCCTACTTCCCAACTAACAAGTTCATTAAACTCGTCAAACTTCTCTTTTCCAAAGTAGCTTTCTGAGTAAAGGAACAGAATGGTGTCTAGGTCAGCTTGGCTAAGCCCGTGCTTTGCCTTCATATAATACCTGATGACCCTCCAAAATTTTAGGTAATCATTTGGTGGTGATTTCATTTCATTAAATTTTATTACATTTGTACTGTAAAGTTAATAATTTTAATTTATGGTACAAGGCAAAAAAGTAGAGACTCTTCAAGAAACATTGAATGGTATTACATTCAAGAATGAGCAAGCAAGAAAAATTAAAGCTATGCAAGAAGGTAAAGAGAGATTAAAAGATGGACTAGGTAGGGCTAAAGCTATTAAGCAAAGTGCTATTAGTCGTGTTAAAGGATTAAAAGGTTTACAAGGTTTACAATCATTATAAAAAAAATAAAAATTAAAAAAATGGCAAAGTCAACTCCAAATTTACCCGCTTCATCAAGAATGCAAATGCCTTCAGGCGGTGGACCATCAATCAAAGGTGCAATCAAAGTAAAAGCATTAGGTATGGTAGGTGGTGTTCCTTCTAAAGGAAAGATTACAGGTGCAGGTAAAGGTGCAACTAAAAAAGCAATGTATTAATCTTTAAAACAAAAGTTATGGCAAAGTCAAAACTAATTGATGAAGTAATTCAAGAAGATGTTGTGGTATCTGAAGAGGTAGTTGCTGAAGTAAAAAAAGCAGTTGCTCCAAAAGATGCTTACGCTATTCCTGAAATAAAAGAAGAAGATAAACCCCAAGAGCCGGGTCATTCAAGAAGAGATTTTAGAAACTAATCTATATGGCTGATAAGTCAAAAATGCAATGTAACCGTCCTACTGCTTCGGATAGACCGGGGAAGAAGAAGATGGTTAAAGCCTGTTCCAATGGGGAGGAGAAACTCCTCCACTTTGGAGCAAAGGGATATGGGAATAATTATTCTGCTGCTGCTCGTAAAAGTTTTAAAGCAAGACATAGTTGCGATACAGCTACAGATAAATTAACTCCAAGATATTGGGCGTGTAAAAACTTATGGGCAGGTCCGGGTGGTTCAACAACAAGTAATCCTAAAGGTCGTAAAGGAAAATATTAAATCAAATCAAATGGAACAAGAAGAAAAAAAAAGCAAAGGTCTTGGCGATACTATTGAAAAGTTCACAACAGCTACCGGAATTAAGAAGGTAGTAGAAACTGTAGCTAAAGTAACAGGTAAAGATTGTGGATGCAAAGGACGCAAAGACGCATTAAATAGAGCATTTCCTTATCAAGATAAAAAATAAAAAATATGTCAGTTTTTAAAACAACATTTTCAAGAGCATTAAGAGTTATACCTACTGATAATGCGGTTGTTCCTTCTCCTCAAACTATAAGTACAGGAACAAATACTTCTGCTGTAACCAATCAATTGGTTAACTCAGCAGGCGATTTCCTAAACTTAAACGTAGCCGTTGGTGATGTTGTTTACAACACAACTGATGGAACAGCAGCAACTGTGGTATCTGTATCAAGTGCAACTGTGGTTGTTCTTAATGCAGACATATTCACAGCTACTTCTAAGACTTATGTTATCTATCAGCAATCTCCTCAAACAAGCTATGGCAACAATGGTTGTTATTTGTTTATTGGCGGTGCAGGTAACGTAGCAGTTACAACTATCGGTGGTGATGACGTTATATTTAACGCAGTTCCAATTGGAACAGTATTACCGGTACAAGTATTGAACGTTAAGTCCTCAGGTAGTGGTACAACAGCAACACTTATTAACGCACTTTGGTAATTCAAGGATTATGATGAGTAACCAAGACAACAGCAGACTTGATATTATGGCAGACGAATTAGAGTCTATCAAGACAGAGGTATCTGAGATGAAGGCTATGCTTAAAGATGTATATACTTTATTAGCCGGCAATCCAATAGACAAAGATTCAAGTGGGCTAATAGGTAACTTCAAAGAAGTTAAAAAGGAGGTGTATGAGTTAAAAGCCGAACTAAAAAAGTACAAGGCTTACTTCTATGCGTTGGTTACGTTGGTTGGATTAGGTGCATTAAAAGTTATTACTGAATATATAGTTAGAAAATAATGGCAAAAGCAACAAGTGGCAGTTCTTATATTAAGAAGCCAAAGAAAAGAGGACTTGCAGCAAAAACACAAACAAGCAAGACTAAGACAAGTAAACTTTATAAGAAAGCGTACCGAGGTCAAGGTCGATAAATAATAGTACAATGGCAGTTAAAAACCTAAATCCTGTAACGAGCATAATGGACTTCAAGACATTTGCAAAGAATCCAATTGTTGCTACGTTATTCTTGGTATTGATAGCAATATCATACCTATATATAGACGTTAAGTCTACTTTTAAAGAGCAGATAGTTTCTCAGAATGTAAAGGTTGAGAAGTTAGAAGGCAAAGTTGAGGTGATGCAGATTACACTTAGAAGAACTGACTCATCATTGGCTGCGGCTACTTCAAAACTTAGTACGTTAGAGCAATTAGGTAAAATTCAAAACATAAAGTAATGAAATACTTATTTTTTCTTTTCTTGACAGGATGCACACTTAGTGCTCAACAACAAGATGCTGAGACGCAAAAAGATGCGGAGTTTCATAAGTTAATCACTAAGGCAAAAGAGAATCACACTAACTTTCATCACGTTCATAAAAAAGCTAAAGCTAAAGAAGAGATTTTGGTTGCTCAGGCAATTACTAAAATTGTAACTTTGAAAGCAGAAGTGAAAGACCTTAAAAATGAGATTAGTCAAATTAACGGTATTAAAGTTAGGATAGATACGGTATATATACACGATACCATTCAGATAAAAGAGAAGAAGAATTTTTGGGGAAAGACTAAAGTTGACACTACAAATAATGATTAAATGAAAAAAGTATTTGGATGGCTTTCAGGATTTTTTTCCTCTGAGAGCGGAACATCAAGCAAGAGGTTAGTAGGTATAGTTGGTGCGTTTGTGCTATTTTATACTTTGTATGATAACTCAAAATCTACAGATAATTATGCTCCGGCAGATTCTCTTGTATGGGCAACGTTTGCACTTAGTGCCGTGGCATTAGGTCTTACAACCATTGAGTCAGTAACAACCCTTGTAAAAGGATTTAAAGGAAACGATACTAAAAAAGAAGAATAATGAAAGACCAAAAAACATTAGAGCGAATCCAATTGCTCCACCCTAAATTAAAAGAAGAAGCGTTGGCTATGTATGATGAGATTGTGGCAGCTTTAACAGGCACGGCAGCTTGTCGTTTTGCTTATACGCTTAGAACATTTGCTGAGCAAGATGCATTATATGCTCAAGGAAGAACAAAACCGGGAGCCATTGTAACAAAAGCTAAAGGTGGTCAGTCTTACCATAATTATGGCTTGGCTATTGATATTGTTCTATTAGTAGATAAAGATAAGAACGGAACATTTGAGACGGCAAGTTGGGACTTAAAGACTGACTTCGACTTAGATGGTAAGAGTGATTGGCAGGAAGTAGTGGCTATTTTTAAAAGATATGGCTACGAATGGGGTGGTGATTGGAAATTTAATGATGCTCCTCACTTCCAAAAAACACTTGGTAAATCTGTTGCTGAACTACAAGCATTACATAACACAGGCAAAGTTGACAAGAATGGCTTTGTATTAATCTAATAATATATGGGGAAGTATCTTACATTATTGTTGGTTAGTTCCCTATTATTCTCTTGTGCAGCAAGGAAGGTGGCGGTTACTAAGACACAAGTAGAAACACATATTGACAGCACGGCTGTCGAAAAAAAGGATAGCGTCTCTGTACAACAGAACGCTATTTCTATTAAAGAGGACATTGATGAGATTGAGATAGTCCCCATTGATACAGCTAAACCTATAATCATAGGCGATAAGAAGTACTTTAATGCTACAGTTAGGCTTAAAAAAACACGTAGACACGTAGTAGATACGTCTAAGGTAACTGTTTCTAAGTCTATTGAGAACACGATTTTAGTAAAGAAAGACATTAAGGCAAAAGGATTTGAGAAGAAGACTGAAAAGAAGGCAAATTTTTTATTTTACATATGGTTGTGTCTTATTCCTATTTGTCTTTGGCTTATATGGAGATTTGGAATAAAATGATAATTTTTATTTACTATATTTGTATAAATTAAAAAATCAAATTAAATGGCAAATTTAACAGCAGAAGAATTAGACTTTATTAAGACAGGTTCAGCAGAGTACACTAAGATTAAAATAGGTCTTGGCGAACTTGAATTACAAAAACAAGGGTTAATCAAACAGGCACACACTATTGTTGAAGCCTTTACTAACAATGAGAAGATTCTTATTGAGAAGTATGGTGCTGATTCAATAATTAATATGCAAACGGGCGAAGTAACTCAAAAAGAAAAAGAAAAAAATGAGTAAAATTAATTCATATAGTGTTGTTGCGTTACCAAAATTAACAGACAAACTTATAGGAACAAGCATTGATGGTGTTCCTGCGGATGTCACTTATAATTTTACGTTACAGCAGCTATTAAATTTATTTTCCGCAAATTTTAGTGCTTCAACTATTATAATAGGAAGTGTCCCAATTTATGCAGACAATGCCGCTGCTGTTGCAGGAGGATTGGCAATAGGAAAACTTTATAGGACAGGAGATACCTTGAAGATAGTTCACGTTTAAAATTTTATAGCGGATGTCAAAGATTAGTATATACGAAGTTGCTCCTGTACCTAAACTTGCCGACAAGCTAGTAGGTACAAGCGTAGGCGGAGAGCCTGAGGATATAACATATAACTTTACGTTAAGTGAGTTATTGAACTTATTCATCCCTAATATTCCGGGAAATACCTTACAAGGAGTATTGAATTTTGGTAATACCGCAACTCAGAATATTAATCTTACAGGAATTATTACTACTACTACTTTAAATGTAGGCAGTACCGCTAATATATTAAACAGCAATTTAACGGGTCAAACTAAAATAACAGGTGGATTATACGATAGATTGAACTCTATCGGTACTGCCGGTCAGGTATTAAGAAGTACAGGAACTCAAGTAGAGTGGTACAGCATTCCTAATGTAATACCTACTTTACAACAAGTTCTTGCATCAGGCAATACTGCTGACATAAATGTTATTTTAACTTCTAATATTCAGGCTTTGACGGCTACTGCTAACAATGTAGTATCTAATACAAGTTTGAGTGTTAATGGCACTTTAAAAGACAAAGACGCATCAGTCGGAACAGCAGGTCAATTACTATCTTCTACGGGAACAAAAGTTCAATGGGTAGATTTACCTGTTTATACGGCTACAAGCCCTTTAAGTATAAATAGTATTACTAGGAATATATCAATTCAACAAGCAAGCAGTACTCAAAATGGGTATTTGTCAAGTGCAGATTGGATTACATTTGATGGAAAGCAAGGGGCAGTAAGTTTAACAACTGTTGGCTCAAGTGGACCTGCAACATTAGTTGGAAGTGTAATCAATGTTCCTAACTATACATTATCAGGGCTTGGTGGTGTACCACAAACAAGAACGCTTACAATTAATGGTGTTACTTATAATTTAGCAGCAGATAGGTCTTGGACGCTTGCTACAGGCGTTTCGTCTGTTACAGCAACAACTCCATTGTCTTCAACAGGAGGTGCTAATCCTAACATATCAATACAACAATCAAGTAGTAGTTTAAGTGGATACCTTTCAAGCACTGATTGGTTGATGTTTAACGATAAGCAACCGGCAGGTAATTATATTACCTCATTAACAGGCGAAGCCACAGGTGCGGGTCCGGGAGCGGCATCAGTTACACTTAGCAATGCTGCTGTGATAGGTAAACTTTTAACAGGATTAAATATTACAGGTGGTACAGTAGTATCAACTGATAGTATATTAACGGGATTTGGTAAGTTACAAAATCAAATTAATAGTTTAGTTGGTGGCGTTATTTATAAAGGTGTTTGGAATGCAGCAACAAATACACCTACTTTAGTAAGTAGTGTAGGTGTTCAGGGAAATTATTATATTGTTAGTGTAGCAGGTAATACTGATTTAAATGGTATTACAAGTTGGAATGTGGGTGATTGGGCGATATTTAATGGCTCTACGTGGAACAAGGTTGATAACACTGATGCGGTTACTTCAGTTAATGGACAAACAGGAGCAGTAAGTCTTACAACTGATAACATTCCGGAAGGAGCAACTAATTTATATTATTTAGACTCAAGAGCAAGAGCGGCACTTTCATTTGCTGCAGGTTCAGGAGCGTACAATAGTACAACAGGGGTAATTACAATACCAACTGATAATAGTCAGATATTAAATGGAGCAGGATATATTACATTAGTTTCATTAAGTGCAACATCTCCGTTAAGTTATAACAATCTTACAGGAGCATTTTCTATTCAAGTAGCAAATACTACTCAGAATGGTTATTTAAGTAGTGCTGATTGGAACACATTTAATGGTAAGCAAGATTACTTAAATGGAACAGGCTTAGTTAAGTCTGTTGCAGGAACCATTTCATATATAACTGACAATTCAGCTAATTGGAACACAGCGTACAATGATTCAATTATAAGTGCTGCAGTTACAGGTACAGCGACAAAGACATTAACACTTAACCAACAAGATGGTGGTACAATTACTGCAAGTTGGTCTGATATTGATACGGGATTAACGTCAGTAGGTGTAAGTATGCCTGCCGCATTTAGTGTTGCAAACTCACCATTGACTTCAAATGGCACAATTTCCGTTACGGGAGCCGGTACAACACTTCAATATATTGATGGAACGGGAGCATTACAAAACTTCCCGGGTCTAACAGGATATGTTCCTTACACAGGAGCAAATCAGAACGTTGACTTAGGAGAGTATGGCATTTCTGCAGGATACTTCCAAGCTGACTTAACACCTACGGGTGCTTTACAGGTTGGGCGTATGCAGTGGAATGCTACTGATGGAACAATGGATTTACGTTTGATGGGTAACAATGTTACTCTTCAAGTAGGTCAAGAGAATGTTTCAAGAGTAGTAAACAAATCAGGAATTAATTTACTTGAAGCCAACTATCAAGTAGTAAGAGTGAGGAAAGTGGCAGAAGGTGGAGCACAAGGACAGCGTCTTGCTGTTGTTTTGGCTCAAGGTAATAATGAGAACAATAGTACAGAGGTAATAGGTCTTGTTACTGAAACAATTAATAATAACCAAGAAGGTTTTGTTACTGCATTTGGTGAGGTTAAACAAATAAATACAACCGGTTCACTTCAAGGTGAGACTTGGGTAGATGGAGATATTCTTTATTTATCAAGCACAGTTGCAGGAGCACTTACAAACGTTAGACCGGTAGCACCTAATCACTCAGTAATTGTTGGATACGTGACTTATGCTCACGCCAACAATGGTAAGATTTATATGGCAATTGATACGGGTTACGAACTCGGGGAATTGCACAACGTTTATGCTCCAAGCCCTACAGCTAATCAAAGTATCTATTGGGATACTACTAATAGCAGATACCAATTAAATACTATTGGTGGAATATTAGGGTACACTCCGGCAAATGCTGCAACAACTATTTCAACTACTGCTCCATTACAAGGAGGAGGTGATTTGAGTGCAAACAGAACATTTAGCATTACACAATCAGGAGCGTCAACTAATGGATACCTTTCTTCTACAGATTGGAATACATTTAATGATAAGCAACCACTTATTACTGCAGGAACAACTTTGCAGTATTATAGAGGAGATAAAACTTTTCAAACATTAAATACAACAGTTGTTCCTGAAGGAACAAATCTTTACTATTTAGATAGTAGAGCAAGAGCGGCTATTAGTTTAACAACTACAGGTTCGAGTGGTGCTGCTACATATAATAGCACTACAGGTGTATTTAACATTCCTGATTACGGGTCTGCTTTAAGTGGATATGTACCAACGTCAAGGCAGTTAACCATTAATGGTACTGCATACGACTTAAGTGCAGATAGAAGTTGGAGTGTGGGTACAGTTACATCAGTAGCTGCATTAACATTAGGAACAACAGGAACTGATTTAAGTTCAAGCGTGGCAACAGGAACAACAACTCCTGTAATCACATTGAACGTACCTACAGCGAGTGCTGCTAATCGTGGTGCTTTAAGTGCTGCTGATTGGTCAACATTTAATACTAAGGTAGGTGGCGTAACAGCAAGTAGTCCATTAGCATCAAGCGGTGGTTCTACTCCAAACATTACAATTCAACAATCAAGTGGTAGTCAGGATGGATATTTAAGTTCAACTGATTGGACGACTTTTAATAGCAAACAAGCAGCCGGCAACTACATTACCTCATTAACGGGTGAGGCAACGGCTACAGGTCCGGGTGCTGCTGCAGTTACATTAAATAACGCATCAGTAACAGGAAAGGTTCTTACGGGAGTTAATATTACCGGAGGAACTGTTCAAGCGACTGATACAATGCTTACGGCATTTGGTAAGTTACAAAATCAAATCAATGGTTTGATTGGTAGTACCATTTATCAAGGCACTTGGAACGCAGCGACTAATACACCTGCTTTAGCGAGTGGTGTTGGAGTGCAAGGGTATTACTACATTGTTTCAGTGGCAGGTACTACAAATCTTGATGGAATTACGGATTGGTTTGTGGGCGATTGGGCAATATTTAATGGCGGTGTATGGCAGCAGGTAGATAATACTGACGCTGTGGTAAGTGTAAACGGACAGACAGGTGCTGTTAGTTTAACAACGGACAATATCCCTGAAGGCACAACTAACCAATATTATTTAAATAGTAGGGCACGTGCTGCATTGTCATTTACAGCAGGCAGTGGTGCTTACAATAGCACTACAGGTGTTATAACAATACCTACCAATACAAGTCAGTTAACCAATGGTGCTAACTTTATTACGTTAGCGTCATTAAGTGGTACGGCTCCTATTCAATACAACAATACTACAGGTGCAATAAGCATTACTCAAGCAGGTACTGCAAGTAATGGATACCTTTCAAGTACTGATTGGAATACATTTAATAATAAAGCACCATCTGTTGTAGGAGGTTATTTGCCATTAAGTGGAGGAACTTTAACAGGTCCATTGGGTGGAACAAGTGCAGTATTTAGTTCAAGTGTAACTGCTAAAGGAGATTTATTTATTTGGGGTGGTAATGCAGCACAAGCAGGACAAATAACTGCAAATAGTGCAGGTGGCGGATTGTATATTTCAGCAAGTGGCACAAATCAAAATATTAGATTAGTGCCAAGTGGTACAGGTATTGTACAATCACTTGGACCATTAGATGTTACAGGTGCAGCTACATTTAGTAATCTTTCAGGTACAGGAACAAGAATGGTTGTTGCTGATGCAAGTGGAGTATTATCAACTCAAGCAATTGGAAGTGGAAGCGTTACAGGTACAGGTACCAATAACACCATTGCTAAATTTACATCTACAGGAAGTACAATAGGGGATAGTGGCATTACAGATAATGGAACAACTATAGGTATGGCTGCTCGTAATATGTCTATTACTAATACGGCTAATAATCTTACGTTTACTATTGCAAATACAAATGCAGCAGCAGAATCTTATACCCAAATGGCGTTTGTTGGTACAGGAAGGCAGTATCAAATTGGAGTAGGTAATAGTGGAGAAACAGGAAATGGAGTAGCAAATAAATTTTATTTATTTGATGCTGCTGCTGCAACAATGAGAATGGTTGTTAATACTTCAGGGAAACTTGGAGTAGGAACATCAAACCCTACTCAAATGATTCAAGCAGGTAATGGTACTCAAACGGGGGACCATTATATAAGAGTATTTGGAACTGCTGCTGATTTATATATGGGTCAATCTGCTTACACAATATTTGGAATAGCAGCAGCAGGAATTGGATTATACATTGCAGATTCTACTTATGCAGTTCCATTAGGATTTGGAACATTAGCAAATCAAAGAATAATATTTGGAACAGGAAATGTTGAAAGGGGAACTTTTTTAGTTAGTGGAAATTTCGGAGTTGGAACTACCGGTCCTTCTCAATTAATTGAAGCATCTAAGTCTCAAAATTTAGACACTGCTATTCAAGTTACTAATTCAAATGTTGGTACATCGGCAGCAGCACAATTTTTTGCAAGTAACGGAACAACTCAAACTCAGTTTTTTCATTTAGGAACGGGATATACAGGTTCAGGTGTTCTTTTAGGAGCAGCTAATGGTGGTGGTATGTATAATGCCACTTCAAGTGGATTATATTTATTATCGGTTAATGCAAGTGGTACAATAAAATTTGCAACAGGTGGTCAAACACAAAGGGCAATGTTTGATGCAACAGGTCAATTAGGTATTAATGTAACTCCTACTAATTTATTACATTTAGCAGGTAGTTCAGCTACACCATCTTTAAGATTAGGTAGCGTATCAACAACATACTATTGGGATATTGGTAGAGAGAACGCAACTACAGGAGATTTTGTATTTAATTATACAAATGCAGGAACTCTTGTTGGAACATTGGCAAGACTTACAACGGGAGGGAATCTTGGGTTAGGAGTTACACCGGGGGCGTGGTTTAGTGGAACAAAAGCATTACAAATAAATGGTGGTTCAATGTATGCTGCAAGTCTTTATACTTTTATAGGAAGCAATATTCTTTATACAAGTACAGGAGACCAATATATTAATACAGGATTTGCAACAGCATACGGACAAACAAGTGGAGAACATAAATGGTATAACGCTCCTTCAGGAACAGCAGGTGCAGCTATGAGTCTTACACAAGCAATGACTCTTAATTCTGCAGGTAATTTAGGATTAGGAATAGTTCCAAATGTTGGATGGAGTTCTTTATTTACTACACTTGAATTAGGAGGAAGGACTTATGCTGCTGTTGCATCAAGTAATACTTATCTTAATGTGTCAACCAATGTTTATTATGATGGTACATATTTTAGATATATTACAACAGGAGTATCTACAAGGTACCAACAATCAGGCGGTTCTCATATATGGTACACTGCTGCATCAGGTGCAGCAGGAGCTACTGCTTCTCATACTCAAGTATTACTCGTAGATACAAGTGGAAATTTAGGAGTGAGTTCTACGTCCCCTTCAAATTGGGCGTCAGGTACAGAAGGTGCTATTCAAATAAAGAATGCAGGGATATATGGATATAGTGACTATGAAGGAGGTCTTACAGCTAATGCATATTATAATGCAGGTTGGCTTCGTATAGGTGGTGCTACGGCTTCAATGGTTCTTGTTAATGCAGATATTTCATTTAGAGTTGCTCCAAGTGCAGCAGCAGGAAGTGCTATTACTTGGATTACTCCATTGAACTTGTCAAACAATGGTACAGCACAATTTTATAGTTCAGTCACTTCAAGAGGTTCAACAACATCGGCAAGTATTTCTACTCCTACGTTTATGGGAGCAGGCGAATTTATGGCTACCGGAACATTAGGTGGATACTTTTTTGAAAATAGAAGTGGAGGGGTTACTTCAAATACAAATTGGGCAGGATGGTATTATTCAGGGACTTCAATTAGAATGTATAATGGGTCTACTGATATATTCTCAATGATAGCCTCAACAGGTGCTGCCACTTTTAATTCAAGTGTAACGGCTACAAGTATGTTTATTAATACTACTGATAATAGCCTTGGTTCAAAATTACAAATTTTAGGAAGTATAAATATTAAAGGCAATGCCGGATATAATGGTTGGGCAATTTCACAATCAGGAGGTAATTCAGATGCTGCATTTAATGTAAGTTACGCAGCAGGTGGTGCTACAAATGTTATTACTGCACAATATGATACAGGCAATGTGGGAATGGGGACTGTTTCTCCTAATTTTACTGCAACAAATAGAAAAGTTTTAGATATTAATGGTACAACAAGCACTTTAATTTCTATAAGTATAGCAGGTACAGGGAAAGGTTATATATATCACGGTGGAACAGATTTTAGTGTTGCAAACTATACCAATGGAGGTGCTTTAGGGTTTAACACAAATGATGGTACTGATAGACAAAGGATGACTATTCTTTCAAGTGGGGGAGTTGGTATTGGAACAACCACACCATTTGTTGGAGGGAATCCTGCACTACTTCAGATTAAAACGGCAACTAATGTAAATGTAGGATTTCAAACATCTGCTCTTAATGCTGCCGGTATTCAAATAAATGCATACAATGATGCTGCGGCTGCTAATATACCAATGCAGTTAAATGCATCAGTTTTACTTTTTTCTACAGTTGGAACAGAAAGATTAAACATATCAAATGCAGGTGTATATACATTTAATGGTGCGTCAGCTTCATATACTTACAATTTTGCAGGTGGGTCACTATGGGTGAATGGTGGTCAAAGCGGAGGTTCAGCAGTAGGTTATGATTCTTGGAATATGTTAACATTTAATGACCAATATAATGACGTTGCAAGGGGTCCAAATAAAATTGTAACTTATGGTAGAGGTTCTACTTGGGTAGCAGGTATAGGTATTCATAATGATACGCAAGCATATTATGCAGGAGGCACGCATAAATGGTATAAGTTTGATGGAACTACAGCTACATTAAATCTTGCATTAGATGGCTCAGGAAATTTAACTGCAACAGGAGGATTTTTTGAAGGTTCTGATATGAGAATAAAAGAACTTATTCAAGATAACCATAGAGTTGCAGGTATTGAAAATATAAAACCAAAACTTTATAAAAAATACGGAAAGATAGAAGTTGGATATTTTGCTCAAGACTTTGAGTCAATACTTCCAAACGCAATATCAATAGGTGAAAATGGATACTTAAGCCTTTCTTATCGTGAAGTTCATACTGCTAAAATTGCAATCATTGAAGATGAGGTAACCGTTCTTAAAAGAAGAGTCGCTGAATTAGAAGCTAAATTAAATTAAACTAAAATGAGTTTTGCAAGTATAGCTAATAATCAATGTGTATCTTGTAATAATTTACAAGACGCAACCGTAAATCCTCCATTTTATTTAGTAGCATATCCTCCTAATCCAATTCCTGTTAGTACAGAGCAAATAACTAAACAAAATTTTGAGGATTATATACTTGGACCATTGTCTATAACATATCCAACAATAGCAGCATATCCTGCTTTTGCAAATAAACCCCAAAATCAACTTGTTGTAAAAGGTGATATATATATTACAGGAACAATAACTATGGAGCCTGCTTATGGTATTTATTTTACAAGTTCAACTAATTATAATCTTTCTGCTTTTTCATATCCTGTAACTTCTACTACTACAATTAATTATGGTTTTCAAGTATATGCAGATAATGGAAGCGGTTTTGGATTTGAATTATATATAAATGGCACAATAAGCAGCCCATCCGGTTATGCTCATATTACTATATATTCAAGCGACCAAATAGTAGACCAATCTGATATATTTGCCTCAAGTGGACCACAATATGTATTATTATCCTTTCCTTATAATATAGATGCTCCAAGTGCTGTTAGAGTAGTAGTAGAAGATGGCGGAATTAACAATGGAGTCACTGATGTAAAATTTCCAATTTCATCAGTAGCTGTTAGTAGAACAACGGGGCAATATCAAGTGGTAGCTTCAGCAAAAGTGGGTGCTCAATTTCTTGATAATTTACAAGGATACATATATCGTTCTATTGATTATGGTGTTAATTTCCAAAAAGTTGGAGGACAACAATCTACATTAGTTGGCTATTGGAGTTCAATTGCTATATCAGATACCGGACAATATGTAGTAGCAGGCGAACAATATGGTAAACTTATTTTTTCTAGTGATTATGGTGCTAGTTTTACGGATATAACAAGCAACATTCCTTCCTGTGATTACCCTAATCCATTAGCTATAAGCAATGTATCTATTTCCGGAGATGGAGAGCATATTATAGTATGTCTTTTCCCTTCATTATGTAGTGCTAGTACTCCAACATCTAGAAGTTATTTATCTAATAACTTTGGAGCATCATTTTCTCTTGCTATTGACGAAGATGACCAAAATACTGAAAATAGCTTTCTTGTTAGCGAAATAAATTCAGATGGGTCTTTAATGGTTATAAGTTCTCAAGATGGAATTTTTAAATCTACTAATAATGGGGGTAGTTGGACATCTGTTTCTTTTGGAGCACAAGGTATTTCTAAAAGAGGGATATCAATGGTATCAAGCGGTTCAGTGATTGGGGTAATAGGTACAGATATATATACTTCTACTAATTCAGGTAGTAGTTTTTCTACTTTTGTTGCATCAGCTTATCGTGGAATTGCTGTATTTAATAATGGTTCAAATAGATTTTATACTCTTTATTATAGTGCTAATACTACTTATCCAATTTATCAAAGTGGAGCTAGTTTTGCAACGCCACTAACAGCGGTATCAGGACCCGGAAATAAACAATGGTGGGCTATTTCAGCGTCAGATGATGGTCAATATATATTAGCAGGTACTTGTAATTATAGTAGCAATAATACTAATGAATTATGGAGGTCTAATAATGGAGGGTCTAGTTGGATTAAAATATAGATTATATTTGTAAATAAAATAAAAACAAAAAAAATGGCAAAAACAATTGAACCAATTTCTTCTTGGCAAAATGGCGAAGAAAAGCAAGCAACAGTATTTGTATTAAATTCATCTTTTGATAATTTAGCTACAACTGCAAATTTTCAATATCAACTAAATGAGGTTATTTCTACAAGCACTTCAAGTTTAATGTCTTCTATGAATACATTAGTAACCGGAGGGTTAAGTATGTCAGGACAAGATTATTTAGATTGGGACGCTGCTACAGATGCTAATGAATGGGCATATACTTGGGCAGCAACAGAACTTAAGCTAACTATTACAGGAGAGTATGTACCATCTACTCCTCCCGAACCAACTCCTGAACCAACCCCATCTTTTTAATATGTTATTGCATAGTTCAATAAATATTCATTATTTTTACATTAAATAAATCAAATCAAATGAAAAAGTACAAAGACCTAAATGTCTTAGTGGCATCTATCAATGCTGTTATTGGCAAGCAAGAGACCAAAATTCAGAAGAAATTATTTAAGTTGTATGAGAAGGTAAAACCTATCCACGAAGACTATAATAAGCAACGTGATGAATTGCGTTTGGACAATGCGGCTACTGACGACAAAGGCGTCCTTATTATGGACGAAAAAGGGGAGTACAAATTTAACAAAGAGGGTGTTAAGAAATTAACTAAAGACGTAGAGGCTCTAAACGAAAAAGAATTTGAGTTTAAACCTATTGAAGTTATTAATACCAATGGTTTAGAGACATTAACGTTTCTTGAAGATTGGACTATCGGTATCACATTTATTAAGGAGGAAGAAGAAGAGTTATAATGGACATTCGTAAAATATCAATAGGACCCGACTACAAAGGCGGTGCTATGCACTACATTGTAGGGCAGAAAATCCTTGGCGATACTAACGAAATTCATCTTATCAGGCTTAATCCTGAGAAAGAGTCTATTCAAATCTTTATCATAAATGAGAAGGCGGAGGTGGTGCTTTGGAAGGAGTTCACCTCCACCATTCCTATATCCATTGAATATAACATCAATATCTAATGCAGTCTCCATTCTATTTCATAGCCAAGCCGGTTAATGGAAGAAGGTACGACAATACAAAAGAGATAGGAGGTATTGACTTTATTGTCAGCACTTCTGAGGAGGACCACAAGTTTTCCAACCGATTTGCAGAAGTCGTTGAACTTCCATTGGGTTACAACGGTCCTATCAGGGCAGGTGACACTTTACTTGTGCACCATAACGTGTTTAAGTTTTATAACGATATGAAGGGCAGGCAGAAGAGTGGCAAGTCTTTTTTTAAAGATGACCTATTCTTTATTGAGACCGAGCAGTTCTATATGTATAAGCAAGACTCCACGTGGAACGCTTACGATAGGTATTGCTTTATCAAACCCATTTCTGCTACAGAAAGCTATATTAAAAAACCATTTTCAGAGGAACCCCTTATGGGTATTATGAAGTACCCTAACGAGTACTTACTTGAGCGTGGTATCAAGGCAGGAGATATGGTATGTTTTAGCCCTGATAGTGAATACGAGTTTACGGTAGATGATGAGAAATTATATAGGATGTATGACCACCAAATAACAATGAAATTATGAATCTAATCACATTCGACAATATTATCAAAAACCCATTATCATATGTGGAAGATATACACTTACACGGATTCCAAGACGTGGCAGACGGGGAGTACACTTTCAGAAATATTCAACCAAGGGATAGTAACGATGAGTTTGCCCTATACGTCACTAATTTATTCTCTGATTACAAGATAGATTTAAACTTTATTCGTAAGTCACCACTTAATCAAGAAGAGCCAAATTTTGTACATACAGATGAGATGATGGGTGACATCACCTGTCTTTTGTATTTAAATGAGCAGGCTCCTGAAGATGATGGGACAACCATTTACGATGAAGACAAGAAACCACTGCTTACAATGTACTCTAAGTTCAATCGTATGATAGCTTTTAACTCAGACGCTCCACACTCGAGGAATTTATTCCATAATTTTGGAGAAGCACAAACTGCAAGGTTAGTTCAGATAATATTTTTAAAGGCTAAGTAATGAGAGACACTAAAGAAATAAAACTACGTATTATTGAAGCGGGGTATAAGGCTGTTAATCACCTTGTAAAAGTAGCCGAGGAGGATATTATTAATACCGAGTCAGATACGGACGTATCTGCAGATAAGATGAAAAATGCAGCAGCGGCTAAGAAATTAGCCATCTTTGATGCGTTTGAAATATTAAGCAGAATAGAGACTGAAAAAGAAAATTTGGATTCCGCAGATAGGGGAATAAGTAAAACAGATACAAAACAAGGATTTGCAGAAAGAAGGTCAAAGCAATAGTTTATGCCGTATAGTGGATAACCATATACCGGCTGCCGTCATCTCTAATAAAAATAGGGTGAGGTCGTGGTTGTATGGTTATAATCCGCAGTATAATGTTATTGTTATCTCAAAGACCGGACAGATAGGACAGATAGTAGAGATAGAGGGATTATTTATTGCTCTTCCTGCTACACCCGAAAAGTGTCTTCAAAGACACTCCACTAAAGCTGAACAATATTGGGAGCGTCAAGAACTGCCACGAGAGTTGTTTAAAATACAATCCATATTTCAATGGAATGAAAAGCCAAAAGAATTTAAAGACCGTTGGGTTGATTATATTGAACAGGAGTTCGACTATAGAGACCAAGGTTTTTGGTTTATGAATAATGGGGTTAAGACCTACATAACAGGCTCACATTATATGTACTTGCAATGGTCAAGCATTGACATAGGGTACCCTGATTTTCGTGAAGCGAATAGAGTCTATTGGATATTTTGGGAGGCTTGTCGTGCTGACCCAAGGTCTTTTGGTATGATATATCTAAAGATTAGACGTTCGGGATTCTCATTTATGTCATCTTCGGAGTGTATTAACATAGGTACGCTCGCACGTGACGCACGTATAGGTATCCTGTCCAAGACGGGTGCTGATGCTAAAAAGATGTTTACCGACAAGGTAGTTCCTATCAATAGTCGTTTACCTTTCTTTTTTAAGCCCGTTATGGATGGTATGGACAAGCCAAAGACTGAGTTGGCATTTAGAGTTCCTGCATCTAAGATTACCAAGAAGAATATGTATGAATCTAACGACAATGAGATTGACGGATTAGATACATCAATAGATTGGAAGAATACGGAAGACAACTCATATGATGGAGAGAAGTTATTATTCTTGGCTCACGATGAGTCTGCCAAGTGGACTAAACCTGTAAACATCAAAGAGAATTGGCGTGTAACTAAAACCTGTTTGCGTTTAGGTAGTAAAATTATTGGTAAGTGTATGATGGGTTCAACGTCTAATGCTTTAAGCAAAGGAGGTCAGAACTACAAAGATATCTACGAGGATTCAAATGTAAAAGTTCGTAATGCTAACGGACAGACTAAGAGTGGCTTATATGCCCTATTTGTGCCGATGGAATGGAATATGGAGGGATTTATTGATAGATATGGTCATCCTGTATTTCGCAAGCCTGATGAGCCTATAATGGGCGTAGATGGCAATTGGATTACAAACGGAGCCATTGACTATTGGGAAGCAGAGGTTGAATCTTTAAAGAGTGATGCTGACGCACTAAACGAATTTTATCGTCAGTTCCCACGTACAGAGTCTCACGCTTTCAGAGATGAGAGCAAGCAGGCTTTGTTTAATTTAACAAAACTATATCAGCAGATTGATTATAATGACTCAATGATTAAGGAGCATTACCTTACTCGTGGGTCTTTTTCGTGGAAAGATGGCATTAAGGATACTGAGGTTATTTGGACACCTGATACTCGTGGTAGGTTTAATATTGCTTGGGCACCACCTAAGCATATGCAGAATAATATTCACATACGCAATGGGATTAAATATCCCGGCAATGACCATCTTGGCTCATTTGGGTGTGACTCGTATGATATCTCAGCCGTGGTTGGAGGGCGTGGGTCTAATGGTGCACTACACGGTATGACTAAGTTTCATATGGATGACGCTCCTGTCAATCAATTCTTTTTGGAGTACATTGCTCGTCCACAAACAGCAGAAATATTTTTTGAAGAGGTGCTAATGGCGTGTATATTCTACGGAATGCCTATCTTAGTGGAGAATAACAAACCAAGACTTTTATACCATATTAAAAATAGAGGATATAGAGGTTTTTCTGTTAATAGACCTGATAAGCAAATGGCTAAGTTAACAAAAACTGAGAAAGAGTTAGGGGGTATTCCAAACTCATCAGAAGATGTCAAACAAGCACACGCTTCTGCAATTGAGTCTTACATCGAGAAGTTTGTAGGATTAGATTTAGAAGCAAAATATAGAGACCCCGAGGAGATGGGCACGATGCCATTTACAAGAACTCTTGAAGATTGGGCAAGGTTTGATATAAACGATAGAACAAAATTTGATGCCTCTATTAGTTCAGGATTATGTATAATGGCTAACCAAAAGCATTTATATATGCCTGAGAAAAAAGAATCAAATTTAATTATTAACTTTGCTAAGTATAAAAACGATGGAACAACAAGTCAATTAATTAGATGAAAAATGTAACAGTACAAATAAATGCCACATCTTTCCCAAGTCAATTAGCAACTGATGCGGAAAGAGCATCGAAGGAATTTGGACTTCAAGTGGGGCAAGGCATACAATATGAGTGGTTCCGTAAAGATGGTAACTCTTGTAGGTACTATAGCCAATGGAGAGATTTCCGTAGGCTAAGACTATATGCAAGAGGAGAACAACCAATTGGCAAATACAAAAATGAATTAGCTGTTGATGGTGATTTATCTTACTTAAATTTAGATTGGACTCCTGTACCTATCATACCAAAGTTTGTTGACATTGTTGTTAACGGAATGTCTGATAGGCTTTTTAAGGTTAAGGCATATGCACAAGATGCAATGTCTCAAGCTAAAAGAAGTAAGTATCAAGATATGGTTGAGTCTCAAATGGTATCAAAAGATATTTTGACAACTATAAAAGACAAGACAGGTGTTGATGCATTTATGATGGACCCTGAGCAACTTCCTGAAACAGACGAAGAGTTGTCGTTGTATATGCAGCTTAAGTTTAAGCCTGCGATTGAAATTGCAGAAGAGGAAGCAATCAATACTATTTTTGATGAGAATCATTATGATGACTTAAGAAAGAGACTTGACTATGATGCAACAGTAATTGGTATTGAGGTTGCAAAGCACGAATTTTTACAAGGTACAGGTGTTCAAATTTCTTATGTTGACCCTGCTAATATTGTTTATAGTTATACTGAAGACCCATTCTTTAAAGATTGTTTTTATTGGGGTGAGATTAAAACGCTTCCAATAGGAGAGTTAATGAAGATTGACCAATCTTTAACTAGAGAAGATTTACAAGAGATTACGCAATATAGCCAAGCGTGGTATGATTATTATAACGTAGCACAGTTCTATGAGAACAGTATGTTTAATCGTGATACTTGCACTTTATTATATTTTAATTATAAGACCACTAAAAAGGTAGTTTATAAAAAGAAAATTTTAGAAGGTGGTGGTTCTCGTATTATCGAGAAAGATGAAACTTTTAATCCTCCTACCGAGATGATGGAGGAAGGAAATTTTGAGAAAATAGAGAAAACTATTGACGTTTGGTATGAAGGTATTATGGTAATGGGTACCAATATCTTATTACAATGGAAGATGTCTGAAAATATGGTTCGTCCTAAGTCAGCATCTCAACACGCACTACCAAACTATGTAGCTTGTGCTCCACGTATGTATAAGGGAGTTATTGAGTCATTATGTAGAAGGATGATACCATTTGCTGATTTGATTCAAATTACGCATTTAAAATTACAACAAGTTATTGCACGTACAGTTCCGGATGGTGTCTTTATTGATGCTGATGGTTTAAACGAGATTGACTTAGGCACGGGTAACGCATACAATCCTGAGGATGCTTTAAGATTATACTTCCAAACGGGTAGTGTAATTGGACGTAGCTTTACTCAAGATGGTGACTTTAACAACGCAAGAGTGCCTATTACTCAGTTAAACTCTAACTCAGGTGCTGCTAAAACGCAGATGTTAATTACCAATATGAATCACTACGTTGATATGATTAGGTCTGTGACCGGTCTTAACGAAGCAAGAGATGGTTCTAATCCTGACCCTAACTCATTAGTTGGTCTACAAAAGATGGCTGCCTTAAACTCAAATACAGCTACAAGACATATCCTTGATGGTTCTTTGTATGTTTATCGTTCATTAGCAGAGGCTTTAACTTATAGAGTTGCTGACATTTTGCAATATGCTGACTTTAAAGACGAGTTTGCTAATCAAATTGGTAAGTACAATGTATCTATATTAGAAGAGATAAAAGACCTATATATTTATGACTTTGGTATATTCATTGAGGTTTCACCTGATGAAGAGCAAAAGGCACAATTAGAAGGTAATATCCAAATGGCATTATCTAAAGGTGACATTAACCTTGAGGATGCAATTGACATACGTGAGATTCGCAACATTAAACTTGCTAATCAATTATTAAAGATGAAGCGTATTAAAACTCAAGAGCGTTTAGAAAAGAATGAGATGCAGAAGCAGGCAATGATTGCTCAGCAACAATTGAAGTCTCAAGAGATGGCAGGACAGGTTGCTATGCAAAAGATTGATTTGGAGACAAGGTCTAAGATGCAGATTAAACAAGCAGAGGTAGCCTTTGATATCCAAAAAATGGAGAAAGAAGCGGAGATGAAATCTTATTTGATGCGTGAGGAGTTTGACTACAACTTGCAGCTTCGTGGTATGGAGACAAGTAATATAAATAGCAGAGAGCAAACAAAAGAAGATGCTAAAGCAAAAAGAATTAGCCAACAAAATACAGAGCAATCTAAATTAATTAATCAAAGAAAGAACAATCTACCTCCAATAAGTTTTGAATCAAATGAGGATAGTTTAGATGGCTTTGATTTAGCTGAATTTGAACCTAGATAAAATGTCGAAATTTTTATCTATTTTTGTATAAATAAAATCAAATCAAATGGAATATAAAGTTAGAGCCGTAGAAATGCTTGAACCTAAAAGTGTTCAAGAAGTGGAACAACAGTTACTTGATAAACACGAAGAGTCGTTAAATCAAGAAAACAATGAAGTAGATAAAGAGGTTGTAATAGACCCAATACCCGCAGGTGTTGATTTAAATGATGAAGACGTTCTTTCATATATTGGTAAAAGATATAACAAGCAGATAAATTCATTGGATGAATTGGTAGCTGAGCGTAAAGAAGCTGAGCAATTACCTGAAGATGTAGCTGCTTTTATGAAATATAAGCAAGATACAGGTCGTGGATTTGAAGACTTTGTAAAATTGGGAAAGGACTTTGAAAAAATGGACCCTGACCAATTGCTTAAAGAATACCTTTCTTCCACACAGGAAGGTCTTGATAGTGATGACATTGAGACGTTAATGGATGAGTACAAGTTTGACACTGAGTTAGATGATGAGTCAACCATTAAAAAAGCAAAAATCGCAAAAAAGAAAGTTCTTGCTGAAGCTAAGAAATATTTCACTTCCCAAAAGGAACAATACAAAATGCCCCTTGAGTCAAGAACGGCATTTATTCCAAATGAGGAGAAAGAAATATACGATAGCTATAAGCAATATACCCAACAGGCAAAGACCATAGAAGAGGAGAACAATCGTAAACGTCAATGGTTTGACCAAAAGACGAACGATGTTTTTAGCGGAGAGTTCAAAGGTTTTGAGTTCAATGTTAATGACAAGAAGTTCACGTTTGCTCCCGGAGACGCTAGTGAGTTGAAAAAGAACCAAGCTACACCACAGAACTTTATTAACAAGTTCTTAGATGAGCAAGGTTTGATGAAAGACGCAGCAGGCTATCATAGGTCATTGTCGATAGCAATGCATCCTGACAAATTTGCTAAATTCTTTTATGAACAAGGGCTGTCTGATGCTACTGAAGATGTAATGCGTAAAACCAAAAACATCAATATGTCAGAGCGTAAAGCACCCGAGGTTAGCAAATTAACGAATGGAATGCAGGTGAAAGCGATAAACCCTGATTCAGGACGAAACCTGAAAATTCGCAGTATAAAAAAAATATAAACAATTAAAAATTTAAAAAAATGGCAAGTGCACTTTTAAGTTCCCCTACCTATGCCCTGCAGCCTTCTGCAGAACAGGTAGCGTTACAAACAAACTACATTACCAACTTCAACTTTTTGAATCAGTATCTTCCTGATACTTATGAGAAAGAATTTGAGCGTTATGGTAATAGAACAATCGCATCTTTCTTACGTATGGTAGGAGCAGAGATGCCGTCTAATTCTGACCAAATCAAATGGGCAGAGCAAGGACGTTTACACATCAAGTACACAAGTTGTACTTCAGCAGCAGCAGCAGGTGCTTCAACAGCAACTTTTACTGTAGCTGATAGTGGTGTGACTTATATCGCTATTCGTGTTGGACAAACTTTGATGATTCAAAACAATACATCAGGTGTTTTCAACAAGGCTATCGTAACTGCAGTTCCTTCAGCAACTACTTTCACAGTAGCTTACTACGAGACTGCAGGTCAATCTTTCGCTGTTTCTACAGCTTGTACTGTATTCATTTACGGTTCTGAATTTAAGAAAGGAACTAACGGAATGGTTGGTTCATTAGAATCAGAAGATGATATCTACAGCAACAACCCTATTATCATTAAAGATAAATATGCGGTTAATGGTTCAGATATGGCTCAAATCGGTTGGGTTGAAGTTACTACTGAGAACGGTGCTACAGGATACTTGTGGTATTTGAAATCAGAGCACGAAACTCGTTTACGTTTTGAGGATTACTTAGAGACTGCAATGATTGAAGCAGTACCTGCTGCATCTTCTTCAGGAGCTGCAACTGCAGGTTACATTGGTTCTCAAGGTATTTTCTACGTTGTAAACAATCGTGGTAACGTTTGGGGTGGTGGTACTCCAACAACTTTATCTGATTGGGATTCTATCGTTTCTCGTTTAGATAAGCAAGGTGCTATCGAA
>Ga0209107_10000061_pt1 | contig 65276 bp, 58 predicted proteins | sample LakErihyJuly2011_2_FD_187460 | JGI IMG/M metagenome (GOLD analysis project Ga0209107, IMG submission 187460) | Freshwater microbial communities from dead zone in Lake Erie, Canada - CCB hypolimnion July 2011 (SPAdes) (version 2) | ecosystem: Environmental > Aquatic > Freshwater > Lentic >...
GTTTCCAGCCGTATCGCCTTTCCAAGCTTTTACCAGAGCGAAATCGGCCTCAAAAGCCATTTCTAATAAATATTCTTTGCCCTTAAATACCCGAATTTCTTTACCCTCAGCTACTTCGGTGCCTACACCTGCAGGCGTAAAAATAGCAGGCATACCATAACCTGCAGCTAAACAACGGGTGGCTAAAGTACCTTGCGGAATGAGTTCTACTTCCAATTCGCCACTTAATAGCTGTTGTTCAAAAATGGCATTCTCACCCACGTAAGAAGAAATCATTTTTTTTACCTGTTTTTGGTGCAACATGAGGCCAATACCAAAATCGTCTACTCCGGCATTGTTAGAAATACAGGTTAGGTTTGTAGTACCTTGCTTTACCAATGCTGAAATACAATTTTCGGGAATACCGCAAAGGCCAAAACCCCCAAAAAGAACGGTCATACCGTCTTTAATATCGGCAATGGCTGCTTCTGCAGAAGATACTGTTTTGTTAATCATATTTTATCTGTGCCCTAAAAATACGAAAAGGAATGGTATCGGGGTTGTACCTGTATAAAAAAACCTGCCCAAGAATGTCAGGCAGGTTTTTTATAAAATATAAAATCTTTATTGTTTTGTCATGGTCTATGTATTATTTTTTGGTTGCGGTATAGGTACCGTAATCGGTAAAGCTAGGAGAAGCACCAAAAGTGCCGTTGGTTAAGGTACTAGCTGAATGTGACGCAACATAGAGGTAAATAACATCTGATACAAACAGCTTTAAAGCAGCATTTAAAGTATTATTTGGAATTTGATAAGAACCACTTCCACTAGGTTTTGTTAAATCTTGTGGATTTTGGAAATAAAGCAGCGAACCATCGGCATATAATTCAAATGCCAATGGATAAGTACCCGAAGAACCAAAAATTTCAAAAGCCCCCTCATACCTAGTTACCGGTTCTTGTTTAGTCATTGTAAAGGTTGCGGCTCCAGCTACATTGGGTTTAAAGCCCCATGTACCACTAACTATTTCTCCGGTTTTCGGATCATATATAGCAGTAAAGGTGAATTTTGTACCAGGCGTGGTGTCATAAAAGAATTCTCCGGTTAACACATCATCAGTTAGTAACCAAGTACCTGCACCAGCGCCATAATTATCTTGTGTGTATACAATTAGGGTGTTATCGCTATTAAAACTGAAAGACATATAATTCTCAGTAGGGTCTCCGGTGATTTTAAAATTTCCAAGAAATTTTCCTTCAAAAGTTATTAAAGGTGCAGATTTATCTTTTTTACACGAGGTGGAAAATAGAACAAATCCAATTACTAAAAGGGTAAAGGCTAAAATTGATTTTAATGTTTTCATGGCAGTTGTTTTTTATTGTTTAGTCATTGTAAACGTCGCAATACCGGCTACATTTGGCTGGAAGCCCCAAGATCCACTAGAAATTACACCCGTTATGGGATTAAATATAGCGGTGAAAGTGTATGCAGTATTGGGATTAGAATCAAAAAAGAATTCACCGGTAAGTACATCGCCAGTGAGTACCCAAGATCCTACACCAACAGCCAAATTGCTTTCTTCGTAAATAATAAAGGTTTTGTCAGCATTAAAAGTAAAAGAGAGGTAATAATCGGTTGGGTCTCCTGTAACCTTATAAGTTCCAACAAATTTTCCGTCGAGGGTTTTTAAAGGAGCGGGCGTGTCTTCTTTACACGAAAAAGTAAGCATACTTAGCCCCAATACAAGGCAGCTAAGAAGCGTGAGTTTTTTTAAAGTTTTCATTTTTTCGAAGTTATTTTCTGTTATAACTTCGAAATACATGAAGATATTGTGGACTTTTAAAAATAAATATAGGTAATGCCATCGCCACCCCGGTCGGGGTGTTCGTCTTCCATGCGGCTTATTTGGCTGTATTTTCTAAAATAATCGCGAATGAGTTTACGCAAAATACCATCGCCCTTGCCGTGTATAATTTTAAGGCTTGGGTAACCCGCTACAAGAGCTTTGTCTAGCCGAATTTCAATTTCATGCAGCGCTTCTTCGCCACGCATGCCTCTTACGTCCATTTCGGATGAAAAGCTAGCCTGGTCTGCTAGATAATTTAAACTGCTTTTTTGTTTTGTTTTGGGTAAATCTTTTATGGGCACCGCATACACTTGCGTTTTCTTTACTACAGTACGCAATTCGCCAAGGGCCAGTACTAGGGTATCTTTTCCTACTTCTAATACCTGGGCCAAGGCATCCGATTCGGCTAATTTTACCCAGTCTCCGGTTTTTACTTGAACGGCAGGTAAGATCTGTTTGGGAGCTTCTTTTGTAGTATGCGTAGCTTCTTCTGCTACTTTTAATTGTTGCCGCAAGGCTTTCGTTTTCTCGGTATCGGCCTTGCTTTGTTTAATTTGCGCAATGGTTTGTTCTACCAATTTATTGGCGCCTAAAATAATTTGTTGTGCTTCTTGTTTGGCTAGTTTGAGCGCCTGCTTTTTTTGCTCATTTAAGGTGCTTTGTAGGGTTTGGTTATCTTCCAGCAGCTTTTTAAGTTGGATCTCTTGCTGTTGAAAGGTATGTTGCTTTTTCATCAGCAGGGTTTTATCCCGTTCTAAATCAACTAAAAGATTATCTACTCGTTTTTGTTGGTGACCTATTTTTTTACGAGCAGACTCTAAAATTACCGGTGATAAGCCTATTTTTTGGGCAATTTCAAAAGCATAGGAACTACCCGGTTTGCCAATTTCGAGTATATATAATGGTTTTAACAGCTTAGTATCAAACAGCATGGAAGCATTTTCTAATCCATCGGTAGCGTTGGCAAATAGTTTTAAGTTAGAATAATGGGTGGTTATTACGCCTCTTACTTGCTTTTGGTTAAGCGTTTCTAAAACGGCTTCGGCCATGGGTCCGCCCATTTGCGGATCGGTTCCTGTACCAAATTCATCAATAAGTATTAATGTTTTGGACGTGGCATTTCGAGCAAAATAATTCATTTTGGTAAGATGCGCACTGTAGGTACTCAAATCACTTTCTATAGATTGATCATCGCCAATATCGACAAAAACTTGCTTGTACACCCCTAACTTAGAAAGCGGATCGGCTGGAATGAGCAAACCTGCTTGCACCATAAGTTGCAACAAACCAATGGTTTTCATACATACCGATTTACCACCGGCGTTGGGCCCAGATACCACCAAAACTCTTGTATGCGCATCTATTTTAGCGTTTAATGGAACCACAACTTGGCCTGTTTCTCTAAAATTTAAGCTTAAAAGTGGATGCCTGGCTTCTAGTAAATAGGTGCTCGGCTCATCTACCAACTCGGGCATACTTGCACCCAGCTCTTGTGCAAAGAGCGCTTTTGCACGTACAAAATCGAATTTGGTAAGTAAGCCATGGTAGGCAATAAATAAAGCGGTAGAGGGTCGTAATTCGGTAGTGAGTTCGGTGAGAATGCGAATAACCTCTCTACGCTTGTCGAATTCTAAATCGCGTAATTGGTTGTTGAGGTAAAAAACCTCTTCGGGTTCTATATAAACCGTTTGGCCAGAGGCCGATTCATCGTGGATAAATCCTTTTAACTTTCGCTTGTTTTCGGCTAAAATTGGAATGCACAATCTTCCCTCTCTTACGGTCAAACTGCCATCGGCCACCCAACTATTTCCTTGGGCATGCTTGTACACTTGGTCTAACTTCCGCCGGGCTTCTTGTTCGGCCTTAGCAATGGCTTGGCTTAGTTCTTGAAGTAATTTAGAAGCATTGGGCTTCATTTTGCCAGTATCATCGAGTACTCGGCTAATGATTTGCACCAAGGTTTTATCTACCGGCAGGTGTTCAAATAATGCTTCTAAGGTGGGGTATTGATTTTCTCTTTCGTCGAAATAAGCAATAAGTGCAAAAACGGTTTGTAAGGATAGTAATGCCTGAAAGCATTCTTCTTCCGTTAAAAAAGTACCTTCAACTTTAATCTTTTCAGCTAGTAGTTTTAAATCAAATACTTGTTGTATGGGTAGCGGACTGTCGTTTTGGAGTAGGTTTTTAAACTCATGTGTTTGGCGTAAAAACTTATCAATCTGATCGAATTGACTCAATACTGCAATTTTTTCCACCATGGTTACTCCCATCGGGCTCATACAATGCCTTTTAAGGAGTTCTTTAATTTCGGTAAAACCTAGTTTTTCAAGGGCATTGGGCGGGTAAATCATATAAACAATTATTGTACAGCCTTGGGCAGTATATTTTTACGATTAACTTTATTTAAATCGTCGTAAATCTGTTTATACATAGAATCTAAAACAGTTGGTTTGCCTGCATAAAAGGCTAAACTGGCATTAAATTCGGTAAGCGAAGAATGGTGTTTGGTAAATATGTTCTTATAAAGTTTTCCGGATAGAACCTTGATTTGTAGCGTATCCGATAAAGTACCTAAATAAGCATCGACTAGGTGCATATCCTTCAATACTGCCTTCATTTCATCGGGGGCCAATACATCTTTAGGCCGGCTGCTTAGCGCACAAGCATTTAGAAAAAACGGGATGCATAAAAGTAGTATTAAGCGCTTCATTTAGTACCTTTGACCATTATTTATCCAAAAATACTGATTAATGAGCATTGTAGCTAATCTTACCAAACTAAAAGCCGAATTAGACCCCATTGATGTGTGTCTTATTGCGGTTTCTAAAACCAAGCCCATCGAAGCTTTAAAAGAGGCATATGACTTTGGACAGCGTATTTTTGGCGAAAATCAGGTGCAAGAATTGGTACAAAAAGCAGAGGCTTTACCTAAAGATATTGATTGGCATTTGGTGGGGCATTTACAAAGCAATAAGGTAAAATACATTGCACCCTTTATCTCCCTCATCCATTCGGTAGATAGCTTGAAATTGCTAGTAGAAATAGATAAACAAGCCCAGAAAAATAATCGGGTTATTGATTGCTTATTGCAAATTTATATTGCAGATGAGGATACTAAATACGGATTAGATTTTGCCGAAGCGATTGATCTTTTACGTTCGGAAACATACCTTTCGCTCAAAAATATACGCATTGCGGGTTTAATGGGCATTGCCACGTATACTGATAATCAGAAAAAAATAGCTGAAGAATTTTATGAACTTCGTACCTTGTTTAAAGGGTTAAAAGACTCCTTTTTTAAAGAAAGTGCTTATTTCAAGGAATTATCCATGGGCATGTCGGCCGATTATACCTTAGCTATTGAACAAGGTAGCACCATGATTCGTTTAGGAAGCACTATTTTTGGTGAAAGAATATATAAAGAAACTGAATGAATACTGCGATTAGAGAAGCAACATTAGCCGATTGTAGCCGTATATTGGAATTAATTAACGAATTGGCTGTATACGAACGTGCACCCGAAGAGGTTACCGTTACACTTGCAGAATTTGAAGATGCTGGATTTGGACAAAAACCAGTTTGGAAAGCATTTGTTGCCGAATTAGATGCTGTTATTGTTGGTTTTGCACTGTATTATGTACGTTACTCTACCTGGAAAGGATGTAGATTATACTTAGAAGATTTTATAGTAACAGATAGCCATCGGGGAAAAGGAATTGGTAAACAATTATTTGACACCATTGTACTAGAAGCTCACGAAAAAGGTTTTAATGGCATGACTTGGCAAGTACTCGATTGGAACGAGCCTGCGATTAATTTTTACAAAAAATACGAAGCTGGTGTAGAATCCGGTTGGTTAAATGGTTCTTTAAGTAAACAACAATTAGCTAGCTATTATGAAAAATAAAGTTTTTTACATGCTTCTCCTTTTTGGTGGTATAAGCTTTGGTGCAAACGCCTGTGCAGTAGACTCCCTCAGTTATCAATATAAAACCTTAAAAAAAGAGAGTAAAGCCCTTATTACAGCAGATAAAGACACCATAGTAAGTACCATTGAATTAAAATATCCGGCATTTAAGAACCCCGTTTGGAATGAACAGGTGAAACAACTCGTTTTTAATAGCGAAACAGAAAAATCGAATTACGCTACGTATGATGAATACCTAAACGCTTTTATCAATGCATCGCTTGAAGCCAATGCCGAGGAAGAAGAGTATCCTCGTTCCTGGTCACAGGATATTAATGTACATATTGAACATCAATTTGCGGGAACACAAACCTTAAGTTTAAGTTTAAGTATGTATAATTATACCGGAGGTGCACACCCCAATAGCAACCTTATTTATGTTAATTATGATATTTTTAGCAGGAAAATAATCAAATTAAGCGATCTAATAAATCCTAACATGATGGCTAGGTTGACTTACATAGCCAGTACTATCTTCAGAAAACAAGAGGGCTTATCTCCTACCGAACCGTTGGAAAATTACTTTTTCGAAAATCAAAAATTCAGTTTAAATTCGAACTTTTTGATTACTAAAAAAGGTTTATTATTTTTCTACAATCCCTACGAAATTCGTTCTTATGCCGAAGGCCCAATGGAACTTATGGTGCCATATAGTGCCATTAGTACCCTGTTAAAAATTAATCCCTACATTCCACAAAATCAGAAATAAATGACTCAGGTTTTTAAGTTTGGTGGTGCATCGGTAAAAGATGCACAAGGGGTTCGGAATTTAGGAGATATATTAAAAAAATATTCATCTAAAAACTTGCTTGTGGTAGTTTCGGCAATGGGTAAAACCACCAATGCATTAGAGGAATTAAATGAAGCCTATATTGCTGGGGAAAGCCACATAACGGCACTTTTCGAAGCCATTAAAGCCTATCATTGGACTATTGTGACAGATTTGTTCACCGATACCAAACATCCTATTTACGATGATTTGGCGAATACTTTTGTAGAAATAGATTGGATTTTAGAAGAACACCCACATCCAGATGCTGATTTTAATTACGATCAATTGGTATCTATAGGTGAGGTTTTATCTACCAAAATTGTTGCTCATTTTGTACAATCATCGGGTATTCCATGCAAATGGGTAGATGCCCGTAATTATATTCAAACTGATAATACCTACCGTGAAGGCCAAGTTGACTGGGAGAAAACTACACAGTTAATTCGCCAAAGTTTGCCACCAATTTTAGAGAATGAAATAGCCATCACTCAAGGTTTTATTGGTACTACTTCCGAAAATTTCACCACAACCCTTGGTCGCGAAGGTTCTGATTATAGTGCTGCCATTTTTGCCTATGGCTTAAAGGCTGAAAGTTTAACCATTTGGAAAGATGTACTAGGTGTATTAAACGCCGATCCAAAACTATTTAGCGATACCCAAAAATACGAGCAGCTAAGTTACGCCGAAGCTTTAGAAATGACCTATTACGGTGCAACAGTAATACATCCAAAAACCATAAAACCGCTACAAAATGCGGGCATTTCACTGCTAGTAAAACCATTTAATGCCCCAAACGAATCTGGAACACTTATTTCAGATAAAGCGGATAACCAAAACTTGATTCCTGCCATTATTGTAAAGAAAAACCAAGTATTAATTTCTATAAGTACAACAGATTTTTCCTTCATCACCGAAAATCACTTAAGTGAGTTGTTTGCAACCTTTGCCGATTTGCACATCAAATTAAATACAATGCAAATATCGGCTTTAAGCTTTTCTGTATGCATAGATTACGATGCTAAACGTTTCCAAAAATTACAAGAACTACTGGCCAAAAGCTTTAAATTTAAGTACAACGAAGCATTGGAATTAATTACCATTAGGCATTTTACTACAGAAAAAATTGACGAATTAAGTGCCGGCCGAAAGATATATATGGAACAATTAAGCAGAAACACGGCTCAATTAGTTGTAAAATAAATGAATGCGCTAGTTTTTAATCCAAAGGTACAGGCATTCATTCAAGAAAACCTGCATACCGATATGACTAAGCTCATTCTAAAAAAGTCAATTTTTGATGGAATAAGCAATACAGAACTAGCCGAATACATTCAAGGAAAGATAGCTAGCGAAAAAAAACTACCCACTTGGTTTAGCACACCAGGTATCTATTTTCCAAAAAAACTAGCCATAGAGCAAAGCTCCTCTGAAAAAACAGCGGCTTATAAAAGCATGCTGATTCATGGAGATAGCCTGCTAGATTTAACAGGTGGTCTTGGTGTAGATACTTACTATTTTTCTAAAACAACCAAGCAGGTAACCCATATAGAACGCCAAGTAGAACTATCGGCTATAGCAAAACACAATGCAGACGTATTTAGGGTAAAAAATTGCGAATTTATAGTGGCCGAAAGCCTCGATTTTTTAAATAAAACCGAACGTAGCTGGGAAATCATTTATATTGACCCCTCTCGTAGGGTGGCCAGTCAAAAAGTAGTAAAATTAGCCGATTGCGAACCCAATGTTCTTGAGTTATATGCGCAAATGGCTTCAAAATGTAACTTGATCTGCATAAAAGCAGCGCCTTTATTAGATATTAAACTAGCACTCAGCGAACTAAAAAATGTGCAATCAGTTCAGGTAATAAGTGTTGGAAACGAAATGAAGGAATTACTTTTTTTACTAAACACCCAAACTGAAACAAAAAATCCCGAAATACGATGTGTACAACTCAACGATTCGGAAAGCCATAGCTATAGTTTTACCTATGAAGAAGAGCAACAAGCAGCTCCAGCCCCTTGCGCTGCTCCTAAAACCTATTTATACGAACCCAACGCAGCTTGGTTGAAAGCTGGTTGCTTTAAATTACTGGCTTCTAGGTACGGACTCGAAAAATTACATCAACATACCCATTTATATACCTCCGATACCCTTATAAATGATTTTCCGGGTAAAGTTTTTACAATTATAGCCAATTGGACCTATACTGAATTTGGAAAAACGATACCAGTGAAACAGGCCAATTGTATCAGTAGAAATTTCCCTATGCAAGTTGCAGAGTTGCAAAAAAAATATAAATTAACAGATGGTGGTAGCTCATCGCTATTTTTTATTACCGACCATGTAGGACAACTACGGGTACTGCAAGCCGCTAGATATGAAAAAAGCCCCCAATAGTTGGAGGCTTTAAATTTTTCGTTTGGTATGGTGTTAAACTTTCTTCACTTGCACAGCCTGTAATCCCTTACGACCGTCTTCTACCTCATACTCTACCTCATCGTTGTCTTTTAGGGTACCATTACCACCCTCTACATCTTTAAAATGCACAAAGATTTCAGTTCCATCTTCTTGAACAATGAATCCATAACCTTTTTGGGTGTTAAACCATTTTACTTTACCAGTTTTCATAATGTTAGGTATTAAAGGAACTCGTTAAAAATTAGCCATTAAAGACTATAACTCTTAATAAAGTTCCGGTATAAAAATTATTAATTAGTTGAAGATAGTTAAAAGCAAATGGGAAATAAAAAAATATTTTATTTAATTAATTTTCTTGCATAGAGTTTTTACTCAATCAACATACTCAAAATCAATAGCATACTCTACAAAAAGTTGTTTAGCAGGTTCTAAAAACTTGTACTCTAACTCATCAACAATAAATACTTTGGAAACTTGCAACTTTATACAAAGCGCTAAAAATTGATGTATATAGCTTGGTGATTGTGGGGATGGTAGGTTCTCGAATAAGTCATTAGATCCAGGATAGGTTGGTAAATCGTGATAATCGCCCATAATAACATTATCCATTAATAAAGTCCGTTTAAGTGAATGAGCCTGAGGCAAACGGGCACCTGTAATTAATACCACGTTCATTTATTTACTTATTAAGCCATCTTTCATCACCAAGGTACGATCGGCCATACTTGATAATTCGGTATTATGCGTTACAATAATGGATGTTTGATTGAGTTCCTTTTTTAAGGTTAGAAATAACTGATGCAAATCAGCGGCATTGGCCGAATCTAAATTACCAGAGGGTTCATCGGCCAAGAGTAATTTTGGTGCATTCATAAGGGCTCTAGCTACGGCAACTCGTTGTTGCTCTCCACCAGATAGTGCCGATGGCTTATGATCTAAACGATTGCTTAAATTCAAGATGGCTAATAATTCTTTTGCACGTTTCTCCACTTCATTTTTTGCCTTATTGGCTATAAAACCAGGAATGCATACATTTTCGAGAGCAGTAAATTCGGGTAATAAATGATGAAACTGAAATACAAAGCCAATAGAACGATTTCTAAAAGCGCTTAGTTGCGACGATCTAAATTGGTGTAGTGCTTCACCATCTAAAAAAATTTCTCCCGAATCGGGTCTATCTAAAGTTCCCAAAATATGCAGTAAGGTACTTTTACCGGCACCAGAAGCACCCACAATGGCTACTAACTCTCCGAATTGTATTTGCAAATCAACCCCTTTTAAAATGGGTAAATCGCCATAATTTTTTATAATACCGCTAGCACTAAGCATACCTGCAAGATACAGATTTTTTGGTTCAACAAAGTCGGTTTAAAGGTTTCAAAAATGAATACAAAATGGTAGTTTTACGACAAATTAGAACCACATGAATATACACGAATATCAAGGTAAAGAAATTCTTAAATCTTTTGGCGTACGGGTACAAGAAGGCCTAGTTGCCGAAACTCCTGCACAAGCTATAGAGGCTGCAAAAAAACTTAAAGCCGACTACAATTCGGATTGGGTAGTTATTAAAGCTCAAATTCATGCTGGTGGCCGTGGTAAAGGTGGCGGTGTTAAACTTGCCAAAAATCTGGATGAGGTAAAAGAAAAAGCCGAAACCATTATCGGTATGCAACTGGTTACGCCACAAACAGGCCCCGAAGGCAAATTGGTTAGCAAGGTATTGGTGGCTCAGGATGTATATTACCCTGGCGAATCTGAAACCAAAGAATTTTATATCTCTGTATTATTAGATAGAGCAAAAGGCCGCAATATTATTATGTATTCTACCGAGGGTGGTATGGATATTGAAGAAGTTGCTGAGCACACACCACATTTGATTTTTAAAGAAGAAATTGATCCTAAAGTAGGTTTGCAGGCTTTTCAAACTCGTAAAATTGCTTTTAACTTAGGTTTAAGTGGCGAAGCATTTAAAGACATGTGTAAATTCATTGCCGCTTTATACAAGGCCTATGATGCTACCGATTCAGCTATGTTTGAAATTAACCCGGTATTAAAAACCTCCGATAATAAAATTTTAGCGGTAGACGCCAAAGTAAATTTGGATGATAACGCTTTATATCGCCATGCGGATTATGCCGCTATGCGTGATGAATCTGAAGAAGATCCAACCGAGGTTGAAGCCGGAAAATCGAACTTAAACTATGTAAAATTAGATGGTAACGTAGGCTGTATGGTAAATGGTGCCGGATTAGCCATGGCTACTATGGATATTATTAAATTGGCCGGTGGCGAACCAGCTAATTTCCTAGATGTAGGTGGCTCTGCCAATGCCGAAACGGTAAAAGCAGGCTTCAACATCATCTTAAGCGATCCGAATGTGAAAGCCATCTTAATTAATATTTTCGGTGGTATTGTACGTTGCGACCGTGTGGCGCAAGGGGTAATTGATGCCTACAAAGAAATTGGCAATATTCCGGTGCCTATTATTGTACGTTTACAGGGTACAAACGCAGTTGAAGCTAAAAAACTAATTGATGATTCTGGTTTAGAAGTATTCTCGGCCATTCAATTAAAAGAAGCAGCCGATTTGGTAACGAAAGTACTTAAAGGCTAAACGAATATTTGTTTACAAAAAAAGCCCCTCGAATTTCGAGGGGCTTTTTTTGTAGTATGTATACAGCTTATTTTACTGCATCAATTACTGCTTTAAAGGCATCTGGATTGTTCATTGCTAAATCAGCTAATACTTTACGGTTTAAACCGATTTCTTTAGTGGCTAACTTACCAATTAATTGTGAGTAGGAAATTCCATACTGACGAGCTCCAGCGTTGATACGCTGAATCCATAAAGCTCTAAATTCTCTCTTTTTAGTTTTACGGTCACGGTATGCATATTGCAAACCTTTTTCAACCGTGTTTTTAGCAACGGTATAAACCTTGCTTCTCGATCCCCAATAGCCTCTAGCTAATTTTAAGATCTTTTTTCTTCTGCGTCTAGACGCAACTGCGTTAACCGAACGTGGCATGTTGTTTAGATTTTTGGTAAGCGGTGTTCCGTTTAGGAAACTTGTAAACCGAGTACCTGGTTAAAAATTAATTAATTATTTACCGATACAAAGCATACGTTTTACGTTGCCCATATCAGCATCAGACACCAAACTGGTCTGACCTAAAGCACGCTTACGTTTAGTACTCATCTTGGTTAAGATGTGACTTTTGTAAGCATTCTTTCTGGCGATTTTACCGGTTCCAGTAAGCTTAAAACGCTTTTTTGCACTAGAACACGTTTTCATTTTTGGCATAACCTATTTATTTATTGTGTGTACTATTTGTATTTATTTTTTTCCACCCTTAGGAGAAACAGTTAAAAACATCCGTTTACCTTCTAATTTGGGCAACTGCTCTACTTTTCCTACATCTTCTAATGCCTGAGCAAACTTAAGGAGTAAAATCTCTCCTTTTTCTTTGTAAACAATGGCTCTTCCTTTAAAATGAACGTAAGCTCTTACTTTTTCACCACTTTCTAAAAAGTTAATGGCATGTTTCAACTTAAATTGGAAATCATGGTCGCTGGTATTAGGCCCGAAACGGATCTCTTTAATCACCGTTTGCTTGGCATTCGCCTTAATTTCCTTCATTTTTTTCTTCTGTTCGTAAAGAAACTTGTTGTAATCAACAACTTTACAAACCGGAGGAACTGCATTTGGAGAAATCTCCACTAAATCTAATTCTAACTCTTCAGCAATGGCCAAAGCATCTTTAAGAGCATAAACTCCTACTTCTACATTATCACCCACCAATCGTACCTCGACGGCTCTGATAAGTTCGTTAATGTAGTGTTCCGCTTCTTTCTTCTTAAACGGTGGACGTGGTCCTCTGTTAAATCCTGGTCTTCCTAAAGCCAATTATGTATTAAATTTTAGTTTCGTTAATTAACTGATTTTCAAACTCTTGTATGCTCATACTTCCTAAATCTCCTTCACCGTGCTTACGAACTGAAACCATTCCTTCGCTCATTTCTTTCTCTCCAATAATCAACATATATGGGATTTTTTTCATCTCGGCATCGCGAATTTTGCGGCCGATTTTCTCATCTCTCATGTCGATTAGCCCGCGAATATCGGAATTATTTAAGGATTCTAAAAGTTTTTTCGCATATTCTTCATATTTCTCTGAGATAGGAAGTACGATAAATTGTTCGGGGGTTAACCACAATGGGAAGTTGCCAGCACAATGCTCAATCAACAAGGCTATGAATCGTTCTAGGGAACCGAAAGGTGCCCGGTGAATCATTACTGGCCGGTGCTTGGCGTTATCGCTGCCAGTATATTCTAATTCGAAACGTTCGGGCAGATTATAATCTACCTGAATGGTTCCTAATTGCCATTTACGTCCTAATGCATCGCGAACCATAAAATCGAGTTTAGGGCCATAAAATGCAGCTTCGCCATATTCTACCACAGTTGTCAATCCTTTTTCGTCGGCAGCTTCTATAATTGCCGCCTCGGCTAAAGCCCAATTGGCGTCAGATCCGATGTATTTGGATTTGTTATTGGGATCGCGAAGGGAAACTTGTGCGGTATAATCTTGGAAATCTAAAGCAGCCAATACATACAAAACCAAGTCTATTACCTTTTTGAATTCTTCTTTTACCTGATCGGGTCGGCAAAATAAGTGGGCATCATCTTGCGTAAAACCTCTTACCCGGGTTAATCCGTGTAATTCGCCACTTTGTTCGTAGCGGTAAACAGTTCCAAATTCGGCAAAACGTACCGGTAAATCTTTGTAAGAACGTGGCTTGGTTTTATACAATTCGCAATGGTGCGGGCAGTTCATCGGTTTTAAAAAGAACTCCTCTCCTTCTTGCGGGGTTTTAATTGGCTGAAATGAATCGGCACCATATTTATCGTAATGACCAGAAGTTATATACAAGTTTTTATGCCCGATATGCGGAGTAACCACCTGCTCATAGCCCATTTTTTGTTGTGCCTTTTGCAGAAAACTAATTAATTTTTCTCTCAGTGCGGTTCCTTTGGGTAACCACATGGGTAAACCCATCCCTACTTTTTCGGAGAAAGCAAATAATTCTAATTCTTTACCCAATCTACGATGATCACGTTTTTTGGCTTCTTCTACCATTTCCAAGTACTCACTCAATTCGCTTTGTTTGGGAAAAGTAACACCATAAATACGGGTTAACTGCTTACGGGTTTCATCGCCACGCCAATAGGCACCAGCAACGTTCATTAATTTTACTGCTTTAACAAAACCGGTATTGGGTATGTGTGGCCCACGACACAAATCGGTAAAATTACCCTGTGTATAAAAGGTAATAGTACCGTCGGCCAGGTCTTTAATTAAATCGAGTTTATATTCATCACCCTTTTCGATGAAGTATTTCACAGCCTCGGCTTTACTAATATCTTTACGCTCATAATCAGATTTATTTCGAGCCAATTCGAGTATTTTATCTTCTATTTCCTTGAAATTATCGGACGAAAATTCGCGGTCACTAAAATCTACATCGTAATAAAAACCAGTTTCTATAGCTGGGCCAATACCTAGTTTTACACCCGGATAAAGGGCTTCTAGTGCTTCGGCCATCAAGTGTGCCGAGGAGTGCCAAAAGGTACTCTTACCTTCGGTATCGTTCCAAGTTAATAAACGTAAGGTTGCATCGGTTACAATGGCACGTGAAGCATCCCAAATTTCTCCGTTTACTACAGCTGCTAATACGTTTCGGGCTAAACCTTCAGAGATGGAAAGGGCTATTTGGTGAGCAGTGGTTCCTGATTCGTAGGCACGAACCGAACCGTCGGGAAGGGTAATGTTGATCATCTACAATATGATTTAACGTTCGAAAAAAAGGTTATTAAACATCACCTACTATGTGATGGTCCACAAAAATAACAATATCTTCTAAATTTGGGCATAAATAAAGCCCCGAGTTAGCGGGGCTATGCAAAAGAACTGTATTACTGCTGAATTCGTATTTGACGTTCGCCACCTCCATTTCTGAACTTAGCACGCATATCTTCCATTGCTTTTTGATATTCTTCTTGCGTAATGGTTCTTCCCTTTTTAGGCACAGCTACTTCGCTATCTTTAATTTTGGTATACTCTACGCTGGTTGCATAAAATTTCATACGATCGGTTTCGATACCCAATACTACTCCAGCTACCCAAAAGTTAGCCATTGGCGATGCTTTTAAAGCTAAATCAGTAGCATACCAAATGGTTGTTTGTGAACCATTCCGACCACTTACAACAGCTTTTTTACAATCAAATCCTACAATTGTTTTGGTTTCGGTACTTAGTTCAGCCTCCTTGGAACCACTTCCTAAAACAGATTCCAACAATACTTCTTCGCTGTTCAATTCAAAAGATTCGATAACTTTATCACTTGCATTGAAAAACAATTCACGATCGCTAGCACCAAAACGCATCATCGTACGCATGCCACCACCCGAGCCTTCTCCACCGGCTGGTGCAGTAATATCTTCTGCTACCGATTTTTGAAATTTTGCTCCAGTTGCATTATATGCAATTTCGAATTTATTGGTAATTTTATCTGGCATTCCTGAGCCATTGGCACCTAAAAAGCTGCTCATTACACGTACTTCTCCACCATTCCCACCGGCTACTTGTTGTTGGCCGACCATAGATTTTAAATCAATTACCTGATCATAATAAATTACTCCAGCTGTTTTTTGCTGAGAGAACACATATGAGCTTAATAAGGTGCAGAATGCAATAATTCCGAAGATTTGTTTAGTCATGATTGATATTTTATGATAGTTAAAAGTATGCTTTAAAAGGATAGAAATAAGTTAAATAGTATTAAAAATTTTAAACATTTCCCCAGCCATTTGCCAATACATCTGCTATATGCATGGTTTTTATTTTTAAATTTTCTTTATCGATGTATGCTTGTAAATGCATTAAGCAAGAAATGTCGGTAGAAATTATGTATTCGGCACCAACGGATAAAGCATTATCAACCTTTTGCTGTGCCATGGCACTAGAAATTCCTTCAAATTTCACGGCAAAGGTTCCCCCAAAACCACAGCAGGTTTCAGAATCTGGCATTTCAAGTAGTTCTAAACCGTGTACTTTTTCTAATAACGCTCTTGGTTCTGCTTTAATTTTGCATTCTCTTAAACCTGCACAAGAATCGTGATAAACTGCTTTTCCTTCTAATTCGGCACCGAAATAGTCTTTATTTAATACGTTTACCAAGAAATCGGAAAGTTCGATGATGTGCGATTGTATAGAACGACATTTATTGTGGATGGCGGTATTGGTAAACAAATCGTTGTAGTAGTTTTTAACCATGCCCGTACATGAAGCAGATGGCGAAACAATGACCACATTATCAGAAAAATCTTCCAAGAATTTATACCCAATGGCTTTAGCTTCATCCCAATAGCCAGCATTAAAAGCAGGTTGCCCACAACAAGTTTGTTCTGTATTGTATTTAACCTTACAGCCTGCTTTTTCGAGCACTTTTACCGTATTATATGCCGTTTGGGGATATAATTGATCAATAAAGCAGGGTATGAATAGTTCTACAGTCATTTTAACAGAGTGTTCGGCAAAGGTCTAAAAATATCTGTATTAGTTGGCTATTTTTTTACGTTTTTGCTGCGAAATAAGTACAAGAAATACCAAGCCCAAACTGAAAAAGGTGGTGAGTGATACAGCTGAATTTCGCATATTCCCCGTAAATTCTTCGATATATCCAAAGCTAAACAAGCCAATTACAATGGCTAATTTCTCGGTTACATCGTAAAAACTAAAAAAGGAAGCCGTATCGGGCGTATTTTCGGGTAGCAGTTTGGAGTACGTGGAGCGTGATAGGGATTGTATTCCGCCCATAACCAAACCAACTACACAAGCTAAGGCGTAAAATTGATATTCATTAGTAATGAAATAAGCCGTAATACATACAAATATCCAAATAAGAACAACAAAGATGAGTACATTGAAATTACCAAATTTACTAGCCATATAAGACATTAAATAGGCACCTAAAATAGCCAATAACTGGATTAATAAAATGGTGATTATTAGTTTTGGTGCTCCTAAATGAAGTATTTTTTCTCCAAAATTGGCTGCCACTAACATAATGGTTTGCACCCCCATAGAGTAAAAGAAGAAAGCACCTAAGAAAAACTTAAGCGTACGCATCTCTTTCACCTGAAGCCATACTTTATGTAATTCTTGAAAACCACTATGTATCAGGTTTTTATTTACTTTTTTGTAATTTGTGCTACCGTTTGGTAAGCGTTTAAATGTGATTTGAGCAAAGCCTATCCACCACAGTCCTACTAATAAGAAAGATAAACGGGCAGGAAAAGAAGGATCGGTAATACCAAATGTATCGGGCATTAATACAAATATAAAACAGATAATCTGCAAAATAACACTGCCAATATATCCCCAGGCAAAGCCTTTGGCACTCACTTTATCTTGATGATCTGGCGTGGCAATTTCGGGCAAGTACGAATTATAGAATAAGGCACCACCAATCCAACCAACAGCGGCCAGGGCAAACAAAATTACCCCCAACTCCAATGTTTCTAGTTTAAAGAAAAACAAGCCTATACAGGCTAAACCACCCAAATAGGTGAAAAACTTCATGAAACTTTTCTTATTGCCATGGTAATCGGAAACAGAAGATAGAATAGGGAGCAAAAAAACCATCATTAAATAACCCACAGCCATGGCATAATTACTTAATGCGGTATTTACAAACCATTTACCGAAAAAAAGTACTTTATCTCCATGCTCTTTAGTGGTAGTAATTGCTGTATAATAAACCGGAAAAATAGTGGAAGTAATAACTAGGCTGTAGGCCGAATTTGCCCAATCGAAATAGGCCCATGCTTTAATTACTTTGGGGTTATTTTTTTCTTGCATAAACTAATGTAGGTATAATATTAAAAATCGGAAAATTAGCCTCGATATAGTACATCATTTTTCAAAATGATTTTTCCATCATCTACCAAACTACGAATAAATGTGAGACGATGTTCCACAGTACCATCTGTTAAGGTATCTACCAAATCAATTATAGAAAGTGGGGTTTTGCTTACTATTTCTACAATAGAGTTTTTGAGCTTAACATCCGAAATCTTTTTTCGGGCACCAATACATATATCGCACACGCCACACGTTTCTTTAGTATGCTCATCGAAGTAATTTAAGAGTTGCTGTGATCGACAAATAGGCTCATTCGCATAACTTAGTACACTTTCTACTTGTTTTTTATAGATAGCTTGGCGTTGGGCCAAAAAAGTATAATTGATGCCTAAATGGGTCCTATCTACACGTGGACGAAGAAATTGTAGTTGAGGTTGATCGGTTTTGGGCTCGTAAGCAATCAATTGCATGTCGTTGAGCTTAGTGAGCATCTGAGTGACTTGACTAGCGGTAATTTGCAAACGTTTAGCCAAATCTTGCTCTTTAATGGGCACATACTGATCGAACAAGCCACCATACGATCGCAACAGGGTTTTTAACAGCGGCTCATAAACAGCATTGCTTAGCTGAAAACTATACAAAGCCTCATAATCTACTATAACTTGCAATCGAGATGGTAAATAAACGCTTTCAATTAAACCTACATACCCTTCTAGACTAAGGACTTTAAATATATTAAGCGTTTTTATAGGCTCTAATTTATATTTTTTGCAAAATTCCGCTAAATCGAATGAAAATAACAAGCCCTCTCCGGCTCCGTAAGCCACCTGAAAATGATTGCCCAATTGATGATAAACCAACTGTATGTCGGCTAAATTTGGGCTTCCTTGGGCTAATTTCCGTTCTAAAGCTTTCACATCCGAATCGGTATACAAAAGCACGGCATAGGATTTTTTTTCATCTCTACCTGCACGACCAGCTTCTTGATAATACGCTTCCAGACTTTCGGGTAAATCCATATGAGCCACAAAGCGCACATCGGGTTTATCAATACCCATTCCGAAAGCATTGGTGGCCACTATAACCCTCAATTTATTGGCTTTCCAATCGTCTTGTTTTTGTGACCGCACTTCAGCAACTAGGCCTGCATGGTAAAAATCGGCTTTAATGCCCTCTAAAGCTAGCTGTCTAGCCAGTTCCTGAGTTTCTCTGCGGTTACGCACATATACAATACCACTGCCTTTTACAGTGTTCACCAATTTGAGTAAGCGCTTCAACTTATTTTCTTCTTTAGCAACCACATAGCTCAAATTGCTCCGTTCAAAAGATTTACGAAATACTTGAAAACCCTTTTTGAAAGCCAATTTTGATACAATATCATCTGCTACTTGCTGAGTTGCTGTAGCCGTTAATGCCAATATGGGCACTTTTGAATGCAATTGGCGTAATTCGGCTAGTTGCAAATAAGGTGGTCTAAAATCGTAGCCCCATTGTGAAATACAATGAGCCTCATCAATAGCAAATAAGTTTACGTTCATGTGCCGAATGCGCTCCTGTACTAACGTTGAACTCAAACGTTCTGGAGAAATGTATAGGAACTTTATTTTACCATAAACGCAATTATCTAATAAAATATCGACCTCTCTTTTGCTCATGCCCGATAATATGGCAACGGCTTCAATTCCACGAACCTTTAAGTTCTCCACTTGATCTTTCATTAAAGCAATTAATGGAGAAACAACAACGCAAATTCCTGGTTGTAGCAAAGCGGGCACCTGAAAACAAATGGATTTACCACCACCAGTGGGCAGTAAGGCCAAGGTATCTTTTCTATCCAGCACCGATTGTACGATTTCTTCCTGCAAAGCACGGAAAGTATCGTAACCCCAATACTGTTTTAATACCTGATGAATAGTCATGGATCAAATGTAAAACAAAAGCAGCTTGTTTTAAATATGTTGGGCGATGACATAGCCACTAGCCCAAGCCCATTGGAAATTGTAGCCGCCTAGCCAGCCGGTTACATCTACACATTCGCCCCCAACAAATAAACCGGGTACTTTTTTAGCCTCGAGGGTTTTAGAGGAAAGTTCATCTGTTGAAATACCGCCACGCATAACCTCGGCCTTATCGTAGCCTTTATCACCGGCAGGTTTCACTGTAAAATGATGAATAAATTGCGCTACACTTTCTAAATCGGTTTTGGTAAGAGATGCCAAATTGGTTTCCAAGGGCAAAAATTTACCAAATGCATCGGCTAATTTTTTGGTGTAGATGTTGGATAAAAAAGTACGCAGGCTTTGTTTGCCATTTTGCCCACGTTCTTGCGAAATACGTTCCAAAATTGATTCGTCGGGTAATAAATTCAGCTCAATAGTTTGACCCGGGCGCCAATAAGTCGAAATCTGTAAAATTGCTGGCCCACTAAGCCCCCAATGTGTAAATAGAATATTTTCTTTGAAACTAATATCTTCTGTAGATACTTCGCAATACACACTATTGCCTGATAATTGTGCATACCAATCGGCATCTTTGCCGGTAATGGTTAAAGGCACCAATGCCGGGGCTGTTTCGGTTAAACGCATACCAAATGATTTCGCGGTTTTGAGCGCAAAATCGCTGGCGCCTAATTTAGCAATGGGCAAACCTCCTGAAGCCAGTACTACTTTTGGAACCTCAATCAATACTAACTTGCCGTGCTGTATATATTCTATTTCAAAACCGATAGCACTTTGTTTTATGCTTTTAACTTCAGCTTCAAGTTTAATTTCTTGACCTAAATCGGTACAAAGATTTTCGAAAACAGCCACAATATCTTTGGCTTTATTTGTAGTTGGGAATAGTTGACCAAGCGTTTTCTCTGCACCTTGAATACCATAAATCTCAAAAAAACCGATGGTATCTCCTACCGTCCATTGCGAAAATGCCGATTTGGAGAAGTGTGGGTTGTCTGAAATAAAATTTTCAGCCTCGGTATACACATTCGTGTAGTTGCAACGTCCGCCACCCGAAATTAAAATTTTAGCTCCTACCCGATCATTACGCTCTAAAATAAGTGTTTTTTTACCTAAATAACCCGCTTGTACGGCACACATTAGCCCACAAGCACCACCTCCAATAATTACGGCATCAAAACGATTCATTTGGCGAATTTAGGGTTAAATTTTAAAAGCGTAAACAAGCGCATTTTGGGGTTCAAAAATTGCCTTGAATACCCTATCTTTGGCACTCAATGAAGCACATACGTAATTTTTGTATTATAGCCCATATCGATCACGGAAAAAGCACTTTAGCTGATCGATTGTTAGAACATACCAATACCATCACCAAACGAGAAGCACAAGCGCAATTGTTAGATAATATGGATTTGGAGCGTGAACGTGGTATCACCATTAAGAGTCACGCCATTCAAATGAATTATAAGGTTGATGGTCAAGAATACGTATTCAATTTAATTGATACACCTGGTCACGTCGATTTTTCGTACGAGGTTTCTCGTTCTATTGCAGCTTGCGAAGGGGCTTTATTGATTGTAGATGCTGCTCAAGGAATCCAGGCACAAACCATTTCCAATTTATATTTGGCCTTGGAGCACGACTTGGAAATCATCCCTATTTTAAATAAAATGGATTTACCCGGGGCCATGCCCGAAGAGGTAAAAGACCAAATTGTAGACTTAATTGGCTGCAAAAGAGAAGAAATTATTGCTGCATCGGGTAAAACTGGTTTGGGTATTGAGGATATTTTACAAGCTATTGTAGAACGGGTACCGCCACCGGTGGGCGAACCTACAAAAGAATTACAAGCCTTAATTTTCGATTCCGTTTTTAATTCTTTTAGAGGCATTATTGCCTATTTCAAAGTGGTTAATGGCGAAATTAGAAAAGGTGACAAAGTAAAATTTGTGGCCACCGGAAAAGAATACTACGCTGAAGAAATTGGTACCCTAAAGCTAAATCAAGAACCTAAGGATATCATTAAAACAGGAGATGTGGGCTATATCATCTCTGGAATTAAAGAAGCTAGAGAAGTAAAAGTTGGCGATACGATTACCAACGTGGAGCGCCCTTCAACTGTAGCCATTCAAGGATTTGAAGAGGTAAAACCCATGGTGTTCGCAGGTATTTACCCTGTAGATACTGATGATTACGAAGAACTTCGCGAAAGCATGCACAAACTGCAACTAAACGATGCATCCTTGGTTTTTGAGCCCGAATCATCAGCTGCCTTGGGTTTTGGTTTCCGTTGCGGTTTCTTGGGTATGTTGCACATGGAAATTATCCAAGAACGTTTAGAACGTGAGTTCAACATGACGGTAATTACTACGGTACCCAACGTTTCGTACAAGGCCTATACCACCAAGGGCGACGAGTTGCAGGTACACAATCCATCCGATTTACCCGATCCAAGCAAATTGGAATATGTAGAAGAGCCGTTTATTAAAGCCAATATCATTACCAAAGCCGAATTTGTGGGTTCAGTAATGTCACTTTGTATTCAAAAAAGAGGCATTATTGTCAATCAATCCTACTTAACCTCCGACCGGGTAGAATTGGTATTTGAAATGCCGATGGGCGAAATTGTATTCGATTTCTACGATCGCTTAAAAACTATTTCTAAAGGCTACGCATCATTTGATTACCACCAAACAGGTTACCGAAAATCGGATTTAGTGCGCTTAGATATGTTATTGAATGAGGAGCCTGTTGATGCGCTTTCATCACTAATTCACCGCAGTAATGCATATGAGTTTGGAAAGAAGATTTGCGAAAAACTGAAAGAATTGATTCCTCGTCAGCAATTTGAGATTAAAATTCAAGCTTCTATTGGTGCAAAAGTTATTGCTCGTGAAACAATAAGTGCTTTACGTAAAGATGTAACTGCTAAATGTTATGGTGGCGATATTTCTAGAAAGCGTAAATTATTAGAAAAACAGAAAAAAGGAAAGAAACGCATGCGCCAAGTGGGTAATGTAGAAATTCCTCAATCGGCCTTTATGGCGGTATTAAAACTCGATTAAGTTATGCAATTACTCGACGGGAAAAAGGTATCAGAAAAGCTTAAGCTAGCATTAGCTGCCGAAGCAGCCCTTGTTAGTCAACAAATTGGCCGAAAACCACATTTGGTAGCTATTTTAGTAGGCAATGATGGCGGTAGTGAAACTTACGTGGCTAGCAAAATGAAAAACTGCGAAGCCGTAGGATTTCGTTCTACACTCATCCGCTTTAACGAAACGGTTACCGAAGCAGAACTACTTACTCAAATTGAAAAATTAAATAGCGATGGAGAAGTAGACGGCTTAATTGTACAGTTACCCTTGCCAAAACATATTAATGCCGAAAAGGTGACCGATGCTATTGATTACCGCAAAGATGTAGATGGCTTTCATCCTATTAATTTAGGTCGGATGCAACGCAATTTACCTTGCTTTATTCCGGCAACACCCTATGGTATTACCCTGCTTTTAGAAGAATATGCCATTGAAACTGCTGGTAAACATTGTGTGGTGGTGGGCCGAAGCCAAATTGTGGGTTTACCTATGAGTATTTTAATGGCCCGTAATGGCCAACCCGGTAATTGCACCGTTACGCTTTGTCATAGTAAAACGGCCAACATTGCCGAATACACTCAAAAAGCTGATATTTTGGTTGTAGCCATTGGCAAAAAGAACTTTATTACTGCCGATATGGTAAAAAATGGAGCGGTAGTAATTGATGTGGGTATGAACCGTGAAGCATCTGAAACCACGAAATCGGGTTATAAATTATATGGCGATGTAGATTTTGAGCAGGTTGCTCCAAAATGTTCCTGGATAACTCCAGTACCTGGTGGTGTAGGTCTATTAACCATCATCGGCTTGCTAAAAAATACTTTAGCGGCCGCCAATAAATCTATTTACGCATAAATATGGCACAACAAGTTCCCGAAGATGGCACGCTATTGCCCTTAATGGAAGAATTTTACACCATTCAGGGAGAGGGTTTTCATACCGGTAAAGCAGCTTATTTTATTCGCTTAGGTGGTTGCGATGTAGGTTGTCATTGGTGCGACGTAAAAGAAAGCTGGGATGCCGAATTGCACCCACTAACTTCGGCCGATCAAATTGTAAAAAATGCTGAGAGCTTCCCAAGCAAAACTGTGGTTATTACTGGTGGAGAACCACTTTTGTACAATTTGGATTACCTAACCACCCAATTGCAAAAACGAGACATTAAAACATTTATAGAAACTTCAGGTGCCTATCCCCTTTCTGGGCATTGGGATTGGATTTGCCTTTCACCAAAGAAATTCAAAGGTCCACGTCCCGATATTTTGCCATTAGCTGGCGAATTAAAGGTAATTGTATTCAACACATCTGATTTTGCTTGGGCCGAAGAACATGCCCAACACGTTTCTCCCCTAACAAAGTTGTACCTTCAACCCGAGTGGTCTAAAGCTGCAGAAATTACGCCTTTAATTATTAACTATGTAAAAGAAAATCCCCGCTGGGAAATATCTTTACAAACGCATAAATATTTAAACATCCCTTAAAAAACACTATGGAACAAAACTTCAAAAATCACGCACGTATGGTACCAGGATACCATTATGTTTTAGGAACTCTTTTATTAGCTGGCTTAGGCGGCTCTCTTGTAAACCTATATCGCTCTGGTTATACAGAAGCGCATTATTCTGCTGCATTAATATGCTTATTATTTCTGATTGCTGTATTTCTTACCGCTTTTACCCGATCTTTTTCATTAAAAGCGCAAGACAGAGCCATACGTGCTGAAGAAAATTTTAGACATTATGTGTTAACTGGAAAAGCTTTACCTAGCGAATTGAACATTCGCCAAATAGTTGGTTTGCGTTTTGCTTCGGATGCAGAATTTCCGAAACTGGCTGAAAAAGCAGCGAAAGAAGGTTTATCTGAAAAAGCCATTAAACTAGAAATTAAAAACTGGAAAGCAGATAATTACCGAGTATAATTTCCAATTGATAACACAAAAAATCCCCATGCAGCACAAAAACTCATGGGGATTTTCTTATTGAATATGGTTTTACAAAATTGATTCGCGAATACGAATCAATTTGATTAATAAGGCTTCTAAATTATCTAAATGAAGCATGTTGGCTCCATCGGATTTGGCTTGTGAGGGTTCGGGATGGGTTTCGATAAACAAGCCATCGGCTCCAACTGCAATAGCAGCCTTGGCAATGGTTTCAATTAAAGCAGGTTTGCCTCCTGTAACACCAGAGCCTTGGTTTGGTTGCTGTAAAGAGTGTGTGCAGTCCATTACTACCGGAACGCCAAATTCACGCATTTCCGGAATGCCTCTAAAATCAACAATTAAATCTTGGTAGCCAAAGGTATTGCCGCGGTCGGTTAAAATTACATTCGGGTTTCCCGAATCTTTCACCTTATCTACGGCAAATTTCATTGAACCGGCCGATAAAAATTGACCTTTTTTAATATTTATTACCTTTCCGGTTTTGGCAGCGGCTACTAATAAATCAGTTTGGCGGCATAAAAATGCGGGGATTTGCAATACATCTACATAGGCTGCAGCCATAGCAGCTTCGCTACTTTCGTGTATATCGGTTACAGTAGGTACGCCAAATTCTTTACTCACTTTAGCCAATATTTTCAAGGCTTTTTCATCGCCAATACCCGTAAAAGAATCTACTCTAGAACGGTTGGCTTTACGGTACGAACCTTTGAAAATATAGGGTATGTGTAATTTATCGGTTATGGTAATTATACGTTCGGCAATTCTTAAAGCCATATCTTCGCTTTCAATAGAACATGGTCCGGCCATTAAAAAGAAGTTTTTACTGTCGGTAAATTTGATTTTGGGGATGTTCTGTATAGTCATTTAGTTTCCTAATTCTGATAAAAATTTGATACGCATTAACTGAATTTCTTCACGTGTGTAATCCTCTTCACCCAATTCGTTTAGGGCATTGTCAATGGCGTCGTTTTCTGCTTGGCGAAAATAATCATAAACTTCGTCTTGTCTATCTTCATCAATCATTTCATCAATATAATAGTTTAAATTCAGCTTGGTGCCAGAATTCACGATCATATCAATTTCGTTCAATATATCTGCATAACTTAAACCTTTAGCCGAAGCAATATCTTCTAAGGCTAATTGGCGGTCGATATTTTGGATAATAGATACTTTTAAAGCCGATTTATTGGCTGCACTTTTAATCACTAAATCTATCGGACGATCTATATCATTTTCTTCTACGTAGCTCTTAATAAGTGATACGAAAGGAGAACCAAATTTTGAGGCTTTACCATTTCCAACACCCGATATTTGCTTTAACTCCTCTAAATTAATAGGGTAATGTGTACACATTTCCTCCAAAGAAGGATCTTGAAAAATAACGAAAGGAGGCAAATTTTGCTGTTTAGATATTTTCTTACGTAAGTCTCTTAGCAGTTGAAGTAATTCGGTATCTAAGGCTGCAGTGCCTTGTGCGGCTTGCTCATCACTATCTTCCTCGGTACTTTCCATGGGTTTGTTTAGCACAAAACGCAACGAATGTGGGTTATCGATGAAGTTTTTACCCAGTTTGGTAAACTTTAATAAGCCGTAATTATCAATATCCTTAAACAAAAAATTATTTAAAACGGCTTGTCTAATAAGCGATTTCCAAAGCAATTCTCCATCGTCTTTACCTGAGCCGAAAAATTCGTGTTGGTTATGGTTATAAGATGATATTTGTTGATTATCTAAGCCCAACATCACGTTTAGGTAATATAAATCGTCGAATTTTTCACCTACCTCATGAATAAAAGTGAGTAGTTTGTGTAAGTGAATTTCGGCATCGAAATGCTGAATAGGGTTACGGCAATTATCACACATGCAGTTGCAGCCTGTTTCATTAAAGTTTTCGCCAAAATAATGCAGTATTTGCTTACGTCGGCAAACACCAGATTCAGAATAATCTATTACTTCTTTTAAAATTTGGGTGCCAATTTCTCTTTCAGAAACGGGCTTATCTTTCATAAACTTCGTAAGTTTATCAATATCTTTTTCTGAATAAAAAGCTACACATACACCTTCACCACCATCTCTGCCAGCTCTACCTGTTTCTTGGTAGTAACCTTCCATACTTTTCGGAATATCGTGGTGTATTACAAAACGCACATCGGGTTTATCAATACCCATACCAAAGGCTATAGTGGCTACTATAACATCTACGTCTTCCATTAAAAAGGCATCTTGTGTATCGGCACGGGTTTTGGGTTCTAAGCCGGCATGATAAGGTAAGGCTTTAATACCATTTAATCTAAGAGCCTCAGCTATTTCCTCTACTTTTTTACGACTTAAACAATATACAATACCCGATTTTCCGGGCTGGGTTTTAATGTAGCGAATCATCTCTTTCACTACATCTTTTTTTGGACGTACTTCGTAGTATAAATTAGGCCTATTAAACGATGACTTATACAAAACAGCATCGGTCATTTGTAAGTTCTTCTGAATATCTTGCTGCACTTTAGGTGTAGCCGTAGCCGTTAGGGCAATAATGGGAATATCTTCTCCTAAAATATTAATTACTTGACGTATTTTACGGTATTCAGGTCTAAAATCATGGCCCCATTCCGAAATACAATGTGCCTCATCAACCGCTACAAATGAAATAGGAATGAGTTTCAAGAACTCCATATTCTCAGCTTTAGCCAAAGATTCGGGTGCTACATAGAGCAATTTGGTATCGCCTTTTAAAATATCTTGTTTAACCTGTGTAATTTCTGTTTTATTGAGCGATGAATTTAGAAAATGAGCAATGTGATTATTGCCACCAAATGCTCTTAATTGGTCTACCTGATTTTTCATCAAGGCAATTAAGGGCGAAATTACGATGGCGGTACCCTCACTCATTAAAGCGGGTAATTGGTAGCAAATAGACTTACCGCCACCAGTAGGCATAATCACAAAGCTATCTTGCTTTTGCAAAATACTTGTAATAATTGCTTCCTGTTCGCCTTTGAAATTATCAAAGCCAAAGAAATGCTGTAAGTTGTCAAATAATGACTTTTTTACCTCCATTGGATAACCTTAAAGGGAAATATTGAGATTTGTGTGATATTTACTTTGAAAATAACATAAATTTGTGGCATTATCAGCAATTCTCTAAAAATATTACACTTGAAAGAAAGAGACGATATACTAAGATTGGCAAAAAATGCCTTGAAGCTCGAAATTGAAGGCATTCAGCAAGTTTCCGATAGCCTAAATATCGACTTTGTGAAATCGGTAAATGCCATTTTAACTAGCAAAGGACGTGTTGTTATAACCGGTATTGGTAAAAGTGCTATTATAGCCCAAAAAATTGTAGCTACACTAAATTCTACGGGCACACCTGCTCTGTTTATGCATGCTGCAGATGCTATTCATGGTGATTTAGGTATGATTCAGCAAGACGATGTGGTTATATGTATCTCCAAAAGCGGCAATACACCCGAAATTAAAGTACTTACTCCCCTATTAAAACAAGCTGGAAATATATTAATTGGTATAGTTGGCGATACGAATTCTTTTTTGGCTAAACAGGCCAATTTAGTACTAGATACCACTACTGCTCAAGAAGCTTGTCCACATAATTTAGCTCCTACCACCAGCACCACCGCACAATTAGCTATGGGCGATGCTTTATCAGTATGTTTGCTAGAAAGCAGAGCGTTTACGAGTGCGGATTTTGCTCGTTTTCATCCCGGAGGTGCCTTAGGTAAACGTTTATACTTAAAAGTAGGCGATTTAGCTGCCCAAAACGAGAAACCTCAGGTTTCTTCAAACACACCGGTAAAAGAGGTATTATTAGAAATTACTAAAAACCGATTAGGAGCTGCAGCAGTAGTAGAAAATTCTAATTTAGTAGGTGTAATTACCGATGGGGATATTCGTAGAATGTTAGAAAAAGGGCAGTTTTCTGAAACATTTACCGCCAAGGATATTATGGGAACAAATCCAAAAACAATTGATGCTAGTGCATTAGCCGTAGATGCGTTACAACAGATGAGATCTCTTCATATTTCTCAAATTTTGGTAATCGAAAATGGGGTTTATGCTGGCATTGTGCATCTTCACGATTTACTAAAAGAAGGAATTATCTAATTCTCACGTATGAAGAATTACTATGTATTAATTATGGCTGGAGGAGTTGGAAGTCGGTTTTGGCCCATCAGCAGAACCGCCCATCCGAAACAATTTATCGATATTTTAGGCACTGGAAAAACGCTTATACAAAGCACTTTCGATCGTTTTGCCAAGTTTATTCCGCAAGAAAATATTTTCATTGCTACCAATGATCAATACCTTGATTTGGTAAAAGAGCAATTACCAACTATAACCGACAAACAAGTTTTGGCCGAACCAGTAATGCGCAATACCGCACCTTGTATTGCTTATGCGATGTATAAAATACGGCAAATAAATCCAGATGCAATTGTTGTAGTAGCTCCTTCAGACCATTTAATACTTGAAGAGGATGTATTTAAAGAAGTAATTATCAATTCTTTATATACCGCAAGTACCGAAGATTGTTTGATAACATTAGGCATTAAACCCTCTAGACCCGATACGGGTTATGGATACATTCAGTACACCTCCAAAGTACTGAATGAGAACTTTTTTAAGGTAAAAACCTTCACTGAAAAACCCGATTTAGAGATTGCTAAATCATTTATACAAAGTGGCGATTTTTTATGGAATGCGGGTATTTTCGTTTGGTCAGTTAAAAACATACTACAAGCCTTTGCTTTGCACTTACCGGAAATGAAGCAAATTTTCAAGGAAGGCCTGGGAGCCTACAATGGTCCGAAGGAGCGTGAATTTATACAAACAGCCTATTATCAGTGTACCAATATCTCTATTGATTATGGGATTATGGAGAAAGCGGATAATGTGTACGTTACGCCTGCTGCCTTTGGCTGGTCCGATTTAGGTACATGGGCATCGGTTTATGAATTGTCTGAGAAAGATTATGTGGGAAATGCTGTAGTACCCGAAAAAAGCGTTATGATGTACGATTCTTCGAACTGTATGGTACACGTACCCAAAAATAAATTAGTGGTTTTACAAGGCTTACATGACTTTATTGTGGTAGAACAAAATAACACGCTACTCATTTGCCCAAGAGATGAAGAGCAAAATGTAAAGAAAATAGTGGCGGACGTAAAAGAGCGTTTCGGGCCAGACTTTATTTAGCCTGGATACGCTGGCGAACAGCTTCGTATAAAATTACCCCTGCCGAAACGGATACATTTAACGATTCTATTTGTCCAAAAAGTGGAATTTTGGCTAAATGATCAGAAATTCGAATCAATTCATCGGAAATACCATCATCTTCTGATCCCATAATAATGGCTGTTGGAGCGGTATAATCTGGTGTATATAAAAGCTCCTCTGTTTTTTCGGTACAAGCCACCAATTGCAAACCAGAAGCTTGTAAGAAACGAGCTACTTTCTGTAAATTATCGTGGCGGCAAACCGGTAAGGTATACAAGGCCCCTGCCGAGGTTTTAATAGTGTCTGGGTTAATTTGTGCAGATCCTTTGATTGGAACAACCAGCGCATGCACTCCAGAGCAAGCAGCCGTACGGGCTATGGCACCCATATTGCGTACATCAGTAATGCCATCTAATACTAAAATAAGCGGCGTTTCACCTTTTTCATATATAGCTGGAATAATATCTTCAATTTGCTGATACGTAATTGGCGAAATAAAAGCAACCACCCCTTGATGGTTTTTAGCCGTTAGGCGATTCAATTTTTCTACCGGCACCAATTGAGCACTTAGCTGATATTCGTTCATCAACTCTCTCAACTCATGGAATAATTCGCCTCGTAAACCACGCTGAATGTAAACACTCTCCATTTCTTGGCCGCTTTTAATGGCCTCTATAACGGCACGTATGCCAAATACCAGTTGATTGTTTTCTCGTTTAGGTAGAAATGAAGATGTGTACATGGCTTAGTCTAATAACCTTCAAATGTACATATATTTTAAAAAACCGGCTATTAATCGTAATTTTAAACTAAAGGTTAAAGTCGTTTTCAACAACAATCAAAATTTTGCACATCTTGCATTAAACTACATATAATGCATTTGATTGCTATTGCTAACAGCTTATTCACATGGCTTGTGGAAAACCACCTTTAAAAAAATGAGCATGTAGGCACATTGTAATTTTCGTGTTTAACTTGTGTGTAGAACTTAAGAATAACCCTACCTGCTAATTCTATATTTTTGAAATCATGAGCACCGAAAACGAACAAGATTTTAACAGAGAAAATACGCGAACAAATGCGCCAACCCGTACCCGATTAAATAATTTGGTAAGTGGGCTAGGTAAACTACCGCCACAAGCCCTCGATTTAGAAGAAGCGGTTTTGGGTGCCCTTATGCTCGAAAAAGATGCCTTATCTACTGTTATAGATATTTTAAAGCCTGAGGTTTTTTATAAAGACAGCCACCAAAAAATATTTGAGGCTATTCAAACGCTCTTCCAGAAATCATCTCCGGTTGATATTTTAACCGTAACCGCTCAATTGCGTCAACAAGGTAATTTAGAACTTATTGGCGGTGCCTATTATATTACTGAACTTACTAATCGAGTGGCCTCGGCAGCAAATATTGAATATCACGCTCGTATTATTTCTCAAAAATTTATTCAGCGTGAGCTCATAAAAATATCTACCGAAATTATCAGCAGTGCCTACGAAGATACCACCGATATTTTCGATTTACTAGACCATGCGGAAAAAAATCTGTTCGAAATTGCGCAAAACAATTTACGTAGGGATTCTAGAAAGATGGACGACATTTTACGTGAATCTTTAGACACCCTTGAAAAACTAAAAGATAAAGTAGATGGCCTCACTGGTGTGCCCTCTGGTTTTACTGCTTTAGATAAAATAACAGCAGGCTGGCAACCATCCGATTTGGTAATTATTGCGGCACGCCCTGCAATGGGTAAAACGGCTTTCGTTTTAAGCTGTGCACGAAATGCTGCCGTTCAGTTTAACAGACCCGTGGTGGTATTTTCGCTAGAAATGTCGTCACTACAATTAACCAATCGTTTAATTTCGGGCGAAACTGAAATTGATCAAGAAAAAATTAGAAAAGGTAATTTGGCCGAATGGGAATGGCAACAATTGCACTCTAAAATTGGTAAATTAACCGAAGCCCCACTGTTTATTGACGATACGCCCGCACTAAATATTTTTGAGTTTAGAGCCAAATGCCGTCGCCTTAAAGCACAGTACGATATCCAAATGATTATTGTAGATTATTTGCAATTGATGCATGGTAAAGGTGATGGAAAAAATGGAAACCGTGAGCAAGAGATTGGTAGTATTTCTAGAGCACTAAAATCGGTAGCTAAAGAATTGAATGTACCCGTAATTGCCTTATCGCAATTAAGCCGTGCGGTAGAAAACCGACCTGGTGGCAGCAAAAGACCCATGCTTTCCGATTTACGCGAATCGGGTTCAATTGAGCAAGATGCCGATATGGTATTGTTTTTATACCGCCCCGAATACTATGGTTTGTTAGAAGACGATCAAGGCCGCTCAAACATTGGTATTGGTGAAGTAATTATTGCCAAACACCGTAACGGCGAAACAGGTACCGTTCCGTTACGCTTTGTAAGTAAGTACGTGAAATTTGTTGATTTGGAGGATGATTATAGTGGTGGAACTAATTTTGGTACTACAGATCCCATGGCAGGCATAGCCCCTTCGCCGAGTTTTGAAAAACCAAATAATTTCATTATCAAGCCATCAAGAATGGACGATATAGATGAAGAACCTTTGTTTTAATTGTTAGTTGTAACTAATAAAAAAGCCCCCCGATATTTGGAGGGCTTTTTTTATTTGGCTAGTTCTTTCAATCGATCCTTTACCGAAGTAACTTTTTTATTAAGCGTATCGCTTTCAATTAAACCATCACGCATACGCACTATGCGGTGTGCATGTTTGGCAATATCTTCTTCGTGGGTAACCAAAATAATGGTATTACCTTTGGCATGAATATCTTCTATTAAGGCCATAATTTCGACTGATGTTTTTGAATCCAAGTTACCGGTAGGCTCATCGGCTAAAATAATAGATGGGTTATTAATTAAAGCACGAGCAACAGCCACACGTTGACGCTGTCCACCTGAAAGTTCATTGGGTTTATGATCTAACCGGTTGCCTAAACCCACATTTTCTAGCGTTTTAATGGCACGTATATCTCGATCTTCTTTTTTTACCCCGGCATATACTAATGGCAAGGCTACATTCTCTTTGGCAGATGAGCGTGGCAATAAATTAAAGGTTTGAAAGACGAATCCTATTTCTTGATTTCGCACTTCAGCCAATTCACTATCGCTCATTTCGCTAACATTAATGCCGTTTAAAATATATTCTCCTTTGGTAGGCGTATCTAAACATCCCAAAATATTCATTAAGGTAGATTTACCAGAACCAGAAGGTCCCATTAAGGCCACGAATTCTCCTTTTTTAATGGTTAAGGTGACCGATTTTAACGCATGTATGGTTTCTGCACCAATTACGTATTTACGGCCTATATCGGTAATCAGAATTAAATCTTCTTTAGACATGGGTTTTTTTATTTTTAAGACAGTATAACACCGCTAATGTTACAGCTTCATACTATTTTGTAAAAGAATTTTGTTGCAATTTTGCGTATACCAATTCTTTAAGCATATCGGCGTCATCAGTAGTCATACCGATAGTCTCAATAGGGCTATGTACATATAAATTTCGTACACCTGGTTTACTACCATACCCAAAACCATTGTCCCACATCAATTCCCATAAGCAATCAATAGTTACAGGAATAATAGGAATACCACGCTCAATAGCCAAACGAAAGGGCCCATTTTTAAACGGATGCAAAATAGGTGGATATTCATAACCAATTTTTCCCTCTGGAAAAATAACCAAGCTTAATCCATTTTGCAAGTACTCATCTGCTCTTTTAAAAGCTCTATACGATGCTATTTTACTTTCTCTATTTACCGCAATATCTATAGTTTTAAAAAAAATGCTAAACACCGGATTATGCAACAATTCTTCTTTACCCAAAAAAGCGAAATTACCCTTCATGATACCGGTAATGGCTGCAATATCTAAGTTAGAGGTATGGTTGGCGCACACAATAAAGGGTTTATCCCAAATTATATTTGTTTCATAAACATGCTTATAAAACACCCCAGCCAACGTAGAACTTGAAAAGGCAAAACCCTTTCTAAACCAATTTAATGTGGGATATCTGCTTACTTTTCTAGAAAAATAATAGAAAAAAGGGAGGAATAACAAGAAGCTAAATACTACCGAAAAAATATACCAGGCAGCATGTATGCGTTTCAAAAATAGAATCATCATCCTCAAAAATAGAAAAAATACTTACTTTCGTGTGTTATGGAAACTGTTGTTAGTGGTATTCGAAGTACCGGAAAGCTTCATTTAGGGAATTATTATGGTGCCGTGCAAAATTTTGTACGCATGCAACACGATTATAGCTGTTTTTTCTTTATTGCCGATTTTCATTCGCTAACCACCCACCCTACACCCGATAATTTGCACGGAAACGTAAAACAAGTTCTAGTAGAATATTTAGCCGCTGGTTTAGATCCGGAGAAAGCAACGCTTTATGTACAATCAGATGTTCCGGAAATTGCCGAACTTTATTTATACCTTAACATGAACGCCTATTTAGGCGAATTGGAACGCAGCACCTCGTTTAAAGACAAAGTACGTGCCCAACCCGATAATGTAAATGCAGGCTTATTAACGTACCCCGTTTTAATGGCTGCCGATATTTTAATTCACAAAGCAACCAAAGTACCAGTTGGTAAAGACCAAGAACAACATTTAGAAATGGCCCGAACCTTTGGCAACCGATTTAACCGCTTGTACACTAACGAATATTTTCCAGAACCATATGCATTTTCATTTTCCGAAAAATTGGTAAAAATTCCAGGATTAGATGGCAAAGGAAAAATGGGCAAATCGGAAGGAGAAAATAATGCCGTTTATTTGGCCGATGATGAAGAAACCATTCGTAAAAAAGTAATGCGTGCGGTAACCGATAGCGGTCCTACAGCCGAAAATCAGCAAAAACCAGAAGTTATTCAAAACCTATTTGATATTTTAAAAGTAGTATCTACTGCCGATACCTACCAACATTTTGATGAAGCCTACGCCAAAGCACAAATTCGGTATGGCGACTTTAAAAAGCAGCTTGCCGAGGATATTATTTTGGCCACAGCTCCCATGCGCAACCGTATTAACGATTTGGCTAAAGACACTACCTATTTACAAAAAGTAGCTCGTTTAGGCACAGAAAAAGCCCGTGAAAGTGCTGGTAAAACTATAAAAGAAGTACGTGAACTCATGGGCTTCAGAAAGTTTTAAGTATATCCCTCACTCTACTTGTTCTAATAAAGAATTTTAGTAATTTCAACCTCGTATTTATTTAGAAGCCTACACCATATGCACATTGCCATTGTTGGAAACATCGGAGCCGGTAAAACAACCCTAACCGAACTATTATCAAAACATTTTACTTGGGAAGCCCAGTATGAGGCCGTTGATAACAACCCATATCTTGAAGATTTTTATGGCGATATGAAACGCTGGAGCTTTAACCTTCAGATTTACTTTTTAAATAGCCGATTTCAGCAACTTATTGAGTTACAACAAGGTGATAAAAATATTATCCAAGATCGTACGATTTATGAAGATGCTTATATTTTTGCAGAGAATTTGCACGATATGGGCTTAATGTCTAGCCGCGATTACGAAAACTACCGTGCTATTTTTGATAACATCACCACCTTTATTAAACCACCCGATTTATTAATTTACCTCAAGGCATCTGTACCCACACTGGTAAATAATATTCAGCGTCGTGGTCGCGAATACGAAAGTGGTATTCGGTTAGATTATCTTTCTAAATTGAATGATAAATACAAAAAATGGATTGATAACTATAAAGAAGGCAAATTATTGGTGTTAGATAAAGATAAATTAGATTTTGCCAATAACCCCGAAGATTTAGGCTTTATTATCCAAAGTATTGAGCGTGAAATTCACGGTTTATTTTAAGATATTTTAAGCCCATGAAGGCGCCAAAAGATAGACAAAATCCGGAAAATTGGTATTGGGACGTATTTTATCACAATTCTGCTGACCCCGATATTTGGTTACCCAAACGATATGGATGGGGCTGGACCTTAAACTTTGCTCAACCCTGGAGTTGGATTATCATGATTGGAATAATTTCGGCTACTTGCTTACCCTACTTGTTTATTTTATGAAAATTTTAGGCATTATACCAGCTCGTTATGCATCTAGTCGCTTTCCAGGGAAGCCACTGGCAGATATTTGCGGTACAAGCATGATTCAGCGGGTATATGAGCAAGCCAAAAAAGCAAAAACCCTAAGCGATGTGGTAATAGCCACCGACGATAGCCGTATTGAAGAACATGTATTGGCTTTTGGTGGAAATGTAATTCGTACCGCAACTACACACCAAAGCGGAACAGATCGTTGTGCAGGAGTAATTAACTTAACTCCCGATTTTGATGCTGTAATTAATATTCAAGGAGATGAGCCACTTATTAACCCCGAACAAATTGATTTAATAGGCCGTAAATTAACTAGCGAAGGTGTTTCAATAGCCACGCTTGTCAAACGGATTAATAGCCTAGACGAGCTTCATAATAGTAATACGCCTAAAGTGGTATGCGGTCTAAATGGTGTAGCTATTTACTTTAGTCGCCAAGCCATTCCGTATGTTAGAGCAGCGGAAGAAAGCCAATGGTTAGAAAATAGTACTTTCTATAAACATATTGGTATCTATGGGTACCAAACAGCTACTTTAAAACAACTAGCAGCCCTCCATCCTACTCCCCTTGAACAAACTGAATGCCTAGAGCAATTGCGTTGGCTAGAAAATGGCTACACCATACATACGGTAGAAACCACACTAGAAACACAAGCAGTAGATACTCCAGAAGATCTATTAAAAATTATTAAAATTATTCAGAAAAGTGGTTTATAGAATCAAAATTAGCACTAATAGAATAATAATAATAGCCGCAACCGATAAGTAAACACCTCCTGTTGCAATCCCACCAGCTTCTTTTTTCAATTGAATAACCTCTTTACGTAAAGCTTTACGTTCCTGTCTACTTAATGAGGATAAATCCATAGATTTAATTTCGTGCACTCGGGTATCAATTTGTACCATTCTGGCTTGTTGCTCGGCACTTAAGATTTTAGCATGTGGTTTGGCATAGCTTGTGCCTGATAACAGCATCAAAGCCACTGCCACTAAAAGTAATCGGCTTTTCATAGCGTATAGATTAAAGGATAAAACATAACCCTTTAACGCTAAAGCGCCTACTATATTTTAACTACATCTTAACGGCTAGCTTGGGGACGTTTTTTCCAGGGTCCTTTTCCACTTCTTTTAGGATCAAAGCGTTTTAATTCCGGTTGGTAAGCTAGTGCTTCACCCAACCCTTCTGGTAAAGGTAATTTATCAATGGGCTTACCAATTAAATTTTCAATGGCTTGAAATTTACGTTGGTCACGTTCATTAATAAAGGTGATAGCGGTACCTGTAGTGGCTGCTCTAGCCGTGCGGCCAATGCGATGGATATAATCTTCGGCATCGGGTGGTACGTCGAAATTAACTACCAATTCAATACCTTCTACATCAATACCTCTCGAAAGCACATCGGTACCAATTAAAAAAGGCAATTGGCGGGCTCTAAAGGCCTGTAGTAAACTCTCTCGTTCCGATTGATCTAAATCTGAGTGGAATGCTTTTGCTTGAATGCCAATCTTTCTAAAAGCTTTATCGAGCTCTTTCACTTTATCTTTAGTAGACGAAAAAATAATGCCGCTTTGGTAGCTGTTATTTTTCAATAAAGCCTCAATTAGTGGTAATTTTTGATAATCATGGGTATTATAGGCCTGCTGCGTAATGCCTTCTGCAGGTTTTGAAATCGATATAGTTACCTCTTCAGGTTGCTGTAAAATGGAGGTTGCCAAGCCTTTAATTTTAGGCGGCATAGTAGCCGAAAATAATAAGGTTTGACGTTTTTTTGGCAAAAAAGAAATAATGCGCATGATATCGTCGCTAAAACCCATATCCAACATCCTATCGGCTTCATCTAGAACCAAATGTTGCAAATAATCTAAATTGATAGCACCTGAGTTTAAATGTGCAATCAAGCGGCCCGGGGTAGCAATAATAATATCAACTCCTTCTCTCAAAGCTCTTTTTTGGGTTTCGTAAACGGCACCATCGCCACCACCGTATACTGCAATAGAGCTGATACCAGCAAAATAAGCCAAGCCTTCTACTTGCTGATCTATTTGCTGCGCCAATTCTCTGGTAGGCGCCAAAATAAGTGTATTGATGTACTTTTTCTCCGTTTGAGCTATATGATGCAATATGGGTAACAAATAGGAAGCGGTTTTACCCGTACCAGTTTGTGCACAAGCAATTAAATCTTTGTGTTGTAGCACCAATGGAATGGCTTGAGTTTGTATAGGGGTTGGGTTCTTATAACCCATGCTTTGCAGGCCTTCCTGCACTTCGGGGGCAAACTGAAAATCGGAGAATGTCAAAATAAGGTGTTAAATGTAAAATGGACTCAAATATACGTGTAAATAACGGAATACCTTGCTATTTGCCTCAGTCCTCTTCTTTACTTCAGCTTGGTTTATCCACAAACACCAATTTCTCCACAAGCTAGTGGATAATTAAAAAAAGGCGTAGATTTGAATCCCGTACAAATAGATTCTTTTTTGCTCCAATAGCCAAAAAAAATCGACAAACTAAATAACATGACTAAATACATTTTTGTTACGGGGGGCGTTACCTCATCCCTAGGTAAAGGCATTATTTCTGCCTCGTTAGCTAAACTTTTACAAGCCCGTGGTTACCGTGTAACCATCCAAAAGTTCGACCCTTATATCAACATAGATCCCGGAACATTAAACCCTTACGAGCATGGCGAATGTTATGTTACCGAAGATGGCGCTGAAACTGATTTAGATTTAGGCCATTACGAGCGTTTTTTAAATGTGCCTACCTCTCAGGCAAATAATATCACTACCGGACGTATTTATCAAAACGTAATAAATAAAGAGCGTGAAGGAGCCTATTTAGGCAAAACCGTACAAGTTGTTCCACACATTACCGATGAGATTAAACGTAACATGCGTTTATTGGGCGAAAGTGGCAATTTCGATGTAGTTATTACAGAAATCGGCGGAACGGTAGGCGATATTGAGTCTTTACCTTATGTAGAGGCTGTACGGCAAATACGTTGGGAACTGGGTCATCAAACTGCTTTAGTTATACACTTAACCTTGGTACCATACTTGGCTGCAGCGGGCGAATTGAAAACTAAACCTACCCAACACTCGGTTAAAACATTATTAGAATACGGGGTACAACCCGATATTCTAGTTTGCAGAACCGAACATCATATTTCGGCTGAAATACGCAATAAAATTGCGCTTTTTTGCAACGTAGATACCAATGCCGTAATTGAATCTATTGATGCCAGTACCATTTACGATGTGCCTTTATTGATGCGCAAAGAAAATTTAGATGGCATTGTGTTAAAGAAATTAAAACTATCGGCCAAGGTAGAACCCGATTTGGAGAGCTGGAAAGATTTCTTAGGCCGCTTAAAAAACCCAACTTCTGAAGTAAAAATTGGCTTGGTGGGTAAATATGTAGAATTACCCGATGCCTATAAATCTATTTCGGAAGCATTTATACATGCCGGAGCCAAAAATGAATGCAAAGTGCATGTTAAATATATACCATCAGAAAGTTTAACGAAAGATAATACGGTAGAGAAACTGAAAGGCCTAAATGGGGTTTTAGTTGCTCCGGGCTTTGGCAGCCGTGGTATTGAAGGAAAAATAGAAGCTATTAAATACATCCGCGAAAACAATATTCCGTTTTTTGGCATTTGTTTAGGTATGCAATGTGCTGTAATTGAATTTGGCAGAAATGTATTGGGACTGAAAGATGCGCACAGCACCGAAATGAACGAAAACACGAAAGATGCCGTGATTTCGATGATGGAGGAGCAAAAGAAAATAAAAAATAAAGGTGGAACCATGCGCTTAGGTGCCTATGCTTGTGAACTCAAAAAGGGCTCTAAAGCAGCCGCTATTTATGGTAAAACCAAAATATCGGAACGCCACCGCCACCGCTACGAGTTTAATAATAAGTATTTGGCTAGCTACGAGAAAGCTGGAATGATAGCTTCGGGCATTAATCCTGAGAATAATCTGGTAGAAGTGGTAGAGTTAAAAAATCATCCGTTTTTCGTGGCTGTACAATTCCATCCCGAATTAAAATCAACTGTTGCGAATCCTCATCCGCTTTTTGTTAACTTTGTTGCCGCTTCATTGGCCAATAGCCAGAAGAAATAAGGCTACGAACAATATAATTTATGGATAAAAATACATTTTGGGGTCTGTTCTTGATCCTTGTCATTTTGGTAGGTTCAACCTACCTTATGAAACCTTCTGAAGAAGAGTTAAAGAAAGAACAATTGGTGCAAGATTCTATTGCAAGGGCTACAAAAGTTGTCCAAAAAAATACGAAAGCAACTCAATTGCCTGTAAGTAACAAAGCAGTACGTACAGATACAGCCAGCTTCAAGGGTCCGTTTGCATATCTCCAAAGAGGTGATAATACCCCTGTTATACTCGAAAACGAAAACATAAAAGTAACCATTAACCCCAAAGGTGGTAGAGTAAGTTCGGTAGAATTAAAAAAGTTTAAAACCTACCAAGGCAAACCGCTTATTCAATTTGAGGGTGATGCAAATAAATTTGGGTTTTTGCTTCGTAATGAAGGTTCTTTTATCTCAACCAACGATTTATATTTCAGTAAAATAAATGCTGATACAAAAGAAGCTGTATTTCGTTTACAGAACCAAGACGCTAGTTTTGTAGAGTACGCATATACCTTACCAGCAAATAGCTACAAGGTTGAATTAACCATCAAAGCAAATGGTATGGAAAAACATACCAGCAATCCTCAAAAAATTGAACTGAATTGGGAAACTGTTTTAAAACAGAAAGAAAAAGACTTAGCCAGTGAGCAACGCTATTCAACAATTTATTTCAAGCCCGTAGCTGATGATGTAGATCATTTAAGTGTAAGTGAAGACGAGAACAAAGAATTATCGGAAGGCAAAACCCAATGGGTATCGTTTAAACAACACTTCTTTTCCAATGTATTAATTGCAAAAAATGGATTTGATAAAGGAAAAATAGCTGTAACTACACAAACAAGTGCCGAATTGGTAAAAGGATATAAAGCCACTCTAGAAATGGCTTTAAAAGCAAATACAGAAAACACCTACCCTCTAGAATTTTACTTTGGTCCCAATGAATTTAGCACACTAAAAACTCAAGGTTACGAGCTCGAAAAACAAATTGATTTAGGCTGGGGACCCTTGGAATATATTAACCGCTATGTGGTAATACCCGTATTTAGCTTTCTATCTGGCTTTAATTGGAGCTACGGATTAATCATTTTAGTTCTCACCATACTCTTAAAAGTAGTTCTATTCCCGCTCACGTACAAGTCGTACTTATCTATGGCTAAAATGCGTGTATTAAAGCCAGAAATGGACGAAATTAAGGCCAAGGTAGGAGAAGATAACGCTACCCTATTACAACAAGAATACCTCAAGTTATATAAGAAAGCAGGCGTAAATCCTTTGGGTGGTTGCTTACCTATGCTATTGCAATTGCCCATTATTATGGCATTCTTTTTCTTCTTCCCTAACTTATTCGAGTTGCGTCAGCAGAGTTTCTTATGGATGAGTGATTTATCTACCTACGATGCGTTTTTTAATTTGGGGTTTAACATTCCGTTTTTAGGAAGCCACATTAGTTTAATGTGTATTTTAATGACCATTTCTACGCTTATTTACACCTACTTTAACAACCAAGTAAGTGGAGCTACCGGACAAATGAAATACATCGGATACATTACACCCATTATTTTCTTTGGTGTGTTAAATAGTTATCCATCTGGCTTAAACTACTATTATTTCTTGGCGAACATGCTAACTTTTGGACAGCAATACATGATTAAAATGTTTGTTGATGATGAAAAAATTCATGCTAAAATTCAAGAAAATAAGAAAAAACCCGAAGCAGCAAAAGAGAAGAAATCTAAATTTCAACAGCGTATGGAAGATTATATGCGCCAACAACAACAAAAAGGAAAAAAATAAGTTGTGTGTTTTAAATAAAAAAGCCCCGAGAATTTCCCGGGGCTTTTTTGTACCCCCAACAGGATTCGAACCTGTGACCGACGGTTTAGAAAACCGTTGCTCTATCCAGCTGAGCTATGAGGGCAATGCTACAAAAGTAAAAAAAGCTTCTAAATATTATTGCAAAAGCTTTTAAAAAAAAGCCCCGAGAAATTCTCGGGGCTTTTTTGTCGGGGTGGCAGGATTCGAACCTACGACCTCCTGGTCCCAAACCAGGCGCGATACCGGGCTACGCTACACCCCGAGTCTTCTTTCGAAGGGACTGCAAACTTAGCATTTTTGCAACTCATAGACAAATAAAAAGTATTTATTTATCGGTGTTGGCGGAGAGAGCGGGATTCGAACCCGCGGTACCGTTGCCAGTACGACAGTTTAGCAAACTGTTCCTTTCGGCCACTCAGGCACCTCTCCTTTTACCTTTTGGGGAGTGCAAATATAGCAATTCGGCGATGCCTTCAAAAAATATTTTTACTTCTCTAAGGTGTATGAAATACGGACATGAAATATACTCATAAGCATGGTTTTAAAGATCTGCTTGATGAGTTGAATGTCTTTTAGCGTAATATCGCTGTCAATTAATTGATTTTGAGCAAGTTTGTAATCGATAATGCGATCTACTAACACTGTAATTGCTTTTTCATTTGGGTTTTTTAGGCTTCTTGAAGCTGCTTCTACCGAATCGGCTAGCATAAGAACAGCGGTTTCTTTTGTGAATGGTATGGGGCCAGGATATCTAAATATTTTATCGTCTACAGATTGTTCTGGGAAATTTTTTAGAAAAGATTGATAAAAATAATCTACCCGAGTATTGCCATGATGCGTTCGGATAAAATCAATTAATAATTCGGGGATTTGATTTTTACGGGCTATTTCAACTCCACGATACACGTGTTGTATAATTATTTGGGCACTTTTATCGTAAGTTAATTTGTCGTGAGGGTTTATACCGCTATTTTGATTTTCAATAAAATATTGCGGATTTTCCATTTTACCGATGTCGTGGTATAATGCTCCAGCTCTAACTAATAAGGCATTCCCTCCTATTTTATAAATTGCTGCTTCAGCTAAATTGGCTACTTGTAGGGAGTGCTGAAATGTTCCGGGGGCTTTGAATGCAAGTTCTCTTAATAGTGTTGAATTGGTATTGCTTAGCTCCATTAATGTAATTTCGGATGTTATAGCAAATAGTTTTTCGAAGACATATATTAATGGATATGCTAGCAAGGTAATTAAGACACTAACGGCGAATGGGATAAAGTTTATCCATTCTATTTTAACGAAAGAGGCATCTTTAATCAATAAAATACCAAAATATGCAATGATATAGGTGCTTAGGATTAGCAGTGCGGAAATTAGGAATTGCTCTCGTCTGACTAATTTTTTAATGCTGTAAATAGCGGTCATGCCTGCAGCGATTTGCAGGAAGGCGAATTCGAAGCTATTGGGTACCCAGAATGATGCTATTAAAACCACGAGGAGGTGAATATTAAGGGCTAAGCGGGTGTCGAATAGTATGCGAATGATGATTGGTACGATACAATAAGGGATGAAATAAATATTAAGCATATTTAGTTTTATGGCCCAAGAGAGTGTCAAAATCATACCGCAAATAACTACGAGTATGAGTGAAAGCTTACGGTGGTCTTGAAAAATATCTTTTCTAAATAGATATAAAAATATCATGAGTAAGGATACTATTAAGCCTACTAGAATTAATTGGCCGATAAATAGCCACTGACGACTTGCTCTGAGTAAGGGATCGCCTTCAAATGCAATTCGTAAGGATTCTAATTTTTGGAAGGTTTCGGCATTTATAATATCTCCATCGCTTATGATCAATTCTCCTTTTTGAACCATTCCTAAAGCGGGAGAAATATTGGTATATGCTTCTTTCTCAAGTTTATCGGTTAAGCGTTCATCAAAAACCAAATTTTCTGTGACAAATTGACTTATAAGTTGGTAAAAAGCTTGTTTTTGTGCTACTACTTCTTGCTGCTCAATTGCTGTTTTTAATATGCTTTTTGCACCTTCAATATCGTGTACATCTAAGGTATTTTTCTCGGTGGCTAGGCCATTGTTTACTACTATGAAATTATAATAGGGTTCTAGCTGCTTATATTTGGGCAATAAACGGGCAACTCCTTGTTTATAAACTCTTTGAAGTAAATCTACTCCCAAGAGGGTATACTCTTTTTGTAATGGTTGACTAAGCTGACACTGCTTGGCTTGTGCAGAAAGCGCAATGGTAAATTCTTCTATCGAACTTGCCTCTACTTGAGATTCGTATCTATATATGGGTTTTACAGACTTAAATATTTGCTTTCGGTCATTGTCTAGTTGTTCGGGTGTTTTTTGAATGGCAAAAGCGAATGGCGATACCAGATCTTTTTGAGTCCATACCTTACCCTTATCGTATTCAAACTTAAAACGTGCCTGTTTGGGCAATACAAGGCAAATGAATAGTGTAGCACCCAACATCATTAGGTATTTAATGAGATTATGATACCTAAAGTAGAGAAGTTTATAAACTGGTTTTTTTATACGTGCCACATTAAGATTTATATAATCAAATGTACTAAATATGTTTAAAGCTATAAATTATATGATTTTAAAGCTCTTTTGTAGTTATAAAATGCTTTTTTGCTATTGGGGTTAAATAGTTAAATTGCAATCATAAAATCTAAATGTTTACCTATGAATGAAGTTGTTATTGTTTCGGCCGCTAGAACCCCTATTGGCAGTTTTGGAGGAAATCTAGCTTCGCTATCTGCCAGTCAGTTGGGTGCAGTAGCTATAAAAGCTGCGGTAGAACGTGCGGGCATTCATGCTAACCAAGTACAGGAAGTATATATGGGTAATGTATTATCGGCCAACTTGGGGCAGGCACCTGCTACCCAAGCTGCTAAATTTGCCGGTTTACCCGATATTCCTGCTACTACAATTAATAAAGTATGTGCATCGGGCACCAAGGCTATTATCTTGGCCGCTCAAAGTATTGCTTTGGGTGAAAATGATATTGTGGTTGCTGGCGGTATGGAAAGCATGAGTAATGTCCCTTATTATTTGGATAAGGCTAGAACGGGCTATCGTTTAGGCAATGGAGAATTATTAGATGGCTTGATAAAAGATGGACTTTGGGATGTATACAATAATTACCACATGGGTGTTGCGGCAGAGCTTTGTGCTAGCGAATGTGGTATTAACCGAACTGAGCAAGATACTTTTGCGATACAATCCTACACAAGAGCACAAGAAGCACAAAAAAGCGGCAAATTTGAACAAGAAATTATTGCTGTTGAGCTAAAAGATAAAAAAGGAGATTCTGTTTGGATTAGTAGCGACGAAGAACCAAAATCTGTAAATTTTGATAAAATACCGACGCTAAAATCTGTATTTAAAAAAGATGGTACAGTTACAGCTGCCAATGCTTCTACTTTAAATGATGGTGCAGCGGCCTTGGTATTAATGAGCAGTAATAAAGCAAAAGAATTAGGCTTAAAACCCTTAGCCAAAATTTTAGCTTATGCAGATGCACAACAAGCGCCTGAGTGGTTTACTACTTCCCCATCTAAAGCCATTCCCTTGGCCTTAAAACGAGCCGGTTTAACGAGCAACGATGTAGATTATTTCGAGATAAATGAGGCTTTCTCTGTAGTTGCATTGGCAAACAACAAAGAAATGAAGCTAGATAACGATAAAGTTAACGTGAATGGTGGGGCTGTTGCTCTTGGTCATCCACTTGGGGCCTCGGGTGCACGCATTGTAGTGACATTATTACATGTTTTAAGCCAGAAAAATGCTAAAATTGGAGTTGCAGGAATTTGCAATGGTGGCGGTGGCGCCAGCGCATTGGTGATAGAACGTTTGTAAGCACATGAAAAAACTAGTGACTTTTTTTTTCTTTAGCATTGTTGCAATGCGGTGTTTGGCACAACATAGCCACGAACCGGCGCAAGTTTCACATCTGTCTGCCTATCAAGATAGTTTGCTTGCCCTAAGCAAACAATTTATTAACCAAGAAACAGAACCTCAACGCTATAATGCCAATTATCAATTTATTAAAACCTTGGTAGAAGCACTTAAAGAGCCCAAATCTTTCTATTTCGAATTTGATTCTTTAAAAACAATTTCGATAGTGAATGCACCCGATAAAAAGTTTAAAATATTTACCTGGCATGTATTAAACGACGATGGTTCTTACCGCTTTTATGGTACTATTCAACTTAATAGCAGCGATGGTAAACTAAAACTTTTCCCATTGAGTGATTATAGCGCATTTATCCAAAACCCGGCTACTCAAGAATTGAAAACAGAAGAATGGTTTGCAGCTCAATACTACCAAGTACTGGAGGTTAACCAAAACACAACTAGCCCTTACTATGTGTTATTAGGTTGGAAAGGAAAAAACAACAACTCCACGCAAAAAGTAATAGATGTGCTCCGATTTGTAAATGGAATTCCTTACTTTGGTTCAGCTGTATTCGATGGCAACAATCAATATTCAGGAAATAAACGGATCATTTTTGAGTATTCGAGAGAGGTTTCTATGTATTTAAAATACGATTACACTAAGGAGCAAATTGTTTTTGATCATTTAGTACCTACAAACCCGACACTTAAAAACGATTTTTCTAAATACGGACCGGATATGACCTACGATGCTTTTCAATTAAGTAAAGGCCGTTTAAAATTTCAATCCAATTTAGTGTTAAATAATGCGCCCTCAGACAAAGACGATTTATTTAACGACCCCGAAAAACTAAAACAAAACACCCAACCCATTCGCAAATATTAATCAATATATCGTATAAACCCTAGAAAATAACATGAAAAAAATCTTAATCCTGCTTTTAATTAGCACCAGCGTTTTTGGGCAAAGCAAAAAAATGTTTACCCTCGAAGACGTATTTAAAAAAGGCACCTTTAGCACCAAAGGCATGCGTGGCTTACGTAGTATGCAGGACGGCAATACCTACCTTTCTGTAGAAACCGATGAGAAAACAAAAGTACGCTATGTAGCAAAAAACAACTACTTAGACGGTAAACAAAATAGCATTTTGTTTAAAGAAACTGATTTAGTTTATAAAGTCGACACCTTGCCCATTAGCACTAATTTCAACGATAATGAAACCAAAATATTAATTCCTGTGGGCGAAGAAGCGATTTATCGTCGCTCATCTAAGGCAAATTATTTTGTATACGATTTGTTAAGCAAAAAAATTACCGAAGTATCTGCCAAGGGGAAACAACTCTTTGCTACATTTTCTCCGGATGGCAATAGTGTAGCGTTTGTGCGTGACAATAACTTGTTCGTAAAAAACCTAATAAATGGCGAAGAAAAACAATTAACCAGCGATGGCAAAAACAATGAAGTAATTAACGGTCGCTCAGATTGGGTTTACGAGGAAGAATTTTCATTTGCCCAGGCATTTTATTGGAGCCCCGATGGTAAAAAAATTGCTTTTTATAAGTTTAACGAAAAAGAAGTACCCGAATTTAGCATGACTATGTTCGATGGCTTATACCCTACCGAATACAAATACAAATACCCCAAACCAGGTGAAAAAAATGCCATCGTAAGCATTCACGTGTATGATTTAGCATCATCGAACACTAAAACTGTAGATATTGGTACAGAGTCAGATCAATACATACCCCGAATCCGCTGGACTCAGGATGCAAATACCGTTTGTGTATTGCGCATGAACAGACATCAAAATAAAGTAGAATACCTTTTAGCAAATGCTAGTACAGGTGCTACTAATACGATGATGACTGAAACTGACAAATATTATGTAGACATTGAAAAAGAACAATTAACCTTCTTAAACAATGGCAAACAATTTATTAATGTGAGTGAAAAAGATGGTTTCAACCACATTTACTTATACGATTTAAGCGGCAAACAAATTGCTCAAATTACCAAAGGCGCATGGGAAGTAACCGATATTTACGGCATCGATCAGAAAAATGGCTTAGTCTATTATCAATCTAGCGAAAGCTCTCCCCTACAACGTGATGTGTATGTTATTGGTTTAAACGGCAAAGGTAAACGCAAAATTAGCACACAAGCAGGCACCAACACGGCATCGTTTAGTACCACGTTTAATTACTATATTTTAGCCAATAGCAGTGCTAAAAGCCCAAGCTACGTAAGTTTACACACGAACAAAGGAGCGGTAATTAGAGTATTGGAAGACAATGCCAAAGCAAAAGCAAAATTTGCCGAATATCAATTAAGCCCTACTGAATTCTTTAGCCTAACTACCTCAGAGGGTGTTAATTTAAATGGTTACATGATTAAACCGGCCGATTTCGATCCGAACAAAAAATATCCAGTATTTATGTATGTATACGGTGGCCCGGGTAGCCAAAACGTAGTAGACTCGTGGGGTGCATCCCGCAACATGTGGTTCAACTATTTGGCTCAAAAAGGATACATTATAGCTTGTGTAGATAACCGTGGTACGGGTGCCAGAGGTGCCGAATTCAAAAAAATGACCTACCAAAACCTAGGGCATTACGAAACAATCGATCAAATTGAGGGCGCTAAATGGTTGGCAAAACAATCGTATGTAGATGGTAGTCGCATTGGTATTTGGGGTTGGAGCTATGGTGGTTACATGTCATCACTGTGTATCACCAAAGGTGCCGATACCTTTAAAATGGCCATTGCTGTTGCACCGGTTACTACCTGGAGATATTACGACAGCATTTATACAGAGCGTTATCTACGCACCCCACAAGAAAATGCAAAAGGATACGACGAAAACTCTCCAATAAACTTTGCCGATAAATTAAAAGGTAAATTTTTATTAATACACGGAACTGCCGATGATAACGTACATTTCCAAAACAGCGTCATGTTCTCCGAAGCTTTAATTCAGGCAAACAAATCATTTGAACAAGCCTACTATCCGAACAAAAACCACGGCATTTTTGGTGGCAATACCACCATACAACTGTATACAAAAATGACCGATTTTATTTTAAACAACTTATAATATAGAAGCCTATAAAAAATGAGTAAACAAACATCTTTCCAAGAAACGGGTCATCCAAAAGGACTGCGGGTTTTATTTGCCACCGAAATGTGGGAACGTTTTAGCTATTACGGCATGCGGGCCATTTTGGTTCTCTTTATGACCAAAGCCTTATTGTACGATAAAGCTCTGGCTTCTAACCTATACGGTAGCTACACCGGCTTAGTTTACCTCACTCCCTTGGTAGGTGGCTATATTGCCGACAGGTATTGGGGAAATCAACGCTCCATAATAACCGGTGGCTTGTTAATGGCTATAGGGCAATTTTTATTATTCTTTTGCGGCAGCACGTTCCAAAGTTCTCCAGGCTTATCTACCCTTTTATTTTTTGCTGGTTTGGGCGTATTAATTGCTGGAAATGGTTTTTTTAAACCCAACATTTCCTCTATGGTAGGTCAGCTCTACCCTGCCGGAGATCGTAGAATTGATGCTGGCTATACTATTTTTTATATGGGAATTAATACCGGTGGCGCCTTAGGTCCATTGGTTTGTGGTTTATTTGGCGATACTGGAAACCCTGCAGATTTTCGCTGGGGCTTTTTAGCTGCAGGTATTGGCATGCTCTTGGGCGTTCTTATTTTTCAGTTGTATAAAGACAAATATGTAGTAGACCCAAGCGGCAAAACTCTAGGTCTTACACCCGAAAGTGCAAGCGGCAAAAAAGAACTCAAACCCACTCAAATTTTAGTTTACGCCGCTTTATTGGCTTTTTCATTGGCCGTAATTGGCATTTTATATATTGATGCCCGCTTATTTGGCATACTATCCTATTTATTAGTTCTTTCAGTGGTGGGTATTGGCTACATGATTATAGGCGATAAAACCCTAACACTAATTGAAAAAAAGCGAATAAGCGTTATTTTCATCGTTTCGTTTTTTGTGATTTTTTTCTGGAGTGCCTTCGAACAGGCCGGTGCTTCATTAACGTTTTTTGCAGAAGAACAAACCCAACGTGATTTGGGATTTCGTATCGTTCCAGCAAGTTTCTTCCAATCCTTAAACTCTATATTTGTAGTGAGTTTTGCACCACTATTTGCTTGGGTTTGGATAAAATTAGGTGCTCGAAATGCCGAACCGGCATCACCCACTAAAATGGCTTTAGGTTTATTTTTCTTAGCCATTGGCTACTTAATTATTGCCTATGGTGTAAAAGGTGTACAACCAGGTGTAAAAGTAAGCATGATGTGGCTAACCAGCATGTATGCTTTCCACACCTTTGGAGAGTTATGCTTATCGCCCATCGGTTTATCGTTGGTAAACAAATTAGCACCTTTCCGTTTTGCATCGCTTTTAATGGCCGTTTGGTTTTTAGCCAATGCAGCTGCTAATAAATTCGCAGGGGTATTAAGTGCCTTATATCCTGAAGCAGGCAAAGCCACTCCCAATTTCTTAGGCTACCAAATCACCGGTTTATATGAGTTTTTTATGCTCTTTGTTGGCATGGCCGGTATAGCTTCGCTTATTTTATTTGGGGTAAGCAAGTACCTCCAAAAAATTATGAATAGCGGCCAATAAAAAATTATGCCCTAATAAAAAACCTCCCCAATATTCGGGGAGGTTTTTTTGTTGGCTTATAAATCCTATTTTTGAGCCCATATACATGCTCAGTGAAAACAGATAGCCTCGTACTCATACCCACCTACAACGAAAAAGAAAACATCGAAAAAATAATTCGGAAAGTGTTTTCTTTGGCTATGCCTTTTCATGTGTTAATTATTGATGATGGCTCACCCGATGGAACTGCCGACATTGTTAAAAAACTCCAGAAAGAATTTCCCGAATCTTTATTTATAGAAGAACGCAAAGGCAAATTGGGTTTAGGAACAGCCTACATTCATGGCTTTAAGTGGGCTTTAAAACATGCCTACGACTTTATTTTTGAAATGGATGCCGACTTTTCACACAACCCCGAAGATTTGCTCCGCCTGCGTGAAGCTTGTTTAAACGGTGCCGATGTAGCCATTGGCTCCCGCTATATTAAAGGTGTAAACGTGGTAAATTGGCCGATGGGTAGAGTACTTATGTCGTATTTTGCCTCGGTATATGTGCGCATGATTACCGGCATTGCTATACAAGATGCCACTGCCGGTTTTAAATGCTACCGCAAAGAAGTATTACAAACCATTCAACTAAATAAAATAAAATTTGTGGGCTATGCTTTTCAAATTGAAATGAAATTTACAGCCATAAAACACGGTTTTAATGTGGTAGAAATTCCCATCATTTTTACCGACCGCACCGAAGGCACCTCTAAAATGAGCCCACGCATTTTCCGCGAAGCCTTTTTAGGTGTTATCCAACTAAAAATAGGTTCTTGGTTTCGCCGCTACAAAAAACTGAGCACGAATTCGTAAATTAGTGCCATGCTTAACGAGAACCTCGACCCGAATGCCGAAAATTTAAATCCCTTAGAGCGTGATATAGAGAAAGTATTGCGTCCGCAGGCTTTTGAAGATTTTACCGGACAGCATAAATTGCTCGAGAACTTGCGCATTTTTGTGCAAGCCGCTAAGCAACGCCAAGAAGCGCTAGACCATGTGCTTTTACACGGCCCTCCAGGATTGGGTAAAACCACGCTTTCGCACATTATTGCGAACGAAATGGGCGTAGGCATAAAAATTACCTCCGGCCCGGTATTGGATAAACCAGGAGATTTAGCCGGCTTATTAACCAATTTAGAAGAAGGCGATATTTTATTTATTGACGAAATACACCGATTAAGCCCCGTGGTAGAAGAGTATTTATACTCGGCCATGGAAGATTTTAAAATTGATATCATGCTAGAAACGGGCCCCAATGCCCGTTCGGTACAAATTTCGTTGAATCCATTTACTTTAGTGGGTGCCACTACCCGCTCGGGCTTATTAACCGCTCCTTTACGAGCCCGTTTTGGTATCAATTCCCGGTTAGAATATTACGATGCCAAGCTCTTAACCACCATTGTATTGCGTTCGGCCGATATTTTAAAAACCCCTATTAGCGACGAAGGGGCTTATGAAATTGCCCGCCGTAGCCGGGGTACGCCTCGTATTGCCAATGCACTTTTACGCCGTACCCGCGATTTTGCGCAAATTAAAGGTAGCGGAACCATTGATACCGATATTGCCCAATACGCCCTAAATGCCTTGAATGTAGATATGCATGGCCTCGATGAAATGGATAACAAGATTTTATTGACCATTATTGATAAGTTTAAAGGGGGCCCAGTGGGCTTAAAAACTATTGCTACTGCCGTTGGTGAAGATGAAGGTACCATTGAGGAAGTTTATGAGCCTTTCTTAATTCAAGAAGGCTATATCATGCGAACCGCACGTGGCCGCGAATGTACAGAATTGGCCTACAAACATGTAGATAGAACCAAACCCGGAGCAACGGGTTCTTTGTTTTAATTGCTGTGGCGCTACCGCTAGAAAAATACAGCCAATTCATTAAAGCTGAAGCGCAACGCTTGGGCTTTTTGTTTTGTGGCATTTCACCAGCCGGTTTTTTAGAAGAAGAAGCTTCCCTACTAGAAAAATGGCTAAAAAATAGCTATCAAGGCGAAATGAGTTATATGGAAAATCATTTCGATAAACGCTTAGATCCTCGTTTATTGGTGGACGACGCCAAATCGGTGATTAGTTTGGGTTTAAACTATTATTCGGAGGCCCAACAAAGCGACCCTGAAGCGCCTAAAATCTCCATGTATGCTTATGGCGAAGACTACCACTCGGTAATTAAAGTAAAACTTAAAAGTTTATTAAATCGAATTCAGGAAGAAATTGGGAACGTACATGGCCGAGCCTTTGTAGATTCGGCGCCGGTATTAGATAAAGCCTGGGCCAAAAAAGCAGGCCTAGGTTGGGTGGGAAAACATAGCAACCTCATTAATCAACAACATGGTTCGTATTTCTTTTTAGCAGAATTAATTGTTGATGCCGAACTAGCTTACGATATAGCACCCCAAGCCGACCATTGCGGCACCTGCACCCGTTGCATAGATGCTTGCCCAACAGAAGCCATTATAGCGCCCTATGTGGTTGATGGCAGCAAATGCATTTCGTACCTCACCATTGAACTCAAAAATGAAATTCCTAACGAATTTGCGGGTAAATTAGATAATTGGGCTTTTGGCTGCGATGTATGCCAACAGGTTTGCCCTTGGAATAAATTTTCCACACCACACCAAGAAGCTGCCTTTATGCCTTCTGCCGAATTGCTTGACCTTCCCAAAAAGGAATGGGAAGAAATTACCGATGAGGTATTTGAAAAACTGTTTTCTAAATCGGCGGTCAAACGCACCAAATTGGCAGGCTTAAAGCGGAATATTGCTTTCCTAAAACCCTAAACTACTTTCCAAATTTATCTTTCAACTGATTTAGTAAATCCGAATCAATTGGTTTTTCCGGCTCAAAGCTTAGGCTGGCTTGCTGAGGAGCCGCTGGGGCTGCTTTTACGGGCTCTTTTTGGGCATGCATGCGGTCCCAAATTTTGGTGAGTTTACGTTTAGTATCTAAAGGAAAATCGCCTTGTTGCATCCAGGAATAATAACTTGGCTCGGCTTTTAGCACCTCTTCGCAGGTACGGCCTTTGTGTTTTCCGAAATTAAAGAGCTCAACTCCTTTATCGTTATATACCATACGGGCACCAAAATCAACCGGTTTGTTTAGGTTGGTAAACTTGTGTAAGGCTTCGACATCATTTTGTACGGGTACGCTTTTTTGGCCTTTTTTATCTTCCCACTCTTTGTTTTCGTAGCGATCTAATTGCGCCAAAAGCACTTCGTAGGTAGCTTTAATATCAGCCTCGGCCGAGTGTGCATTGATGATATCTTTATCGCAATAAAATTTATAGGCTGCACGTAGGGTACGTTGTTCCATTTGATGGAATATATTCTGCACGTCTACAAAAAAGCGGTTATCCACATCAAAATCTACACCGGCACGTAAAAATTCTTCTACCAACATCGGGATATCAAAACGGTTAGAATTGTAGCCTGCCAAATCGCAATCGTCTAAAAAACGAGACAATTCTTCACCTACTTGTTTAAAAGTGGGTTCATTAGCAATATCGGCATCGTAAATACCGTGTACCAAAGAAGCCTCTAGTGGAATGGGCACTTGCGGATTGATGCGCAAGGTTTTAATTTCTTCAGAACCATTGGGCATGGCTTTTAAAATAGATATTTCTACAATACGATCGGATGCCACATTAACACCGGTACTCTCTAAATCGAAAAAGGCTAAGGGTCGTTTTAAGTTTAATTTCATAAAATTGGTTTAACTGAAAATAAGGATACCCAGCAAAATGCCTAACACCATTAAAAGGTACATCAAAATTTCGGTACTAGCGAATTGTTTATAACGGGTCCAAAAGGAAAAATCTTGCTTGGGTTTCATCTTTTGTTAGTTTTTAAGTAATCGTTGAATTTCATCGAGCTTCATTAAAGCTTCCACCGGCGTAAGGGTATTTACATCGAGGTTATTTAACATGTCGCGAATTTTTTCCAAAACCGGATCATCAATGCCAAACATTTGAAGCTGATAGGCCTGAGCCTGCACTTTTTTAATGCTGTCTTTAATGTGTTCGCCACCAGTACGTTCTTGTTCTAAGCGTTTTAAAATTTCGTTGGCTCGGGCAATTAATTTTGGTGGCATACCGGCCATTTTAGCCACATGAATACCAAAACTATGTTCGCTGCCTCCGGGTACCAATTTGCGTAAGAAAATGACTTTATTACCCACTTCTTTTACCGAAACATTAAAGTTTTTAATTCGGCTGAAGGAGTTGGTTAATTCGTTTAGCTCGTGGTAATGTGTGGCAAAAAGTGTTTTAGCTTGTGCGGTGGGATGGTTGTGCAAAAATTCGGCAATGGCCCAAGCAATAGAAATACCATCGTAAGTACTGGTTCCACGACCAATTTCATCCAATAAAATTAAACTGCGTTCCGATAAATTGTTCAGAATACTAGATGTTTCGTTCATTTCCACCATAAAGGTCGATTCGCCCGAAGATAAATTATCGGAAGCGCCTACCCTAGTAAATATTTTATCAACCAAGCCAATGTGGGCTTCTTTTGCTGGCACAAAACTGCCCATTTGTGCCATCAGTACAATTAAACCCGTTTGGCGTAGTAAAGCCGATTTACCAGCCATATTGGGACCCGTAATAATCATCATTTGCTGGCTTTCGCTATCTAAGTATACATCGTTGGTAATGTACACCTCACCCGTGGGTAAGTTTTGCTCAATTACCGGATGTCGGCCACCCTTTATGTCGAGTACAAAACCTTCATTAATTTCGGGTTTTACGTACTGATGTTTGATGGCGATATGGGCAAAATTGAGCAATACATCTAACTGAGCCACTAAGTGCGCATTCAATTGTATAGGTTTAATGTATTCGCTCAGGCTGAATACCAATTCGGCAAATAATCGAATCTCCAGAGTATTAATTTTTTCTTCAGCTCCTAAAATTTGCTCTTCGTATTCTTTCAGTTCGGGCGTAATGTACCGTTCGGCGTTTACCAAGGTTTGTTTACGCAACCAATCGGCCGGCACCTTATCTTTATGGGTATGGGTAACTTCTAAATAGTAGCCAAATACATTATTAAAAGCAATTTTAAGCGATGGTATGCCCGTAGCTTCTGCTTCTCTTTTTTGCAATTCTAATAAGTAACCCTTGCCACCAAAAGCTATTTTGCGCAAACGATCTAGTTCGGGGTCAATACCTTCAGCAATTACACCGCCTTTAATTACCAATACCGGAGGGTCGGGCTGTAATTCTCGTTCTAAACGCTCTTGAATGAGCGTACAAGGATTCAATTGCTCGGCTAATACCTGTAAAGCCGTATTATCTGAATGGCTACAATACTCTTTTAACTTGCTTATAGCACCCAAAGCACGTTTTAGTTGCACTACCTCTCTGGGGTTGGCTTTCAGGAGGCCGATTTTAGAAATTAAGCGCTCTACATCGCCAATAAGTTTCAATTCGGTAGCCAATAGCTCCCTTAACTCATCTTGGACAATAAAATAATCCACAATGGCCAATCGGTCCTCAATAGGCTTCCGGTCTTTCAGTGGCATAATCATCCAACGGCGAAGCATACGGGCACCCATGGGCGAAAGAGTATGATCTAAAATATCGACCAAAGTAATGGCATTTTCGTTGGCCGAACCTACCAATTCTAAATTGCGAATGGTAAAGCGATCGAGCCACATATAACGCTCTTCTTCTATTCGGGCCATTCCCGAAATATGCTGCAAATTGCGGTGTTCTGTTTCGTTGAGGTAATGTAAGGCTACACCTGCTGCCATGCTGGCTAGGCCCATTTTTTCAATACCAAAACCTTTTAAAGAGTTTACTTCAAAATGTTTGAACAAAATTTCGTTGGTATAATCTGTTGTATAAGGCCAATCTTCGAGGCCATAGGTATAAAAACGGTCGCCAAAAGTATCGACAAAATCTCGATGAAAACGTTTGGGGAAAATGACCTCACTAGGCTTAAAACTTTGTAGCAATTTATCAAGATAGTCGGCATTGCCCTGAGCTACTAAAAATTCGCCGGTAGAAATATCTAAAAAAGCAACGCCAAATTGATTTTTATCGGCATAAACTGAAGCCAAATAATTATTTGATTTCTGGTTAAGGATAGTATCGTTAGTTGCCACTCCGGGAGTTACCAATTCGGTTACCCCACGTTTTACAATGGTTTTAACGGTTTTAGGATCTTCTAATTGATCGCAAATGGCTACTCTTTGCCCGGCACGAACTAATTTAGGCAAATAGGTATCTAAAGAATGGTGCGGAAATCCGGCCAATTCTATGTGAGATGCCGCTCCGTTGGCCCTACGGGTAAGCACAATGCCCAAAATTTGGGAGGCTTTAATGGCATCTTGGCCAAAGGTTTCGTAAAAATCGCCCACCCTAAATAACAATAGCGCACCAGGATATTTCGCCTTGATGGTATTGTATTGTTGCATTAAAGGGGTTTCTTTTCCGGTATTTTTTGCCAAAATATAGGGTATTGAATGAGTGTAAAAATAAGAATTTAGGGGCTTCTTGGGTGTAGTGTTGAAAAATTAAGCCCGTACCGAAAATACATAACGAGTTTCGTGGATATAGATTTCACCAGGGCGAAGAAGAGTATTCGGAAAATGGGCATGATTTACCGCATCGGGATGTACTTGGTCTTCTAAACAAAAGGCAGTAAATGGGCCATAATCTAGTCCGTTTTTACCTTTCATAGGAGTCAAATGTTTCGCCGTATAAAACTGAATGGAAGGTTGATTGGTAAAGAGTTCCATACAAATGCCGCTTTGGGGAGCAAAAACCGTGGCTGCTGCTTTTTGATTAACTGAATTTAATACAAAAGTTTGATCATAACCCATAATAGTATCCCAATCAGCCGCAATAGCTTTTGGCTTGGTAAAATCATGAGCAGTGCCTTCTACTGACTTTAATTCACCAGTTGTCACAAAATCGGCATCTTGTATTAATATGTGATTTGCTGCAATTTGTAACTCATGCTCCCCAATATGACCCGTTTCCTCTAAATTAAAATAACCATGATGCGTTAAGTTAATGGGCGTAACTTGGTCGGTTTGGGCAGTCATAGCGATGGACAATGCATTCGTTTCAGCTAATTTGAAACTCAATTGAACATGTACATTTCCAGGAAAACCTTCTTCCCCATTTTTGCTGTGGTAGTGCAAGATTACTTCCTCATTTGTACTAGCCATTACTTGCCACACTTTTTTGTCAAAACCTGTAATACCACCATGCAATTGGTGCTTTCCAGCGTTGGTACTCACTTGGTAAGTTTTCCCGTCTACGGCAAATTTTCCTTGAGCAATCTGATTCGCATAACGTCCAATAATTGCTCCGAAATACGGATAGTTTTCTAAGTATTCTTCTGACCAATACTCCTGAATATGTTCAAAACCCAATACTACATCAACCGCTTTACCCACTTTATTCGGCACGATGATAGATTGTATAATTCCGCCATAATTACTCAAGGTTACATGCATACCCTTTTCATTGGAAAGCGTAAAGCAAAAAACATCGGCACCTTGATGCCGACAAACGAGTGTGGAGGTTAATTTCATAGCGTTAGTGCACTAAAACTAAAGAAAAATTAGGCTTAAACCTATTCTAAACAATTTTTATGGGTTTGGCTAAATCTAGCTACTTTTGCACATGGCCAAATTAAAACTAGAAGAGCTAAACCGAGTCAGTGTAGCAGACTTTAAAAATCAAAAAAAACTACCTATTATTTTGGTATTAGATGAAGTACGCAGCTTGCACAATGTGGGTTCCATTTTTAGAACTGCGGATGGTTTTGCCCTAGAAGCAATGGTATTATGCGGCATAACGGCTCAGCCTCCCCACCGAGAAATAGAAAAAACGGCACTTGGTGCTACACAATCGGTAGATTGGTCGTATTTTCCAAGTACAGTGGCAGCCGTAGTCGAGTTAAAAGCAAAAGGTTACACCGTTTTAGCATTAGAACAAGCTAGCGAAAGTATCATGCTTACCGATTTTACTCCATCAGCAGATACAAAATATGCCATCATTTTAGGCAACGAAGTAAATGGTGTAAATGATGAGGTGATGAAATTGATGGATGGCTGTCTCGAAATACCACAATTCGGCACCAAACACTCTTTTAATGTGGTCGTATCTGCAGGTATTGTACTTTGGGACTTTTTTGCTAAATGGCACAAAAAATAGGCAAGTTCACTGTTGTCAAATCCCTAAAATTTTCCCACTTTTGTCGCGGGCAAGTCTTTTACGACCAGCTCCCTTTGAACTCCCCCAGGGTGGGAACACAGCAAGGGTAGAAGGTTGTAGCGGTGCGATAAAAGGTGCTTGCCCATTTTTTTCTTTTTAAACTTTTTCTCTATGAAATTCTTCATCGATACCGCCAATTTGGTCCAAATTAAAGAAGCGCAAGACTTAGGCATTTTAGACGGCGTAACTACCAACCCTAGCCTAATGGCTAAAGAAGGTATTTCTGGCGATGCCAACGTAATTAACCACTACAAGGCAATTTGCGACATTGTAGATGGCGATGTGAGTGCCGAAGTAATTGCCACCGATTTTGAAACTATGGTTAAAGAAGGTGAGCTATTAGCCGCTTTAAACCCAAAAATTGTGGTAAAAGTACCCATGATCAAAGACGGGATAAAAGCCATTAAATATTTTAGCTCGAAAGGGATTAAAACAAATTGCACCTTGGTATTTTCTAGCGGACAAGCCTTGTTAGCAGCAAAAGCAGGTGCTACCTATGTTTCGCCATTTGTGGGACGTTTAGATGATATTTCTACCGATGGCATGCAACTTATAGAAGACATTCGGTTGATTTATGACAATTACGGTTATGAAACTCAAATTTTAGCTGCTTCGGTACGTCACCCTATGCACATTATACAATGTGCACAACTAGGTGCCGATGTAATGACTGGTCCATTGTCGGCCATTTTAGCCTTATTAAAACATCCACTAACCGATAGCGGATTGGCTCAATTTTTAGCTGATCATGCGAAGGCAGCAGGAAAATAACCGATTTTACCTATTTGTAAAGCCCCGATCCAAATCGGGGCTTTTTTTTGTGGAAAACCTTTTGTGCTAAGCAATAGATAGAACTTCTATATTAGACTAACCATTTATAAAAATTATGTCAGCAAAAGAATTCAAACCCTACGTAGCAGCCAATACCACAATGGCTGAGTTTACGGTAAAATCGATTTTATTAGGCGCTATATTCGGCGTAATTTTTGGTGCAGCAACCGTTTATTTAGCCTTAAAAGCCGGCCTAACTGTTTCTGCATCCATACCGGTAGCAGTTTTGGCCATTTCTATTGGTCGTAAATTTTTTAAAACCACCATACTAGAAAATAATATCATCCAAACTACAGGTTCGGCTGGCGAATCTATTGCCGCCGGTGTGGTATTTACCCTGCCCGGATTCTTATTCCTATCAGCAGGTAGCCAAGGTGAAAGCTTTTTCTCCTATTGGCCTATCTTCTTTTTAGCCGCTTTAGGGGGTATTTTAGGAACCTTAATGATGGTTCCGCTACGTAAATCATTGATTGTGGATGAACATGAGAACTTGCCCTACCCAGAAGGAACTGCTTGTGCCTCGGTATTAATTGCTGGCGAAAAAGGTGGCGATTTTGCCAAGACGGCTTATCTAGGCCTTGCATTCGCTTTCGGGTACGCCATTTTGCAAAAAGTATTCCACGTAATTGCCGAAACACCGGCTTGGGTAACCAAGCAAAGCAACAAATTTTTTCCTTCAGCTACGGTAAATGGCGAAATTACCCCCGAATATATGGGTGTAGGCTATATTATAGGGCCTAAAATTGCTGGAGTATTGGTTGCTGGCGGGGTGTTGGCATGGTTGGGTTTAATTCCGCTACTAGCCTCATTAGTTCCAGCAGAAACTACTGCTTTACAGCTAGTTAAGCTTGGCTATTTAAAAGATTTATTAACGCCTGGTGGACCTGGCGGATGGGATCCTATTAGCAAAACCTTTGCCGATACCGCTTCAGCTATTTACCGAGCCTATGTGCGTCAAATTGGAGCCGGTGCAGTTGCTGCAGGTGGATTTATAACCTTAATCAAAACCATCCCAACTATCATTTCCTCATTCAAATCGAGCTTTGGTTCGATGAACAAGACGAATGGTAAAATGCAAGAGGTGAAACGTACCGACCAAGATTTATCGATAAAAACAGTGGTTTTGGGAAGTTTAGCCTTAGTTATTTTAATGGCCGTATTGCCACAAATACCAGGTGATTCGCTCATCAATAAATTATTAATTGGTTTATTAGTAGTGGTCTTCGGGTTCTTCTTTGTAACTGTTTCTAGTCGCATTGTGGGCTTAATTGGCTCTTCTTCTAACCCAATTTCAGGAATGACTATTGCCACCCTAATGGGCACCTGCTTGATATTTATTAGCGTGGGCTGGACCGGTCATTTATTTGAACCCATGGCTTTGGTAGTTGGTAGTATGATTTGCATTGCTGCGGCCAATGCCGGAGCTACTTCGCAAGATTTAAAAACAGGTTATATTGTAGGAGCAACACCAAAATACCAACAATTGGCCTTATTTGTAGGAGCTATTGTATCGGCAGTGGTTATTGGTTTAACCCTTTCCATTCTCGACCGCCCAACACCAGAAATGATGGCACAGGGCATTCAACATGCTATTGGTACCGATTTGTACCCAGCCCCACAAGGAACGCTTATGGCCACGTTAATTAAAGGCTTATTATCTTTTAATCTAGATTGGCAGTTCGTATTGGTGGGTGTATTTTTATCCATTACCATGGAATTATGTGGAGTAAAATCGCTTTCCTTTGCAGTGGGTGCCTATCTCCCACTATCAACCACACTCCCCATTTTTGCGGGTGGTGCCATAAAAGGATTGGTAGATATGAAAACTAAAAAGAAAACTGCTGAAGAGAATGAACTGGGTAAAGGCAGCTTATTTGCCACTGGATTAGTAGCCGGCGGAGCCTTAATGGGTGTAATTTATGCCTTTTTAATGGCTTTTCCGAGTACAGCCTTACCTGTGAGCAAACTGAATCTTGAAGAAAATTTAGAACATGTTTTAGGTGCAGATGGCTTCCAATTACTCGGCTTCGGCTTCTTCGTATTGATGGGATTGGTGTTATACCGTATTGCACGGAAAGATGATTAAGCAATCGCTATAATAAAAAAGCCCCTCGAGAATTCGAGGGGCTTTTTTATTGTAATATCAATTTTAGAGTTGACTAGCCCCTCCAGAAACTACCAATTTCATAGCATCACTAGCACTCATTTTTAAGGGCTTTACTCTGCTAGCGGGTACAATAACCAGCTGGCCAGCAAAAGAATATGAAAAAGGGAAATACACAGCTACTTCACCGGGCAGTCCTATCTTTTTAAGGTCTTTTTGCGTTAAAAACCCTATTTTTTTTAGTCCTTGTTCATCCATATCTACTAAAACGGGTTCATTAAATTTTTTCTCGTCACCTACAAAAGCTTCGGTAAAATCTTTAATAGAACCATAAATAAAATTAAAAACCGGAAAACGCTTTAACCAACGTTCAAGCCAATTATAAATGGGTTGTGTGATGAAACTGGTCACAAAAATACCGGCTAACATGATGAGTATGAGTACCGTGAAAATACCCAAACCCGGTATATATAAAGGTTGCCCTGTTTGCGGATTAAGCCAAAAGAAATTGCTCAAATTCAAGGTAGCATCTAATGCTTTAACCGCCCAAACCACAAAATAAATAGCCAAACCAATTGGTACTACTACCAATATGCCTTTTACAAAATAGTTGACTAAAATTTTAAACAGTTTATTCATCATAATTTATTATTCGTAGTAATATACTCGTTTAACTCGTTGCGAAATGCCCGAAAGCACTTCATAAGGTATAGTTTGTAATTTCTTGGCGATTTCTTCTACTCTCAATTCATCGTTAAATACAATCACTTCATCGCCCTCTGCTACCGATATACCAGTAACATCTAGCATACACATATCCATACAAATACTACCAATAGTAGGCGCTAATTGGCCATTAACTAGCATCTTCCCTACTCCATTTCCCAACCCTCTATCGTAGCCATCGGCATAACCAATTTTAACGGTAGCAATGGTGCCTCCATTGGGTAATTTACCCAAGCGATTATACCCAATAGTATCTGTTGGGTTAATGGTTTTAAGCTGGCTAACGGTAGTTTTTAAGCTAGATACCGTTTGCAACGTTCCTGCAGGAAGTGTTTTATCAATACCATATAAACCAATACCCAAACGCACCATATCAAATTGTGCGGCTTTCCAACGGCCAGTACCTGAAGTATTGGTCAAATGACGAATAAATGAATAGCCTAGGCTGGTGGTTAAATACTCCGCAGCTTTCGTAAATATGTTTATTTGCTCTTGCGTAAAGGTATCTTCTGCTTTGTCTTCGGCGGCAGCTAAATGTGAAAAAACAGTTTGAACCTTCATGGAATTGCTTTTGGTCAATAGTTCGACTACCTGAGGAAGTTCTACTATATCAAAACCTAAACGGTGCATACCGGTTTCAATTTTAATATGTACAAGATAGTGTTCTTTTTGATTCTTTTTTAATGCCAAATCGATAGCACTTAGCGTTCTAAAACTATATATTTCGGGTTCTAACTCATACTGAATAAGGGTATCAATAGAAGCGATTTCGGGACTCATAACCATAATAGGTAGGGTGATACCGCTTTGGCGCAAAGCAATTCCTTCATCGGCATAGGCCACGGCTAAATAATCTATCCTATTAAACTGTAATAGGTTCGCAATTTCTGCACTACCGCTTCCATAAGAAAAGGCTTTTACCATAGCCATAACTTTAACTACTGGTAGTATTTGTGCTCGGTAATAGTTCAAGTTGGCTTCTAGCGCATTTAGGTTGATTTCTAAAACCGTTTCATGCACTTTCTGCACCAACTGTGCACTCAGTCGCTCAAATGCATACACTCTAGCTCCCTTAATCAGAATAGCTTCGTTAGTAAAATTGAGGGAAGGTAAATCCTTTACTAAATCCTCTGTATTTGGATAAAATGCTGAATTTTTAGGAAAGAGGGCTGAAAATTGAGTAATTATAGGACCTACGCCAATAACTCTATTTACCTGAGCTTCCTTCACTAAATCTGCAATTTGCTGGTAAAGGCTTTCATTTGCTACCGATGATTCTGATATATCAGATAGAATTAAGCTATGTTTTACGTGTTGTTGCTGTTGTTTTAAAAAATTTAAAGCAATGGTCAAGGAACTGACATCACAACTATACGAATCGTCTATAATAGAGCAATTGTGTATGCCATTTTTAAGTTCTAACCGCATTTCTACCGCTTGCAAACGACTCATTTTTTCGAAAATGGTTTCGGTTGATAGGCCTAAAGCCAATAATGTAGCCCAGCAACAGCTGGCATTTTCTATAGCAGCGGCATCGGTAAATGGAATACTGATTTGTTGTGGATATTGCTGATAGTTTGCTTGAATGAGTGTTTTTCCTCCAAAAGAAGTACTTTCTTGCACGTGCAGGTTCGCAGATGCATACTTTCCCCAAACAAATGTAGGAACGTTAGAGGCACTAGCATAGTCATTGCTAATTACGAGGGTTTGCGCAACTTTAAACAACTTTAACTTTTCAATTAATTTGGCCTCAAAAGATGAAAAACCTTCTGCATGTGCTTCGCCCATATGTGTAAGTATACCCAAGGTGGGTTGAATCATTCGGGCTAGATTATCCATTTCACCCGGTTTAGAAATACCAGCTTCAATAATTGCCAAGGTATGACTATCGGTCATTTCCCAAAGGGCAAGTGCCACCCCCAGTTGCGAATTGTAGCTTTTGGGGCTACGTACAATGTTATAGTTTGACGAAAGCAATTGAAATAACCATTCTTTAACAATCGTTTTTCCATTACTCCCAGTAATACCAATAACGGGATAGTTGAATTTACTTCGATGATAGCCAGCTAAATCCTGTAATGCTTGTAAGGTATGCTCAACAACATAAAAATTAGCTTCCGTAAATTGATTGGTGGCTATATTTTTATCAGAAATAACAAAAGAACGCACACCTGCTTGGTATGCATCGTGCAAATAGGTATGTCCGTCCCTACGATTTTGTAGCGCAAAAAACAGTCCAAAAGCTGTATCGTGTAGCTTACGACTATCCGTTAATAAAGTTCTTATGGTTGCATCTAGCCGATTAATAATCGGCTTGGCTCCCATAGCCTTTTCTAATTCGTGTACAGAATATAGCAGGTGGTTCATTTGGATACGAATTTCATCAAAATTTTAACAATCTGCGAAGAATTTCCGAATTTAAGCGAAATATGGAAAATGAAGCCCCCAAACGAAGTCCACTCTCTCCGGAAAAAGCCCATGCAAAGGCACAAAGCTATTGTGCCTATCAAGAACGCTCTCAACAGGAGGTTCGAGATAAATT
>Ga0209107_10000062_pt1 | contig 65018 bp, 93 predicted proteins | sample LakErihyJuly2011_2_FD_187460 | JGI IMG/M metagenome (GOLD analysis project Ga0209107, IMG submission 187460) | Freshwater microbial communities from dead zone in Lake Erie, Canada - CCB hypolimnion July 2011 (SPAdes) (version 2) | ecosystem: Environmental > Aquatic > Freshwater > Lentic >...
GCGGAACATCAGGAACTTCTGGTTCAAACGGTACATCTGGTACAAGTGGAGCTGGTTCATCTGGAACATCCGGAACATCGGGTACATCAGGAACTTCGGGCTCAGCGGGAACTTCTGGTACAAGTGGAGCGGGTGTATCTTACACCGGAACTACTGATAATGGTATTTTAACTCTTGTAGGTGCAGCACCTGGTGGATTTAATGTTGAAGATAATCTTACATTTAATGGTATCACCAATTTATTAACGGTTAATGGTACAATATCCGCATCTGGTACATTTACATCTTCTTTATCACAAGGATATGCTTGGGTTGGTGGCAGTGGCAATAGAGCAACATTGGTAGCAACTTCATCATTTGGTACAGCAACCGCAGCTGGTGGGATTTTTGCACAAACAGGTTCTATATACGCAACAACAAATAATGTACAAATAACTGGTTCATTGGATATAAATGGTCCTTTAACGGCATCTTTAAGACAAGGATATGTTTGGGTTGGCAGTAGTGTAAATAAAAATAATTTACAAATCGCAACTGCATCTTTAGGTACATCATTATCAATATATGATACAATACCATCAACGCCTGTATCAAATGTATCTCAAATAACTTTTAGTGGAGCAACGCTAACAAATAACGGAAGCGGTGCAGTTACTGTAACTATAACTGGCGGTGGTGGTGGTTCTGCTGGAAGCTCTGGTACATCTGGAGCAAATGGAGCTGGGGGTACTTCTGGTACGTCTGGAGCAGCTGGTACATCTGGTGTAAATGGCCTTGGTTCGTTTGGTACATCTGGTACAAGCGGTATTTCGGGAACAAATGGTACTGGTTCATCCGGTGTAAATGGAACTAATGGTAGTGATGGTGTAAGTGGAAGTAGTGGTATTGGAATACCTGGAGCAAATGGTACAAGCGGTACATCGGGAGTAAACGGAAGTAGTGGAGTTTCAGGAATAGGAAGTGCGGGTACAAATGGTACTAATGGAGTTAATGGTACATCTGGAATAAATGGGCCTGATGGAACTTCTGGAATAAATGGTACATCTGGTACATCTGGAACAAACGCTATTGGTGGGGCTAATGGTACTAATGGTGTTAATGGTACTTCTGGTACTTCTGGAACATCTGGATTATTACTATTAAATGGTACTACAAACGATGGACTTCTTACATATAATAACGCTTTAGCTCAAGGAGAGGTTGAATCATCTATGACGTATGATAGTGCAACTAGAGTATTAACAATAAGTGGTTCTACCGATATATATGCAGCAACTAGACTAAGAACAACTACATTTAGTGGAGTAACGCCGCCCGCAACTATAAGTGCCGTTGTTGGTACATTGGTTGTATCTGCATCTGGTGGTGCTGGTGGAGGGGCTTTGTTATTTTATAATGGTTCAAATTGGATTACGGTAGCTGTAGGTCCATAGTAAAAATTAACAAAAAATATAATAGGGATAGTTCTAAAAAAACTATCCCTTTTTTTATGTTTTCTTTTAAAATTGTATATTTATATTTATATATACATATACAAAGATATATTTGGTAAAACCAATAAAATTTTGTATATTTGTATTCAATTAAAATACTATGATTAATATTACATATGCAATTACTGTTTGTAACGAATTGGATGAAATTACAAAACTAATAGATTTTTTAAATAATCGAATTGACAAGGAAGATGAAATTCTAATACAATATGATTCAGATGCAGCTACGAAGCCAATTATAGATTATCTTAAGATAATATCTCAATTACACAATACCAATATAAAGGTTATCAGTTTTCCTCTTAATAATGATTTTGCATCTTATAAAAATAATTTGAAAAATCATGCAAATGGTATGTTTATATTTCAAATTGATGCGGATGAAATTCCATCGGAGTATCTTATGGAGAACATACATGAATTTTTGGAATATAATAAAGATGTAGACCTTTTCTTTATACCAAGAATTAATACAGTTGATGGATTAACAAAAGAACACATTAAAAAATGGAAATGGAATGTGAATGAATTGGGTTGGGTAAATTTTCCTGATTATCAAACTCGTCTTTATAGAAGAACATCTGAAATAGAATGGCAAGGTAAAGTACATGAAAGAGTAGTTGGATATAATACACTTTCAGTATTACCAGCAGAACAAAACTATTGTCTATATCATAATAAGCAAATAGAAAGACAAGAAAAACAAAACGATTACTATGATACAATCTAAGATAGCTTTCCTTACCGAAATGGGATTTGTTGGTAAAGTTCCAGCTAATCACCCAAATATGAGAACGGAGTTTGCTTGGATGCACGCTTTAGATGCTGACCATTATAATATCCATATGTTTGGAAGTGATAAACATTTAACAGGATATGACCATGTCTTCATTATATTTCCAAAAGGTAAACCATTCTTAAATTCAACTGCGGTAGAATTGATAAAAGGTATTAATCCAATATCAGAATTACTTCAGCAAAATATAGTTGATAGAATTAAAGAAAAAGGAAATACAAATGTTCACTATGTACAAGAAGGACCTCATTGGTTTCAAACTGATTATAGTGTAGAAGACCAAATATACTTTTATAATTTCTTACAATCATGCGATTCAATATTCACACATAATGATTCCGATTCATATTATTATAAAGGATTGTTTCCTAATAAAAAGGTAAGGCCGATTGGTACACTAATGATTGATACGTTGGTTAGAGATATGCAACCTACAAAAGAAGATAAAGTAATTATAGGTGGTAACTTTGCAAGATGGTATGGTGGATTTGAAAGTTATATGATAGCTGGTAATTTTGAAGTTCCTATTTGGGCTCAAACATCACACGCTATGAGAGAGAATGAAGGTAGTGTAGATAACTTAACTCACTTACCAAGAATGATGTGGTGTGAATGGATGGCTGTATTATCAACATTCAAATACGGAGTTCATATGATGCCAACAGTAGCAGCTGGTACATTTGCTTTGAATTGTGCATACTTTGGAATTCCTTGTATTGGAAACCAAGATGTGGATACTCAATTACTTTGCCACCCATCCCTATCGGTAGCGGTAAATGATTTAGAGGCCGCAAGAGAATTGGCAATACGATTAAAAGAAGATAAAGAATTTTATAATAATTGCAGTAATATTGCAAAGAAACACTATCATCAGTTTTATTCAGTTGATGTGTGGAAAGAAAATTTTAAAAATCAATTATAATATGGACTTTGAAATTAAAGGAACTAAATTGGTAGAGATACCATATTTAGAAAAAGAATTATCAGAACAAAAAGAATCTGATAAAGTATTAATTGTTGGTGAACGAATTGCAACCGAAGGGATATTACAAGCTGTATTAAAAAGACCATTTACATCGTGTTTATGTACAGATATTATGCCAATGGGACAAAGTTCTACATTAGAAAGAATAATAGATGGGGATAGTAGAGTTACATTTGTTCAGCAAGATTTTATATTAGCCGAAGAAGAAACAAAATATGATTATATTATTTGTATAAATGTATTAGAGCACTTTGGTATGAACTTTGCCGAATTCTCTGGATTCGCAGGTGAATATGCGGGTGATGATTATATTAGATGGAATCACGATTTAAGAGCAATTGAAAAAATGATTACATTATTAAACAAAGATGGTAAGATAATCATTACAGTGCCGGCCGGACAACCAATATTATCTGGAGATATAAATCCCGGAAATAAAATGCCATTCCTTCGTAGATATGATGAAATGAGAATTAAATTAATAGAGCAATTGATAAATAAAAACGGAATGAAAATTGAAAATACGTTTTTTTATTCAGAAAACTTTAATGATTGGTTTGAGAGTGATATTGTAATAACAACACCACAATATTCTCAAAATAACAATCCATATACTCCTAATATGATTTGGGCATTTACATTGAAACAAAAATAAAATGATAACAGTTATATTAAATGGTTATAAGAGACCTGAAAATCTTAATGAACAATTAGAAGCATTAAAAAATCAAACATTACCACCTGATGAAATACTTTTTTGGTATAACAATCCGGGTGATAACGATTTGATTAATTATGATATTGGTACTGAAATAGCTGGAGCGTATTGTAATTACAACTTTGGTGTTTGGGCTAGATTTGCATTTGCACTTAATGCTAAAAACGATTATGTATGTGTATTTGATGATGATACAATTCCTGGTAAGAAATGGTTAGAAAATTGTATAGATACTATGAAAGAGAAGGAAGGTTTGTTAGGAACGGTTGGATTATTATACCCAGCCCCGTTACAACCGCAACAATCATCTTATTACGAACACTACTTAAGATTTGGATGGCCAGAAAGTGGAAATAATGAAAAGATTGTTCAAGTTGATTTAGTGGGGCATAGTTGGTTCTTTAAAAAAGAGTGGTTATCCCATATGTTTAGAGAATTACCAGACCCTAAATATAATACCTGTGGTGAGGATATGCACTTCTCATATATGTTACAAAAGTATGCTGGTATTAAAACATATGTACCACCACATCCTCGTTCCGATATAGAAATGTGGGGAAGTATTAAAGGAGCATATGGTGGAGATTCAGCTTCATTGTGGGAATCAAATCAGGCTGGTATAGATGGTACTCCTTTTAAGCAATTAATGAATGAATATTTCCATAATCAAAGAGTAAAAGGATGGAGGTTAGTAAATGAAAAATAAGTTACCCATATTAATATGTTTCGGAACTAGACCGGAATGGTTAAAGATACAACCCTTAATTAAAATAATGGACCGTAGTGAATATAAACTATTCTTTACAGGTCAACATCAAGACTTATTGAAAGAAGTAGAAGTAGATTACACAGCATTTATTGCCGAAGGTAAGTTATTCAATCGATTGGATGAAGTTGTAAAGGGATGTTTAGATTTGCCGGAAGGTGAGTTTAGAGGGGTTATGGTTCAAGGAGATACCGCATCTGCTTTCGCTTGTGCTATTGGAGCATATCATAGAGGATTGAGAATTTATTACTTAGAAGCTGGATTACGAAGTAAGAGTTTAAAACATCCATATCCAGAAGAAGGTTATAGACAAATGATAACTCGTATAGCTGATGTAAACTTTGCACCTACTCAAACGGCAATGGTTAATATATTTGAAGAAAAATGTTTAGGTGATGTTTGGTTAGTTGGAAACACTGTATTAGATAACTTAGTGGATTTACCTACACCAACATACGGAAATAAAATATTAGTTACATTACATCGTAGAGAGAATCATCCTATAATGCACGAATGGTTTAAGGAAGTAAATGATTTGGCAATACAATATTCAGAGTTAGAATTCATACTTCCAATACATCCAAATCCAAATGTACAAAAACATAGAGATTTACTAACAAACGTTAAAGTAGTAGAACCACTTTCACATGATGAATTGATAGCTATCCTATTGAAATGTAAGTTAGTGATAAGTGATAGTGGTGGAATACAGGAAGAAGCTTCTTTCCTTAATAAGAAAGTAATTGTATGTAGAGAAGTAACTGAAAGACCCGAAGCAATTTATACTGGACATTTACATCTTTGTAAAACTACTGATAAATTAAAAGATTTATTTGTTACTTTGGAAAAAGATTCGTATATTTGTAAACCCTGTCCGTATGGAGATGGTAGTGCATCCAAACAAATTAAAAAAATATTAGATAATGAGTTATAAAATTACATTTTTAAATCACGCTTCATTTAGTATTGAAACTGATGATTTTATTACATTAGTAGACCCTTGGTATTCTGGTAGAATATTTAATAATAGCTGGTGTTTACTTAAAGATACAGATGATAGTAAATTAGATTATTCAAAGCTAAGATATATTTCAATATCACACGAACATCCAGACCATTTGCATTGGCCAACATTAAAATATATTAAAACAAAAACTGATAACGAAATTACAATTATATTTCCTCGTAGAACTAATCCAAATGTAATGGATGAGTGTAAAAAATTAGGATATAGTTTTGCATACATAGACCATTATCAAGAAACTGAAATAGAAGAAGGATTTACATTGACTGCATTTCCGGATGGACATGATAGTGCTTTAGTTTATAGAATAGGTGATGATGTTATTTGTAATCAAAATGATGCTTATTTAAATAATGAAGTATTACCTAAAATGAAAGAAATGTTTCCTGTAATAGATTTATGGTTATTCCAATTTAGTTTGGCAGGATATTATGGTAATAGTACTGAACCAAATACTATAATTGAAAAGGGTACTAAGTTTCATATAGATAAGTTTACAGGTTATCAAAATTACTTACAACCAAAGATGAGTGCACCATTTGCTAGCTATGTTTATTTTTGTAAGCAATATAATGATTATATAAATGATTATGCTGTTGGATTGGATACTCTATTAAGTAAAACAAAATATCCAACACAATTTCCATTTTATAATGAAGAAATATCACTAACATCAATTGAAAATAATGATATAAATTTATCTAAATGGAAAGAGGTAATACAAAATGGTAGAGATAATATAACTCCTGTTGCTGAATTTCCTGGTGAGCAAATTATAATTGATGAATTAGTTAAATTGTATGATGGTGGATATCGTATTGAAGGACCAGGTGCGGCAATTTTAGAATTTTTTGATTATGATAAAAATTTATTAATAGATACTGCAAATAAACAATTTGTATTTATTAAAAAAGAAGAAACACCACAACAATGGATAGCTGGTACTTTACCTGGTGAGGAATTACTTGCATACTTAAAAGCACCTTGGGGAGCAGATACGTTAAACATAACAGGATGTTTTATTAAAAAGAATCCTAATTTATGGCATCCATTTTTAATGGCTAGGGAAAATTTATATCAAAGATAATATATGAGAAAAAAAGATTTCAGAAAAGAATTAACTTTCTTTCTAGATAAAATAAAAAATAATACACCATTTGCATTCTCACGATTTTCAGATGGTGAGCAATATATATTAGATAACTTGGAACTTAAGTTAGATAATGATGTTATACAAGTTGGTGATTATAAAAGTCCTGGCTTTTATAAGCAAGCAGACCATAAACACTTTGACCCAAATCAACATGGACATATTAGGCAGATGTTGATGGATTCGTTATTACATAAGCAGAATGAATACTATAAAGGAATAGGGTGTGTTTGCTGTAATGGTAGAGAATATGTTGATAATCAAATGAAAATACTTGAAGGTGATGCGGATGATTTAACTTGGGCTAATTTGTGGGTTAATGGTAATTATCCTACATTTATAAGTTGGGTATTGCCTGAATTTTATAGTAAGGATGTTGTTATGATTTGCCATAAAGATGCTAACTTAGATAGATTACCATTTGTAGTAAAAGATTTTAGAGTAGGATATAATGCTATGGTAAACGATTTAAATGTTATAGATGATATTGATAATTGGATAACCGAAAATAAAATAGAAGGACATGTATTCTTATTCTCAGCATCATCTTTTACAAATTTGGCAATTCATAAATTATTTCAAAATCACCCAAATAATACTTTTATTGATATCGGTACATGTTTAACTCCGATGATGGATATGCCAACTGAAAGAGATTATTTAAATAGATATTGGAAATATGTTGGTGGTGGAGACCTTCAGAAAATATGCATTTGGTAATATGAAAATAACAATCCTAACAGATAATCCTAACAGTTGGATTCTTCCATATGTTGAAGAATTAAAAAAAGAATTAAATGAAGTTCATACGATACATCATATTTACAAAACTTCCGATATTATTGATGGTGATGTTATGCTTGTATTAAGTTGTGAAAAGATATTAAAAACAGAATATCTAAAACTTCATAAAAGCAATGTAGTGGTTCATCCAAGTAAAGTTCCATTGGGGAAGGGTTGGTCTCCATTAGCTTGGCAAGTATTGGAAGGTTCTAATAATATACCTGTTAGTTTATTTGAGGCAGTTGAATCGGTTGATGCGGGCGATGTTTATATGGTAGATTATATTAAATTGGAAGGATATGAGCTGAATGAAGAAATAAAACATCAACAAGGATTATTGACTATGAAAATGGTTAAAAAATATATTGATGAGTTTGATTCGATGATTGGAGTACCGCAAAGTGGAGAAGAAACATTTTATCCACGTAGAAGACAAAAGGAAAATGAATTAGATATCAATAAAACAATAGCAGAACAATTTAATTTATTTAGAGTGGTTGATAATGAAAGATACCCAGCTCACTTTAATTTAAACGGAAATAAATACATTTTAAAAATATATAAAGATGACTAATCTTAAATCAAGTATAACAAAGAAAGGAAGATACGTTTCACAAATCTTACATTTCGTAGGTGGTGAGAAAAGAACCTTTAACAACGTAGATACACATTCAATTAAGCAAGGTCAATTTACTAAGTTTGAAACGGCTGATGGTAGATTGGTAATGGTTAATGATAAGAATATTTTATGTATTGAAATAATAAAAGAAGATGAAAATTTATAATTTATGATAAAACTTCACAATCCATACAAAATCGTAAAGATGTTTGAAGAAGAAGTAGCTGAGTACACTGGAGCTCCATATGCTATTTCAATTGATAGTTGCACAAATGCACTATTCTTAATATGTAAGTACAACGAAGTTAAAGAGGTAACCATCCCATCTAAAACTTATTTATCAGTACCACAATCAATTATTCACGCCGGTGGTGAAGTTATATTTGATAAAAGACCTGAAACAAATCATTGGGTAGGTGCATATCAATTGAAACCATATCCAATTTGGGATGCGGCTAAGAGATTTACAAAAGATATGTATATGCCTGGTCAATTTATGGGATTATCATTTCACATTAAAAAGATTCTACCAATTTGGAAAGGTGGTATGATTCTAACTGATAACGCTGACGCAGCCGATTGGTTTAAGAAAGCAAGATACGAAGGTAGAAGTGAGAAGTATTACAAAGATGATGATATTACATTCTTAGGATGGAATATGTATATGACTCCACAACAAGCGGCACAAGGATTGGCAGTTATGCAAAATTTACCAACACATAATTCAGACCAAGGTGAATTGAATGGCTATAGAGATTTAACTGAATTCACTGTATTTAAAAATAATAAAATAATAGAATAATGCAAGAAAATAACGAATATTTAAAAACATATAAAGATACATTTGAATCACAGCATCATCTGATGATTGTTGATAATCACCAACAACATAATGCAGATCCAGAATATTGGGCTATGTTATTAGGACCTATTAAGTTTAATCCTGATAATTGGAAAGGAAAGAAGGCATTTGATTTTGGATGTGGATGTGGTAGAAATTTAAAAAATCTATTAGATTTGGCTGAATGGGATTCTGTATATGGATGTGATATATCAAAACAAAATGCAGAATACGCTAAACAATGGACTGAAGAATATTATCCTGACAAAGTTCATACTTGGGAAAGTATGGGAGCTGATATACAACCTTGTGAAGAAAATTCATTTGATTTTATAATGTCACATATTGTAATGCAACATATATCAAATTATTCAGTTAGATATTCAATATTAACTGATATGTATAAATGTTTAAAACCTGATGGACTTGTTAGTTTACATTATTTAGATATGGACCAAAGTTCACCATACTACGAAGAATCAAACACATATCAAAATTGTAGAGTAGAAAACTCCCAATACCTAATAAGTGATTTTGAAAAAATAGGATTTAAAAATGTAACTTGTGATATTGGTACAGACCCATTCACAGGGCAACGCACACACTATATTAAAGGATATAAATAATGAAAATAGCACTTTGTTTACACGGACTTTTTAATTCGTTACAAGATGACCATTCTGATGGGTTTAATGGGCATATTTACATAAAAAAGAATATATTAAATAAATTTGATACAGATGTATTCATTCATAGTTGGGAACCTGATAAGCAAAGCCTATTAGAAATACTATATCAACCAAAAGCAGCTATATTTGAACCACAAAAAGATTTTAGTGAACTTATCAAAGAAAGGGGATTGGATAAATTGGAAGGATGTCCTAGACCACCACAATCAGTTCTATCTCATTTATATAGTGTTACGGAAGTAATGAAATTACCATATCAACAACCAAATACAAAGTATGATATAATTATTAAATCACGATTTGATTTAGGTATGATAAATAGACGCTTCGCTGGACCATTTAATCCAGTAAATCCATATCCAGTTCAATGTATAAATTTACAAACTGATATTGAGAAAGGAAGATTATATAACGCAAATTGGAATCATTTTCATATGGGCCCGGCTGATATGTGGTTGTATGGTTCACCTGATGTGATGGTTGAATTTACAACCCTATTTAGTTTCTTAGATGAGCAAATGAAAATAGATTCAGAGTTTCATAAATTCGCAACTGATATAGAAGGTAACAAAGGTGACCTATCCAACTCAATTGCATTTTATAAATGGTGGATGCTTAAAAATGATTTGTGGAATAATAAAATAAATTTAGATACAATATGGGAATAAAATTATTACCGATAGTAGTGTACACACATACTGATATGAAAGATGTATGGGTGCCATTTTTCGGACAACTTAAAAAATATATGCCTGATAATGAGGTATATGTTTGTGTAAACGAAGATGATGAAATGTTATCCGATTACAATAGAGTTATATACGATGCATCAAAATCATATACGGAAAAATTAGCAGAATCATTAGAGCAAATCAATGAAGAAATATTTCTATTTACACATGAGGATATGATTCTATTCGATACGCCTGATTATGAGTACCTACAAAAATATCATTCATATGTTAGAGATAGAAAAGTAGATAGTATTAAGTTATTATATGCGGGTGATGGTCGCGGTATAAAATCGGAATGTGATGATACATTGGTATTTAATGATTTCGCTAAATTCTCAATTCAACCAACTATCATTCGTAAAGATATCTTATTACAAATTGCATCAAATGTTGGTGCATTGAATATTTGGGATTTTGAAAATGCTATTGTAGGTAGTGGAATGGATTTTATGGCTCGTAGAGGAGATGAAAAACGTAGAGGAGATTATCACTATGATTCGTTTGTATATCCATATGTAGCAACGGCAATTAACAAAGGAAAATGGAATCTAATAGAATATACGGAAGAACTTAATCCTATATTTGAAGAATACAATATAAATCCATTTGAAAGAGGAATGTCATGACAAAACTAATAGTATTCGATTTAGATGGTGTGCTAGTCGAAGCAAAACAAATACACTACGATACATTAAATCAGGCTCTAAAAGAAATTGATGAGAAGTATATAATTACTGAAGCCGAGCATCTATCTACATATGATGGATTAAAGACAACTCAAAAGCTTGAGATGCTTACTAAGAATAAAGGATTGCATCCGGAGTTCTATGATGATATTTGGTATAGAAAGCAACATCTAACTATTGAAGCTATTTCAGAGTTACAACCCGATTTACAAAAGATTGAGTTATTCAAAGAACTCCGTAATATGGGATATAAGTTAGCATGTGCTTCAAACTCAATTAGAAGGTCTGTGTTGGTTATGTTAGCAAAGATAGGTATAATTGAGTATATGGACTTAATCATCTCTAATGAGGATGTAAAGAACTCTAAGCCACATCCTGAAATGTATTGGAAGGTAATGAGTATGATGGGATGTTTACCAGAGGAAACCCTAATCGTAGAAGATTCACCACATGGTTTATTGGCAGCAAGTAGAAGTAGAGCAAACGTTTTAAGAGTGGATAACCCACATGATTTGACATTAGAAAAAATAGAAAATAAATTAAACGAAAATAAAGGTATGAGTATTCCAAAATGGCAAGGTGGTAAGATGAACGTTCTTATCCCAATGGCAGGAGCAGGAAGTAGATTTGCGCAAGCAGGTTATACATTCCCAAAACCATTGATTGATGTAGAAGGTAAACCAATGATTCAGGTCGTAGTTGATAACTTGAATATAGATGCTACATTTATTTATGTAGTTCAAAAATCACATAGAGAACAATACAACTTAGATACTCTCCTAAACTTAATCACTCCCAATTGTAAAATTGTAGAAGTTGATAGTTTGACAGAAGGAGCGGCTTGTACTACTTTGTTGGCAAAAGAATACATTGATTCAGATGCTCCATTACTTATGGCAAACTCTGACCAATTCTTAGAGTGGGATAGTAACGAGTTTATGTATAAAATGATTGAACAAAAAGTTGATGGTGGTATTCTTTCATTTACATCAACACATCCTAAATGGTCATTCGCTAAGGTTGATGAGTTTGGATATGTGACTGAAGTACAAGAAAAGAATCCAATTTCAGATATAGCAACCGTTGGAGTTTACTATTGGGCCAAAGGTTCGGATTATGTAAAATACGCAGAACAAATGATTGCAAAAAATATGAGAGTTAATAACGAATTCTATGTATGTCCTGTTTACAATGAAGGAATAGCAGATGGTAAAAAATTCAAAACATTCAACATAGATAAGATGTGGGGATTGGGAACTCCGGAAGATTTAAAACATTATTTGGAAAATTACAAAAATGATTAAAAGCTGTACATTAATACCAACACATCCTCCTAAATTTTATTGGCTTAATAATTTACTTAGAAGTTATATGGAATTTGTAAAAAAACCACATGATTTTTATGTTGTATTTTCAAATGAAACAGATGCATCTGAATTTAAAAAAATATGCCGATATCCATATTATGAATTGATAATGCCTGAAAATTTAAGAGATAAAAAAAGTATAGTTAATGTAAAAAAATACTTTGGGCTTAATTCAATAGCAAGTAAATATGAATACATTGGGGTATTTGATTCGGAATGTGAATTTGTTAAATATTGTGATTTAGATATTATATATGAAGATATAGCATCATCTGATTATTTCAAAGCAAATAAAGCTAGTATTGGTGGCGATATAATAAAAAAAATAGCAGATATGTTAAACTTAACGGATAATGAAAAATTAGTTGAGCAAACAAAAAATTATTCATTGTATTGGTGGTTTAATGAAATACCAGTTTACAAAAGTAATTACTATTTAGAATTTGCAGATTGGTTTTATTCTTTACCAAATTTAGATGAATTGGAACGTGAATATTATTCATTTGATTTTTTAGTATATTCAATTTGGTTAATTTGTTTTAAGGATTTTAAATTAAAAGAATACGATGTACCTGTTGAATTCCTATGTGGTGCGGTTGAAGAATTTAGAGTTTTGTCTGTTGTAAAAGATATAGTATCAGAAACATTTAATTCTTATTGGGATGCTAATTTTGCAAACCACCAAAACTACGAAAATATAAAAATATTAATGCACATAGATAATAGAGGATAATGATAAAAAAACAACCAGTTACATTTATAATACCTTGTAGAAATAATTTAAAGTATTTACAACAAGCAGTTAATAGTATAGAAACTAATTATGGAGATTATCACCAAATAGTAATATTAGATGATGCTTCAACCGATGGTACTAACGAATGGATAAATTCAATAAATAAACCAAATATAATATCATATAGAAATGGAGGACCTGATAGAGTTGGGCATACTGTATTATATGATATTGGCATTAAGTTAGCAACAACTCCGGTAGTTACAATTCTACATTCAGATATGATTATAACTCCAAACTATGTTGGTAATATGTTGAAGCATTTAAAACCAATGACAGTAGTTTCAGCTACGCGTATAGAACCACCATTACATCCACCTGGTCCTGAAAAGTATGTTAAAGATTTTGGTATGGAGCCAGAAACATTTGATAATTCTGCTTTCCAAAAATTTGTATATGAAACCGAATATGTAATGGAAGGTAAAACAACTCAAGGTATATTTGCACCTTGGATGTTATACAAAGAAGATTTTGTTTCTATTGGTGGACATGATAAATTATTTGCACCTATGGAGTTGGAAGATTCTGACCTTTTTAATAGATTTCATTTACAACAATATGAACTAATACAAAGTAGAGATGCGTTTGTATATCATATGACTTGTAGAGGTTCTCGTTTCAAAGATGGAATTGAAATTGAAAGAATTATAGATTTACCAGACGGAACAAAGTGGTATAAACCAAAAGATTCCGAAGAATATACAAAGTTACGTGAGAATAAATTCAAAGAGTGGTGGAGAAAATGGCATACTGATGTTTTACATGATGACCTTATGATGCCAATTGTGGGTAACCGATATGATACAACTTTTGTAGTACATAATTGTAATGAACATCTTTTAAAAGTATTAGAACCTTGGTGTGATAGAATATATGTTGATTGTGATTATAAAGAATTTGCATTTAGAGAACAAGGTGAATCTATGTTTGATTTGAGAAATAAGTTTTATTCAATTGGTGATGATATGGAGGGGGATGTGCAAATATTGTTTGATGGTGCTAAATTGACAAGCGAAAACTTTACATCATTTATAAAGAATATACCATTTATTATTCAACAAACGGATTCAGTTGGAAGTTTTGAATGGGATATATTCCAATTACACATATTTAATTTAAGAACAAAAGATATGGTTATTCCATTATTTAAAAATATATTTTAATGAAAAAAAGAACACTAATTTGCATTCATGTAATGCCATCGGAACTTGAAATGTTTGAAAGACAAATTCAACTTTTCAAAAAAGCATTTCTTTATTTAGATGAAAGAGATGATGTGACGTTAAAGGTAACTCTAAACCTAAATCCGGGATTAACCGATTGGGAAAATAGCGAACTAAAAAATGGTCATTTTATAAATAGATTTGCAATATTATTCAATGGCATTAAGAATGTAAATGAAATTATATTAGATACAGCTTGTTGGGGAACTACTCAACAAAAAAGAGAAGCTATTAAATTGGATTATGACCAATTTATATTTTGTGATACTGATATTTTATTTCATGAGCATATGTTGAGATATCAATTAGATGTATCATATCAAATGGGAGGAATGTATATTATATCTCCATCATTGGCAAAATTTTGGGACGAGAGTTGGGATGTATTATGTCACTCAGACTATATGGATAAACACATTGGATATTCTACGGAAAGAGAAGCTATCGAAAATACAACGGTACAGGAGATAAAAGATATTGTAGTAAAAAGAACACCTGTTGTTAAATTTGGGTGTGGGATGCATACTTTGTATTCTAAATCATTTTGGGAATTTGTTGGAATACCAGATTCTTTTGGAGGATATGGTCCAGAAGATACATATGCAATGTCAGCATCAGCTGTTGCAATAAAGATGGGATATGATGTAACTCAGGTATATATGGATGGTATTTATATTACCGAAGATTATATAAATAGAAAGCCATCATTTGATGGAAAAATAAAACCAATCGATAGAAAAACTGAATTTTGGAATAATGCAAATAATGTAGGACAGCAAGAAGTTATCAATTTTACCAAAAAGCTACTACAAAAACATTCTAATTCATAAATGTTTATATTTATATCTATTAAGTAAAGAAATATAATGGAAACCCAATTAAAAGAGATAATTCGTTCAGTAATTAGAGAACAATTCATAGATGAGATGTCACAAAACGATGTAAATTTCAAAGCAATAATGAAATTCTACGATAAGGGAACATCAAATGCTAAGAAAGCAATATCTTTATTCCTATTTCGTAAACCAAATGCACGTAGAAATGATATTGTTGATGAATTGATGGAAATGAATTATAATGATATACAGGATATAATGAAGCATTTTAAATTAAAAATAGAATACGTTGACAAGAAAGGTGTAGAGCATGTAGCTGCAGCGTTACCTCAAACGGAAGAAGAACCAATAAAGGAATGTAAAACTTGTTAAGCATGGAAAATATGTATTCAGTAATAATCACAGCTATCACCGTATTAGGTGGAACGGGAGCTTGGAGATATTACGAAAAGAGAGCACTAAATAAAGAAAGAGATGATGAGTTTATCAGACACGATTGCAAAGACCGCATCTCTAAATTAGAAGGGTTATTAGAAGCCGCATCAAAAGAGAAAGATGAACTACGTGGTATGGTATTAGCACTTACAAAAGAAGTGGCAGCATTGGGTGTTAAAGTTGAATACCTTACCAAAGAGAACGATAAGTTAGAAAAAGCCCTCCCAAAGACTAAGAGACAAATAAACGGATAAGATGCCATTAGCACGAACACTGTTTACGGAAGATAAGAAATTAAGAATATTTGATTTTGACGATACTTTAGTCAAAACCAACTCATTTATATATGTAACGCATAAGGATGGTAAAACATCTAAATTAAGTCCCGGTCAATATGCAGTTTACAAAGAACAACCGGGTGATAAGTTTGATTTTAAAGATTTTCAGCAAGTAACAAATCCACAACTTATTAAAGGATATGTGGAATTATTAAGAAGGATGGTTAGTAGTGGTGGTAGTAGAGAGGTGTTTATCCTAACTGCTCGCTCCGCTGAAAGACCAGTTTCACAATTCATAAAAGATTTAGGTATAAAGGGCGTAACAGTAGTAGCATTAGGTGATAATAATCCTGAAAAGAAAGCAGACTGGATTGAGGACAAAGTAAAAGCAGGATTTGATGATGTATTCTTTGTGGATGATTCTCCCAAAAACATAGATGCGGTACGCAGTAGACTTAAAAACTACAATATAAAACAAAAAATCCAACAAGTTAAACACTTCTAACGTGTAGTATTAGTTTATTTCATTTTTTCAATATTTATAGGAGTTGAAGACCAACTTTACAAAATAATATAGAAAAATGGCAGATAAGAAGATATCCGAATTACCCTTAATAACCACAATATCGGGCTCTATTGTATTCGTACCGGTTGTACATGATGGTATTACGGAAAAAATGACAGCACAGGATTTTAGTAAATACACTAGTCAATACTCCGCGCATACGGGTTCTGCTGGTAATATATATACTGGACCGCAAACTATCAACAACAATGTTACTATCAATGGTAGATTGACAGTGCATGAAATAGTAGCAAATTACGAAACCTCATCAATATTATTTTCAACTGGTTCTACTAAATTGGGTGACCAACTTACTGATAAACACGAATTTACTGGTTCAACAAACATAACTGGTTCTTTTCTTGTAAATGGTGCAAATTTAACTGACTTTAGTGCATCTAATTCTACATTATTTACAAATTATAGTAGTTCGGTTAGTCAAAGTATTAGTTCTTATAGTGCATCCAATTCAACTACTTTTACAAACTTTAGTAGCTCAAACGCAATCATAAGTCAAAACTTTAGTAGTTCAAATGCAACAATAAGTGAAAATTATAGTAGTTCAAACGCAATCATAAGCCAAAACTTAAGTGCATCTAATTCAACTACATTTACCAACTTTAGTAGTTCAAATGCAATTATAAGTCAAACATATAGTGCATCCAATTCAACTACATTCACAAATTATAGTAGTTCAAATGCAACAATAAGTGAAAATTATAGTAGTTCAAACGCAATCATAAGCCAAAACTTAAGTGCATCAAACTCCACTACGTTTACCAACTTTAGTAGTTCAAATGCAGTTATAAGTCAAACATATAGTGCATCAAACTCCACTACATTCACAAATTATAGTAGTTCAAATGCAGTTATAAGTCAAACATATAGTGCATCAAACTCCACTACGTTTACCAACTTTAGTAGTTCAAATGCAGTTATAAGTCAAACATATAGTGCATCTAATTCAACTACATTTACCAATTATAGTTCATCTACGGCAACTAGTATAAATAATGTTTCAACCGGTGTGGGTAGTGAGCTTGCAAGAGTATATCAAACTACGGCATCTTTAAACACTCAAACCGGTTCTCAAGGTAATTTAAATGCACAAATAGGTATAGCGACCGGCTCATTAAACGCATTTACTGGTTCTCAAGATAATTTAAATGCACAAATAGGTATAGCGACCGGCTCATTAAACGCATTTACTGGTTCTCAAGGTAATTTAAATGCACAAATAGGTATAGCAACTGGTTCATTAAACGCATTTACTGGTTCATTGAGAAATGAAGTGAATTTAATTGAAGCATATACTGCATCATTAAAGAATGCGTTTACAATTGATAATAATAATGATGTTTATTTTATTGGTAAAATAACAACACAAGAAGTACATACAACTTATGCAACATCATCTGTTCTATTCCAAAGTGGTTCATCTAAATTTGGTAATAGTACTGATGATAGGCACGAATTTACAGGATCTGTTGATATAACAACTGGAATTAAAATACCGGCATATAGTTCATCACCTTCTGGTACTGCTGCTGGACAGATTTATTATAATACTTCGGATACTAACATTTATAGATACACTGGTAGTACATGGATAGACGCAGCCGGTACACATGGTACGGGAGGTAGTTCTGGTACAAGTGGCACTTCGGGAACATCTGGAACGAGTGGTACATCAGGAACTTCTGGTACATCTGGTACATCAGGAACGAGCGGAAGTAGTGGAACTTCAGGAACATCTGGTACATCAGGAACATCTGGTACATCTGGTTCATCAGGAACCTCTGGAACTTCAGGAAGTAGTGGAACATCGGGAACATCTGGTTCATCGGGAACTTCAGGAAGCAGTGGAACATCTGGTACATCTGGTTCATCGGGAACTTCAGGAAGTAGTGGTACATCCGGAACTTCTGGAACAATGGGAACTGCAGGAAGCGGTGGTTCATCAGGAACTTCTGGAACAATGGGAACTGCAGGAAGTGGTGGTTCATCGGGCACATCAGGAACTTCTGGAACATCTGGAACAAGTGGTACGGGATTCAATTCAATTTCTCCAACAACAAGCGGACTTATATTAACAGCAAATGGTACATCTAATGGTGCAACCGCAAACTCTGGAGTTTCTATTAGTGGAACTACCATCACAGCCGGTGCATTTACAGAGAGTTCAGATATTAGATTTAAAAATATAATTCAATTAAATCCAATAGCAAATCTTAGAGAAATTGACGTAATTAAATTTACTCGTATAGATAGTAATCAAGACAAAATAAGATATGGATATTCCGCACAACAATTGTTGGAGATATTCCCAGATGTAGTTAATTTTGATAATGAAAAATATAGTGTAAATTATTCGGATGTACATACTTTGAAGATAGCTGATTTGGAAAAACGTATAGTTGATTTGGAAAATAGAATAAATATTTTGGAAGCTAAATAATGAGTACAACTAACAATTATCTCGTAACTTTTGGTGATGTAGCAACTATGGGGTTTACATCAAAGGCAGCTTATCCTGGTGGATATAATGCTAATAAAGTAATGACCAAAGGTGAAGTAGATACTTATTGGTTTGTAGATACAACGGTAGAACCATATGACGCATATACATCATTAAGATGCCCTCGTTATCAGGATTTACAAAATACTACTACAACAACTAGTACAACTACAACTACGGCACCAACAACTACAACTACAACTACTGCTGCAGCAACAACTACAACCAGTACAAGTACATCTACAACGGCAGCTCCAACAACTACAACCAGTACAAGTACATCTACAACTACTTCAACATCTACAAGTACTTCAACAACTGCGGCACCAACAACAACTACAACAAGTACATTGGCACCAGGTGAAACAACTACAACAAGTACTTCAACAACTGCGGCACCAACAACGACTACAACGAGTACAACAACTGCAGCTCCTACTTGTAATTATTATACCATTGAAGGTGGACCATCTATCAATGTTGAATGGTTAGATTGCGACGGAACACCTAATTCAGATACTGTCACTATTGCAATTACAATTTGTGCTCAAACTGGTTCGGTTACACAAACTAGTGGAACGGGTACTATAACAGCACTTGGTTCTTGTTCGGCACCCCCACCTCCATCGACTACAACTACATCAACGAGTACAACTACATCAACGAGTACAACTACAACTACGGAGCCGCCAACAACGACTACAACTACATCAACTACAACCGAACCACCAGTTACAACAACTACAACTACGGAAGCACCAACTACAACTACAACTACAACTGAGGCTCCTGTAACATATACAATTGATTCATTTAGTACCGGCACTCCTTATAGCGCTTGTACTACCGGTGACCCAACGATTACTGTTTACGCAGCTCCTGGAAACACTGTACCTTATGTTGCTATGATTTTATATACTAATACGGGATTATCAACTCCGTATATAGGAGGTGTTGACTGGCGTAAATTGACACAAGGTGCTACTGAATACGCAGCAGTAGTAACAACCGATGGAGAAATCACGGATTACGCAGTTTGCTCTGGTCTAACAACAACCACAACGAGTACAACTACAACTACAACTGCAGCTCCTCCTTCATATGATTACTATACCGCAGAGGAATATTCTTGCTCAACGGAAACAACTACTGGAAATAATGCAGTATTGGTAGCATTCCCATATAATTCTTCAATAACAACATCAAATAGATATTATAGAACGGAAAGTATACCTGGGAATGTGTACAAAAACTTTACAGCTGCAGGTAGTGGAGCAGCAGTAATAATGAGCATTAATGATAGCTCAACAAATATAACTACTGTATGTAGCACATATCCTGCTGGAGAATAACGGTGTTAATAATATTTTATAAAATATTGACCAATGAAACAATATAATGTTGCGTTAAAAGAAGGAATTGATTACGATGGGTTTTGGGATGATATGGAATCCGAAACCGATGGATTACTTTATATTCCAAATCGTAGAATAGAATTTACAAACGAAAGACCGGCATCACTTCGTCAATGTTGGTATTTGCTGACAGATGAAGAAGCAGAATTATTAAGAGGAGATGACAGAGTTTATTGTGTAGAGATACCACCGGAATTCAGAACGGATATCATTATGGCACCCAGAGTTACTCAAACTGGGGATTTTACAAAAACAACTTCGGATAGTGGGGCGTATCTTAACTGGGGATTGATTCGTTCATCCAATTCAACAAATGTATATAGTACAGGCACAACAACCGCATTAAATTATGTTTATACTTTAGATGGAACTGGTGTTGATGTTGTAATTCAAGATAGTGGAATACAAGTAGACCATCCTGAATTTCAAGACTCATTAGGAAATAGTAGAGTTCAACAAATAAATTGGGCAACTGTAAGTGGATTGGGATTTACTCAAAACGCAAATCATTATAGGGATTTTGATGGACATGGTACTCACGTAGCAGGTATTGCTGCCGGTAAAACATATGGTTGGGCCAAAGAAGCAAGAATATATTCTGTTAAGTTAAATGGATTGGAAGGAAGTGGTGATGGTAGTACTGGTATATCAACTACATACGCATTTGATTGTATAAAAATTTGGCATACTGCAAAAGCAGGAAGTAGACCAACGGTAGTTAATATGAGTTGGGGATATTTGACTGGTTATAATTCAGTAACTTCATTAAATTATAGAGGTACATCATATACTGATGCATCAACAACTGGAAACTCAAGTTATCGTTTATCTAACTATGGACTGTATCCATCTTCTGGTGCAAATATTGGTTGGACATACGCTACTAATGTTAGAGTAGGTTCGGTTGATGTGGATATTGAGGAATTGATTACAGCAGGTGTTATAGTTTGTATAGCAGCTGGTAATCGTTCTCATAAAATAGATGTATCTGGTGGAACTGATTATAATAACTATGTAGTTACTGACAATGGCACAAAATATTATCATAGAGGTTCATCCCCTATGAGTCCAAACGCAATAATAGTTGGTTCTTCTGATAGTACTGCATATAGTTCAACTCTAGACCAAAAGGCAACTTATAGTGAAGCTGGGCCGGGTGTGACTATATATGCACCTGGTACTGATATAATGAGTTCAACATCTAATACAAATACAAAGAGTGGACAATCATATTATTTAAACGCATCATATAAGCAATGTAACATTAGTGGTACATCAATGGCATCCCCTCAATTAGCTGGGGTCTCCGCATTGGTATTACAATTAAATCCATCATATACACCGGCACAAGTTAAATCGGCTTTATTGGCACAGGCAACAGCAACGATATATACAACCGGATTAAGTAATGATTGGAGTAGTACTAGAAGTTTATTAGGTTCATCTCAATATTTTCTATACGCAAATTACCAATCTGCCGCAACAACTACAACAACTAGTACAACAACAACTAGTACAACTACAACTAGTACAACTACAACTGCAGCTCCAACCACTACAACTACAACTACTGCGGCAGCAACTACAACAAGTACAACAACAACTACAGCTCCAACAACCACAACCACAACCACTCTAGCACCGATACCAATAGTAACAACTTGCACTGAATATATATGTAGAGCTAATAGAGGTGGTTATATATATTGGACTGATTGTATTTTAACCAAATCGATGGGAGCTATGATTAATTCTGGAAAAACAAAAACAATAACATCATTAACATACCCAACGCAAGAAAGGGGAGCAGGTATCCGAATTACTGAATTATCAAGTACAGATACTATTGTTTATATATCACAATAATCAAACAATATATACTTATTAATATTAGATAAACATACAATAAGCAATGCCAGATGTTAGAATTTATAGAGTATCTGTTACTGGTAATAATCAGTCGCATGTTCAATGGACGGATTGTAGCGGATATAATACACCACCACAACTAATAACATCACGCTTAAAATCAATAGGATTTGAAGCACGAGTTGGTACGGTAACAACATCAGCACCAGCAACATTAGAGATAGTGGGAGATGGAAATCCTGATTGTTCTGGCACGGGAAATTCTGAAAATCTTACAACCACAACTACTGCCGCACCTCCTATAATAACAACAACTACATCAACATCACCACCTCCACCCACAACGTTAAGTTTACGATATGATGCTATATCAGTATCAACGGCATGTACTGGAACTACTGGAACTTATTATGTTAGAAATAATAATCAATTCGTTAATACTACTCAATTATTTACCAATTACGGATTGACATCGGTTGCACCAAATGGATATTATTCGGATGGAACTAATTATGCAATCGTTTCATATATGGGGGTTTTGAGTGATAAGGCAAGTTGTATTTCGGCAACTACAACATTACCACCATCACCAACTACAACATCAACAACTACGGCGCCTACAACAACGACTACAACAACAACTGCGGCAGCAACAACTACAACCACAACTACTACTGCAGCAACAACGACTACAACTACAACAGCTGCAGCAACAACGACTACAACTACAACAACGATTTCCGCGGTACCTGTTGAATTTGCATTCACCGCACCTTGTCTTATGAATCAAGCAAATCCTACAATACTTTGGAGTAGTATAAGTGGTGGTAGCGGCGATTATCAAGCATCATCTGTTGTACATACTTCAGCTGCAAACGCATTAGCTGGAGCATTTAGTGATATTGGAAATGGATTAGATGAAATATATCCAGTCATTACAACAAACGGAACTTACTATGTTGCGGTTAGAGATAAAAATAATATATCAAATGTAACTAATGAAGCAGTTGTGATAAGTTGTATTACCGGTGGAACAACTACAACTACAACTACTACAACTACTGCGGCACCTGCGGGATATTATTACAATGTGGATACATTTGGGTGTTCCCCATGTGCAGCAACACCATTCACAAATTTGATTGCATATTCACCTGTATCATTGGTAAACAGTTTATATTATAATAATGGTGATGGAAATGTATATTATGTAAATTACACTTACGCATCCCCACAAGCTTCTTATGATATAGACTTATCAAGTGCGGCAGGTGATAATGATTGTACTAGTGCATGTAGTATATAAAATAAAAAAATAGAATAATTATATACAAATAAAAGTTATGAAAAATTTACGTTTCGTGTGCGCACAGCCGGCAATTCCATATTATACTTGGCAGGTTGAAGTAATGATACACAATTTTATTGAAATGGGTGTTAATCCAAATAACATGGATGTGGTTTGTTATGCGGAAAATGGAATTATTCCCGAACAATGGGCCAAATTAGCAGAAAAATACAATTACGTTAGATTTTTCTTTTACAGTGATACTAGAAGAAACAAAGGATATACATCTTCGATTCGTCCAAACATATTAAAACAACATTGGGCTGCAAGACCGGAAATTCATAATGACGTAATTTTTTATCATGATTGTGATATAGCATTCACAAAACCAATTGGTGAATGGATAAGTAAAGAAATGGTAAATGATGAGAATTGGTATGGTTCAGATTGTAGATGGTATATATCTCATTCGTATATAAAATCGAAAGGAGATGATATATTACATGCAATGTGTTCTATGATGGGAATTGATGAAAACGTTGTTGAGGAAAATGAATTAAATGGAATCGGAGCACAATATATAATGAAAGGAATTGATTATGAATTTTGGCATAATGTAGAAATTGAATGTGAAAAACTATTCGTTAATATTACGGAACTAAATCGAATTAAAAAGTTAGATGACCCAACTTATCACGAATTGCAAATATGGTGTGCTGATATGTGGGCTGTATTGTGGAATGGATGGAAGCTGGGAAAGAAAACAATATGTCATCCAAATATGGAATTTAGTTGGGCAACATCTTCTGAAAACCTATGGAATACCTGTAACATATTTCATAATGCGGGTGCGGTAAACTCAACAAGTGGGTTATTTTACAAAGCTGACTATATGAACAAATTACCATATAATGAAATATTAGATATTAAAGAAGGAACTACATCTTATGAATATTGGAAACTAATACAAAACACAGCAAAAAAATCAGTATTACTATGAAATTACCAACCGAATATGTAAAGACTAGAAAGGAATACATACTATTTAAAAACGATTGTGGAGTGACGGATATGACTCGTAGGGGTGGTATTTATGAACATTACATTTTTGACTACATTAGAGATAATGTAGATATCAAGGGAAAAACAATAATTGATATAGGTGCTAACTTTGGGTTTCATACGTTAGAGTTTGCAGATTTAGTAGAAGATGGACAAGTCATATCATTTGAACCACAAAAATTAGTTTACTATCAATTATGCGGAAACATAGTACTAAATGGGTATGATAATATTACAGCACACAATATAGCATTAAGCGATGAACATACAAATCTTAAAATGGAAAACCTACAATATCATTCAACCGATACAATCAATATTGGTAATGCTCACTTAGATGCTTATTATGATTATGGTTATAACGATGTTGAAGTTACAACTTTGGATTCGTATGATTTTGAAAATGTAGCAGTATTAAAAATAGATGTACAGGGATATGAACCAAAAGTATTAGATGGTGCAATAGAAACAATTAAAAAACATAAACCTATAATCTTCATAGAAGTTGAGTTACCACAATTACAAATATATGGATGGAATTCTAACGATGTATTCAGTAGATTGGATTCATTGGGATATGAATACAAAAAAGTTATTGATGCAGCACATTTAGTTGATTATATAGCAATACCAAAATAAAAAAATAATGATACCAAAAATTATACACCAAATATGGGTAGGTGAATACCGAATACCCAAAAGAGAAAAAAATCTTATAGAAGAAGTAAAACAAAAACATCCAGATTTTGAACATATTTTATGGACTAACGATAACATACCAACATTACCACCAGTATTAAAAGAAGTATATGATTTGTTTGGAACTAGAAAACATTATACTTTTCAAGCAGACTTACTAAGAATATTTATAATAAAAGAATATGGTGGATTATATTTAGATGCCGATTTTGAATGTAAAGAAGGATTTAATACACTTGATTTAGATAATTATGATGTATTTTTTGGCAATCATTATGGTAATGTAGATACATTCACTTGTGGTACATTTGGAGCGGAAAAAAATCATCCTATATTTAATTTTTTTATCGAAACAATGATTTCTCAATATCCGAATAGATATTGGTATGGCCCAAGCTTTTATGCCGATGTATTAAAAGCATATTTTAATTGTACTGAAACTGAAATTAGCCATGATGAGTTTGCAAAACGATATTTTGATAATAATAGAATTCTTTATATAAATTTTGATGAATTTCATATTAAACACTTTTGGCACCATGCTTTATATTCGTGGTCACCAATTATGGAAACAGTATTTAAAGAAGGAAATTATGAATAAATATTTAAAATAGTGGATATAGAACAAGCATTTTCCAGTGGTGACCACTTGTATGGTAGAATAGACATAGATAATTTTAGTGTTAGTGGGTGTGGGTCACAAATGGATGATTCAACTAAAAATATTAGAGAAAATTTATATAATTTCTTAAAAAAATATAATATTAAAAGTATTGCTGATATTCCTTGTGGTGACTTTTGGTGGATGCGACATGTGGATTTATTTGATATCAATTACATAGGTGGTGATATAATAACACCACAAATTAATAAATTGAAATACAGTTTCCCTGAAAATGATTTTCAAAGAATAGATTTAAGAATTGATAAACTCCCTAATGTAGATTTACTTTTTAGTAGAGATTGCTTATTCCATTTAAGTAATATAGATAAACAAATGGTATTTAATAATTTTATCAGTTCTAACATAGAGTATTTATTAATGAGTAATCATCCAAACAGTAATAATAATGTAGATATTCAGACTGGGGATTTTGGTCATATAAATTGGCAATCTAATCCTTGGAATTTTGAAAAACCGATAGATATATTATATGATAGCAATCAAGGATATGATACTAAAGAGCTTCAATTATATACTAAAAATCAAATTATTGAATTCATAATATGAAAATATTAATAACCGGATATAAAGGATTTGTGGGTAAGAATTTATTCAAAAGATTTACATCGGTAATTGGTATAGATGAAAAATACGATGAATCCTATATAAATAACTTTTTAAATATACACCAACCGGATGTAGTATTTCATATTGGTGCATGTAGTGATACTCTTGCTACTGATATTGGATTTGTTATGGAAAAAAATTACTTATCTACAAAATGGATTACTGATTGGTGTATTACTAATAACAAAAAAATAATATACGCATCATCGGCAGCTGTGTATGGGTTTGATGGTACGAAACCTTCTAACTTATATGGTTGGTCAAAATTGATGGGTGAAGATTATGTTGTTGCTAAAGGTGGCATTGCACTTAGATATTTCAATGTGTATGGACCCGGTGAAGAGCATAAGGGAAAGATGGCATCAATGATTTATCAGAATTTAAATAATACTGAAATTAAATTATTTCCAGGTAAACCAAAAAGAGATTTTGTTTATATAGATGATATCATAAATGCTAACTTATACGCATTAGAAAACTATGATAACTTAAAAGGAAATTGGTACGAAGTTGGTAGTGGTGAGAGTAATACGTTTGAAACAATATTTGATAATTTAGGATTACCATACACATATCACAATCAATCAGAAATACCAAAAGGATATCAATTTCAAACACTAAGTTTAGAAAATAAATGGATGTTAGGTTGGAAGCCGAAATTCAATTTGAAAAAAGGATTAAAAGAATATAAAAAATACTTAAATGAAAAAAGTTAGTTTCGTATGTACTACCTATGGTAGATTTACTTGTGTTGAAAGGATAGTAGCACAATATCATGCACAAACATATCCAAACAAAGAATTGATTATATTCAATACCGATGAGGAGCATCCATACGAATTAGGATTTGAAGATGATACTATTATAATTGTGAATAACAATATAAATTATCAGACAGCATGTGATTATGAGAATAGAGGACAGATATGTAGAGATGCTGTTACTCATGCAACTGGTGATTACTTTATGTTAGCAGACGATGATGACATTTATTTACCTTGGCATATTCAACAAGCGGTGGAAGGTATTGAAGAATTGGGAACTGATGCTTGGAAACCAAGAGCAAGTTTTTTCTCAACACCAGATAAAATTGAAATGTGCCAAAACACATTAGAAGCAAGTGTAATTGTTAAAATGCATAGAATTAGAGAAATAGGATTCCGTTCAGATATTACCGGATACGAAGGATTGAGTTGGTACACTAAATTGAGAGATGAAAAACAATTAAAGGAATTGAATAACAATTATATTCCATCTTATTGTTTTAATTGGAGTGATACACATGAAGTTGCCGGTCACAAACAAAGTGGAAGTATTGGTTCGCCTAATAATTTTGAAAATCACAAAGAAGCTTCTAAAGATTACGCATTAAGACCTTTGCAGAAATTATCAAAAGAACATATTGATTCTGTTTATAAAAAATACTACGAATGGATTCAAAATAATTTGGATAAATTAAATAATGATTACTACATTAGATATGCTATTAAATTTATAATTAATTAAAAAAAAGATACTTATAAAAAACTAAGTTATGATATATTGGTTTACAGGACAAACGGGAGCAGGTAAAACTGTTTTGGGTACTAAATTAAAAGACTTCTTACAAACTGAAAAAAGAAATTGGAGAAAGGATGTTTTCTTTATTGGTTTCCCACACTATTCTCAATTAGGACAGGCTCAAATTATTTCAAGCTTTTTATTGGAAAACGATTGCGATGTTGTCGTGGCTATGACGGATACATCGAAACAACATAGAGAAGAATTCAAATCTCTTGTTAATAGTAATATTATTGAGATATATGTTCATAATAATCGTAAAAAAACTAAAGATTTACCAAAGGTAGAAGGATATGAGCCACCAACTGAAAACTTTTTTGATTTAGATACAACATCCGATAACCCAACACAGTCATTCAATCGATTGATACATTATCTAAGGGATATTGATAAATTATGAAAAAATAAAATTGATATACTTATATAAAGAAATACGATTAGTATATCAAAATATAAGTTATGGACGAAGAAAAAGAAGTGAGGGAATTTCCCAATTTTGACCCAACAAAAGATTTATCATTAGCACCACAAAGGAGGACTAAGAGAGGATTGGGTGCTAGACCTTTATTAGAAAGTGAAATAAAGGGAATACAAACAAAGGCTCGTTCAGCAGCCGAAGCTGCCCGATTATTGGGGGTATCTTACAACACATATAAAAAATACGCAAAGGAGTACAAAATATTTGAGGATTTAAAAAATCCACATGGTATTGGTATTCGTAAGGGTAACCAAATGACAAGTGGATTTCATTCTTTGGATGAAATATTGAATGGCAAGTACCCAAATTATCCAATATGGAAATTGAAAAAGCGATTACTTTTAAATGGGTATATGGAGGAAAAATGCAATGGATGTGGGTTTTGTGAAAGAAGGGTTACTGACCATAGAGTTCCGTTAGTTTTGGACTTTTTGGATGGCAATCGTAAGAATTTTACCTATGACAACCTTAGAATGTTATGTTTTAACTGTTCATTCCTAATAAATGGTAACCTTACAGGTCCTAAAAAGGAATATGAGTATTAAAAAATTTGGTAGTTTGGAAAAATTATCGTATATTTGTGTAAACAATTTAAAATTATAAATTATGGCAAAGTATTTTGAAGTAACTGTCACTGTACATCACGAAGTAGATGGTGGTAAGGGCGGTACAAAAATTAAGAAAGTAAAAGAAAGTTATTTAGTAGATGCTATGAGTGTTACTGAAGCAGAAGCTAAAGTAGTAGGTGAATTTGAATTAGCGGGTATTACTGTTGATTATGAAGTATCTGCAGCTAGAGAGAGTAAAATCATCCAAGTAATCGAAAGCAAGAAAAAATAATGGGAATCGAAACAAAAATCGAAGAAGTTAAAGAAGTAGTTATGAAAAGAGTTCCACCGGGTGACAGATGGTCACCTGTTGGTTCTCCATCAGTTACTTTGGATAGTTTGACTGATGCATTGGAATATCACTTCCAGAACACAGGACAAACTGAATTCTTCCTGTCTGCACGAAAGGGGACTGTGGAGGTTATCCATAAACAAGAGGTTCAGGTTGAGAAGCAAATCACTAAATACTCCCTATATGGTGAGGATTAGTATTGGTTTAATAAAAAACACTATATTTATATAAAATTCTAAAAAACAAACAATTATGAGTACATTCGCTATCGTAGTATTGGTTATCGCAATCGGTGCAATCGCTACATTTATCGCTATGAAAACCGGTAAGGTTAAAGATGCAAACAACAACAACATTCCTGATGCTATCGAAGAAAAAGTAGAGGAAGTTAAAGAAGTTGCTAAGAAAGTAAAAGCAGTTGCTGAGAAAGTTACTAAGGTTGCAAAGACTGTTGTAGTAGAAAAGAAAGCTACAAAGAAGCCGGCAGCTAAGAAGGTAAAATAGTATAGAAATATACGTCAATAGGTTACAGTTACACTTTATGTTAAAATGTAACAACAAATGGCAAAATCAGTAGGTTCAGCTAACAAACTATCTTTCGGTAAAAAAAAGACTGGAAAAATTAGTGGTAAGAAATCATACGGCCCTAAATCCCAAGCACCTAAAAGGTACAAAGGACAGGGGAAGTAATTAAAAAGAAAAGTTATGAAAATTTGGTTATGGAGATTACTCGGACTATTGTTCGTAGGTTGCGCTTACATAGGAGCTATTGTTCCTGGTGTACCTATGACAACATTTGTTATATTGGCAGCTTGGGCATTCGCTAAGAGCTCGCCACAATTGAATCATTGGTTGCATACGCATCCAACATTCTCACCCTATCTTATTCGTTGGGAGGAAAAAAGTATTTATCCTACTAGAGTTAAATGGATTATGTTAGGTACTATGGCAGTTAGCTATACTATCTTACTATTCACCCTACATAAACCAGCCGCACTCATTGGTATTGGTGGATTTATGTTATTTTGGTTAGTATGGGCTTGGAGATATCCGGGTTCAGAAGCAGAATGGGAAAGTAGAAAGAAAGCTGGTAAGAAAATCGGCTGGATAAAATGATACTAATATCACACAGAGGAAACATAGATGGTAAAAAGCCACACTTAGAGAATCATCCCGATTATATTAATGAAGCATTGAACTTAGGTTACGATGTTGAGGTTGATGTATGGTTTGTTGATGGTAAGTTTATGTTAGGGCATGATGAGCCATTATATGAAACTGATTATAAGTTTTTGATGAATGAGAAGTTATGGTGTCATGCTAAACATTTAGATGCATTATTTGAAATGAAAAAATATGCAATTCATTATTTTTGGCACGAAACCGATACGGTAACATTAACATCTAAAAACTATGTTTGGGCATATCCTGGTAAACAACCAATTAAGGGAAGTATAGCTTGTATGCCTGAATTGGATAATGATAATGTACTACTATGTAAAGGAATTTGTTCAGACCATATACACTATTATAAATAATGAAATTACATAAGCTTAAAGATATGGTTAAGGGCTGGTTTGTTGGAAACTTTGAACCATCATTATACAAAACCAATTTGGTGGAAGTTGGTGTTAAAGAATATAAAGCTGGTGATAAAGAGCAACTTCATTATCATAAAGTGGCAACTGAAATTACTGTCATTGTAAAAGGTATGGTTATTATGAACGGTATTGTTTATAACGGTGGTGATATTATTACAATTGAGCCAGGCGAATCAACAAACTTTGAAGCACTAACTGATACAATAACAACGGTGGTAAAACTACCTTGTGTAAAAGATGATAAATATATAATATGAAAGTAGCACTTTGTTTTTCAGGTCATATGAGAGACCTAAATGAAACTAAGGAATTTTGGACAGACCTTATCAAAAAATATGATATGGATGTTTATGCTTCATTTTGGGATATTGAAAATGAAGAATTGGGTGATACTATAAATAATTTTTTAACAATATATACCCCTAAGAAATATGAAATTGAAAATTACAAAGTTTTTAAAGAAACTACACAAGATTTAGCATCACTTAATATTCAACCACCAACCACATTAATGTCTCTTTTACAAGAAGCATCAAAATCATTTGGGCAATTGCCAATGTATTATAAAGTTTGGAAATGTAATATGTTATCCAAACAATTGGGCATAGAGTATGATTTAGTTATACGAGCTAGAACGGATACTAGATTTGATGAAAATTTAGATATTACTAAAAATGATATGTTGAATGTTCCAATAGGAGCTATGATGGTACAATCGTTCAAAAATTCGGATGGATTGAATGATTGTTTTGCATATGGACCTCCAAAGATAATGGATTACTATTCGTTTATATTTTTACAAATGATGGAATATCTTAAAGCAGGGCATTATGTATTCCCACCTGAACATTTTTTAGCAGTACACTTTAGTAAGGTAAAGATAGGTATCAGATACATTCCAACCTATATGACAATAACAAGAGTATCTAAAGGTACTCCGCATGATTTATACAATTATTTTGTAGCAAAGCCAGTAGAATATGCAGTTAAAAGTGATTGGATAGATTTTATTCCAGACCCAAATTATAATTTCAAAAGAGAAATAAAAGATGATTTTATCGTTTAATTCATTAATGTTATATTTAATAAAAATATAATAACTATGAATGTAGAAAATAAAATCAAAGATATATTAGAATTATTAGATGATGCTATTGCATTTGAAGATTTTCGTAGAGTTGATGATGCAAGAAAAGAGCTCACTTTTTTATACGAAGAAATGCAATCTACATTTCCTCTTGATGGATGGGATGAAAATGATGTAGATTAGGTACATTAAAAACACATAATACATAACTCATTGATTTTCAATTACTTAAAAAATAGTTGAAAATAGATTTGGTAGTCTCAAAAAACCTTCGTATATTTGAGTATATTCAATCAAAATTAAAACCCCTTATTATGAGTTGGTACGAAGATTTCAAAACAGGCACAAAGGATTATCTAACTAAAGGTAATTCAAAACAATCAAAAACTACAAGTTATAGTAAGTATGGTAGCTCCTCTTGGTGGATGAGTGATTGGGATGACAGTGGTTATTCTAATTCGTTCACTACTACACAAGTTAAATCAAAGAACTTGTATAAGATGGCAGCTCATCGTAGAGCAATCGCTAACTTCGTAAGTATTGTAACAGGTAAAAACATACCTGTAAAATTTAACACCAAAGGTAATTCATACACCGATGGTACTACAGTAGTAATTTCATCCAAAGTAGCAGAACCAAATGAGTTTGACCCGGCAGTAGGGTTGGCATTACACGAAGGTTCACACATTAAGTTATCCAATTTTAAGTTATTGGCCGATATGTACCAATCTATTCAAAAGGTAGTTGGACCGGCTAAGTTAAAAGAATGGCAGGAAACCGCTAGTAAGAAAAACATTGATGATATTATCTATACCATTAAGGATATTCTTAATTGGGTAGAGGATAGACGTATTGACCAATTCATCTTTGATGGTGCACCGGGTTATAGAGATTACTATCGTTCAATGTATGATAAGTACTTTAATGACCCCGCTATTGATAAGGGAATGCAATCGGATGAATTAAAAACGGAAACAATGGATTCTTATATGTTCCGTTTGATTAACTTACACTCAAAGTTCAGTAAGGCAAACGCACTTAAAGGTTTAAACGAAATTACAAAGATAGCTAAGTTATCGGATATCAATCGTTTAAAAACTACCGATGATGCGTTAGTAGTAGCTTGTGATATCTTTGAGGTTATTCTTAACAACATAGATGCCGAAGCACAAAAAGCTGAGAACAAAGCCAATGGTAAGAAACAAAAAGGTAATGGTAACGGACAAGGACAAGCTCAGCAAGCCGGTAATGGTGAGGAAGAAGCTGGTGAAGATGATATTGAAGTAGAGATGGGTGATGGTGGTAGTGAAGGTATGGGTGATGATGGTGAAGATTTTGATGAGGCTGGTGATAATGGAGTAGCTGAAGAAGGTAAGGGAGTAGTGGGTAAGATTAAAGCTGTGTTAGGTGGTAAAGGTAATGGTAAACCAGCAGCTGGAAAGTTATCACAAAGACAAATGGAAATACTTAAGAAGAAAATTGAGAAACAAAAAGAATTCTTAAGAGGTGAGGTTAAGAAAGGTAGTGTAAGTAGTAGTGAAAACAAATCATTAGATACTATCGACCAATCAGGTACTGAATTAAAGACAGTAGGACAGGAGTTAGCAAATGGTGTGGTGATAACTAAAGGTATTGAATGTATCGTAGTTAAGAAGATGAATCAATCCTTATTAGAGAGTGCTGATTTCCCATTGGCTGATTTGAGATATAACGCTAAGGATGGTGAGCATCAAAACTCTGTACAATGTGCTAGTGAAGTTGCGGAAGGTATTCGTATTGGTACGGTATTGGGTAAGAAGTTGCAAGTTCGTAGTGAGAGTAGAGAAACAATCTTCAATCGCCAATTAGTTGGTAGAATGGATAAGAGAATGATTTCATCTTTAGGTTTTGGTAATGAGCATGTGTTCTTTACAAAAGAGATTGATGCATATAAGAAAGCTAACTTACATATTTCAGTAGATGCCTCTGGTTCTATGAGTGGAACGAAATGGAGAAAGACTATGACTAACGTTGTAGCATTGGCTAAGGCAGTTAGTATGATTCCTAATTTAGAAATTCAAATTAGTTTCCGTACTACATCAGGTGAGTTACCTTATATAGTAGTTGCGTATGATAGTAGAATTGATAAGTTTATCAAAGTGAAAACTTTGTTCCAATACTTAAGACCCGGTGGAACAACGCCGGAAGGGTTGGCATTTGAAGGTGTGATGAAACAAATGGTGGGTACTACTACCGATGTTGATAGTTACTTCTTAAACATATCCGATGGTGAACCTTACTTTCATGGTAAAGGGTATAACTATCAGGGTTACTACGCTAGTAAGCATACTAAAAAGATGGTAGATAAGATTGAGGCGATGGGTATCAAAGTAATGAGTTACTTTGTAAGTGAATATAGTGGTGATGTTGATGCTACTTCTGGTAGTGGTAAGGTATTCAAAGATTGTTATGGTAAGGCGGCTCATTATATCAATGTAACCAATGTAAATGAGGTGACCCGTACTATGAACAAATTGTTTATGGCTAAGGAATCATAATCCATTAATAATCAATGAGTTATAACTGGTTGATAATCAATCACTTATGTAACTCATTGATTATCAATAAACAATCTTTTTAAATAATCAAAATAGATTTGGCAGATTCGAATATTCTTCGTATCTTTAGGAAGTTAAGAAATTAAATATAAACAATAAATAACCCCGTTATGGTAAAGTCTAAAAAGGACAAAGTAAGTAACCAAGTTTACAAAGTTGTAAAAGTTGGTACACATTTTAAGTTGGCAAATACAGCCGGTACAATTGTAGGTACGAATGGTATAAACACAGGTACTCGTAAGAAAGCTTATGAGACTAAGAAAGCTCTTAGAGAGGTAGTAGGTAAAGGTGGAAAAATTTCATATCGTTTAGTTGATATGAAAGAGTATTCGGATTTAGTTGCTCCATTAAAGAGTAACGCTGAAGTGAATAACGAAGCAAGTGGTACGCATGAAGATATCAAAAACTTCATCCACAATGATTCAGTAGCATTAAAGCCTGAATCAATCGTAATGACTGACCTTAAGTGGAAGTACTTAATTCGTTCAGCAGTTAGAGCAAAAAACATTATGATGACTGGACCTGCTGGTTGTGGTAAAACAATGGCAGCTAAAGCATTGACTAAAGGTTTGAATAGACCTGATTATTACTTTAACTTAGGTGCTACGCAGGATGCTAGAGCAACCTTAATTGGTAACACACACTTTGATAGTAAGAAGGGTACATTCTTTAGTGAATCTGCTTTCGTAAAAGCTATCAGCACTAAGAACGCTGTTATCTTATTGGATGAGTTGAGTAGAGCACATCCTGATGCTTGGAATATCTTAATGACAGTATTGGACCAGGGCCAACGTTATTTACGTTTGGATGAGGCTGAAGGTTCTCCGATTATCAATGTGGCTGAAGGCGTGACTTTTATAGCAACCGCGAATATCGGGGGTGAATATACCTCAACGCGTGTTATTGATAGAGCAATTATGGACCGTTTCACAACGATTGAAATGGATGTGTTGAATGATGAGCAAGAATTTGGATTATTGAAATATATGTACCCTAATGTGAATGATGATGATTTGAAAGCAGTAGCTGAAATCGCTCACCACACTCGTGAGGTAAGTAAAGGTGGTGATGGTAAGTTGAGTACAATGGTATCAACTCGTGCTAGTGTTGAGGTAGCTGGGTTGTTGTATGATGGATTCAATTTGTTCGAAGCAGCTGAGATTGGTATATTCCCATTCTTTAGTAACGATGGCGGAGCAGATAGTGAGAGAACTTATGTGAAGCAATTGGTTCAGAAGTATGTGAAGGACGAGAAGGCTGATGAGAAGTTATTCACCGAACCAACCGAAGAAGATAGTGAAACTATTGTTTGGTAAGGTTAAGGGGTTAGCCTCCAAACAAACGGGAGGGCTTCGGTCCTCCCATTTTTTTAACCCCATGAAATTATAATAAGATGTTAAGTAAAGCAAACGGAAACGAAGTAATAGATAAGTTTGAAAAGAGTAAACGATTGGATTCGGCAGCTAAATACTATGGCCTATTTTTAGAGTCATTAGGATTTGATTATGAAGCTGACCCTCAAACAATAGATACCCCAAAGAGAGTAGCTAACGCTTGGTTGGATGATTTGATTAAAGGTAGTATAACAAAGGAACCTGATATCACTGTGTTCCCAAATGAGGAGCATTACAATGGTGTGGTTATTCAGACGGGTATCAAAGTTAATTCAATGTGTGCGCATCATAACTTACCTTTCTATGGATATGCAGCTGTGGCTTACATACCTAAAGAAAATGTAATTGGATTGAGTAAGTTGAATAGAATTGTAGAGTGGTTCAGTAGGAGACCTCAAATGCAGGAATCTCTAACGGCTCAGATACATAACTTCCTAACTGATAAATTAGATTGTGATGATGTGGCAGTATCGGTTAGTGGACATCACCTTTGTTGTGGTATGAGGGGAGTACAACATCCTGATAGTATGATGACCACCAACAAATTTAGTGGGGCATTTGTAGAGAAGGATAACTTAGTAAGACAGGAATTCTTACACGCAATTAAAATGAACAATTTAAAATAAAATAATATGGATAAGTTTATGAAATTTTGGGGTAAGTATGGTTATATGTTTCACCTAGCATCAGCCGTTTTATTATTTATAGGTGGGGATACTTGGTTAGCAGTTACCAATACGTTTTTAGCAATCCCATTATTCTTTGAATCACAAAATAAAAAATATGAGTAATCAAACAAACAATTGGATGGAGAAATTAGCAAAGAGCTATAAGTTACCAACCGAGCAACCCGTAGTAAATAAAGAGAAAGTATCGCTCCTAAAAGAATCTCAATTGAAGATTATAATGGGTAGGGATAAAAAAGATTTGGTAAATAAGAAATAATTTCGTATATTTGTATAAATAAAATTAGTTATGAAAACATTTAAAGATTTAGAATTCGTTGAGCATCCTAGTCATATCGAGGGTGTTCAGGCTCGTATCACATTTGAAAATGGGTATGGTGCTAGTGTAGTTAAAAGTCCTTACACTTATGGTGGTGATAAGGGATTGTATGAATTGGCCGTTTTCAAAGATGGTGAAATAACATACGCCACCCCAATTACGGATGATGTAATCGGATATTTAAGACCAGAAGATGTAACCGATGTGATGACCAAAATACAACAACTATAATATGATAGCTAATATATTAAGAGGTACAAAAAGAAATCCATATTCAGCATCCAAAGTAAGAAAGATGCGTAGTGATAGATTACTTACTAAGGCTAAGAAGGATGGAGTTAGTAATGACCAGGTCCAACATTATTTAGGTAAGTTACAAGCTGCCGGACATATGAGATTAGGTGGTATGACTTCGTTTGATGTTAAGAGTGAAAAAACTGCAAATGAACTTAGTGAAAATATTATAAACACTACTACCATTAAATTCAATACGCATGTAGAGAGGGGAATGGGTGAAAGACCGCATATGACTGGGTACTTAACTTCGGCTAGTGATAGTGATAAACAATATAAATTAAAAGGTTGGTTTAATGAGGATGGAACATTCCGAATTGAACTTGTAAATTAATAACAATGGGATATAATCCGTTTAGATGGTGGACGAAAGGAAGGCCTAATAAGCCACTTAAAGCTGAAGCTCCTTTATTACTTAAAATCCGTAATGGTGACTTTGATTATTCGTATATGTTTAATGAGGCTAAGGGGATGAGAGAATCGGCTAAAGAGATATATGAATTAACCTATAAGAACTATGGTGGTACGGATGAAAAGAACCGGGTAGAAGCGGCTTTAGAGGCTAGTAGGATGAGAAGGTTAAAAGCCCTTAGATTGGAGTTAGAAGGTGGACGTGAGGAGCAAATAACCCTATGGAAACTACAAATGGAGTTAAAAAAGGAGTTTGGTAAGGACTTGTGGGAGAAATCATTAGAAAGACAGAGAGGAAAGGGTACTTTGGAGGACTTGTATATGTGGTATAAGAAGCAAGTTAAGGAGGGAACTACCAAATCAGAGATGGATATTCAGTTAAAAAGAACGAATACCAAAGGATTGGAATATTTATTCTAAACATAGAACATGGAAAATTTGATTAAATTAGAATCTATTAATGTTTGGGCTGGCCCGTTAGGTGTAATGCCATCGGATGAAAACAACCTACCAATAATGGAGGAAAGTAGAAGCTGGACAAGTTTAGAGAATGAATGGTTCGCTAACCTTTCAGCAGAAGATAAAGAATTAGTAAACGAAATTATAAACAAAAACAAATAACTAACAGTTATGGAAATCGTAAAAAGCCGTTATGGTGTAGAACGTTCAATTGAAAGAATCAATTTGAACAAAGTAAGAGTATTAGGTGAATCACAATTCATCCGTAAATCAACAAATAAACATGATGAAATAAGCATGTTTGATTTTGAAGGTGGTCCTTGTTATTCGGTGGGAGCTAAGTTATTCTTCGAAAAAATGAATTGGAGAATTAACGCAATCGAACCAATGGAAAGTGGTTACAAAGACTTATATGAAGTGAATCTTCATATCGAACCAATTTGGAGATAATGACATTTGAAGAATTACAAAGACAAGAGGTTGAAAGATTAAACAACGCTTTGGTTTCTCAATCACTTCAGCCGCAAGATAGAAAACTACTTAACCAAAAGATGTTCAACCCTAAAACAGGTGAACTACAACTATTTGTTGATAATGGTAAAGGTGGTGTAAAGATGGCGGCAGTGAATATCTTCGAATAGAACGAATCCCTTTGGGGGGTGAGTCGTTAGGTAAAAATTTTTGATAGTAGTATTTATTAGTATGAAATTACTAATATTAAAAATACAAGCTATCATCCTATCTATCGGAGTTGGGATATACGAATATTACAAAGGTGGAAACAAACCATTTTAAAAATAAATAAATTATGGCATATAGTGATAAGGTATTAGACCATTATGAGAACCCAAAGAATGTAGGTACGCTTGATAAAAGTAAATCTAATGTGGGTACTGGACTGGTAGGAGCACCTGAATGTGGTGATGTGATGAGATTGCAGATTGAAGTAGTAGATAACATTATAGTTGATGCTAAATTCAAAACCTTTGGATGTGGTTCGGCAATCGCATCATCTTCGGTAGCAACTGAATGGTTGAAAGGTAAGAGTTTGGATGAGGCTATGACGATTGATAATATGGATTTGGTTGAGGAGTTAAATCTTCCACCAGTTAAAATCCATTGCTCGGTTTTGGCAGAAGATGCTATTAAATCGGCTATCAATGATTATAGAGTAAAGAATGGTTTAGAGCCAATCGTATTTGAAGAATCGCATATATAAAAAGTAAAAAGTAAATTATGAGTTTTATAATTGGTAAGAGTTGTGTTGATTGTATGGATACTGCGTGTGCTAGTGCATGCCCGGTAGATTGTATTCACGGACCTATCGATGTAGAAGGTTCGGGTGGTGAAATTGAAAGAGATGGTAGAGAAGCATTTCCCGGTGGGCAGATGTATATCAATCCCGATACTTGTATAAATTGTGGAGCATGTGTACCGGAGTGTCCTGTTTCTGCTATATACGAAGATGAGGATTTGGCTATCAAAGCTGGAGATGAAGAATCGGTACATAAGAACTATGGCTTCTTTGGATTAAAATATAATTAATGATAATAATTGATGTAACAAAGTTCAGCTCTATTGAACAGGCACTTAAGGTGTATAAGAACAAACACAATAAGATAGGAACTGTTAGAGAGTTAAGAGATAGACAAGTATTTGTTAAACCATCTATAAAACGTAGAGCGGAAGTAAAGAAGGCAGTGTATATGGAAAAAAAGTTTAACAACAATAATTAAAGATATGAAAGAGTGGATAGCAAAATATCAGAAAGCAATCGTAGGAACGGGCGCTGTAGCAGTTTTAGTAGTATGTTACTTCCAACAAAAGGAATTAAGTAAACTAAGAGCGAAACAAAAAATCGAAGTAGTAGTTGGTGGAGATATCCAAAAAGCCAATACTATTGATTCCTTAGAAAGTGAATTATTCGTTCAACAAACAATAGTTACCCGCTATGAAACCGCTTTAGAATTATTAAAAGAGGAAGATAAAAAAGCTGGTGATAAATTTGAGTTGATTTTGACAACACAAACTGAATAACTATGGTAACCTTAGAACCTAAAGCATTAGAACACGTAATTGAATTAATGAAGGAAGGTGGTTTAACCCCTGATACTCATAACTTAAGAGTTGGTATCAAAGGTGGTGGATGTAGTGGGTTATCTTATACAATGGATTTTGATGATAAGATAGAAGCTACGGATGAGGTGGTACAAGCGGATGGATTGAAAGTAGTAATAGATAGAAAGAGTTTACTATATCTTTATGGTACTCAATTAACATATTCAGATGGATTAAATGGTAAGGGGTTTGCATGGGAAAATCCAAACGCATCCCGAACTTGTGGATGTGGTGAATCATTCTCTTTATGATAAAACAAATATTCTATTTAGTATCCGGATTGATAATCATAGCGGTAATTATAAGTGGTATTATGTATTCAGCTATTAAAATAAATGATTGGTTAAGTGATGATAAATAAATTAATAAAGATAATTTGTATATTGATTATGATACCAATTTTTTGTATCAGTATAGTATTTGCTATTATATGGAATATACTTTTAATATTGGATTTAATAATCGGAGATATTCGTAGAAAGGGTAAAAAAGAGATAGAACAAATCAATAGAGAAGAACATAAATAAAAAAATCTTGCATGCCATGCTTAAACTCTCTAATATGTAAAAGTTAGGGAGTTTTTTATTTGGTATAATGAATAAAAAATCGTATATTTGTATAAATTAAGTTATATGCCACTCAAAAAGTTAATAAAGGGATTAGAAGCATCCCTTAAAGTAGAAAGGGAAGTACATCCATCGACAAAATTAGGTGTATGGTTTCATAATTTTAAAATGCGTAATATTGAGTATCGTATTAATGATATTAAAAAAGAATTAAATAATCGTAAAACAAAAAATAATGGCAGTACCAAAAACATCTAGAAGATTTACAGAAACGGAATTGGGAGATATATTATCGTTAGAGGAATTAGATATGATTCCAACCGAAGTCCGAATGGCTATTAGTGAATCAATAAAATCTTCCGAAGGATATGGAGATGGTAGTAGTACAACAACTGGACAATCATACAAACCAATAGATTTTGATGATTTCCCAATTGGTATGTATATGATTAATAAGACGGGTAGAAGTTCATCCGCATTCTTTAGAATATCAGATGAGTTTCAGGTTAAGCAAGAAGATGCATTGACATTGGTAGAGCGGTTAGGATTCGTTGAGATATTTAACAAATCACTATTCATGCAATCGGGTCACTTTGAAAATAAAATGTATGAGAAAGTATTTGATGATGGTATCGTACTTCTAATGGTAGATAGTATAGCTAAGAAATGGGGAGCATCGGTTTCTAAGTCATATAGAGCCGATAGAGGTATTAATATTTCATTATGTTCTAATGCATCGCCAAAAGATTTTGATGAAATAACAAATCAGTTCATTCCATTGGCTAAAAAACGTAGAGAAAGAGAAAACAACATTGCCTTAGTAATACAAACAAATAGAGGTTATGATACAACTTCATTTGAATTGCCAAAGCAGAAATTAGATATTGAGTTGGGATATGGTAAGGGATTCAAACCAATTCACGAAAAGATTATACATAAGTTGAATGAACCAAAGAGTAAAGGGTTAGTACTATTACATGGTACGCCGGGCACTGGAAAGACTCACTACTTAAAGTATTTAGCATCAAAGATTAAGAATAAGAGAGTTCTATTCATTCCACCATTCTTAGCAGATTTCATCACATCGCCTGAGATGACACCATTCCTAATTCAAAACGCAGGTTCGGTTCTATTCATTGAAGATGCTGAGAAAGTAATTACGGATAGAAACACTGGTGGTGGTAATGGAGTATCAAACATACTTAACATTACGGATGGTATCTTAAGTGATATCCTTAACATTCAGATTGTGGCAACATTCAATATGGATAAAGCTAAAATTGATTCGGCATTACTTCGTAAAGGAAGATTGATTGCAGAACATAAGTTTGATGCACTACCAACAGAAGATTCACAAGCTCTTATAGACCATTTGGGATTTGATTATAAAACGGATAAACCAATGACACTAACTGAAATATACAACTTAAGTGAGGTTGAATATAAGAGTGAAGATAAAGGTAGAGAAAAAATAGGATTCAATAGATATTAATATGTTTGATAAACGCAAAATGATTATATTGGTAACAGGTACTACAATAGAACCTTGGGCCCAAAATTGGAAAGAGTGTGAAGCCACTTGGATTCCCGAATTAAGAAAATTAGGGTATGATATAAAAGTTGCAATAGGTAATCCAAATTTAGATTCTCAATGGCAAATTGAGGGTGATATGATTTGGTTTAAAGCGGAAGATACCAAGCGAGGATTATTTGATAAATCAATTGCAATGCCAATAGATTGGATATTGAAAGAAACCGAGTATCAATATTATTTTAGAATAGATTCCGATTCATTTGTACATCCACATCGATTTGATATAATGTTAAGAGATAATTTAAGTGATAATATTACACATTATATGGGATGTGCGCATCCAGCCGCTATGACTAATCCATATGATAATTTTACATACATCGTATCCAAAAAAAGAACAATTGCAAGTGGATGTGGGTATATGGTATCAAGACCCGCTATGAAAGTTGCTCAACAAAAAATGAGAATAGATGAGAATGTTGATTATGAAATTGATGATTGGGTATTGGGGAGAGCTATGTGGGAGAATAAAGTTCCACTATTACATGATAGTAGAATAATATTTGAATCAAAACATAATCCATTAGCCGATGACCCATATAATATAGGATTGCCATATATAGCTGACCCAAATTCTCATTTAGCTATTCAACATTATATGAATGGGCATATGGAAGAAGCAATGGTAAGTTTAGGATATAGAAAATAAAATATAAACAATGACAGAAGTATTAATTTTTTTAAACATAATAATATTAGAAATAGTATTGAGTATTGATAACGCAGCAGTATTAGCAGCAATGGTAAAAGAACTACCAAAAGAACAACAAAAGAAAGCCCTAACCTATGGTATCGCAGGGGCATATGTATTTAGAGGATTGGCCTTATTATTCGCATCCGTTCTTATCAAATTGGTATGGTTGAAAGTAGCAGGTGGATTGTATCTTATGTATTTAGCATATAATGCCTTATCTACAAATGTTGAGCAGGGTGGTGAGAGTAAGATGACAATTAAGATACCATTCCTATCAGCATTATGGTCTACCATCGTAGCAATTGAGATGATGGATTTAGTATTCAGTATTGATAATGTATTTGCCGCAGTAGCATTCACTCCTAATTTATGGTTGATATGTGGTGGTGTATTCATTGGTATCTTAGCAATGAGATTCGCAACAACAAAGTTTGTTAAAGTATTAGAGAAGAATCCTATATTAGAGAGAGTAGCATATTGGGTAATTGGGGCATTGGGATTAAAGTTAGTATCATCTTATTGGTTACATGATTTGAATACGGAAGCAATTGATGCAGTATTCTCAATCTTAACCCTATTGGCATTTGTAGTTCCATTAATAATAAAAAAGAAGTAATGAATTTTAAAACACGTAAGTTAATTAAGTACGAAGATTTAAATGCTAGAGGTACACTCTTTGGCGGACAAGTATTGAAATGGATTGATGAGGAAGCATCTATATTTTGTATCTGCCAATTGAATACTAGAAGTATAGTTACCAAAGCAATGAGTGAGGTGAACTTCGTTTCATCTGCTAAGTTGGGAGATGTTATAGAAATAGGATGTGAGTTAATATCACTTGGTAATACATCGATAACAATAGCATGCGAAGTTCGTAATAAAGATACAAAGAAAACTATCATCAGAATAGATAAGATTGTATTTGTAGCTGTTGATGAGAATGGAAAACCAACCCCACATAATAAAAAGAGGTAATGAAGGAAATCCTTTGTGCATATTGTGGTAAGAATACATACGATGTGGATATTGAATATCTAATAGGTGGTAATCATTTATCATGTGTACTTATGGATGAACTTTCAGATACATTAGATAAAGAAAAAAAGATGAATAAGAAAAAACAATTAGAGATATCAAATTGGAATAAGTTGACCGGCAATAAATTTGATGTGATGGGAGCTAGTTTTTTTATATCCGATACTAGCCATGCTATTAATTTATATACGGCTTGGGTACACCCATTGGATAGTAGTGAAGCCTTTGCTAGAGTTACTTTATTTTCGGATAGTATGGATATGCAAGTTAAGGTACTTCCGCCGGCTAAGTATGATAGTAATATGACACCATACGAATTGACTAGTACTATAACAAAGAATCACATATCCAATCCATCTATCTTTATACAAACTATTGCGGAGGCACTATTAAGTGACCCAATAACAAGAGATGTTTTATCGTATGTAGGTAGAGAGCAAGATGATAAAAGAAGATTTAAAGGAACTGGATATTCATCATCAGCCGGTCTTAGTGGAAGTAGTGGAAATAATCTTTGGTAATGTGGAATAAATTTCGTATCTTTGGTAAATGAATATATTAATAGGATTTCTTTATGGCTTGGTAGCGCAAGTATTAACCTTCTATCAATTACAAGGTAGTATCAAATATGGTTGGTATGAAAAATATCCAATCATAGTAATTTTGGCATCCATACCATCGGGTTGGTTATTCCTAAAATCAGTACAACATTTTGTTATTGCGTTTGGTGGAGAGATATGGCCATCTCGTTTGATAGGATATGGAATTGGAGTTGTGATATTTACCCTAATGAGCTACTTCTTATTTAAAGAACCACTTAATGCAAAAACATTAGTTTGTTTGGGATTGAGTGTTTTGATAATACTGATTCAAATACTTTGGAAATGATAATTAATATTTTACCGGATGAATTAGAGCCGGAATTTAGGGAAAGTTGGAAGATGGGAGTTATAACACAACCATCTATTGATTATGCAGATAACGCAATTTGGGCAATCTTTGAAGGTAAGGATGTAATTATATTTAGATTCAAAGAGTATGGATTTATACATGATAATAGATTTAACAATTACTTCATATCAACTGGGGCAGCTGGAATAACTATACTAATTGAAAAAACAAAAAAATAATAATTATGAGTGCAATTGAAATTATCGGAGTTTGTATGATAGCTAGTGGGTTGTTCATCGCATATGAAATGTGGAGAGCACCAATGATGGATGATAACGGCAGGATTACAAAAGAAGGTAAGAAAATCTCAGATTTATTTAAGAAAAAAAAGTAGTTATGAAAGTAGAATTTAAGGATTCATTCTTTGAAAGTCTTGAGAAATTGGTATGGTATGATAGCAACCTATGGAAAGTATGGTCAGCTATAAGATATGATATTCCATTGTTCTTTAAGAATGTATGGAGGTTCAGAAAGGAGTTATATAATCACCAATGGTGGGATTATCGTTTCCATTTAGAAATGATGTATCGCTCTTTGAGTATTATGGAGAAGGGAATGAGTGATAAAGGAATGGAAGTTGCTGAGACCCGAAATGTAAAGATAATAATGATGCGTAGGGCATTGGAGTTACTTAAACATAAGTTGGATGATGATTATATCCAAAGAGCTGAATTAGAATTGGGTGAAATCAATCATAGTGAATTTGAGTTTGAGAAAACGGAAGATGGAAATTATAGATTGATAGATAACGATACGGAAGAAGATAAGAAGCACGCTAGGAAAGTATATAAGAGAGCAAGGGTTATAGAAGAAAAGGAGTGGAAGGAATTATGGGACATCTTCAAAGGGAAAAAATTTACTACTTGGGAGAAATACGATGGTAGTGATTTGAGAGGATGGTGGGACTAGAAGTCCAATAGAGAAGTAAACAAACAAAAAAAAATAGAATGGTGGGAGTTATTATTTTTTGTGTTGCTTCAACGGCGTTACTAAGCTGGGCATGGGTTAGTGGAATTGATTACATGAACAAAAATCATCCTGATTACAAAGGAGAGGATTTGTTCGGAGATGATGATGTAACTAAAATGGCAGGTAGAGATGGTTGGGACGATGACAAAGTACACACAGAAGGGGAGTTTTAGTGATTAACTAAATGACTCTATTCAAGCTATGTTTAGGCATGGACAGGCACACTATTAACTTTATTTTATGAAAGTTTGGATTAACGGAACATTTGATATTCTACACATTGGGCATATAAGACTTCTTAACTTTGCCAAATCGTTTGGTTCTATTAGAGTTGGATTGGATACCGATGAGAGGGTTAGTGAAAAAAAAGGAATAGAAAGACCATTCAACATTCTATCGGATAGAATGGAATTTATATCTGCTATCAATGGAGTTGACAGTGTTGTATCATTTGGTACTGATGACGAACTTCGTAATTGTATAAAAGAGTATGAGCCGGATGTAATGGTTATTGGTGATGAATATAAATATAAACCAATCATAGGTGGTGATTTGGCAAAAGAAATAAAATTCTTTAATAGAATAGATGGATATAGTACTTCAAAGATATTAAATGATGAAAAATAAAGTTTTAGTTATAGGGGAAATGTGTACGGATGTTTTTAAGTACGGAATAACAAATAGGAAATCACCGGAAGGCAATGGACCTGTTTTTATAACAACCAATATAGTGGAAAGTAATGGTATGGCTGGTAATACTGCTTCTAATTTAGAATCTATGGGATTGGATGTTGATACCCATTTTGATATTGGTGATATTACTAAAACTAGATATGTAAATAGAGATACAAATGAATTGTATTTAAGAGTGGATGACAATGATGTAGTAAATAGAATTGATATTTCGGATTTACCTGATTTGATAAGATACGATGTAGTAGTTATATCAGATTATTGTAAGGGATTTCTAACAGAAGAAGATATAGATAAGATAGCATCAATGGCTAAGTTTACAATATTAGATACTAAAAAGAAACTAGGTGATTGGTGTAAGAATATATCTTTTATAAAAGTAAATAGAAATGAAGCGTATAACAATAGAGATATCATTTATCAAAACAAATGGTTGGAAGATAAGTTGATTATAACTTTAGATGGTATTGGTGCGTGTTATAAGGATAAAGTTATTTCAACTGAATATGTTGAGAACGCAGATGTGAGTGGAGCAGGTGATACATTTGTTGCCGGATTTGTAGCTAGATATTTGGACTCTAATAATATAGAGGAATCTATTGATTGGGCTAACTATTGCGCTGGGGAAGTTGTTAAGGAAAAGGGAGTTACTATATTTAAAAAAACTAAATAATAAAATATGACTAATTTAAAACATTTATTTACATCAACGTATGTTGAAAAAAAATGGGATGAGGGTGGTTCTATATCTGGAGCTGGTTCATCATTGCAATATACCGAGCATATTCGTAGAATAGTATTGGATGTAATAAATCAAAATAATATACAAACTATATGGGATTGCTCTTGTGGTGATTGGAATTGGATGAAGGAAATTAAAGATGAATTGCCAAACTATATTGGAAACGATATTGTAAGTGAGTTGGTAGAGCTTAATACCAAAGAATATGGTTCTGATAATATTAAATTCCAGTGTGGTGATATGTTAGACGAATTAAAAAAATTGGAAAATGATAGTATTGATTTAATAATATGTAGACATACATTAGAGCATTTAGATACAGAATATTCAGTAAATGTTGTTAGAGAAATACATAGAGTTGGTAAGTGGGCAATAATATCATCAATAGATGCAGTAAATACTCAACTTAGGCCAAATGGAGTTACTGCTAGGCCTGTTAATTTGGAAGAAAATGAATACTATACTATATTAGGAGACCCATTTAAAAGACATTGGGATAGTATGGGTGAACAACCTACTGAAAATTTGTTTAATATGAATTTGTATTATTTAAAAAATTTAAAATAAAAATATGTTACCATTAAAAGAAGCCATAGCTGAGAAGCATTCCTTGGCAGAGAAAATGACATTCAATCAAAGAATGTTCAACGGAGAAATATCTAACGAAGAATACGTTTTGTATCTATGTCAGCAATTGGCAATATTCCAAGCTATTGAAAGACTTCCATTACCACATACTGCATTGGATAGATGTCCAAAAGTATTTGAAGATATAAAAGAATTGATGGAATTGGGAGATGAACAAGGTGTCGAAATCAGACCATTGGAATCAACAAAGGAATACCAAAAATATTTACACTCACTTACTCAAGAAGAATTACTTCCGCATGTTTATTTGAACTACTTAGCAATTATGTTTGGTGGGCAGATGATGAAAGCTAAAACACCCGGTAGTGGTAAGATGTATGAGTTTGATGGTGATATGAGAGAGATAGCTGGAACGATTAGAGCTATACAAAAAGATGAGTGGGCAGATGAAGCAAATAAAGCATTAGATTACAACATAAGCATATTAGATGAATTACAAAGAGTATCTGAATCAGCTAGCAACGAAGTTGAAGTTGATGGTGGAGCAATCGCCTAATTGCCAACCATTACATACTGATGATTATGGATGGGAAAATCACCGATACGAATCTGAACATTTCCGTTTAGCTCACGTTGAAAGATATGCCGATGGTAAGATTGAAGTATTGCATTTTACTACCTTTCCACATAAGTGGTCTCCTGAACCTATATTTGGTTTTGATGTGATAACTACTGAAAAGGTTATAACCGGCGCTTATATGGATTTAAGCCCTATCCTGAACACCTATCCTTTTGATGAAGGAATGGATATTGGGGGGAGAAAACCGATTCCTGAGTGGGCTACTGTGTTTTCTGATAGGTTTATAATGATTAAACCCGAATCGGATGAGGAATTTGTCCGTTTTTGTGACTGGGTGGTGGATAAATACGATTGGTATCTTAATTCATTACTTTGGAGAGAGAAAAAAACGGATGATATTAGTGGTGTAATAGAAAAGCAGAATATTTATTGTAGAGTGCAATCTTCTAATCCAAGAACTTATTCAGCATTAAAAGCTTTGATAGGTGAGAAAGAAGCTAGGTACTTTATGGAAAACATTTTATTCCCAAAGATAGATGAAGCCTAAAGAAATACATATGGAAGATAGAGTACCTATTCAGCAATGGGCTGAAGAAAACAAAGGTACTATAATGGATGCAATCTATGAGAATGTATCTGAATTTATGGCAAGTAAAGAGGAAGATAGAATCGTATTGAGAATTATAGCAGGACCTAAAAAGATAAGAAGGCCACAAAGTATAAATGATATTCCAATGAATGTTGATTTCATTATATCAAAGCAAGACATTCATGAAACTCTACAAAAGTTATTAGAACATTGTATTGAGGTTGAGGAATATGAAAAATGTGCAGAAATTGTTAAACTACAAAACGCACCACCAAAGAAAAAAAGGGGAAGACCGAAGAAAACTATCGCAAAGTAATACTTATATATAAAGGTTACAACGTTCACTAAATTAAACATACATGAACGACGGTGATAGTAAAAACAATCAACAAGCTGAAAAGCAAGGAAAACAGAATAATGCTATACAAAGATATGGCATTGATGCTGGCACTATTCTTCAATCCTTTTGGGTTCGATGCCGTACAATATTCCCTAATATTACTGACAGGAAGTTTATGGAAGGCGAACTTCGTTTTGTATTGTATAGCGGGTTTATTTTTTGGACTGTATATTTGGCTTACGAAATCCTTAAATAAATTTGGTAAAACCGAATAAATTTCGTATCTTTACATATATTATGGAAAACTACAACGAAAACGTATTAAAATTAAGGGTAAGGGAGCAAAAACTCAAAGAGGAGCTAGAATATTGGGAAACCGAATTCAAACCATCAGGTAATATGGGTAAGTGGGGAAGACAAACTAGGTTGGATAAACTGAAAACTGAATTGGCGGATATACAAAAAGATATTCAATTCCACGATTCTGTATATTTATCTAATGAAATATATAAACAATGGAAAGACGAGAATCTTACAAATTAGATGAAGCCTCTTTGGCTAGAGTATATCAGCATGTAAATGCAGATAAGAATGTTAAATCTTGGGGTATGGTTACTGCTTTCAGAAGCCTTAATACACCAAAAGAAAATAGAAAACTTAATAAGGAATTAGAAGCTAATATAAGAAGTAAAAAATTAGGATTTTTTAAAGTAGAAGGATATTGGAGAGAGTGTCAAGATTCAAATGTAAATTACGCAGATTGTCCTACTGAAAAATTAAAGGATAGTATTGAAACTACATTCTTTGTTCCAAATATTTCTATGAAAGACGTTCATACACTTGGAAATAAATATGACCAGGATTCAATATTATATGGTGGAGATGAAACTAAAGGAAATGCGCATCTAATATGGAGAGATGGTTCGCATGATGATGTTGGTAAATTTCACCCAAATATTATTCAACAGGCATATTCTAAAATGAAAGGCGGTAACACATTTGGATTTAATGATAAACCAACCAAACAGTCTACTAAAAAACCTATGAAAGATTTATCTCCAAAAGATATTAAATTGACAGCTAACTTACCAAAAGATATAGCTAATAAGACAGTTAAGAATCCTCAAACCGGTAAAGATATCAAAGTAACTTCGGCATTGAAATATGATGATAAGAGTCCTGTTTATAAAGCAGCTACATCATTGGTAGCAATGTTGAATAAAAAATAATTATGACAATCGGATTTGGACAAGTTGCAGCATCTGATATTAACGCCGAATTTGGTAGAGGTGGTCAAATGGGTATTTATGAAGCTCGTAATGGATACTATGGTGCTGTAAACGATAGAAGTGGATATAGGCCTTATGCAAATGGACAGAGTGGATATGCATATTCAGATTGGAGAGGATATAACGGATATGCATCAAGACCATATGTTTATTGTTATTTACAAGAAGCTGCGGTGGATGTCAATATGCGATTTTATATGTGGAATGTATATGGCGGAAATTATCTAAGTGAAGCATGGTTCTATGGCGGCACAGGACCTTGGACAGAAGTGGCAGATAATTGGGGAGTAACTTTGAGAGCAGGTGATACCGTTCAAGTATATTGGCATTGGTTTGGTTGGGGATACTATTATGAATCCATATATGTATCCGTATATAGTCCTCAACGTGGGTATATATACCATCAAGGTTGTACTCCGGCCGGATACGATTATATTTATCAAACTTCTATACTTTCCGGTGAAACTTGGTATTGTTATGGAGTTGATAACTACTGTTAATTAAAAAATAAATAATATTATGATAAAGTATTTTGTACAAAGAGATAGCTATATGAGATTCGATGATTCGGATTATTCATTAGTTACCGTTACTAATTCCAGAGGAAGTGAAAACTATTCACTTGTAGTAACCAAAGACCGTATGGTTCACGATTCTATTACCACTATGATAACAAATTCAATAAGTTCGGATTCAGAAAATGGTAATTTACCAGGATTTGCCGAAAGTGATGAAACTACTTTTAATAACGCAAAGAGTATTGTATTAGCTGAATTGAATAAACTAGCTTAATAATATAGAAATAAATTATGAAAATTGTTATAGTTGGAGCAGGTACTGCTGGTTGGATAACCGCTATGTATCTTGCTAATAAGAATATAAGAAAGGATGGGCAACCCCCATATCAAATAACTGTAATAGAAAGCAAGAATATTCCAATTATTGGAGCAGGTGAAGGTTCTACCGCATCTTTGTATTCCATGCTTAAAAGGAATTTAAAAAATCTAAAAGGATTAAATCAAACTGAATTTTTTAAAAAAACCAATGCAACAATTAAATTAGGATTAAATTGTAAGGATTGGAATGGCGATGGTACTGAATTTAAAGTACCACTGCAGCCATCAAGTACAAGTACTTTAACTGGACTAGATTTGGATTACATTTTAGCAACTGTGTATGAATCATCTTATTTATCATCACCTATGGGAATTCCTTGGGATGTGAATACAGTACCATTTCATTCGGCAAGTTTTAATGATATTTCTGGTGGATATGGTTATCATTTCGATGCACATAAAGTTGGAGAATATTTCAAAGAAGTGGCATTACAAAATGGCGTAGAATGTATTCAAGCTGACGTAGTTGAAACCGATGTTGATGGGAGTGGAAATTTGGTAGCACTAACTTTGGATAATGGGAATACAATATTATCTGATATGTGGTTTGATTGTACTGGGTTTAATAAAACTTTAATAAATTCAGTAGGTGGTAAATGGAAAAGTTATTCTGATTATTTACCATGCAACAAAGCAATGCCGTATTTGTATGAGTATGAAGAAAATGAAACTATAAAACCGGAAACTTTAGCATGGGCAATGCCAAATGGATGGATGTGGCAAATACCAACACAAGAAAGATATGGATGCGGCTATGTATATTCGGATAAGTTTATAACAGATGAACAAGCATTAGAGGAGGTACAAAGAATAACAGGTAGAAAAATAGAACCAATTAGAGTAATAAGTTTTGATCCCGGTAGACAAGAAAAAGTTTGGATTAATAATGTAATGGCTGTTGGGTTATCTTCAAATTTTTTAGAACCGATGGAAGCAACATCAATACATTCAACTATAATGCAATTAGAAATATTTACAACTATGTATTTAGGCATTGATTCATATGAAACAATCTTTGAAAAAAATATTAATAAATACAATTTAACATTCTCAAAAGTATTTGATAGTTATAGGGATTTGATTCAAATACATTATATAACAAAAAGAGAAGATAGTGATTTCTGGAAATGGGTTAATAACGAAATGCCTAAAACTGATAAAGTTAAGGAAATAATTGAAATATGTAAATATAAATGCCCATCACCATTTGATTTTGATAATATTATTGGAGCGGCGGGGTGGGGTACTTGGTCAAATGTTGTAAGTGGGTTAGGAATTTTACAAAAAAGAATTGCTTTTAATACAATGTGGGGTAATGATTTACACAATGATTCTGAGCAAAATTTTGATAAGATGATGCATCACTATTATAAACATACTAAGAATTTTATAACTCACAATGAATTTATAAAATTTATTAAAACGGAAAAAAATAAATAATCTCTATTTATCAAAGACTTATATATTTAAATATATAATATAGATAACTGATTGGTTTACAATGAGTTAGAAAATAATTAAAAAAAGATTTGGCGGATTGGAATTGTTTTCGTATCTTTAGAAAGTTAAGAAATTAATAAGATAGTTCTTTAAAAATATATCGCGGGATAGAGCAGAGGTAGCTCACGTGGCTCATAACCACAAGGTCGGAGGTTCGAATCCTTCTCCCGCAACAAAATCTATAATAGTGGTATCTGATACTGACAGCTCTTTAGGAGTGATGGGTGTGAAAGCAGATTGAAACGGGTACGACCCAACCCCATTATAATAGATTTAAAAAAAAGATTTGGTAGTTTGAAAAAACTTTCGTATCTTTAAAAAGTTAAGGTTGAAGCCATCAAATAATAAAACCGATTGAGTGACCTACCCAGTAGGGAAGAAAGCCGGACACCTTAATAAATTATTTAAAAAAAGATTTGGTAGTTTGAAATAATTATCGTATCTTTATGAAGATTCAAAAATAAAGTAGTTGATTGGTTTGACCAGAAAACAAAATTGAGAATCTTTAAAAATAAATTTGGTAGTTTAAAAAAGATTTCGTATCTTTATAAAGTTAGCAAATAACAAAAGAAAAGTTCTTTACATTATTGAAATAATTTACACATAGTAACCTTGAGTTACATAGTGTACAAAATGGCCGCCTATGGTCGTTAAATAAACTACGAAAGTAGGATAAAGTGAAACATTTGGTTAAGTGTTTTGCGGTTCTTAACCCTGTAAGGTTTTGAACTTGAGTAGGCAAGTGAGATATCATTGGGGCTTTGTATGTGAGGGTAACACTGTAGCAGAAGAGTTTTGATGACTGAGCAAATGTAGATTGTTCAGTTGAGTTGGGAACAACGATAAGAATAACTCATAGAATTATTGTAAGATATAGAAAGCTAATCCCTTTTTACTATTGCGTGATTCAATATCAAAGTGGTCTTGATAAACAAGCTATCCGAAAGGACGTAAGTTAAGACTGTGTACGCGTGGTGGCGTTACTATCCTTTAGAGTGGGACTCCAATCCCTTCTATTGAAGATGACTTGAAATATGGCGTTGAGATAACGCATTGGGTAGTATAGTATTCTGTTCTTCAAAAGGGGACAGAGCTGGTGATGAACCACTATCCGAATCCATCTACGAACCAAACCCTTTATGCCAAATATTTAGGATATTAAACATAAAAGCAAAAGTGTTCATCAGTTGTGACTGAAAGGTGTCTACATAGTAATGAGTTGTTCATTGCCATATTCTACTCGCAAGGTAGGTGTGAATCTTTCGAAAGGTTTCTAATTCCGCAAGAATTAATCAGGCTGATAGGCTTGAAGAAAATAAGTACAAAGAGAGTAGGTTATAACTTTATGAGTGGTTGGCTATACTAACCGACATTGATTTGGTACTTCTCAAAAGGAAGTGGAAACGAAAGGAACTGATAATCTTTCAAAAGCTGAATTACCCATTGGAGTATTCTCATCCATTTACTTTCTCAATGGTTGTATGTTGGTTCGATTCCAATAGAGAGAGCTACTGACAACTGAAAGGTTGTTCGTTCATATCTTAATTTTTATTACAACTTAGAAAGGGGAATGTAGCAATATGTTCCCCGATTTAGGCTTTTAAAAACTAACGATAATTCGGAAAAATAAAATTTATATACTTATAATAGAATAAAGATGAAAAACCTTAACTTACATATGGAATGTTCTCTACCGATGTTTTCGAAGACATGGGCGGGCAGAAGTGTGTATAATCAAATTAGTGATTGTAAGTTAGAGGTAAGTACACAGGAAGTGTAAAATGTAAAAGTAAAAATTACAAATAAAAAAGACCTCTAACTGATAAAAAAGTTAGGGGTTTTTTGTTTTGGGGATAAAATGTTGATGTAGCTCAGCCGGTAGCAGCAATTGACTGTTAATCAATAGGTCGTAGGTTCGAGCCCTACCATCAACGCAGAAATGGTTCTTTGACATTGTGGAAAAGCTAGGAGATTAGCTCAGTTGGTTAGAGCATTTGGTTTACATCCAAAGGGCCGTAGGTTCGAATCCTACATCTCCTACAAACGGTTACCAATCCGGAACACGCCTCTCCGAAACGGGAGGATATGGTGATAACAAAATTGGAAATGGAGGTATCGCATAGTGGCAATTGCGGCTGACTGTAAATCAGCTCTCATTCGAGTTCGGTGGTTCGAGTCCATCTACCTTCACCAATGGAAATATAGCTCAGTTGGTAGAGCACCAGATTGAAGCTCTGGTAGCAGTAGTTCGATTCTACTTATTTCCACTTAACAATTAAAAACAAATACTATGGAAAGTGACAAGTATGACAAAAGTCAGACCTCTTAGCTCAGTTGGTTAGAGCACTATACTTTTAATATAGGAGTCTTGGGTTCGAGTCCCAAAGGGGTCACAATTAAAATGTTCCGTACACATCCTTACAATCTCTCAGTTTAAAGCTGTTGTAAGATTAAGTGAGTAACACAATAGGGTTATCAGATGTGAGTAATATGGAACGCCATTGGGGATTAGCGTAGCCCGGTATCGCGCTAGCTTTGGGAGCTAGAGGCCGTCAGTTCGAATCTGGCATCCCCAACAAAAAGTTCCGAACTTAATATTGAGTTAAAGTAATGATGTACACATTACACGATAGGATGGAAACCTATCACACTTTGGAATATGGCGCAATTGGTTAGCGCACCGCTCTGATACGGCGGGGGTTGAAAGTTCGAGTCTTTCTATTCCAACACACATCCGCCTAGTGTAACGGTAGCATACCAGTCTCCAAAACTGTTTGTAAAGGTTCGAATCCTTTGGTGGGTGCAAATTGGTTCTTTGGTGTAACGGATAGCACTTTTCACTACGGATGAAACAGTAAAGGTTCGAATCCTTTAGGGACTACAAATTATAAACTATAAGTTATGAGAAAAAAGATTATTTTTATTGATGTTGACGGGCCATTAGCTTGGGCAACATGGTACGATGGTAAAGTTACTATCACCGGTAGGCAAGAGGATTTCACAATTCCTTACGCTTGGGTTAAAGAAGATTGTGAGGCATTGCAAAAGATATGTGATGAAACAAATGCTGAATTAGTAGTTAGTTCAGATTGGAAAAAGCATTTTACTTTCAGCCAATTAAAAAGTATCTTTTGGCATTATGGTATTACTGCCCGATTAATTGATATAACTACACATCAGGACCTATGGATGAAGATGAGTAGACCATCCATAGACCACGAAAGAGCATTAGAAGTTGTGAAGTGGGCTAAAGATAATAAGATTACAAATTGGATAGCTATTGATGACCTTCGTTTAGGTGAGCAATTCAAATGGATGAAACCTCGTATTCCAATGTGGAGGCATGTAGCAGTTGATGGTGACCACGGAAAGGGTGGTAGGCTGAGAGATAAGGTAGATGAATGTATTAAAAAGTTGAATAGGTAAAGGTCAGTTGTCCGAGAGGCGAGGAGGAAGTCTGCAAAACTTTTCACATTGGTTCAAATCCAATACTGACCTCTACTTAATTGCGTAGTAGCTTAATGGTAAAGCATCGGATTCATAAACCGAAGAGCGATAGTTCGATTCTATCTTACGCAACAAATGGTGTTTGAAGCATTAAGGTGATGCGCTAGTTTGTGGAGCTAGATAAGACGGTTCGATACCGTCCTTACACCCTGATTGGAGAGTTGCCTGAGTGGACGAAAGGGCCGGTTTGCTAAACCGTTGTACGATGAAAGTTGTACCGTTGGTTCGAATCCAACATTCTCCGCCAAAATCATTTGGAGATGTGAGAAAGTTTTCGTATCTTTGATATGTTCTTTGAAATAATGGATAACACAAATGCTCTGTTCGAATAAGGGTTAGTTCACCTCCCTTTCACGGAGGTAATACGGGTTCGAATCCCGTACAGAGTACAAAGGTTGATTGGGATAAGTATATTCGTATGCATAAATCGGTTAGAAATGCCAATCATAAAAGTAGATGTCCACGCACCCATCTTCTACTTTCCTAAACGCTTCCTTAGCTCAGCAGGCCAGAGCAACTGATTTGTAATCAGTAGGTCGTCAGTTCGATTCTGACAGGAAGCTCTAACTAATTCATTGAGGCTTTAGTCAACCAGCGCATGACGTGGGTGGTGCATATTGAAGATGAATTAGTATTAACGGAGTGTTAGTGAAGTTGGTTATCATGTCTCCCTGTCACGGAGAAGCTCATGGGTTCGAGTCCCATACATTCCGCAAAAACACAATTAGATTATTATGCAATTAGCTCTGTAATCTTTTACACTTGAAGATGTGAAGTGATTGTGTTTATGGTTCGGTAGCTCAGTTGGATAGAGCAACAGCCTTCTAAGCTGTGGGCCAATGGTTCGAATCCATTCCGAATCACTCACCAAAAAAATATGTTATGAATGTAAACATGATTTTATCTTTAGTACTTATGGTTATACCAATTCAGGTGGACATGATGGAAAGAGAAATCGTAAAAGAGATTAAAGGTATAGAGCCTGATATCGTTACAGTAACAACGTACTCACCGTCAATAGAACAAACGGATAGTACACCACTAATTACAGCAAGTGGTTTCGAAATTAATCCTATCAATCCAAAGGGACATAGGATAATAGCTGTAAGTAGAGATTTAAAAAAGAAGTATAAGTTCGGTAAGAAAGTCCGAATCACTGGTATTGGAAAATATAGTGGTACTTATACTGTAAGAGATGTAATGAACAAACGTTACCGAAAGAGAGTTGATATTCTTATAGGTACGGATGACAAACAAACTAAATTCAGTAAAGCAAAACTTTATAAGATTTAGTAGTACGAAGCCGAAGTGATGGAATGGTAGACATGCAGCACTTAAAATGCTGTGAGCTGAAAGCTCGTGTGGGTTCGACTCCCATCTTCGGTACGTTCGACATTGGGGGGATTAGCTCAGCTGATAGAGCACTTCGCTTGCACCGAAGGGGTCAACGGTTTGAATCCGTTATCCTCCACCAAAAAAAAAAACAAAAATTATGAAATAGAATGGAAAACTCTATCCCAAGAAGAAAAACAAAAGTTTTGGGAAAATGAAAAAAACAAATTAGAAGCTGAGAAATTAAAATTGGCTGAAGCAATGGAGTTGGCTAAAGAAGATTAAAGAAATATGCCGGTGTGGCGGAATAAACAATGTATGCTGACGAGTAACATTGAGACGTACCTAATTCGAAGTGGTGGGGTGACCGAAAAGGACCCCGTGAAGTTAATCAATACTTTCCACCGGCACCTTTTTGGACTTGTAGCTCAGACGGTTAGAGCGCCGGCCTCATAAGCCGTAGGTCAATGGTTCGATTCCATTCTGGTCCACCATTCATATTTATCTACCTACGCTTCATGTGTAGGTTATGTAAGGTTTTGATTATGAGACCCTATGGTTGATTATGAGTAAACCAATAAAGGATAAAAAACGCGGATGTAGCTCAATTGGTAGAGTGCGTTCCTTCCAAGTACGAAGTTGCAGGTTCGAGCCCTGTCATCCGCTCTTGGGCTTTAGTGATACAGCCATAAAGAGAGATAGATGTTTCTCATTCACTAGGATAGGTAGGTGATTCCACACCTGCTTATTTCTTATTCCCCTTTAGTATAACGGTAGTACAACTGTTTTTGGTGCAGTTTGTTGAGGTTCGAATCCTTGAGGGGGAACAAAAGATTTGGTAATGTGAAAATATTATCGTATCTTTACTTAAATTAAAAAAAAGTTATGTTAGTAACGTATTATGTAATTTGTATTATCTATTGTTTTTATCAATTGAATGTCAAATACAAACAAAGAGGAGTTGAATATAGTTCTCCTGAATTGGATGCCATTATGGTATTAGTTATGGCATGGGTATTAGCCCCTGTTGATGCATCTATTACTTGGATTAAAATGGTTAAAGAAGCAGAGGAAGCTAGAATAAGACAAAATAAATATGAATTAGATACGAGTGATTTCAGAAATGAAGAAACTCATATCTATTAGTAGAATAACGGAGGAGTAGCCAAGCGGTTGACGGCACCTGACTTGAAATCAGACATACTTGAAAGGGTATCGTGGGTTCGAATCCTACCTCCTCCGCAAAAAGTTTATATTTATTGGTATGATACTACAATTGAACCCAATGATTCCTATTATTAGAGTAAGTGATAAAATGGAAGGGTACGCATTTTTGGTAATCGATTATTCACAAGAACACAATTTACTATTCACCTGCGCAATGGATGATGGTGAAATTTGGACATTGAGTAATCACGATATCAGATTTTGTAAGAACATATCTTTAGATAGAAACGAAGTTAAATTGTAAGATGGTGAAATTGGGTTGTCTCTGTTATGACCTCGGCAAACACACCCTCTCGTCTCGAGGGCACGGATATAGAAATAGAAAAGTAGTAAGGGGTTGACCACCAGCTTGCAAGCACATCTGCTACTTTCCGAATCTCCGTTTGTATGGTTCGAATCCTACTCTTACAGCAAAATTAATTTATGAAAGTTATTTTATTTGTAGCATTGCCATCCGAATTACCAAAGGAATTAGTTCCAAATGGAATTGATGTGGTTTATACCGGTGTTGGTAAAGTAAATGCCGCTATAAAAGCAACCGAAACTCTTAAAGAATTATCACCATTAGAAACTATTGTTATTAACTATGGTTCAGCGGGAGCGGGTGAAGGTATGTTTAATCAATTATTTATGTGTAAGAAATTTATACAAAAAGATATTGATGTAAGACCTTTTGCTAAAAAAACAATCACACCATTTGATGATGTAGTATATCCAAAATTAAGTAATGGTGATGAACTATCATTTGGAGATGGAGATTATTGTCATACACAAGATAAGTTTGATAAAAATCCACAAGGTATATGTGATATGGAAACGTATTCAATCGCAAAAGTATGTAAGATTTATGGATTTGATTTTACCGCTTACAAATATATAAGTGATAATGGTAACCCGGATGATTGGAGTGAAAATCACAATAAAGGAATACAGCAATTTTTAGAAATATTAAATTCTATTCACATCTCAAGTATTTAATATGGATGTACTCATAGAACAATTACGAAACATTCCATTTTTAGAATTGGATATTGATATTGACTTGCCAAAGTTAATAGAAGAATATCGAGCCCTCTCAAACAAATACGAATTCAAAGATTATAGAACTAACTTTTGGCAAGTACGAAGAAAATATCGTAAAGCATGGAGTGGTATATCATTGATTAGTTCGGATGGCAGTTTGTATAAAGATATGTACGAAGATGGTACGGAGCAATACAACTTTCAGAAAACCGAATTACAAAAGATAGTACCATATATGTACGAACTATGTGAAACGATTAGCGGTAACCAATTGGATAGTAGAGCTAGGATAATGAGGATAGCACCTAAAAAATCATTAGTGTGGCATTCGCATGTATTGGAGCACGGACAAGATGAATGGGAACTAACAATTCAAATTCCAATTGTAATGCCTGAAAGGTTTGAATATTGTGTAGTAAGTGCACATGAATTCAAATGGTGGAAAAGATTTCATAGACCTAATTGGTTTAAGAATATCTTCAGAAAAAAATTAGAAGTAGGTAAGGTATATTATTTTAATTCATATCATTATCATAATGTATATAACTACTCAAAAGAATATAGAGCAACCATAATGTTGTACATTGATTTGAGAAATGAAAGTGTACGGGATTTGGTTAAACGTTCTTTGAACAAGCCCCGTTGGCGAAATTGGTAAACGCAGTGGTCTTAGAAGCCATAAGCTAAGAGTTCGAATCTCTTATGGGGCACAAAAACAAAAACTATGAAATACAAAATACTGTATGGCAAAGACGAATTGGATTTAATCCCGTATGTAACGGATTATCTAAATGAAAACCACAATGTTGAAATCCTAATTGGATGTGACTCTCAAAATCAGGGAGAACATACAACCTATGCGGTAGTGGTAGCCTTGTATCGTAGTGGGAAGGGTGCGCATGTACTATATAAAAGATGGAAAACTAAAAGAGAGCATGTTAGGAATGTAAGATTACTTAATGAAGTTTGGTATGCAATTGAAACTGCCGAACTATTAAAAGAAGCGGGTATTCCAAAACCAAAATGGATTGATATAGATTTAAACCCAGACCCAAAATATAAATCAAATGAAGTGTTTAGACAAGCAGTTGGTTTGGTAGAGGGAATGGGATATGAAGTAAGATATAAAACATTAGGTCCAATCGCAACTTATGCAGCTGACCATTTAGTAAAAATATAATTATGGAAAACGAAATAAAAATAAACGATGGACACTATTTAGAATTGATGGATAGAATACATATAGTGATGTGCACCTTAAATGACCACATATTACACCATCCATTAACTGAAAATGAAATTGAAATAACAAAAAAAGTAGAAGATGCGATATCCTCATTATGGGATGCGTATCAATTAGTAGGAAATAAAATACCAGAATAAATGAAAATAGTTATAGTAGGTGGTGGCACTGCCGGTTGGATAGCAGCTTGTTATTACGCAAGATTTAATCAAGATTTAAAAAACGAAATCGTTGTAATTGAAAGTTCTAAAATACCAACCATAGGAGCGGGAGAAGGTTCTACTGGTATATTTACTAAGATAGTTAATAGTCATTTTACCAAATTGGGTATTAATGAAATTGATTTTTTAAACAAAACAAAATCAACATTAAAGTTAGGTATCCGATTTAAAGATTGGAGTGGGGATGGTAAAGAATTTCTAAGTCCGGTACAACCAACCGAAACCGGTATGTCAAGTATAGATGTTCATCTATTAGTATCTCATATATTGGGTGAATATGCAGATAGTTCACCTTCTGGATATTTGATGAATAATGAATATTCAACATATAGTAAATCGGGTAGTACTATAATGGGTCATTCGTATCATTTCGATGCTCAAAAAGTTGGAGAGTATTTTAAAGAATATGCTATGAAAGCGGGTGTTAAGTGTTTAGATACCGAAGTGACTTCCTTAAATATAAATAAAGATAATGGTGAATTAGATAGCATCGAAACTACAATAGGAAACATATCAGCGGATTTTTGGGTTGATTGTAGTGGTATGGCTAGGGTATTAATTAATCCGATGGGCGGTGGTTGGAAAAGCTATGAAGAATATTTACCAACGAATAGTGCAATACCATATATACATCAATACGAAGTTGGTGAGACTCCAAAATTAGAAACATTATCTTGGGCAATGCCAAATGGATGGATGTGGCAAATACCAACACAAGATAGATATGGATGTGGGTATGTATATTCAGATAAGTTTACTACATATGATAAAGCGGTTGATGAATTAATAAAAACAACTGGTAGAAAAATAGAGCCATTACGAAATATAAAATTTGATTGTGGTAGAGTTGAAACCCCTTGGGTAAAAAATGTTGTAGCAATAGGATTATCTCAAGGGTTTGTTGAACCATTGGAAGCAACTTCTATACATGCTACAATTATACAATTAGATTTTTTATTAACAAACACATTAAACTTTTTTTCAAAAAAAGAAAATACTATATTCAATGCTAATATAAATCGTTACAATGAATTTGTTGGAAAATTCTTTGATGATATAAAAGACCTTATTCAATTACATTATACAACCAATAGAGAAGATACTGAATTTTGGAAGTATTGTAAGTATGATATGAAACGAACGGATAATGTAAAAGATATTTTAGAAATTTGTAAATATAGAAGTCCATCAATGTTAGACTTTAATTTTTATCATGGTTCTGGTAATTGGGGAGTTTGGTGTTGGACGCTTATAGGACTTGGACATCTTACCAAAGATGTTGCAAAACATACATTAGATGCATATGGATATACCGATGCACAAATTTTAGATTATTTCAATAACATAAAACATAGAAATTTTAAAAATTCAATTAGATGCATGAGTAATAAAGATTTTATGAAAGCATTATTAAATAAAACAATTGGCAAGTAATGGAAATCACCGAAGAAGTTATATATCATTTAAGTAAAAACATTAAAACAAAAATTGGTGTATCATCTATTGATGGGATTGGTGTATTTGCTATTAGTGATATTAAAAAAGGTGAGGAAGTATTTCCTATATGGCAAAGTGATACCGGTATATATACAATACCAACCGATAGGCTAACTGATATTCCAAATCAAGTTTTAGAATTATTAAATATGTATTTTATAAACACCGAGCGAGATTATAAAATTATAAGATTATTTAAAGGATTCAATTTTTTATTTCACGGGTTCAGTTTTTGTAATTCGGCATACCCAAATGAAAATAATACAAACATTTCAAACAATGGTATTGCGTTAAGAGATATAAAAGCGGGTGAGGAGATATTAGAATGGTACACAAAAAATATAAATTAAGATATGTATATATAAACACTAAAATTTAAAACTATGGGAGAACATCACGTACCACTTACAATTGACGAAAACGGAAATGTAACAAAAGTAGGAACTCAATTAGAATTGTTTCCTAATGATATCTATGAAGATTGTATTCTTTGTGGTGAAAAAACCACTACATTAAAAACTACCCACGTAGATTTCAGAACTGGATACATTGAAGGAGCTGGACAATTATGTAGAGAATGTTATATGAAAGGCAGTTCTGAAAGTAGAGAACACATATCAATACCCAAGCACTACATTAAAACTTATTCCAATGATATGGAATTAGGTGCAAAAATTAGACAGTTTTATTACGAAAATTACTAATATGACGTAAGTCATTGATTTTCAACACATTCATAACTCATTGATTTTCAATGGGTTATTTTTTGTCCAAAAACCGATGACGTAACTCGTTGATTTACAGTAAAAAACTTTTAAAAATACTTTAAAAAGACTTGTATAATTCAAAGCATATTCATATCTTTGGTATGTAACAAAAATTAAAAATATGAGTAGTTTTGAAACACATTTAGGTATCATTGTAGGTTCACACTTAAACGATGCTATGATTGAAATTAGTATTAACCCCAAATTGGCTAAACAAAGAATGAAGTTTGTTAAGGCTTTAACATTCTTTAATGAGGATTTAACGAAAGGGGTAACCGATGAATATTGTAGTTGGTTATGGGATGAATTGTTTGAAAATCAAAGATGGGGTGGTCCATATAT
>Ga0209107_10000063_pt1 | contig 64695 bp, 59 predicted proteins | sample LakErihyJuly2011_2_FD_187460 | JGI IMG/M metagenome (GOLD analysis project Ga0209107, IMG submission 187460) | Freshwater microbial communities from dead zone in Lake Erie, Canada - CCB hypolimnion July 2011 (SPAdes) (version 2) | ecosystem: Environmental > Aquatic > Freshwater > Lentic >...
AACTGGCAGTAATAATGCACAATACTAAAGAGCCTAGGCCATTAAAGGAGATATCCGACATAAAACAGTTTTTTACTGTTTAACGCCTTTTTAACTCTCAAATTGTAATTGACTGAGGTAGCGGTATAAACCACCTTCTTTTTGCATCAATTCTTGGTGGGTTCCACTTTCTAAAATGGTTCCATTTTCTAACACCAAAATACTGTCTGCTTCGCGAATGGTAGCTAAACGGTGAGCAATGATAATAGAGGTTCTGTTTTTCATCAACTCTTCTAAAGCCTCTTGCACCAAGCGTTCCGATTCCGAGTCGAGTGAGGAAGTTGCCTCGTCTAAAATAAGAATAGCAGGGTCTTTTAATAAGGCTCTAGCAATGGCAATACGCTGGCGTTGCCCACCCGAAAGTTTAATACCTCGTTCGCCTACTAAGGTATCGTAACCTTCGGGAAAACTGGTAATGAATTCATGAGCATTGGCTCGTTTAGCCGCTTTAATAACTTCCTCGTTGCTAGCGCTAAGTTTACCGTAGGCAATGTTTTCTAAAATGCTGCCCCCAAATAACAATACATCTTGGGGTACAATAGCCACCTGATTACGAATATCTGTTAAGCTAAAGTTGGTAGATGGTTTTTCATCAAATATGATTTCACCTTCGTTAGCTTCATAAAAACGCAAAATAAGAGAAGCCAAAGTCGATTTTCCAGCCCCACTTGGCCCTACAATAGCAATTTTTTGACCTGCTTTGGCACTAAAACTCAGTTCTTTTAGAACAGGCATTTCAGGTCGAGAAGGATAGGTGAAAGAAACCTTGTTAAAGCGTAAATCACCTTTAATGACTTGTTTTACTTTATTTTCATCGGTATTTATAGAAATTGCTTCATTTTCTTCATGCAAAATTTCTAACACCCGTTCACTAGCACCCACGGCTTTTTGTACGTTGGCGTATAGTTCCGGAAAACTACCCATGGCCGCACCTACAAAAATGGCATATAAAATGAAGGTGGTTAAGCTACCTACAGAAAGTTCTCCACCAGCAACCAGTACCGAGCCGTACCAAATAACAGCAACTATAGCTCCGAATAAACAGAAAATTACAAAAGAGGCGAAGGCTCCACGATAGGTAGCTCCTTTTAGGGCAATTTTTACTACCTTTTTTAAATTATTTTCGTAGCGGGTGGCCTCGTAGGCTTCATTTACAAATGCTTTTACATTGGAAATTCCTTGTAAGGTTTCTTGTACCACGGTATTAGATTCGGCTAACTGATCTTGTGCAGCTCTGGACACTTTACGTATAAATCGTCCAAATACTACTGCCGCTACAACTAAAATGGGTAAGATGGTTAGGTTGAGTAGCGTTAGTTTTGGCGATACGACTACCAAGAGCGAAATTCCTCCTATAAGCAGAACAATTTGTCTAAAAAGTTCGGCTAGGGTAGTGGTTAAGGTATCCTGAATTTGTGATAAATCGGACGATATGCGGCTATTCAATTCGCCCACTCTGCGGTTAGCAAAGAAATTCATGGGCAATGTAATCAATCGAAAATAGGTATCTCTACGGATATCGGCTAACGCTCTTTCGGCAACTTCAACAAATAAACGTATTCTGAAAAAGGATACAAACGATTGAATAAATAAGATGCAAAAACAAACAATGCCAATGGTATTGATGTTTGCAGGAATAAAGCTCAATTTTTGTTTACCCTGTGCAGCATCAATCATAGCACCTAATAAAGATGGAAATGCTAACCCAGTTAAGCTTGAAAGTAATAAAAACAACATACCAAAGGCAAACTTAACGCGATAGGGTTTTAGATAGCGAAGGAGTTCGGAAATGTTTCGAATACTCTGTTTGGTTATTTTGGTTTTTGGAAGTTCTTCGGCTTGGGTATTTCCGCTATTTAATGTTGATTTGGCCATTAGGTGGTTACGAAATTAGTCGTAAAAATAGGCAAAAAAAGCCGTTTTATCTTAGTATGTATACGTGGTAGCTTGGCTTATTTTTTACCTAAAAAGTTGGTAAGCACTTGTAAAGATTGTTTGGGATTTTCTTCCATTGGGGTATGGCCAAGGTTTTTAAGTACCACAAGTGTGTCGTTGGGTAAATCTGCATGAAAGTTCTTAGCCACAGTAACTGGAATTAATAAATCTTTATCGCCCCAGAGTATAAGAGTTGGGGTTTTTATGTTTTTTATTTGGAGATAAGTGGAATCGTTTAATAACGTTTTAAATGTTGACATGCGCTCTATGAAAGCTTGACGGTTTCCAGCTCGTAATGCCAAATTAAAGTATCGATCTACTAATTCTGGCTCAACTTTTGTTTTGTCGGCATACACGTTTTCTATGCTTTTTTCAACAATAAACCTAGGTGTAACATATTTAAAAAGATTTTTTAATACAGGCATCCCGGCTAATTGAAATGCCACAGGTACCGATTTCGATTCCATGGGGTAGCCAGCAGCATCTATCAATATCAATTTAGAGACTTCGGTTGGATAATTAAGTGCGTACCGCCAAGCAATGGCACCTCCTAAAGAATTGCCCCCTAAAATGCATTTTTTAACATCTAATTTTTTCAAAAAAGTATGAATGAATTGGGCATAATATTCTTGAGAATAATCGCCAGTTTTATTGGGTCCAGTTAGGCCGTAAGCAGGTAAATCCATGCTAATTACCCGATGTGTTTGTTTTAATTCTTTTACCCATGCCTCCCAGGTATGTAAACTGGCTGCAGTGCCGTGTATCAATACAATTGGTGTGGTATCGGCCCGATTTCCTTCATCGCGGTAGTGTACCAATACATCGTTTATTTGTATAAATTTTGATGGAGCAGGGGCATAGGTGTATTTTAATTCAGCTAGCGGAATATCATTTTGCCAATAAACCGCACAAAAAGAACCGCATAGTAGTAAAAATGTGAGAAATAAATAAGTGATAAGTTTCATATCAATTTACGGTGTTTAAAGTCCAAGCCTCGGCTTTGTTTTTAAAAAGTGGTTTAACCTTCGACCAAATTTCTCTAAAAAATTCCGATTGACGGTAGCGTTCTAAATGAACATCGCTGCTCCAGGTGCTAATGGTAAAATACGTATCGGTATCACTGGTGCATTTAAAAATTTCCAAACTATTACAACCATCACTTTTTGCCAATAGTTGTTTATTTTGATTGAAAATTTCTAAGAATTCGGAAACTTTGCCAGACTGAAAATTGAGTTTAACTATTCGGGTAATCATTTTGAGAATTCTATACGTACAATATCGCCCAAACCCAGGCCGAGCAAACCGCTTGCATTTCCTTTATTTATAGCAATTTCTAAGTGATTACTTATACCAAATAAACACAATTTTTCTCCTTCCGGAACTTCGTTATAATGCCAACTAAGTGTGTTTATAGATTCGTTTCTACGGAAATATAAATTGAAATTTCGCTTTTTTTGGTAACGAGTAAAAATATCTTTGGTGATATTTGTAATTACATTTTGGAACGAATCAATATAAATAACAGCCCCCCGTATTACATCGTCATTAATAACCGGTTGTAAGGTAAGGCGTTGTTCTAATTGACTCATTGGTAGGCCAATATCCGAAAGTTTACCACCACTAGCTAAATGGCAAGCAGCTTTCGAAAAAATATCTGAAAGTGGAAAATGCAGATATTTTAAATCTTGCATAATATTAATTTCTACTATTTCCTCTGGCTCTGAATCGAAAAGGAGTGAAAAAATACCATTATCAGAGCCCACAAAATAATGTCCCTTATAACGCATAGCTAGGTAGCGGGTACGCTCGTGGTATACCGAATCTATTCCAATTAAGTGAACGGTCTCTTGCGGAAAATAATGAAAGGCATTTTTAAGCACAAAAGCGGCATGTGGAATATTGAAAGCAGAAATATCGTGCGTAATATCTACAATATTAACGGTAGGCAATAGCGTTACAATGCTACCTTTTAGGGCTGCCTGGTAAAAATCTTTAGATCCCAGATCGGTAGTTAACGTAATTATTGCCATTTAAAAAAAATCCTTTTTGTGCTTATATTTGCTAGCGGAAATCCGCATACAAATATTCAATTTTTTATCGCATAAAAAAACGTAATTTTAAAAGCAAATAACAATCATTTTCACTTGAACGAATTTACCCAAATCCTAGAGCATGTAAACCCCATAATAGTGTGGGGTGCCAACAACGAAAACTTTGAAGCCTTAAAAAAACAGTTCCCCAAACTGAAGATCGTGGCTAGAGGTACTGAACTAAAAGTATTAGGCGATGAAACAGAATTACATCTTTTTCAAGCTAAGTTTATCGAAATCTTAAAGCACATTGAGCAATACCAATCGCTTACACCCAACGATATAGTACATATTTTAGGAGCTCCCAACACTTTGCCTGATACCGAAAAACCAACAGAAAAAATAAACGGCTCTGAACCCATTGTGTTTGGCCCTAATGGTATTGTGGTAAAAGCCCGTACTGCTAATCAACGCCGCATGGTAGAGAGCATTGCTACAAACGATGTAATTTTTGCCATTGGCCCTGCCGGTACAGGAAAAACCTATACAGCTGTAGCTTTGGCTGTACGATCTCTAAAAAATAAAGAAATTAAGCGCATTATTTTAACCCGGCCGGCAGTAGAAGCAGGTGAAAATCTAGGTTTTTTGCCTGGTGATTTAAAAGAAAAAATAGATCCGTATTTGAGACCCTTATACGATGCACTAGACGATATGATTCCGGCTGAAAAGCTTAAATTGTATTTAGAAAATAGAACCATAGAAATTGCGCCATTGGCATTTATGCGTGGGCGCACACTCGACAATTGCTTTGTAATTTTAGATGAAGCCCAAAATGCTACCGATTTGCAGTTGAAAATGTTTTTAACTCGTATGGGGCCTACGGCTAAATTTATTGTTACTGGAGACGTAACACAGGTTGATTTGCCAAAAATTCAGCAATCGGGCTTACATACCGCCTTGCGTATTTTACCTGAAATAAAAGGTATCGATATTATTTATTTAAGTGGAGAAGATGTGGTGCGCCACAAATTGGTAAGAAGAATTTTAGAAGCCTACGGCGATATACAGAAATAAGCATGCAAGCAATAAAAGAAACTCATTTCGATTTTCCGAAACAAACAGCTTTTTACAAAGGTAAAGTAAGAGATGTGTACACCATTGCTAACAATTTGCTTGTAATGGTAGTTAGCGATCGTATTTCTGCCTTTGATGTGGTATTGCCCGAGGCTATACCCTATAAAGGACAAGTGCTCAATCAAATTGCGTCTAAATTTTTAAATGCCACGGAAGATATTTTGCCCAATTGGGTAATTGCTAGCCCTGACCCCATTGTAACCATTGGCAAAATGTGTACACCATTTAAAGTAGAAATGGTTATTAGAGGTTATTTAGCTGGTCATGCTTGGCGGGAATATGCTGCTGGTAAACGCAGCGTATGTGGCGTAACCTTGCCCGAAGGTTTGAAAGAAAATGATGTTTTACCACAACCCATAATTACACCAACTACCAAGGCCGCGGTTGGGCACGATGAAGATATTTCTAGAGAAGATATTTTAGCTCAAGGAATTGTATCGGAGGAAGATTACAGCCAATTAGAAAAATTTACCCGAGCACTTTACCAACGTGGTACTGATATGGCTAAAGAAAGAGGCCTAATCTTAGTAGATACAAAATATGAATTTGGTAAAGATGCCGATGCTGTAATTACCTTAATTGATGAGATTCATACACCCGATTCATCGCGGTATTTTTATGCAGATGGCTATGCCGAACGCCAAGCAAGCAACGAGCCTCAACGTCAACTCTCTAAAGAATTTGTTCGTAAATGGCTCATCGAAAACGGATTTCAAGGTAAAGAAGGACAACAAGTACCCCATATGAGTGCCGAATGGGTGTCTGCCATATCTGAACGTTATATTGAGTTATTTGAGCAAATTACCGGCGATACCTTTCAGCGTTTTGAAGGAACAGATGTATCGGGCCGCATATTTGAAAATATTAAGTCTAGTTTAGCGCAATTAAGCGCATAAACTAAAAGCGCTACATACTATACCATGAAATTTGAGCTTACTATTTTAGGAAGCAGTTCGGCTACACCCATACATGGTAGAAATCCTAGTGCTCAACTACTCAATATCAACGAAAAAATTTACCTGATCGATTGTGGTGAAGGTACGCAACAGCAATTATTGCGTTTCGAATTAAAAGCTGCGAAAATAGATACCATATTTATTAGTCATTTGCATGGCGACCATTATTTGGGGCTAATGGGCTTGTTATCTTCTATGCATTTAGTCGGAAGAACAAAAGCATTGACACTTTTTGGCCCTCCCGAACTGGATGAATTGCTTCAACTTCATTTTAAGTATTCTGCTACCCACTTGCGTTTTCCACTTATTTTTAAATCTACGCACAGTGATTCACCTGCCATTATTTTAGATAATTCGGATGTTGTAGTAGAAACAATAATTTTAAATCATAGGATACATTGTACGGGATTTAAGTTTACCACCAAGCAAACCCTGCCAACACTTAGAAAAGATAAGGTGATTGCCTTGGATATTCCTATTGCGCACAGAGCCTTAATTAAAAAAGGCTTCCCATATACAGATGCCTCGGGTATGGTACATACGGCCGATTCGCTAACCCTGCCGCCACCACCTAAAAAGAGTTTTGCCTATTGCTCCGATACACTTTGCAATGGTTCTTTTGCAAAGCAATTAGAAGGGGTAGAGCTTTTGTACCATGAGAGTACTTTTTTACATGATATGATAGATAGGGCCAATGAAACCTATCATACTACCGCATTACAGGCAGGTACATTGGCTGCAAAAGTAGGAGTAAGGCGTTTGCTGATTGGACACTTTTCTGCCCGATACAAAGATTTAACACCGCTGTTAGAGGAAGCACAATCGGTTTTTAAGGCTACTCAATTGGCTATAGAAGGAGAAACATTCTTTATTTAATTCAGCTTATTTTTTTCCGCCACCAAATACAGAGAAGTGTACATAGCGCTTCGGATTGGCTTTTAAATCAATCATCAACTTGTCCAAATTTTCAGCAGACTGTGCTAAATTATCGTACAACTTTTTATCGTTTATTAATAAGCCAATACTGCCTTCACCGGCATTTATTTTAGAAATCACTTGCTGTAAATCTTTAACAGCTTGGTTGGCATTTATAAGCGTTTCTCCGATGTTAGCTTTGGCAGTTTGGTCGCTTATTTGCTCAAAGTTAGCTACTATGGTACTTATTTTCTGATTGTTGTTTTTAAAATTAGTAGAAATAGATTGCAGGTTAGATAAAATGCCAGATATTTTAGCAGTTTCAGAATCCATTAGGCCATCTACTTTTTTAGAGGTACGTTCTAAATTTTCGAGCGTATTGGCAATGCTAGCAAAACTGCGGTCGAAGTTTTTCTGAAATTTAGGATTTAAGGTATTGTTAACCGATTCTAGAATAGAATCTAAACGGCTAGCAATTTGATCAGCTTTCTTTTGAATTGGTTTCACTTGATCCATAAATCCTTCTTGAATAAAGGCAGTTAAGGTATCGCCATCAGCAGCAAAGACCTTACTGGTGCCCAATTCGAATACAATGGCTTTTCCTCCTAATAAATCGGTGCTTTCTAAACGAGCAATGGTATTTTTAGGAATATTGTAGCCCGGGCTTATTTGAAATTCGGCAATAATTTTACCATCGGGAGCTAAGGTAAGTTTAGAAACCCTACCAATTTTAAAACCATTAACCAATACAGGTTTAGATTCGGTAAGCCCGTCTATATTTGGATAAACAGCATATAATTCATCTTCCCTCATAAACAAATCGGTACCCTTTAAAAAGCTATAGCCCAATATTAAAACAGTAATGGCTACCGTGGCCAATATGCCTACTTTTGTTTCGTTAGATATTTTCAAAATCTTTGAGTTAAGCTTTTTAATCTACTTCTAGTTGTTTCTTATACGTTTGAATTGCTTTAAATAAACAATCCACTATTTCTTGTTGTCCGGTTTCAGAATTCATATAGGCTTCTTCTTCTGGATTAGAAATGAAGCCAATTTCGGTTAATAATGCAGGCATACCGGCTCTGGCTAATACGGCCAAACTTTTTTCTTTCACACCCCGATCAATACGGCCCGTTTTTGCATATTCATCTTGCATAAAAGTAGCCAATTTAATGCTCTGTTCTCTGAAACTATTTTTTAAAAAGGAAAACATGATGATACTTTCCGGATCTTTTGGGTCGTAGCCTTCATAATTGTCTTTGTAATCCTTTTCTAGCAAAATAGAAGCGTTTTCTCTTAATGCAATATCTTGCTCGTCCATTCGCCCAAAACCAGAAACGAATGTTTCTACACCGCTAGTACTGGTACTTTGGGTGCTAACGGTAGAATAGGTGGGTACTTTTTTACCTTTTTTATTACGATGATAACCTGTAATTATAGTTTTCTTGTATATAGGCATGGAGTTGCAATGTATAGAAATAAATAAATCGGCTTTTACTCTATTAGCTAAACCAATACGTTCATATAAGGGTACAAAAACATCTGTAGTGCGTGTATATACTACTTTTACGTCCTTAAGTTGTTCTTCTATGACTTTTCCCAGGCGTAAAGCGGTCATCAAGGCCACATCTTTTTCTTTAGAAATTACCCCGTGTGTTGCTCCGTCTTGCCCACCATGGCCTGCATCTATTACAATTGTTTTTATGCGATAAGGCGTAGTTAGAGGCGGTTTGCCACTGGAAATAAATGGCATAAGTATTAAAACCGTTAAGAAAGCAGAAATCGGTCTGATGAATGGGATATTTTTCATTAATTTTGAACGATTTTTCGAGTTGAACATTTACAAAAATAGTATTCATCGGCTAATTTGAAATTAAAAAAAGCTCTTTTTCTATTTATTATGTTCAATTGTTTCTATTTAGGGGCAATGCGTACTCTTTTTGCGCAAAAAAAACCTACTACTAAATTTCCTGCGGTACAGGTTGATACCATTAAACAAACAAATTCTAAATCGGCAAAACTAGATGCTGCTGTAAAGTATACAGCCGAAGATTCTATTCGATTTGATAAAAAAAATGGCATTATTTACCTTTATGGTAGAGCTAGGGTGAATTACACCGACTTTGAATTAGATGCCGACTACATCCGTTTAGATCAAAAAAATAGTTCCGTTTTTGCAAAAGGTGCTTTGGATCCAATAACCAATCGCTATAGAGGTCGTCCAATTTTAAAACAGGGTGCCGATCAGCCAATCACCACCGATTCTTTATTATTTAATATTTATACAAAAAAAGGTAAATCCTACGGTGTTTTTTCTGAGGTAGATGGGGGTTATTTGCAAGCCAAACAATTCAAGAAAAATCAATTCGACGAAGGTTTTTTTAAAAATGGTATTTATAGTACGTGCAATTTAGATCATCCGCACTTTGGAATTTTTATTACTCGGGGTATTGTAACTGAAAAACAAATAGTTACCGGACCATCCTATCTACAAATTGAAGATATTCCAATTCCCGTGGGTATACCATTCGGTTTTTTCCCGAAAGCAAACCGAAGAGCTTCAGGTATTTTATTCCCAACTTTTGGAGAAGATGCAACCCGAGGTTTTTTTATGCGTGATTTTGGTTATTATATTGGCCTAAATGAGTATTGGGATATGACATTAAGGTCTAGCTTATATAGTCGTGGTTCTTATGATTTAAGTATGGCCGCACGTTACCAAAAACGCTATAAGTTCGATGGTAATCTTAATTTACGTTATTCATCTACCCGTACAGGTATTGAAGGAACTCCCGGCTACAAACCATTTAAAGATTTTAATATTCAATGGAGTCATACACAACGACCAGAGGCTAATCCGGGTACTACTTTTACTGCTTCGGTAAATGCGGGTACTTCTAGCTATTTTACCAATACTGCAGCTGGTGGTACGTATAATTTCGATCAATTAACTCGAAATACACTCTCTTCCAATATTAGTTATGGTAAAACTTTTGGCAATGGCTTGTTTAACTTTACATCAAGTTTAAGTCATAGGCAAGATATGCAGCAAAAAACGGTGTATTTAGAGTTGCCAACCTTCAGTTTAAATATGAGTACCATTAGCCCATTTGATTCTAAAACAAGAACCGGCGATCAGAAATGGTACCAGCGGATAAATGTTGGTTATAGCCTACGTGGAACAAACACCTTAGATACCAAAGAAGATTTACTATTCAAATCTGGCGCACTAAAAAACCTGAGAAATGGTTTCCAGCATACAGTGCCTGTTAGCTTTTCTTTAAATTTGTTAAAGTTTTTTAATGTAAATTCTGGGGTAAGTTATACCGAGAATTGGTATACCAAAACTATTCGCAAGCAGTGGTCTTCGGCAGAAAACAAAGTATTGATAGATACCGTACCGGGTTTTAGTAGATCTTATGAGTATAGCTTAAATACAGGCTTAACTACTAAATTTTACGGCCAAGTAAACTTTAAAAAAGGACGCTTAATGGCCCTTAGACACGTGGTAACCCCATCTGTAAGTTTCAACTACCGCCCAGATTTTAGTGCATCACAATTTGGTTATTATCAAGATGTTCAAAGCAATGCACAGGGCCAACTCTCCCAATATTCTATTTTTGAGCAAGGTGTTTATGGCTACCCTGGCCGTGGTAAGGTGGCAGGCATTGGTTTTAGCGTAGATAATAATATTGAGGCAAAAGTGAAAACCAAAAGAGATACCCTTGGAAAAGGTGAAAAAATACCCATAGTTCAGGGGCTTAGCTTTTCTGGAAATTACAATTTTGCGGTCGACTCCTTTAAATTATCTACCATTAACTTTTCGGGTAGAACCTCATTACTCAAGCAAAAATTAGGTGTAGCTTTCTTTGGTATTCTAGATCCGTATCAATTAAATAGTGCTGGTGTACGCATCAATAAATACAGCATTTCTGAAGGTAAATTAGCCCGTTTATCTAATTTTGGCTTATCGCTCGATTTTAATTTAAACTCATCTGGCTTAAGTAAAAGTCATCCGAAGCCTCAAAAAAACACCTTGGCAGGCCTAACACCCCAACAAGACGAACAGTTAGCCCAAATTAACCGTAACTCTGATGCTTTTGTAGATTTTAACATTCCGTGGACTTTCAGAGCATCTTATAGTTTTAACTATTCTAAAGTTGGTTTAATGTCTTATAAAACAAATACCTTTAATTTTAATGGCGATTTTAGTGTAACGCCAAAATGGAAACTTACCTACACCTCTGGTTACGATTTTCAGCAGAAAAAAATAAGTTTAACTCAAGTAGGAGTTTATAGAGATCTCCATTGTTGGGATTTATCGTTCGGATGGATTCCTTTTGGAACCTATAGAAGTTATACGGTTGATTTACGAGTAAAAGCTTCCATTCTACAAGATTTAAAACTAAGCAAAAGACGCGATTACTTCACCCAATTTTAATATGTTAGCAGAGATTATAACCATAGGCGATGAAATACTGATAGGGCAGGTAGTGGATACCAACTCGACTTGGATAGGCAAAAAATTGAGCGAAATTGGTGTACGTGTACAACAAATTACATCCATTTCCGATCAAAAAGAAGCCATTATGCAAGCTCTCACAGCTGCATCTGCACGTGTGGATATTGTATTGCTTACTGGTGGCCTTGGCCCAACCAAAGACGATATTACCAAGAAAACTTTAGCTGAATACTTTAATGTTGGTTTTAAACAAGATGCAGACACCCTTACAAGAGTAACAGCATTTTTTGAAAAATTTAAAGCCCCTTTATTACCTATAAATAAAGCACAGGCCGATGTGCCCGAAAACTGCACAGTGTTGCAAAATAAAAATGGTACTGCACCAGGCATGTGGTTTGAACAAGACAATTGCATCATCGTATCCATGCCGGGTGTGCCTTTTGAGATGAAATACCTGATGGAGGAAGAGATTTTACCACGCATTAAACAAAAAGCCAATTTGCCGGCTATTGTACACCATACCTTGTTAACTGCAGGAATTGGTGAATCCTTTCTTTCTGAACGTATTGCTGAAGTAGAAAACAACTTACCAAGCCACATAAGCTTAGCCTATTTGCCAAAATTGGGGCAAGTACGTTTACGTTTAACAGCTTTGGGAACGGATAAAAAAAGCCTAGAAACAGAAGTGCAAGGCCTTGCCAATCAAATTAAAAAGTTAATAGGGCCCTACTTTATTACCGATGCTGATTTACCTTTTGAGAAGGTGATTTTAGACTTTATGGAAGCCCGTAAACTAAAACTAGTATTAGCAGAGAGTTGTACTGGTGGGTTTTTAGCACATCAGTTTACCCAACATGCTGGTTGTAGTTCGGTTTTCGAAGGAAGTGCCGTGGCCTATTCCTACGACCTTAAGGAGCGTATGCTTGGGGTAAATCACCAAACCTTATTAACATATGGTGCCGTTAGTGCTGAGGTGGTGGAAGAAATGGCACAAGGGGCCTTAGCAAAATATCATACAGACTACGCCGTTTCTATTAGCGGTATTGCAGGTCCGGGTGGTGGTATGCCAGAAAAGCCTGTGGGTACGGTATGGATTGCCGTAGCCAATAAAACTAAAGTAATTAGCCGAAGATTTGAGTTTGGCTACAAACGTAAAGAAAATATTGAACGCTCGGCAGCCAATGCCTTGCTTATGCTTTATAAGTTACTAACAGAAGATTACGCTTCATAAAAAAGGCTTATTTTTGCATCAAACCTCTTAAAACTATGGCTGAATATCAGTTAACTCTTCCTAAAATGGGCGAAAGCGTTGCCGAAGCTACCCTAATAAAATGGGTAAAAAATATTGGCGATACGATTCAAGCAGATGAAATTATTTTAGAAATTGCTACCGATAAGGTAGATTCTGAAGTTCCTTCGCCCGTAGCCGGTAAACTGATAAAAGTTCTATTTAACGAAAATGATGTGGTGCAGGTGGGTGAGGTAATTGCACTTATTGAAACTGAAGGAGGTGACTCTAGCAGCCCAGTGCCTCCAGTAAAAACCGCTCCTGAAGTCATTCCTGAAGTTGCAACACCAACTATAGCTGATATTCCCGGTATTAAAGAATTCGTTGCAGATCCAATTGTTGCAGTAGAAGCTGATTTCAATCAAAGTGATAAGTTTTATTCACCTTTGGTTAAAAGCATTGCTACCGAAGAAGGAATTACTCCTGCTGAATTAGATGAAGTAACAGGTACTGGTACTGATGGAAAAGTTACCAAACAAGATTTGTTGGATTATATTGCCAATAAAGGCTCAGGTGCTTCAAATGTACAATCGCCTAAATCCGTCTCGATAGAAAGCCCCAAAACCACTAATCTGTCCGTAAGTGTGACTTCTGGTGCAGATGAGATCATAGAGATGGACCGTATGCGTAAACTCATTGCCGAACATATGGTTATGAGCAAGCAAACGTCGCCTCACGTTACTTCTTTTGTTGAGGCCGATGTAACCAATGTGGTGCGTTGGAGAGATCGGGTAAAAAGTGCGTTTGAAAAACGAGAAAACGAAAAATTAACCTTTACACCAATTTTTATTGAGGTCGTGGCCAAAGCCATTAAAGATTTTCCGATGATAAACGTATCGGTAAATGGTCATCAAATAATTGTAAAAAAAGACATTAATATAGGAATGGCAACTGCCTTACCATCAGGTAATTTAATAGTACCAGTAATTAAACGTGCCGATTTATTAAATATGGTTGGCTTAAGTAAATCAGTAAATGATTTAGCCAATCGTGCACGCCAAAATAAACTACAACCCGATGAGGTAAGAGATGGTACATTTACCTTAACCAATTTAGGCTCTTTTGGCAATATTATGGGTACACCCATTATTAACCAACCTCAAGTAGCCATTTTAGCCGTGGGTGCTATTAAGAAAAAACCTGCCGTTTTAGAAACTGCTGATGGGGATGTAATTGCCATTAGACATATGATGTTTCTATCTTTATCATACGATCACCGAGTGGTAGATGGTGGTTTGGGTGGTTCTTTTGTACGTAGGGTAGCCGATTACTTAGAGGCTTGGGATGTAAATAGAGAAGCTTAATTTTAAACTAAGGCTTGCGCTAAATCAGCTTGTAAATCTGCTATATTTTCCAATCCTACCGATACCCGAATAAGGTTTTTAGGTGTTTTGGTATCAGGTCCTTCCACAGAAGCACGGTGTTCCAATAAACTTTCTACACCACCTAAACTAGTCGCTTGGGTGAATATTTTCACGTTATTACATAACTTTAGGGCAGCTTCTTCGCCATCTTTTACCAAGAACGAAATCATGCCTCCAAAACCACATTGCTGTCTTTTAGCCAATTCGTGTTGCGGGTGGCTGGCTAAACCCGGATAAAACACACGTTCTACTTTTGGGTGTTTTTCTAAAAAACTAGCCAATGCTTGTGCATTTTCTAAATGCCCTTTCATGCGGTAAGGCAAGGTTTTAATACCACGAACAGTCATATAACAATCAAAGGGAGCGGGTACAGCCCCTGAAAGATTTTGAATAGTTCTAATTTGTTCCCAAAACGCATCAAGTTTTTTGGTGATTAAAGCACCACCTAATACATCACTATGCCCACCCAAATATTTAGTGGTAGAATGCATCACTATATCGGCTCCCAAAGCTAAAGGACATTGAAAAATTGGCGTAGCAAAGGTATTATCACAAGCCACTTTAATGGCATGCTTTTTAGCTAAACTGCAAACGGCAGCTATATCACTAATTTTTAATAATGGATTAGAAGGACTTTCCAACCAAATTAATCGGGTAGTGGGTTTAATGGCCTTTTCAATCTCATCCAAAGAGGTGGTATCTACAAAATCTACACTTAAAACACCTTTAAATACTTGTAGGAGTGCATTGCGTAAGCCGTGATACATATCATCGGGCGCAATGACGTGGCTCCCGGGTTCCAAGGCTTGAAATACTGCCGAACCGGCGGCATTGCCGGAAGAGAATGCACAGGCATCAAGGCCATGTTCTAAGGCCGCTAAAACTTTTTCTAAAGAACGACGGTTAGGGTTGCCACTACGAGTATATATATAGCCCTCGGGGTAATTTCCTTCAGCATCTCTTTCAAAGGTTGTAGATAAGCTAATTGGCTGAATAACTTCGCCTGTTAAGCTATTTACGTTGTTGCCAGCGTGTATGGCTATGGTTTCAATTTTCATAGTATATAATCCTTTCGTAAACTTAACAAATGCGTGGCTTTATCCCAACAATAGGATTAAATATTGTGTACCTAATGTGTATTTTTGTGAAAAATAGCTACTATGTCTACCACGCTCTCATTTTTACTATCCGATATTTCTTTATCTGAGGATATGAAGGCTATTGCCCTAAAAGTGCAAAAAGGTGAAGGCATTAGCCCCGAGGAAGGGCTATTACTTTACGAAAAAGCTGATATTTCTTATTTGGGTGTTTTAGCCAATTTTATTAGAACGCAAAAACATGGTGACAAAACTTATTTCAATCGCAATTTTCATATAGAGCCCACTAATTTATGTGTGTACGATTGTAAATTTTGCTCTTATTCTCGTTTGTTGAAACAAAAAGACGAAGGGTGGCAGTTTACTAAAGAGGATATGATGAACATCGTAAAATCATACGATGGAAAGCCTGTAACCGAAGTACACATTGTGGGTGGTGTTTTGCCTCAATACGATGTTGATTTTTATCTGGATTTATTTCAATCTATTCGTGCGCACCGTGCAGATTTACACATTAAAGCGCTTACGCCGGTAGAGTTTCATTACATCTTTAAAAAAGCTAAAATTGATTATGCCACAGGCATGAAATTGATGAAAGAAGCAGGCTTGAACTCTATTCCTGGTGGTGGTGCCGAAATATTTGCCCCCGAAATTAGAGAGCAAATAGCAAAAGATAAATGTACGGGCGCTCAATGGTTAGAAATTCATGAAATTTGGCATAATTTGGGCATGCGTTCCAATGCCACTATGCTATATGGCCATATAGAAAAGTACGAGCATCGTATTGATCATATGGAGCAATTACGCCAATTACAAGATCGTACGGGTGGTTTTCAAACCTTTATTCCGTTGAAATTCAGAAATCAGGACAATCAATTATCGCACCTAAACGAGGTAAGTGTGCTCGAAGATTTGCGTAATTATGCCATTTCTAGAATTTATCTCGATAATTTCGATCATATTAAAGCGTATTGGGCCATGATAAGTCGGCAAACCGCACAACTTTCTTTGAGTTTTGGGGTAGATGATATTGATGGAACTTTGGACGATACCACCAAAATTTACACCATGGCTGGTGCCGAAGAACAAAATCCGGCCATGAGCACGCAAGAATTGGTGAATTTAATTAAACAAGTTGGCCGCCATCCTTTAGAACGTGATACTCATTATCACGTTATTCAAGATTTTAAGGATATAGTGTTTGACGATGAAGTAAAACCCAACTATTACCCCTTACCGGTATTGAATTAATGTATACAGCCAAAACATTTTACATTATTAGGCACGGCGAAACCGATTTAAACAGCCAAGGAATAATTCAGGGCCGTGGAATGAATACCGATTTAAATGAAAAAGGTGCAGTACAAGCTGCAGCTTTCTTTAATGCATACCAACACATTCCATTCGATATAGTTTATACTTCAACCTTAAAGCGCACCCACCAAACGGTTGCCAAATTTATTGAGAATGATGTTCCTTGGATACAACACGCTGGTTTAGATGAATTGGCTTGGGGAATTTATGAAGGCAAACCATCAGAAATTACCAAACCGGCATTTTTAGCCTTAACAACAGCATGGTTAGCAGGTGCGGTACACGAAAAGTTTGAAGCTGGCGAAAGCCCTATGGAGGTTCAAAATAGACAATTAGAAGCTTTAGAAGAGTTAAAAAAACTACCAGAAGAAGTATCCAACGTGTTAATATGTATGCATGGTCGAGCATTACGCATATTCTTATGCGTGTTATCTGGTTTATCCTTATCGCAAATGGATACATTCCCGCACACTAACACCACTTTGTATAAAGTGTATTTTGATGGTGAGAGCTTTGAAATTCAGGAATACAACAATACCCAGCATCTAGTCTAAAATGAGCGATAAAATTAACGTTTCTGCCGTTTCTTATACCAATACCAAACCTTTTGTGTACGGGCTTACCCATTCGCCGGTAGCAGCGCACATTAACTTAAGTTTAGATATACCCGCTACTTGTGCCGATAAATTGTTGAATAATGAAGTAGATCTTGGCTTGGTTCCAGTAGCCACATTACTGCGTATGCCACATTATGAATTGGTTTCCGATTACTGCATTGGAGCGGTAGGGGCGGTCAATTCGGTATTCATTTTTTCAACCAAACCAATTGAAGAAATTCAAAGTATTTGCTTTGATGCACAATCTAGAACCTCTAATTTATTAGCCCAAGTGCTTATGAAACATTTGTGGAAAAAAGAAGTGCAATGGTTAAGTGAAGGACAGGCAGATGCATTTGTAGAGATTGGCGACCGCACCTTCGGAAAAAAAGCACACTATGTATATAGCTACGATTTATCGGAATGTTGGTTCAGTTTAACTCAACTTCCTTTTGTATTTGCAGTTTGGGCAAGTGTAGTAAAATTACCTCAACACTTTTTAAGCTTATTTAATGACGCTTTGGCTTTAGGTCTCAATAACCGCAATGCGTTAATAGAAAGTTTAGCAAAGGAAAACCTAGCTATTGATTTAAGGCACTATCTCACCCAATCTATAGATTACCAATTCGATTCCCAAAAACGTTTAGGACTTAGCACGTTTTTAGAGTTGGCAAGTGCGCTCTAATACCAACTTTATTGTTTTATCAATCGTTTTACTCGGGTTTCTAGAGAACTCATATTTAACTCTGCTAGCTAAAATGGCATTAACCGATATGGCTTGGTGGCCTAAAATATTGGCTAAACCATAAATTCCTGAGGTTTCCATTTCTAAATTAGTTAGTCGCCAATTATCTTTTTTAATGCCCGATAATTGCTTAATAAAATTTGGAATAGTTTTAGTAAAACGCAATTCGCGTCCTTGTGGTGCATAAAATCCTGGTGCTGTAACTGTAATTCCACGAGGTAAATCTTTACCAATTTTACGCAATAATAGTTTGCTTCCGGCACATACATAAGGTTTAAAAGTTTTAAAAGCAGGGGCTTGGCTAACTATTGCTCTTAAAATAGCTTTTTCTTCTCGACTGGCTTCATAGGTGTAAAAGGCCATCAAGGCATCAAGGCCAACAGCGTATTCAGATACCAAAATGCTATCAATAGGTATGTCTGTTTGAATGGCGCCGGAGGTGCCAATCCGAATAATATTCAGGCTTTTAAGTTTTTGTAAATACACCCTACGATCAAGATCTATATTCACTAATGCATCCAATTCATTAAGTACAATATCTATATTATCGGTTCCAATACCTGTAGATATTACACTAATTCGTTTCGAACCTATATAGCCGGTATGGGTAATAAATTCACGTTTTCCTTTGCGTAATTCTACTTTATCGAAGTGTTTGCTTACTTCACCCACCCGATCCGGATCGCCCACGGTAATAATATCATCAGCTAAATCTTCGGGCAAAATGTTTAGATGATATACGCTACCATCTTTATTTAAAATGAGGTCTGTTGTGGTAATTTTCATAATGTTGATAGATAAATTAACCTCAAGTTATTGATATTTTCTAATAGTGTAATAATTTTTAATACAAATTGTTGTCTAACTTCAATTATCAAGGAGCATTCGGTATCTAATTCCTGAACTATAATAGTGATGTTTTCATCTTTTAGTATTTTCTTCACCGAATTAAGTTGGGTATAGGGTACGTATAATTGATAGCAATCTTTTATCGTTTTTTCTATTATTTCAGCTTCTTTAATAGCTGCTAACGACGCTTCTTTGTAAGCATGTATTAAGCCAGGAACACCCAATAAGGTACCGCCAAAATAACGTACAACGGTTACACAAACTTGGGTAAGATTGGCTGATAAAAGTGTATTCAATATTGGTTTTCCTGCCGTTCCAGAAGGTTCTCCGTCGTCATTTACCCTATAAACCGACCGATCTGTACTTATTCGTAGCGCCCAGCATATATGTCTAGCCTTGGGGTGTTCGGCCTTTAATTGCGCCAGTATTCCTTTTACATCCTCTACCGATTGAATAGGGAATATGTAGCCAATAAACTTGCTTCCTTTATCTTTAAAGAGTCCTTGAGCGGGTTTTTTTACGGTTAAATACGAATCGCTAAACACCCTTATGCTAGTGAAATTAAAACAATGGCTAGTAGGGCTAATGCAATACCCATATAATTTAATCGACTTAATTTTTCTTTAAATAGCCATAAACCCACCAACGAACCTAAAGCAATTACTCCAATATTCATGCTGGTAAATACAATAGAAGGTTGTGTACTCAAGGCTTTATGGGCTTTTAAATAGAATAAAATATTGCCGAAATTAAAGGCACCTAATATGATACCGAAGATCATATTTTTGAGATTTAGGTGATTATGTTGGATGTACCGGTTATAAGCCAATAGGATGAGTGAAACGAATAAGGCTAACACAAATACCCAAAATAGCGATGTGGTAAATGGAATTTCGGAAAATGTAGCCAATTGTTTAAAAAACACATCAATAATACCCATTCCAATAAACACAAGAAGTGGATAAACCCAAGAATAGCTAGCGCTAGATTGATTATGTTTCCAGGGTATTGAGAAAAGTACAGCAACAATACCTATAACTATGGCTATCGATTTTTGATTAGAAATAGTCTCACCAAAAAGTAAAAAAGCAGCTAATAATGGAATGAGCAACGATAAGCGTTGAGCAATATCGGTACGTACTATGCCCGATTTGGTTACAGATATGGCCAAAATGATAAATAAGGTTGGTAATAACAAACCTAGTAGGGCATAGGTGCCAAGCGGACTTTCTGTAGGAAAATTGAGACTCGGCTTGAATATAAACAAGCATGCCAAGGCGGCTACTACATAATTTATGGGTATGGCTTGCACCATATTTACTTCATAGCGCTTAGCTACTTTTAGTAAAATGGAAACAAGTACGCTACAGAAAATACTTATAAAGACGTATAACATGGCTTGTATAATACCTTGCAAAATAGTGGAATTTATTTGTTTTTGAATGCGATTCTAGCTTTTTTACCAAAGCTTTTATTTATTTTGCAGGGATGACTTTTTCTGACCTTGAAAAACAGTTTAGTGCCGAATTAAGCAACTCTTACGCTAGGGAGGAAGCATCAATGCTTTGTTTTTTAAGCATTCAACATCGTTTATTATGGACAAAGGCAAGCTATCTACTTAATAAACAAGACCTAGTTTCGGATGCGGATGAGACCTATTTCTTAGAAATTCTTGCCCAACTAAAAACCTCAAAACCTATTCAATACGTATTAGGAGAAACCGAATTTTATAGGCGTACTTTTCGAGTAAACCCTGCCGTATTGATACCAAGACCCGAAACCGAGGAATTGGTAAAATGGATTTTAGAGAGTGTTTCGATAGTAAATCCTTCGATATTGGATATTGGAACCGGAAGTGGCTGTATTGCTATCAGCTTGAAAATAGAATTACCTGAAGCAGAGGTTTTTGCTTTAGACATTTCTGCCGACGCCTTGGCGCTTGCTCAAGCGAATGCTGCATTACATGAAGCAGCAGTTAGGTTTATTGAAAAGGATGTATTGCTCATGAAGTCTACCGATTTATACAGCAAATTTGATGTCGTGGTGAGCAATCCACCCTACATTGCTTTGGCCGAAAAAGACAGCATGAAAGCTAATGTATTAGCAAATGAGCCACATCTGGCTCTTTTTGTACCCAATACCAATCCGCTTATTTTTTACGAACGTATCGCATCTATAGCAACAGATTTATTAAACCCGAATGGCTTCTTGTTTTTCGAAATAAACGAACGTTTTGGTACAGAGGTGCTAGAATTGCTTGTAAAAAAAGGTTTTAAACAAGTAGAATTGCGAAAAGATTTGGGTGGTAAAGACCGCATGGTAAAAGCGCAGTGGTTGGGCTAACTACGCGGATGATACTGTAAAATCGTGCTTTTTAGATAGTCTCGATCTAGGTGCGTATAAATTTCTGTAGTAGTAATACTTTCGTGGCCTAGCATTTCTTGCACGGCCCGTAAATCGGCACCACCCTCTAATAAATGCGTAGCAAATGAATGTCTAAACGTATGGGGGCTAATGTTTTTTTTGATTCCAATTTTAGCGGCCAAGCCTTTAATAATTAAAAAAACCATTACTCTAGAAAGTGATGACCCTCTATTGTTCAGGAATACCCAATCTTCACAACCGGGTTTTATTTTAAGGTGTACCCGAACCTCCTGAAGCCAAATTTGCAGAAATTTTGCCGCCTCTGACCCAATGGGTACTAATCGTTCTTTATTGCCCTTACCTAAAACTTTTACCAATTCTATATCTAAAAATAGGTTAGATATCTTTAATTCAACTAATTCAGATACCCGTAAACCACAGCCGTAAAGCATCTCTAAAATAGCTTTGTTGCGCATCCCCTCTGGTTTAGAAAGATCAATAGCATCTATTAAGCTATTTATTTCGTGTATACTCAATGTATCGGGTAGCTTTCGGCTCAATTTCGGGCTTTCTAGGAGCGAAGTTGGATTGTCGCTCAATAGCCCTTCGAGAACCAAAAAGTGAAAAAAGGTTTTTATGCCCGATAAAATTCTAGCTTGAGAGCTGGCACTCATTCCACGGCCATGAATCCATGCAATAAATTCTTTTAAATCAGAAAAATCGACCTGGTTGAGGGATTTGCCTACCAGTTCACTTTCTAAAAAGCTTTCTAGTAGCGCCACATCACGCAAATAGGCTGCACTTGTATTGGCCGAAACCGAACGCTCGAGCTTTAAATACGCTTGAAATCCTTTAATTATTGACGCCCACTGCACCTTTTTCGATTTTAAATTTTATGTTTGAGTAATGAATATCTATATCATCAACGGACCAAATTTAAACTTACTTGGCATTAGAGAGAAATCTATTTATGGCGAACAAGGATTTGAGTCGTTTTTTGAGGACTTAAAAACACAATTTCCATCTGTAAATCTACACTATTACCAAAGTAATGTAGAGGGCGAATTGATAAATAAATTACACGAAATTGGTTTTATTGCCGATGGAATTATTTTTAATGCTGGTGGGTACACACATACTTCCGTTGCCATTGCCGATGCCATTGCCGGTATAACATCGCCTGTTATTGAGGTGCATATCTCAAACGTATATGCTCGAGAAGAGTACCGACACGTTTCTTTGATGGCAAAAAACTGTAAAGGGGTAATTAGTGGATTTGGCTTAGCTAGTTATAAGTTGGCTTTAGATAGCATTCTATAATTGCTTGTAGGTTTTTTGTTTGCGCACAAAATATTGCCAAACAATGCTTCGTGGAAATAGGCCTATTGCATTAAAAGTGCCTTTTAGTTCTAAGGCTTTTGCTTCATTTTTCCAAACTCGTTTTAAAAATTCTACATGCGCACGGCTAATGGCCCAGGCATTTTTAGGTTTTTTATCTACCAAAAACTTAACTAAACTCATAAAATCTAAGAAAAAACGCAACACAATAATATAGATTCGTTTATTTTTTGGTAGGTTTTTGTAGAGTATAAGGAGATTGTTTCGGAAGTTTAAAAAGGTTTTTTGCGGGCTTTCTGCTGATAAGGTGCCACCGCCAACATGATACACACTAGCCGCAGGGCAGTACCAAATTTGTTTACCCAAACGTTTTAAACGCCAACACAAATCAATTTCTTCCATGTGAGCAAACAAACTTTTGTCAAAGCCACCTGCTTGTAGCCAAGCTTCTTTTTTAATAAATAAGGCAGCACCACTAGCCCAAAAAATTTCAGTTTCTTTCTCGTATTGACCATAATCTTTTTCCAAGCTATCAAAAATGCGTCCTCTACAAAATGGGTATCCTAAAAAATCGATTAATCCACCGGCAGCTCCGGCATATTCAAAACTTGTTTTATCGGCATAACTTAAAATTTTAGGTTGGGCGGCTGCTGCATCGGGGTTTTTTTCTAATAAATCTACTACAGGTTCAATCCAATCTGGTGTAACTTCCACATCCGAATTTAGGAGCACAAAATAGTCGGTATCTACCTGAGCTAAAATTTGGTTATATCCACCAGCAAAGCCATAGTTTTTATCGTTCTCAATAACTTTTATTTGAGAATACTCTTGTTTAAGCCAGGCTACCGAGGTGTCGGTAGATGCGTTATCGCCCACAATAATGGAAAGATTCGTATAGGTACTAGCCAATACCGAAGGCAGAAAATTAGCTAAATGTTGTTGTCCGTTCCAATTTAAAATAACAACGGCTACACGGGGTTTTTTACTGGCCTTCATGATGTTTTAGGTTGATGTTTCCAACGTTTGTGAGACCAAAGCCAGTAAGCTGGGTTAGCTATAATGATGTTTTCTAATTTCTTATTGTATTTTTCGGTGATCTCGTCTTCAGCAGTTGCCAATGGATTAGCCTCTAAAACAGAAAATTCAGCTTCGTAAAAACCTCTTTTTACCCGTTCCACGTGCATATATACAATGGGACTCTTGGTGAGTTTAGCAATTTTTTCTAAACCTTTAAACACTGCTGTAGGCTGATTTAAGAAGTCTACAAAATGCATATTATCTCTAGCAGAAGGGGTTTGATCACTCACCATAAAGGTGATAGTGGGTTCACCTTGGTGCTCTATTATAGTGCGAATAGATTGTTTCATAGGTACCATAAGTGCACCATATTGTGCTCTAATACCATTTATAACCATTTCTGCCGATTTATTACTTAATGGCTTGTAAACCAAAATGGTTTTTACAGGTATTTGCAATGTTAAACCAGGAGCAGACCACTCCCAATTGGCATAATGGCTCATGGCCAATAATATAGATTGATTTTTATTGGTAAACTGGGTTATAACTTCTGGATTTTTTAAATGAAAGCGTTTTTGAAAGCTTTCTTTACCCATGCTGAGAGATTTTAAACTTTCTATTATATTGTCGGCTAAAAATCGGAAATAGGTTTTTTCTATAACGAGGCGCTCTTGTTCGTTTTTTGTAGGGAAAGAGCGGCGTAAATTATCGCGAACAACCTGCTTGCGATAACTAATCACATAATACAAGAGGTAATACAGGCAATCCGAAAAAAAGTATAGCACAATGAAAGGCAATACAGAAATCAGATATAACAATCCGTAACTAATCCAAAAAATAGGGTTGAGGGTCATGTATGGCTTGTGTGCTATTTGCTAATCGTGTCTGAATGCTTAGTTTTGGCTAAAATCAATACAAACATAAAATTTCGGATGCATAAAGACACCATATTCCCACTATTTTATCTGCCACCAATCCATTATTTTACGACATTAAAAGAAAGTCAAGGTGATATTTTACTCGAAATACACGAACATTTTCCGAAACAAACCTATCGCAATAGAGCTTCAATTCATTCGCCAAATGGCAAATTAGATCTTATTGTGCCTGTAGAAAGAGGAGCAGAGGTGCGTAGGCCCATTAAAGATATTCGCATTAGCTATGAGTTTAATTGGCAACGCATTCATTGGTTGAGTTTGCAAACAAGTTACCGCAGTTCGGCATTTTTCGAATTTTATGAAGATGATTTCGCACCCTTTTATGAAAATAAATGGGAGTTCTTAGTTGATTATAATCAAGAATTATTGACTTTAATAAGCCGTTTATTAAAGCTAGATTTTTCATTTATACCTACCACCGAGTATAAACCTGTAGAAACAGAGCTAGATTTTAGAAAGGCTATTCATCCCAAAAAAGATATTTTGTTTAGTGTTTCCCCGTATTATCAAGTATTTGAAGATCGTAATGGCTTTATAGGAAATTTGAGTATAGTAGATTTGTTATTTAATCAAGGCCCACACTCTAGAAACCACATATAATAGTAAAAGCCTTCACCAGTATTGGCAAAGGCTTTTACAAACTAGGATTCTTAATTATTACTTTCTTAAGGTAATTTCTTTGGTTTTTCCATTGGCACTTAAGGTTGCCTTATTGTCGCAAGTACCGGTTCCATAATCTAATGTTAGCTCAGGGCGACCAGTTATGTTGATTAATAACTTACCAGAACTAATGTAAAGGCAAGCCACTTTTTTAACCAATGGTTCTAAGGTAGTGTATGAATAGGTTTTACCTCCAGCAGAGGTAGCACTTAAACTTCCACTCATAGAAAACTCATCATCGGTTGGGCTAGTATTCGAATTTTCTATCCAAGTAATGGTTTTTACTGCGGTTAAGGTAGATGTTCCGCCAGTTGCACGAATACGCGAATTGTTTATGGTAACCGTAAAGCTGTAATTACCGGCTGCATTTGGCCCGTTATTTACAATAGATTTAGTACCCTCAATTTTATCGCCATTGATGTAAAAATTATCAAAGCTAATATTAATTGTGGTGCCAGCTTGTTTGAAACGACCACTATAAACGGCTACAATCTTGCCTTTTTTCAATTTGCCACCATCGTCGCAACCTGTACCATAATCTATAGTTACAGTTTTAGGAAATGTGTTACCGCTTGGACTTACCGTTACGGTTCTGCAGGTAGTATTAGGTATTAACCATGTTGAAGAAGAGGTAGCATCTGTAGCTAAGCCCGTTGAATTAGTTACCGGCACGTCGAATAAACTCACATTTTGCGAACTGATTAAGAATAAATCATTAAAGGTGTCGGTAACAGTCTCGTCACCTTGAGCGCTTTCAATAACAGTGTCGGAATCTGTTGTGGAAATTTCTTCTGTTTTTTTACAAGAAGATACAAATGTTAAGGTAGCCAAGCATGCTACCGTAAAATAAGTGTAAAGGTTCTTTTTCATTTTGATTGTTGTTTGGGTTTTCACTTTATTGTTTTGGTTTATTGCTTTGATAAAGTTAAACAATAAAGGTTTAACCATATATTATTTTTTTTAGAAAATGTAACCGATAAGTGTATTTTTGAATATAATCTAAGCATATGCAATTCGGAACCAAAGCCATACATGCTGGTCAAGAGCCAGATCCAATAACGGGAGCCATAATGACTCCAATTTTTCAAACTTCTACCTATTGGCAAGAATCGCCTGGTAAGCATAAAGGTTATGCATATGCTCGAGGGAAAAATCCAACTAGAAAAGCTTTGGAAGATTGTATGGCTGCCTTAGAAAATGCAGAATTTGGTTTAGCATTTTCGAGTGGAATGGGTGCAACCGATACCGTAATGAAACTACTTAAACCAGGCGATGAAGTAATTACTGGAAACGATTTATATGGCGGATCTTACCGTATGTTTACCCAAATATTTGCTCAATACGGTATCAAATTCCATTTTATTGATTTAGACGATGCGGCCAATATTAGCAACTATATAACTGAAAATACAAAGTTAATTTGGATAGAAACACCCACCAATCCAACTATGCGCATTGTAGATATAGAAGCTGCCGCTGTCATTGCCAAAGCAAAAAACCTACTGCTAGTGGTTGATAATACCTTTGCTTCGCCGTATTTACAAAACCCCATTGATTTAGGTGCTGATATCGTGATGCACTCTGCTACCAAATATTTGGGTGGCCACTCCGATGTGATTATGGGGGCTTTACTTACTAACCGTAAAGACTTGTTCGATAAACTGGCCTTTATTCAGAATTCATGTGGTGCCGTACCTGGTCCAATGGATTGCTTTTTAGTGTTAAGAGGTTTAAAAACCTTGCATTTACGCATGAAAGCACATTGCGAAAATGGTCGTAAAGTAGCTGAATATTTAAAAAATCATCCGAAAGTAGAAGTGGTGTATTGGCCAGGCTTTGTAGATCATCCCAATCACGAAATCGCAAAAAAACAAATGCGTGATTTCGGTGGCATGATTTCTTTTAGTACCAAAGGAGCTACATTAGAATCAACCTTTAAGTTAGCTTCTTCATTTAAAGTATTTTCTTTAGCCGAATCTTTGGGTGGGGTAGAATCGCTCATAAACCATCCGGCAACTATGACACATGCCTCTATACCAAAAGCCGAACGCGATAAAGCTGGAGTAACCGATACCTTATTGCGTTTAAGCGTTGGGGTAGAAGATGCTGAAGATATTTTAGCCGACTTAGAACAAACTTTAGCCCGTATTTAATGTTTCCCTCACCCGATGATCTTCGTGTTTTTTTAGATCATAAGGTAGCGCAATACAATCAAAAAGAGTTTATAGCCCACGATCCGATAAGTATTCCGCACTTGTTTAGTAAAAAACAAGACATTGAGATAATGGGTTTTTGGGCCGCCGTATTGGCTTGGGGGCAACGAAAAACCATTATTAATAAATGTAAGGAGCTTATTCAGCTAATGGACTATAGTCCTTACGACTTTATTTGTCATCACGAGGATTCGGATTTAAAACGATTTTTAGCATTTAAGCACCGTACTTTTAATGCTACGGATACACTCTATTTTATCCATTTTTTTAAGCAGCATTACCAAAACCACCAAAGTCTAGAATCTGCATTTTTTACTACCGAGGGGCAAACTATGGAACAGATGCTCAATCGGTTTCGCAGTAATTTCTTTGCCTTTACGCCCGATTATCCAGCCCGAACAAAGAAGCACATTGCCGCACCCAGTCAAAAATCGGCTTGTAAACGCATCAATATGTTTTTACGATGGATGGTTAGAAAAGATAGCCAAGGTGTAGATTTTGGCCTATGGAAAAATATAAAACCAAACCAATTGGTTTGCCCTATTGATGTGCATGTAGAACGGGTTGCCCGAAAATTAGGCCTCATAGAACGTAAAAACCTAGATTGGATTACTGCAGTAGAACTCACCGAACAGCTTAAAACCTTTGATGCACAAGATCCTGTAAAATATGATTTTGCATTATTTGGTTTAGGCGTAGAAGAAGGCTTTTAAAGCCTGCATAATAAGCGGTATATTTGCGCCATGTTTCAGCAAGACGATACGATTGTAGCTTTAGCCACGCCAAGTGGGAGTGGAGCGATTGGCGTTATCCGCTTGTCTGGACCTGAAGCCATTCGCATTACCCAACAGGTATTTAAAGGCAAAGATTTAAGCAAACAAGCTTCCCATACTATCCATTTCGGAACCATAAAAGATGGTGAGCAAATTATTGATGAGGTATTAGTTTCTCTTTTTATAGGTCCACATTCATATACCAAAGAGCATGTGGTGGAGATTTCTACCCACGGATCTTCTTATATTATTCAAAAAATTATTAGGCTGCTTATTAGTAAAGGCGCCCGTGCTGCCAAAGCCGGTGAATTTACCTTGAGAGCTTTTTTAAATGGCCAACTAGATTTATCGCAAGCAGAGGCCGTAGCCGATTTAATAGCATCCGATTCCCAGGCTTCACACCAATTGGCCATGCAGCAAATGCGTGGTGGTTTTTCTACGCAATTACAACAGTTACGAGAAGAACTAATCCATTTCGCTTCCATGATTGAGCTAGAGCTGGATTTTGCTGAAGAAGATGTAGAGTTTGCCAATAGAGATGACTTAAAAGCATTAATTTTGAAGATTAATGCCGTTCTGCACAAGCTTATTCAGTCTTTTGAGCAAGGGAATGTGTTAAAAACGGGCGTTCCGGTGGTAATTGCCGGTTGGCCCAATGTGGGTAAATCAACCTTATTAAACACCTTATTAAACGAAGAACGGGCTATTGTTTCAGAAATAGCTGGTACCACCCGAGATACCATTGAAGATGAATTAACCATTAACGGTATTGTTTTCCGATTTATAGATACTGCTGGCATTCGTGTTACGCAAGACACCATTGAGGCTATAGGCGTGGAGCGTACGCATGAAAAAATGAAACAAGCCAAATTGATATTGTATTTGGTTAGCCCAGATCAGCCTAAACAGATTATTGAGGAACAATTGCTCGGTTTAGAAACGGCTACTATTCCGTTTTTAACTATTTTAAATAAAGCAGATATGCTGAGTGAAAGTCAAGAAGAAGTTTTTAACCAAATTCCACTAATTCGACTGTCAGCCAAAAATAAAACAGGTATTAAGGAATTGAAAACAGCTATTTTAGAAAAAATACAGTTACACAATATTGCCGCCGATGAGGTCTTAATTAGCAATACCCGACATGTAGAAGCTTTGCAAAAAACCGAAAGTGCCCTTGCCAACGTGTTATTCAATCTCGATACTTTGGTAACCTCCGATTTTATCTCCAGCGATATTAAGCAAGCGCTACACTATTTGGGTGAAATTACGGGCTTGGTTACTACCGATGATTTGTTGGAAAATATCTTTTCTAAATTTTGTATCGGTAAATAAGTTTCCTCATTTTTTTTATGCATATTTATTTCAACCAATCATTTTTTCTATGCGCTTACATACCATCATATTACTAGTACTTGCTGGCTCTGTTTTACATTCTTGTTCAAAAAAAACAAATACCACTGCGCTAGCTTCTTCACCAGAAATGTATCTAGGCGCCGATTTATCTTATATCAACGAAATAGAAAATTGTGGTGCCCAATACCGTCAAAATGGACAAAACATTGATCCCTATACGCTTTTTGCTGCAAAAGGCTGCAATTTAGTACGGTTGCGTTTGTGGCATAACCCCACCTGGAGTGGTTTTTCTAATTATGCAGATGTAAAACGAAGTATGCAACGTGCAAAAGCTAAAAATATGCCCGTATTACTCGATTTTCATTATTCAGATACGTGGGCCGATCCTGGTAAACAAGCTGTACCGGCAGCTTGGGCTAGTATTACAGACCCAATTATATTGGGGGATAGTATTTATAATTACACCCTAAATACCCTATTAAAGTTAGGTGCCGAAAATTTAACACCTAGCATCGTTCAGGTAGGTAACGAAATAAACAGTGAAGTGCTGCAACCCAATGGTCAACCCAAATACACTATCAACTGGACTCGAAATGCGTCATTAATCAATCGAGGCATTCAAGGCGTACGCGAAGCTTCTCGTAGATTGAATAAAAATATAGAGGTGCTGCTGCACATTGCGCAACCCGAAAACGCATTGTGGTGGTTCCAACAGGCATCAGCTAATTCAATTAGCGATTTCGATTGGATTGGGGTTTCGTATTATCCCCTTTGGTCAACCACTTCACTTACCAATTTACCCGGAACCATTCAAACTTTAATAAATACCTACCGTAAAAAATTCATGATTGTAGAAACGGCCTACCCGTATACCTTACAAAATGCCGATGGTTCGACTAATATTTTAGGTCAAACAGCTTTATTAAGTGGGTATCCGGCTACACCAGAGGGGCAGAAAAATTACATGATTCAATTGGTGAAACAAACACTAGCTGGTGGAGGAAAGGGTGTGGTGTATTGGGAACCTGCTTGGGTGACCAACACCTGTACCACGCCATGGGCTACGGGTTCGGCCTGGGATAATGCCACATTTTTCAATAGCCAAAATCAAAACGAGGCATTGCCTGTTTTCGATTTTTTCAATCAAGCGAATTATAGGTAAAAATGAGTGCATTAACCGAAAAAGTAGTTTCAGCCTTTTATCAAACTTTTCAAAGCGAACCAAGCTATACTATTTTATCTCCCGGCCGAATAAATATTATAGGAGAGCACGTAGATTATAACGATGGCTTTGTATTGCCTGCGGCCATTGATAAATATGTTTGTTTTGCCATTGCCGAGAGCGGAACTAGTCAATGTACCTTCGTAGCGCTTGATTTAGATAAGAGTTTCACATTTGATTTAAATACAGATCTAGTTCCTGTAGAAGAGATGTGGGTAAACTACATTTTAGGTGTAATAGCGCCTTTAAAAAAGCAATTAAAAGGTTTTAATATCACATTTAGCAGTACCATCCCCATGGGTTCTGGCTTATCTTCCTCGGCTGCGGTAGAATGTGGGGCTGCTTTTGCTTTAAATACACTATTTGATTTAGGACTTAGTAAAGAGCAATTGGCAAAATTAGGCCAACAAGCAGAACATACCTTTGTAGGTGTAAAATGTGGTATTATGGATCAGTTTGCCAGTGTTTTTGGTAAAGCTAACCAAGTAATTAAGTTAGACTGTAACACGCTTGCTTATGAATATTACCCAGCTAACCTAGGTGATTATTGTTTGGTTTTGTTGGATAGTAAAGTAAAACATACACACTTGACATCGGGTTATAATACCCGAAGATATGAGGTGGAAACCGGTTTACAAATTATAAAAAATGCTTTTCCGGAGGTAAACAGCTATAGAGATTGTACAATGGAGCTATTGGAGGCTGTAAAAGATGGATTAGGCTTAACGCTCTACAAACGCTGTTCTTTTGTGGTGCAAGAAATTAATCGGGTAGGGGAAGCTGTTGAAGCTTTAAGAAACAACGACTTTGAAACCCTTGGCAAATTGATGAACTCCACCCATGAAGGACTTTCTGCAGACTACGAAGTAAGTTGTGATGAGTTAGATTTTTTGGTAGCTCAAGCCCAAAATTTACCCGGTGTATTGGGTTCCCGTATGATGGGAGGTGGCTTTGGGGGCTGTAGTATTAATTTATTTAAAAAATCGGCTTTATTAAAACTTGAAGATGAGATTCAAATGGCTTATAAAAAACGTTTTGGAATAGATTTAGAAGTGTATCAGGTAGCTATTTCGGAAGGAACACACCTATATAATCAAAATTAGTTAAGCAGTTTAAAACGCTTATGTAAATACATTTACAATTGCTGTTTTCCACAATTTATTTTTTAGAAAACCTATAAAAAGTATTTTCAGTCCATTTTTTTTGTAAAATGTTGATAATTATACCAAAACTATCTATTCAAAAATTATGTGTTTTTTAAAAACAATTGTTTATTTTTATTTAAACCTAAATAAAGTGGTAGCAAGACCATCTTAAAAAATCTGGGCGTTTCCGAAAAGCCATACGAGTAGGACTTAACCAAAAATAAACATTATGTCAAATCTTTTATTAGATGCTTCTATGGTCATTTCTAATACTGACTATGTAGCTTTTACCTTTTTTATAGGCACCATGGCAATGATGGCTGCTGCTGTTTTCTTCTTCTTTGAAGTAGGAAATACTGCCCCAGAGTGGAGAACTTCCGTTCTTGTTTCTGGTCTTATTACATTCATTGCAGCTGTACATTATTATTACATGAGAGGTTACAGTTTGGAAACTGGTGAATCACCAATATTTTTTCGCTATGTAGATTGGATTTTAACTGTGCCTTTGATGTGTGTTGAATTTTATTTAATCACCAAAAAAGCAGGTGCTAAAGTTAGCTTATTGTGGAAACTTATTTTTGCTTCGGTAATTATGTTAGTTACCGGATATTGGGGAGAGGCTGTTGCCAGAGACCAAGCCGCATTCTGGGGCTTAGTATCAGGTTTAGCTTATTTCTACATTGTGTATGAAGTATTTGCTGGTGAAGTGGCAAAACTTGCAAAAGCAAGTAACCCTGCCGTTCAAAAAGCAGTAGGTGCTTTACTTAAATTTGTAATCATTGGATGGGCTATCTATCCAATTGGCTACATGGCTGGTACAGCCGATGGACAGTGGTATGCTTTCATGAAAGATTTACCACTTGATATGGATATCATTTACAACATCGGTGATGCGGTAAATAAAATCGGTTTTGGTTTAGTGATTTACTCACTTAGCCGTTCTAAGTAATTTTATCATTTAGGTTTAACTAAAAGGTACTCGTATTTTACGAGTACCTTTTGTTTTTTGTACACATGCACTACGATATCATTTTACTAGGAGCTGGATGCTCTTCTATGCAATTACTGCATGCCATGTTGCGCACAAGTAATGGAAAGAAGTTGCGTATACTAATTCTTGAGAAAGAACAAGATTTTCCTGAAAAATCATGGTGCTTTTGGTCTAAAAATTCTACAGAATACGATTCACTGGTATCTAAAAAATGGAATCAGATAGAGTTTTTTACAACTAGTTACGCATTACATAAAGCTATAAATCCATATCAATACAAGTACATACACTCCCAAACGTTTTTTGATTTCCATGTAGATTTAATCCATAAATCGGGCAATGTAGATTTCTTTAGAGAAGAGGTATTGAGTGTTGATAGAAATGACCAGATTTTTACTGTAAAGACTGCTAAAAAAACGTATACAGCCGCTAAAGTATACTCCAGTATGTATACGAAAAGTGAATTGCAGAAAAATGAACTTTTACTTTGGCAACATTTTTATGGTTTTTTTATCAAAACAGAAAAGCCGGTATTTAATAAAGATGTGTTTAGAATGATGGATTTTAGAATACCGCAAAGTGCTACAGGTAGTCATTTTATTTACATTCTTCCCTTTTCAGAAACCGAAGCTTTAGTTGAATTTACTGCTTTCTCATCGGTAGAAAGTTATGCAGATACTGAATACAAAGACTATTTATCTACCTATATCCAGACACACTTTCCAACGAATTATCAAATTAGCAGAATTGAGCGGGGTAAAATACCCATGACGAATGCTCAACCCAATACCGACAATTTAGATGGAATAATTCCAATTGGTGGTAGGGCAGGTGCTATTAAACCAAGTACCGGATACGCCTTTAATCGGATTAGGAAAAATACACAAGCACTTTTTTCGGATGATTTTGGAAGATTAGAGGCTCCTTTTTTTAACCAAAATAGATTCCAGCTTTACGATACACTATTACTTCAAATTATTAAAACTGATCCGCAAAAAATAAACTTGGTTATGGAACAGTTGTTCCGAAAAAATAACCCGACTACGATATTGAAGTTTTTAGATGAAGAAACAACTATACTAGAAGACCTTAGCATTTTTTCACGCTTACCCATTCCATTATTTTTAAATCAATTAAAAAACTATGTAAAAAATCGGATATGAGAACACGTATACTACTAATCGGTTTTTTATTGAGTATTTGCTCTTCACTATTAAATCTTACGCCTTTACAACAAACTTATATGCTTTTTATTGGCGTAGCTATCATCGGTATTCCGCATGGCTCTATTGATCATTATTTATACATGACTAACAATAAGCTTAGTGGATCATTTATACATTTCTTCAAATTTCTAATCCAATATATAGGCATAGGACTTATTTATGCAGCATTATGGTGGTTAAATCCTGTACTTGCGCTATTCATTTTTATTGGTATATCTGCTTTTCATTTTGGAGAATTAGATACCTTGAATTTCGATTTTAAAAATAAAAAATATGCCTATCTAGTAGCATTTACCTATGGTTTTTTGTTTCTATTAAATCTTTTGTTGTTTAATAGTAAAGATGTGTTGCCAATTATTCAATCATTTCCAGGTATTTCACTCACTAGTACAGAAATGCTCCAATCCAGTGATTTATGGATACCCATCTTCCCCATAATATCGGTTATCATTTTCTTTGTTATTCTCCTTATTTCGCTCGAAAAAAGTGCATATTTTTCAAAAAAAACACTTACAAACCTGCTTTTTTTAGCCTTTTTGCAGGGCTTAATTTTTAGCATGCCATTAATTTTAGGCTTTGCCTTTTATTTTTGCGCTTGGCACGCTGTATTATCTTTTAATAGTATTTTAAAACATTTAGAGTGGCAAACTAAATCGCCATTATTTGTGTTGAAAAAACTGGTACCTACCAATTTGGCAGCTTGGTTATTTTTGGGCTCACTTATGTTTTACTTTAAGTCAGATTTAAACAGATTAACGGCCATTTTATTTCTAGGAATTGCAGTGTTAACAGCTCCTCATATTGGTGTGATAAGCAAGATGCTTCAATCACAGAAAATGAAGGTCTAATTCCATATAGTTTTACGGTATTTTAACACAAAATTAACAAGCAAGGGAATTGATTTTCTTACCTTAGTACTTTAAAAATCCCCATTGCTATACATTAATTTATGCCCTTAAAACTCTATTTATTAGTAGGTTTAGCCTATTCTTGTTTCTTTTGTACCGATATTCTTATTCGGAAATATAGTGTAAATGCCAATTCGTTTTCATTTATTTTAAAACGTAGTGCTTATACCGTTTTACTGTCATTTGCTTTATTGGTAGGTTCCTTAACCATCTTAACTCCACCTAGTGTGTTGGTGGCGCTACAAATTATTGGCATCTCTATCATTTGCGGTATGGGTTTGTGGCTCTTTATTTTAGCTAACAGACATATCAGCTTTCCCAACGTAATAGTAATTAATTTATTTGGCTTATTGGTGCAACAATTAGCAGCCAGGTTTATTTTAGGCGAACATTTTAGTCCATATTTCTATCCAAGTTTGGCCATTTGTGTGCTAGGTTTGTTGGTACAAGCCTCGGTTCCTAAATTACAAAAGGGACTCGTTTTGGCTTTATTGAGCATAACCTGTTGGTCTTTCGGGTATTCTCTTTTATCCATTCCGCTTAAATACACCGCCGTTACTTGGAGTGCTTTTATAATGGAGAGTACCATTTTATTTTCTGCTTGGCTTTTTTATAAATTAACTAGAAAAGATGCTGATCAAAAGATTGAAAAACCACCTATAAAGCCCCTTAATTTTATCATTATTGCGGTGCTTACCACCATGGGTAGTTTGTTAATTAAGCAATCGTATAAAGAGTTTCAAGTAGGAGAAATTAGCTTACTTTACTTATTTCTTTTCCCATTTTCCTTGCTGGTGAGCAAATGGTATTTTAAAGAAGAAATAAGTAAACGAGAATGGCTAGGCACCTGTATTATTTTTATCGGGATAGCCTTATTTGTAATTAGGTAAGTTCTATTCAATACGCTATACTTGAATAAGATTTATTATTTATGCCTAAGCCGGTATACCTTTCAAGTTTTCAATTAGATTATTTGCGTGTTCAATTACAGCATGTTTCTGGCATTACAATTTCCGATGCCAGGGGTTGTAAATCATTGGTAGAATATCTAGAAAAAAAGCACAAGGTATTTATTAGTGAGAGTACCTTAAAAAGGCTATTTGGTCTAATTTCCTCCAACAAATCCGCTTCTTTATATACCCTTAATTTAATAGCTGATGTATTGGGTTCTAAAAATTGGAAAAAACTGATAGAGCGTTTAGAACATACCAGTTTTGAAGAAATAAACCACGTCTTATTAAATCAATTTTTACCCGATCAAGGGTTGGTACCCACTTCCTTTTTAAATTACCCCGAACTAAAATTAAATTCCTGGTCTGAAGCCTATCAATTGTATATTTATTCCTCCAATTTAATACTAAGCCAAAATTGGGAGGCCATGCATGAACTGTTTGATTGTGCTGTACATTCTGAAGATTTACAACAGTTTGATTACCTCATATTTGCTTTTCAGCCCTTTTGTTTGCATGCTTTCCGGGGCGACCAAGCATTAATAGATTTTATTGATGTAAAACTTAAAAGCTCTGAAATTGCTCAAATTTTTGTACTTACTGGGCAGGTGTTTGATGCAAAATTAACTGATTATTATGGTATATGGATTGATACCTTGTCGCAAGATATTCCCGAAAAATTGTATCCTTTCATTAAACTCATGCAATGCCAAAAGCAGTTTATGAATGAGAAAAAATCGGCTGCTCAGCACACACTTACTGAAGTGATAAAATACAGTGAAACCAAAGCACTGCACCCCATATTAAAGGGTAGAGTAGCAGCTTGGAGTTATATTTTAAATCACAACGAAGACTATTTAAACAGGGCTTTGGCTAAGTATAGCGATGAATTGTCGCAGATAGAAATTTTGCAATTTGCCAGCCGATTGGTTTGGCAATATGCAGATGCTGACAAAGTATTCAAGCAATTTGATGATTTATCACACTCAGAAGCTAATTTAACCAATACTTTTTACCAGAAAGGACGCTTAGATTGCTATAAATTAGCTCATGCCTATAATCTTAAACTTCAAAAATCTACCCACTATAAAGAAGTTTTAAAAGAAGTAAACCCACATTACTTTCATCTTTCCGATTTAGCTTGGCTGCAAGCCCAATACCAGATGATGAGGATTAGTTAATTAAAAACGATTATATATGTCCTATAATTAATATTATGTTAAATAGTATTTTTGGATAAAAGAAAAACCAAACCTAATATAGATTGGGGTTTTCTGTAGTAAAGTATATACCCTATTGCAAAGCATTAATTTGTTTAGTTAACTCGGCTACTTTAGCAGCGTTCTTTTTAATTACGTAATAGGTTTTTAAATTTTGCAAAGCATTCAAAGATTTCGGATCTATTTGTACTGCTTTATCTAAATACGGAAAAGAACGATCAAATTCTGATTGCGCAGCCTTCAAAGCAGTATCGTATTCTTTTTGCTTATTTGCTGGCAAGGTATTGGCTTTATTGTACAAATCAATACCGTTGTTTAAAATGCCACTTCCTAGGTTCAAGGTAGCATCAAAATAGTTTGCATCCAGTTCTATTGCTTTTTTGTAAGCATCTTCTGCCTTTTTGTATTCTTTTAAGGCATCGTAAGCAATACCTAAATAAAAATACTCCAGTTTATTTTTAGGGTCTAATGCAATTTGTGCTAATATTCTTTCAATTATTTGTTTTTGTTTACCACTCATCAAGCTCAATTCTATTTCTTGTGTAGCTAAAGCCTGATCGTTAAATTTAGTGGCATAGGTACTAGCTACAGCAATGGCATTCACCGTATCTTTATCCAAGGCATATAATTTAGATAAATCTAGGGCAATGAGTTTGTTAGCAGAATACTCAAGTTTTACCAACTCTCCATATTTCTTTATGGCTGCTTTATAATTTTGTGCATTAATAGCCGATAAACCGGCATAATAGGTTAAGGTCGTATCGCTTGGTTTGTAAATCAACGATTTTTCAAAGGCCTCATAGGCTTGGCTAAATTTCTGCGTTTGGAAAGCACGTACGCCTATATTCAATTCAAACTGAGCAAATAAATTGTTTGTACGTTCAATATTTCCAGCATTTTGTGCCGCTGCACCTAAATCAATCGCTTTCTTTAGGTCTTCTTTTGCAGTAGCTATGGTTTGCTCGGCACTTACACTAACGGTATCTAATAAAGCCAGTTCAGCATAAATCATGGCTTTATAAACCCAAGTTGATACATCTACCGCTGTTTTCTCGTTTACAGCAGCCTTGTCAATAGAGGCTTTAGCTACAGTAATGCTAGGCATAGCCAATACTAGAGAGCCAGCATCTTTTAGCGTAATAAATTTCTCATAACTAGTTTTTGCAGCATTCAACTCCCCTTTTTGTGCAGAGGCACTGTACGCACAGCCCAACAAAGCAAAGGCGAATACAAGTGATTTCATTTTCATAATTTTAATTTATTGGTTAATACTCGTTTTATTCTGGATTTTCTTCAGTAGGCTCCACTCCTGTTTCTGGCGTCCTTACATCGGGTGTTTCCTCTGTAACGGTGCCATCAACAGCAATCGTATCCTCTAGGTCGCTTTCATCTTCGTGGGCAACTTTGGCAATAGAAGCAATTTCATCTTCGCCTTTAAAAGTAATTAAGCGCACGCCTTGCGTAGCTCTGCCCATTACTCGTAAATCGGCTACGCCAATACGAATCACAATACCCGATTTATTGATAATCATTAAATCATCGGTATCGATTACATCTTTAATGGCAACCAATTCACCGGTTTTTTCGGTAATATTAATAGTTTTAACCCCTTTACCACCACGGTTAGTTACCCGATAATCTTCAATATCGGTACGTTTTCCGTATCCTTTCTCAGAAACTACCAAAACGGTTACTTCCGGATTGTTTACGGTAATCATGCCAATTACTTCATCTTTAGCATGTGCCAAGGTTACACCACGCACACCTGTTGCCGTACGTCCCATTGGGCGAACCGTAGATTCGTTAAAGCGAATGGCTCTGCCAGAGCGTAAAGCCATTAACACTTCACTTTGGCCATTGGTTAAGCAAGCTTCTAACAATTGGTCGCCCTCATTAATATTAATGGCGTTAATACCGTTTGCACGAGGACGTGAGTAGGCTGCTAACGACGTTTTCTTAATGGTACCTTTCTTGGTACACATAATAATAAAGTTGTTTTCTAAGTACTCTTGGTCTTTCAGGTTAATTACCTTAATAAAGGCCTTTATTTTCTCCTCTTTCGGAATATTAATGATGTTTTGAATTGCTCTTCCTTTAGAAGTACGTGTGCCTTCCGGAATTTCAAATGCACGCAACCAGAAACAACGTCCAGCTTCGGTAAAGAACAACATATAGTTATGTGCCGATGCCGTAATGATATGCTCAATAAAGTCTTCATCTCTCGATTGAGAACCCATAGAGCCTTTTCCGCCTCTACCCTGAATGCGGTAATCGGTTAATGGCGTACGTTTAATATAGCCTTCGTGCGAAATGGTAATAACCACTTCTTCGTCGGCAATAAAGTCTTCCATGCGCATATCTTCTGCAGAATGCACAATTACCGAACGACGCTCATCGCCATATTTCTCTCTAATTTCTATCAATTCGTCTTTGATGATTCGCATACGCATATCCTCATCAGCCAAAATAGATTTCAAGAATTCAATGGTTTTCATCAACTCCGCAAACTCTTCTTTAATTTTATCACGCTCTAGTCCGGTTAAACGGCGAAGCGTCATATCCAAGATTGCTCTCGATTGAATGTCAGAAAGCTCGAATTTCTCCATTAAGCCCGTACGAGCATCTTCTGGTGTATCCGAATTGCGAATCAATTTAATTACTTCGTCTAAATGATCTAAGGCAATTAATAAACCCTCTAAAATGTGGGCACGCTTTTCGGCTTCAGCTAATTCAAATTTGGTTCTGCGTACTACAACTTCGTGGCGGTGTTCCACAAAGTATTTAATCATATCTTTTAAGTTTAATAACTGCGGACGGCCCTTTACCAAGGCAATGTTATTAACTGAAAATGAGGTTTGTAAGGCAGTGTATTTAAATAAATTATTTAATACAATAGATGAATTGGCATCACGTTTAATTTCGTACACAATACGCATACCCTCTCTATCCGATTCATCGCGAATTTCAGAGATACCTTCAATTTTTTTCTCGTTTACCAATTCGGCAGTACGCTCAATCATATTGGCCTTATTTACCTGATAGGGTATTTCGGTTACAATAATGCGTTCTCTGTCGTTTCCGTAGGTTTCAATCTCGGCTTTAGCACGCATCATAATACGGCCTCTACCGGTTTCGAAAGCCTCTTGCACGCCTGCGTAGCCGTAAATTATACCTCCTGTTGGGAAATCGGGGGCTTTAACGTATTGCATTAGGCCAGAAACCTCAATGTTATTATCGTCTATATAAGCAGTAATGGCGTTAATAACCTCGGTGAGGTTGTGTGGGGCCATATTGGTGGCCATACCCACGGCAATACCCGAAGCACCGTTTACCAATAAATTAGGGATTTTGGTTGGTAAAACGGTTGGTTCTTCTAAGGAATCATCGAAGTTTAATTGATAATCAATGGTGTCTTTATTGATATCATTTAACATTTCTTCGGCAATTTTCTTCAATCTAGCCTCAGTATAACGCATAGCAGCCGGGCTATCGCCATCAATAGAGCCAAAGTTTCCTTGACCATCTACCATGGGGTAACGTAAGCTCCAATCTTGGGCCATACGTACCATGGTGTCATATACTGATGAATCGCCGTGTGGGTGATACTTACCCAATACATCACCGACAATACGGGCAGATTTTTTATAAGGCTTGGTACTCGTTACGCCTAAATCGAGCATACCATACAATACCCGGCGGTGTACAGGCTTTAAGCCATCGCGTACATCGGGCAAAGCACGGGAAACAATTACCGACATCGAATAATCGATGTAGGCAGATTTCATTTCCTCTTCAATATTGATTGGGATTATTCTGTCGTTTTTAGGTTCCAAATTTCCTTTTTCTGTTTCTTCAGCCATTGCGTTTGGTAATCTTGCTAATTTTTAGTTTTTCTTGTTAAAATATGCGTAAAGCATACGCGAATATACGTATTTGGAAAACGTAAATAAGCTAGTGTGGAAAAGTTTTGCGATTACTAAAAAAGGGCTTTATCGGGCCTTTAAACCCAGTTTATATCCTTCTTCAAGAGCGATAAGGTTTCGGCCTCTAAACTTCCCTCGGTTGGTACGAAATTATATACCCAATTTGCTTGCGGTGGCAGGCTCATTAAGATTGATTCGATACGGCCATTGGTTTCTAGACCGAACTTTGTTCCGGCGTCGTATACGAGGTTAAATTCGGCATAGCGGCTACGACGTTGGTATTGCCATTCTTTTTGTTCTTGGGTAAAGGCTTTGCTGCGGTTACGAGCAATAAGCTCGGTATAGATAGGTAAAAAACTACGCCCAAGGGCTTTGGAGAATTCGAAAATTTCATCCCAATCAATGTTTGCGGTCTTAGGACTTAGGCGATCGTAGAAGATTCCGCCAATGCCACGGGTTTCTTCGCGGTGTTTTATGTAAAAGTAATTATCGGCCCAGGTTTTAAATTCTTGGTAAAACGTTTTATTGTAGCTATCGCAAACTTGTTTTAAACCTTGGTGGAAGAATTTGGCATCTTCGGAAATGATATAATGTGGGGTTAAATCGATGCCGCCACCAAACCAACGAACTTCTTCGGAGAGTTCGAAATAGCGTATGTTCATATGAATAATAGGCACCCAAGGATGGTTAGGATGAATCACTATAGAAATTCCGGTAGCAAAAAAGTCCTCTTCGCTTACGCCAAAGGCTTTTTTAATGGGTTCGGGTAATTTACCATATACCGCCGAGAAATTAACACCTCCTTTCTCAATAATGGCTCCATGTTGTAGTATTCGGGTTCGACCCCCTCCTCCACCTTCACGTTCCCAAATCTCTTCTTGAAATTTTCCTAAACCATCAGCCAATTCTAAACCAGCGCAAATTTCGTTTTGTATAGTTTGGTAAGCTGCTGCTATTTCTTCAGGTGTAGGCATATCCAAAAATGAGATTTTAAAATGAATTTTGAGGAATGGTATTGATAATTAGACAAAATAATGATGCTAGAGCACTGTTTCTCCAGATTCTTCTAAATAATCGAGTTCTTTACCAAAAGTTTCTTCTAGATGCCATAAGGCCCAATACGCTATGCATACGGTACCTGTACCCACTATGATAGCAGCATTTACTAAACCATAATGTACTTTTAGGCTAGTAAAAGCCAGGGTAACCAAAATGAGAGAACCTCGTACCATGTTGGGCACAGTGGTAGTTACGGTAGCTCGTAAATTGGTGCCAAATTGTTCTGCTGCCATAGTAACAAAAACAACCCAATAACCTGTAGCTAAGCCAAAATAAACACATAAAATATAAAACTGAGTAGCGCTTAAGCCGCTAGAGTTTAAAAAGAATAAAATTCCAGCAAAGGTGAAACTTAAAAAGATGAACACAATTTTCTTCCGGGTTTTGAACAGTTGGCTAAGGCTGCCACTTAAAAAATCGCCAAAGGCAATACCAATATAGGTAAACATAATTCCTTTGCCGGGCTCAATGGTTCCGATAATGCCTAATGGTTTGGCAAAATCGGGGGCAATACCCACTAAAATACCAACTACGAACCAAACCGGAACGGCAATAAGAATACTATAAATGTATTTTTTCATTCTAGTTTTTGAGGAAAAAAGCATCCTTAAATCACCTTTTTTTACAGATTTGTTTTTCATATTGGCAAACATTCCCGATTCAAATACCCCGATTCGGAGTAAGAGCAATAACATTCCTAAGCCCCCACCTACCAAGTACGCAATGCGCCAATTAAAAGTAGCACCCACAAAATAAGCTGCCACCGCACCAAACAAACCAATGCTGGCCACCAGCATGGTACCATATCCTCTATTTTCTTTGCTCATGGTTTCGCTAATGAGCGTAATTCCAGCACCCAATTCACCGGCTAAGCCTATACCGGCTATAAACCGCAAGGCCGCATACCAACTTACATCTTGTACCAAGCCGTTGGCAATGTTGGCTAAAGAATAAAGTAGAATTGAGCCGAAGAGTACATAGATACGCCCTTTTTTATCGCCTAATATTCCCCATAATATACCACCGATAAGTAAACCAGCCATTTGCCAATTCATTAATTCTAAACCAATGGAAGTGAGTTTATCGGCGGGTACACCTAAATCTGTTAAACTTTTATTTTTAACAATCAAAAAGAGCAATAAATCATATATATCTACAAAATAACCCAATGCTGCGACCAAAATAAGTAAGGAAATAGATTTTGAGATTGGGCTATTTTTCATAATACAAGTGTAAAATATTCTAAACAGTATAATATTTACATGCAAGTTATTAATTTTAGAATTCTTGCACACATTAGAATTGTAAACATGGAAAATTTTGAACGTTTTAATCCAACAAAGTTACTTTTTGGAAAAGATGTAATGGATGTTATATGCACCGAATTAAAGCCTTTAGGCACTCGAGCTTTTATCATTATTGGTAAAGGATCGGTAAAAAAGAATGGGCTTTACGCTCGTTTGGTTTCTTTATTAAATATTGGAGGCATTGCGCACCAAACGTTTGAAGGTATTAAATCAAATCCCATTTATCAGGATGCAGATGCGGCGGTACAAGAAGCCAAGGCTTTTGGAGCAGATTATATTATTGCACTGGGCGGTGGTTCGGTTATAGATACAGCTAAAGCCGTAGCCATGGGTGTTCCGGTAACTCATTCTGTGTGGGATTTTTACCTACAAAAAGCCAAGCCAGAGAAAGCCTTACCTATTTTTGCTATTTTAACCTTGGCCGCAACCGGTACAGAAATGAATCCGTTTACGGTTTTACAAGATACTGAGGGTGGTTCTAAACGTGGATACGGATCTCCTTATTTATATCCTCGGGTATCTTTTTTAGATCCAGCTTTAACCACTACCGTTCCTGCAGATTATACAGCTTATGGTGTAGCCGATTTAATGGCACATGCGTTCGAGCAATTCTTTGGCTTAGGAAATTCGCCTTTAACTGATTTGCATACCGCAGCGGTGCTTAAATTAGCTGTAGAGTATGGAAAAAAGGTGGTTAGCCATCCCGATGACTACGATACTCGTGCAAATATTATGTGGTTGGCCACTACGGCATTGAATGGTTCGTTGACGGCCGGTAAAAATGATGGCGATTGGGCTTGTCATGGTTTTGAACACTCTTTAAGTGTATTATTTGATATTGCCCATGGTGCGGGTTTATCTATCGTATTTCCGGCTTGGTTAAAACACAATCAGGATAAATTTATTGATAAACTTGCGTTTTTAGCTATACATGTTTTTGAATTAAAAGGAAGCGATGAGCAGTTGGCTCCTCAATTCATTGAGAAATTAGAAGCTTTTTTCACCACAATACAAACGCCTACACGTTTAGCTCAAGTAAATATTGATAAAAGTTCTAAAGACGCTATTTTAGCGAACTTTAAACAACATAAAGTTTCTGGGCAAGTTTACAAACTAAACGAAGATGACCACAGCGCAATTTTAGACTTAATGTGGTAAAATCCTAAAAATGAAAATATCGGAAAAGGCTCTAGCTTGGGTCATGCGCTTATACCCTCCACTCCTTTTCCAACGCATTTGGGTGCGTCGCTTTGAGTCTGGTTTTAGCGGGGTTGATGTAGTTATTGTAAAGAGTTTTATGAACAAAAACTACAATAAATCTATTTTCGGAGGTACCATTTTCACTGCTACCGATCCATTTTACGCTATTTTATTCGATCAGGTATTGCAACGCAGAGGGTTAAAATGTCGTGTTTGGCTTAAAAGTGCACAAATTAGTTACCTAAAACCCGGGCGAACAAACCTAAGTTTTAGCATCCATCTCTCAGAAACTGATTTGAAAGAAGCTGAAGAGATACTGCATACACAAGGAAAATATGTAAAAAGTTTTCCTATAGAATTGTACGACACCACAGGGATGTTGTGTGCCACCGTTCAAAACGAAGTATACATTCGAAATTTACATAAAGGCGAAGCCGATATTGTAGCCTATTAAATTTATATAAGTTATTTATTAATAGCTTATTATCATACTTTAATTTACCTAACACTTGAATAAACTGTACCACACCTACAAGCCGCATTATAAAACCAATTTAGCCTTGGCTATACCGGTGGTCATATCTCAATTGGGGCATACCTTGGTGCATACAGCCGATAGTGTTATTGTCGGTCATTTCGCCGGAACCATACCATTAGCAGCTGTTTCGCTTGTAAATAGTGTGTTTACCATTGTATTGGTATTGGGTATTGGTATTTCTTATGGCATAACGCCACTCATTGCACAAGAAAATGGCCGTAAAAACTATACCGAGTGTGGTAAATTGCTGTACAACAGTTTAGTGATAAGTGCCATTACAGGTTTAGTACTGTTTTCTGCCATCTATTTTGGTACCATGGCCGCCATTGATCATTTGGGACAAACGCCAGAAGTGGTTACACAAGCTAAACCATTTCTATCTCTTCTATCTCTTTCTATCATTCCATTGATGTTTTTTATGACTGCCAAGCAGTTTGCAGAAGGACTTGGGTTTACTAAACAAGCCATGTACATCTCCATTTGGGGTAATGTGTTGAATATAGTATTGGGCATTATTTTCGTAAAAGGCTTGTTTGGTATTAGCCCGATGGGTGTGAGAGGTGTTGGCTTAGCCACTTTAATAGATAGAACGATAATGTGTGTAGTCATGGTGGCTTATATTTTCCGTTCTAGCCATTTTAAACGGTATTTAAAAGAATTTGGGCGTACGGCGCTAACAAAAACCCGATCGCTTAGTATTTTAAAAATAGGCACACCCGTAGCGCTACAATATACCTTTGAAATAAGTGCTTTTAGCGGGGCGGCTATTTTAATGGGTACGCTTGGGGCAGTTCATCAAGCGGCACATCAGGTGGCTATAAACATGGCCGCCATGACCTACATGATGGCTAGCGGTGTTGCTGCTGCTGCGGCCATAAAATCCGGAAATAATTTTGGCGGGAAAGATTTTGTGCAGTTGCGTTTATCAGCTATTTCTAGTTACCACATTGTACTTGCTTTTATGTGTATTACAGCCTTGTTCTTTGTGTTTTTTAACAACTACCTGCCTTATATGTATACCCAAGATACCCGTGTAATTGCCATTGCCGCACAATTGTTAATTATAGCCGGATTTTTCCAATTATTTGACGGAACCCAAGTGGTGGGCTTAGGTGTTTTAAGAGGCATGGGCGATGTAAACATCCCCACGCTCTTTACCTTTATTGCGTATTGGCTCATTGGCTTACCCATGGCCTACTATTTAGGCATTGTGCAAGGCATTGGTGCCAATGGTATTTGGTACGGACTTACTTTGGGTTTATTGGTTTCCTCGGCCCTGCTATTTATGCGTTTCCAATATTTTAGCCGGAAGTTAATTCTGAGCATACCAGACTAATTACATCTTATCAGGCACCTGAATGCCCAATAAGCTCATGGCTTTTTTAATGGTTTTAGCAGTAGCGGCCGATAAAGCTAAACGGAAGTTTTTTAACACTTCATCTTCTAATTTCAAGATGATTTCTTCGTGGTAGAATTTATTGTAGAGTTTGGCTAATTCGTAGGTATAGTTAGCCACTAAAGCTGGGCTATGTTCTTGAGCAGCTGCTTGTAACATGGCTGGGTATTGGCTTAAACAAACCAATACATCGCGTTCTGAAGAGGTTAATGCGCCTGAAAAATTAGTTTTAGCATTAGCTCTAAAATTTGCTTTGTTTAATACCGATTGAATACGAGCATGGGTATATTGAATAAAGGGGCCTGTATTTCCTTGAAAATCGATGGATTCATTCGGATCGAATAATAGTCGTTTTTTAGGCTCTACTTTTAATAAAAAGTATTTGAGTGCGCCTAAACCTATCATTTGGTATAGGTTCGTTTTTTCTTCTTCGGTGAAGCCCTCTACTTTGCCCAATTCTTCGGTACGTTGTTTGGCAGTTGCAACCATTTCGGCCAATAAATCATCGGCATCAACCACAGTTCCTTCTCTCGATTTCATTTTACCCGATGGTAAATCAACCATACCGTACGATAAATGGTATAAGCCCCTAGCCCAATTTTTTCCTAATTTTTCTAAAATGAGGAATAATACCTTAAAATGATAATCTTGCTCGTTACCCACCACATAAATCGATTCATCCATGCCGAAATCATCGTATTTGAGTTGGGCTGTGCCTAAATCTTGCGTAATGTAAACCGAGGTTCCATCGGAACGCAATACTAATTTTTCATCCAAGCCATCTGCGGTCAGATCTATCCATATAGAATTATCGGGCTTTTTAAAGAACACCCCTTTTTTCAGCCCCTCTTCTATGCTGTCTTTACCCAATAAATAGGTGTTAGATTCGTAGTAATACTTTTTAAAATCGACGCCCAAAGTGGTGTAGGTTTGCTCAAAGCCAGCATACACCCAGGTATTCATCGTTTTCCAAAGACTGAGTACCGTTTCGTCGCCGGCTTCCCAAGCTTGCAACATGGCTTGAGCCTCTACTATGAGCGGTGCTTGTTTTTTTGCTTCTTCCTCGGTTTTGCCTTGGGCTACTAGTACCTCCTGTTCGGCTTTATACGCTTTATCGAATAGCACATAATATTTTCCTACCAAATGGTCGCCTTTTAAGCCACTGCTTTCGGGAGTTTCGCCACGGCCAAATTTTTGCCAAGCCAACATTGATTTGCAAATATGAATACCCCTATCGTTTACCAAATTGGCTTTAATAACCTCATAACCACTGGCAGCCAATATTTCGGCTACGCTATAACCCAATAAATTATTACGAACATGGCCAAGGTGTAAGGGTTTATTGGTATTTGGCGATGAATACTCAACCATGACTTTTTTGCCATTGGATATTGGCTGATAATTACCGGCTTGTTCTAAACTGTTAATCCAATAGCTATCGCTTATAGATACGTTTAAAAAACCCTTAATCACATTAAAAGCCGCTACTTCAGGAATGGAATTTTGTAGATATACTCCTAATTCTTCGCCGGTTACCTCGGGAGATTTTTTTGAAAACCGGGTAATGGGAAAAGTAACTACCGTAATTTGACCATCGAACTCTTTGCGTGTTTCTTGCAAATTAAATTCATTTGCAGGCATTACGGCCTGATATAAATCGGAAACAGCTTGTGGTAAGGTACGAAGGATTTGTTCTTCTATGGTCATTGTATTCGGGTGTATTTAGTCGTTTAATAAAGAGTTGGTTGCTCTTACTAGTATTTCAAAGGCATTTTCGGCCATTAAGTTTTCTTTATCTAGAGTTGGGTTTATCTCTACCATTTCAAAACAACAAACTTTATCTGAAGTTAGCAATCTAGAGATTAAATTACCGGCTTCACGTTCGGTTAATCCATTGGATACGGGTGTGCCTGTTCCTTTAGAAATAGCACTATCTAATACATCTACATCAAACGACACGTAAATTAAATCGCAGTGATCTAGAGCTTGTATAGTTTCAATGGCAATGCGTTCTACGCTCCGTTTACGTATATCGGCAATGGTGAAATTTTTAACTTTATGACGTTTTAATAAAAAATCTTCTTGCGGTTCTACATCGCGAACACCAATATAAACCACATCTTTATAATTTATTTTGGGTGCAATATTGGCTACGTTTTTAAGCTGAAACCAATAATTAAGTGTTTCTTGATCTGGCTTATTTACTTTTGAGTCTAAATTATCTTCATCTAACACAATAGCCATAGACATACCATGCAAATTGCCCGAGGGTGTGGTATAAGGCGAATGTAGGTCGGCATGGGCATCTACCCAAATTACGCCTAATTTAGATTTAGGATATGCTTTACGAATACCCGAGATAGTACCAGCTGCCGTACTATGATCGCCGGCTAAAATAATGGGAAATGAGTTGTTTTCGAGTGTTTTAGCCACTTCTTCTGCTACCCGCTCTACCATGGTTAAAACGCCAGATATACGTTTGGCAAAGGCATTACCGGTAGCTTCTAATAACAAGTGATTTTCGTTGGGTATTTCTAGGGTATTGTGTTTTTTAAAATATCTACTTCCAAAATCTAGTGCGGCAATTTTAATGGCATCTACCCCTAAACTTGCCCCTCTAGTACCGGCGCCTATTTCTGATTTAACTTCTATTATTTTTAGTTCTTTCATGGATTTTTTTCCTTTAAACGGAAGAATATAAAAATTAATTTACTTAAACACTACACGCGATGTAAATAGCTTTTTTATATTTGCCAAAAATACTAAAAAATGCAGAGCTACGCGGAATTTCTTGACCTGAGTGTAGGTTTCCCTCAAGACGGTTACCAAGTTATTGATGATGAGTTGTATTTCCACGAATTAAACCTCATGGAAATGATAGAAACCTATGGTACACCATTACGGTTTACCTATTTACCTATCATCTCAAAAAAAATTCAGGAAGCTAAATTGTTGTTTCAAACTGCTATTGTTAAAAACAATTATCGCGGTGGATACAAGTATTGCTATTGTACTAAAAGTTCACACTTTAGGCACATTGTTGAAGAAGCGCTTAAAAACGATATTCACTTAGAAACCTCCTCAGCTTTTGATATGCCCATGATTGATGCGCTAGAGAAAAAAGGCGTATTGGATAAAAAAATTACTGTGATTTGTAACGGATTTAAAACCTTTCAGTACAAGCAGTACATTATTGATATGTTGCACGATGGGTATCAAAATATCATTCCGGTATTGGATAATAAAGAGGAATTTAACCTTTACGATGATGAATTAGATATTTCTTGCAGCTTAGGTATACGTATTGCTGCCGAAGAGCAACCAGATTCACAGTTTTACACGTCTCGTCTGGGTATTCCCTTAGAAGATATAATTGATTTTTACAAAGCTAAAATTTCAGAAAACCCTAATTTTAAAGTTAAATTATTGCATTTCTTTATCAACTCGGGTATTTCTGATACACCTTATTATTGGAACGAATTAGAAAAATACGTAACGCTCTATTGCCGGTTTAAAAAGATTAACCCCGATTTAACAACCCTTGATATTGGTGGTGGTATGCCGTTTAAAGATTCCTTGGTATTTGATTTCGATTACGAATACATGGTAAACGAAATTGTAAAGCGTATTAAAGAAATTTGTGCCGTACACGCCGTTATGGAACCGGATATTATTACCGAGTTTGGTAAATATACCGTAGCCGAGGCCTCGGGTATTTTATATAAAGTATTGGGCCGTAAGCAACAAAACGACCGCGAAAAGTGGTTGATGTTAGATGGTTCTTTTATTACCAATTTACCCGATGTGTGGGCCTTAAATCAGAAATATATTTTACTTCCCATAAACAATTGGGATGCTGAATACGAAAAAGTGAATTTGGGTGGTATTACCTGCGATGGCCAGGATTATTACAACCAGGAGGCCCATATGAACAACGTGTTTATGCCTAAAACACGTAAAGTACAGTATTTAGGTTTTTTCAATACTGGAGCTTACCAAGAGGTATTGAGCGGATACGGCGGTATTCATCATTGTTTATTACCTTCTCCAAAACACGTAATTATTCGCAGAAATAGAGACGAAAGTTTCAATTTTGAAGTATTTGGTGAGGAGCAAAACAGCAAACAAGTACTGAAAATATTAGGTTATACTTCCTAAATTATTTATCAAACTTATCTAGTAATTTTAGGAGTGTCGCGAAATCTTTAGGATAAGGCGCTTCAATAGTTATTAAACTTTCCGGATTAATTTTAAAGGAAATTTGCTTCGCATGCAATGCAAAACGTTTCATAATAGGTAGTTCTTCCTGATCTTTACCTAGTTTATACCCACGTTTAATACCCGAAAGCAGTACTGGTTCACCGCCATACAATTCATCGCCGGCAATAGCTGCCCGTTGTGAGGCTAAATGAATACGAATTTGGTGCATACGTCCGCTAACCGGTTTGCATTCTACCAAAGTAAAGTGTTTATAGTAGATAAGCGATTGAAAATAGGTTAAGGCCGTTTTACCCTCTTGCTTATTTATGGCTACGTTTTTATTACCCAAGTTTAAAATGGGTAAATCTACCTTTAAACCATCAAATTGATGCGTTCCATTAATAACAGCATGATAAATTTTATTTATTTCACGGTGTTCAAACTGCATGGAGATGAAGCGATAAGTTTCCGGATTTTTAGCTATAATAAGCGCTCCTGAGGTTTCTTTATCTAAACGATGACAAATTTGTGCATCGTTGCTATATTGTTTGGCTAAACGAAGTAAACTAGGCTCTGCTCCTTCTCTGTTATCTAAAGAACTTAAAAAGGCTGGTTTGTTTACTACAATCAGATCGTTATTCTCAAATAAAATAAGATCTTTAAAAACGGGGAATTTCAATAGGATGTGTGTTTAGAAACACAAAAATACGGATGTTAGTTGATATTTAAGCGTTGAATTTGTAGCCTACACCTTTCACTGTGCCTACATAGTTATCACCAAGTTTTTCTCTCAACTTTCTTATATGCACGTCAATGGTTCGGTTGGTTACAATAACCGATTCTTCCCAAATACTTTTAAGAATTTGGTCTCGGGTAAATACTTTGCCTGGTTTAGATGCTAGTAAGTGTAAAAGCTCGAATTCTTTTTTTGCTAAAACTACTTTTTTGCCAGCTTGATAAACCAAAAAAGCCTCTCTATCTATTACTAGATCTTCAATCTCTAGTTTTTTGTGGGGTTGTTCTTGCTCGTTTGGCTGGCTTGTTCTACGTAAAATAGCGTTAATTCTACTAACCAAAGATCTTGGTTTAATGGGCTTTGTTATGTAATCGTCGGCACCTACATTAAAACCAGCAATTTCTGAGTATTCTTCGTTACGAGCGGTTAAGAAAACCATAAAGGTTTGCTTAAATTCAGGTAAGGTACGCATGAGTCTACAGGCCTCAATACCATCCATTTTAGGCATCATAACATCCAATAAAATTAAATCGGGTAGTACTTTTTTTGCAACATTGATGGCTTCCTGGCCATTTTTTGCAGTAAAAACCTGGTATCCTTCTTGTTTTAAATTGTACTCAATAAGCTCAAGAATATCGGCTTCGTCGTCTACAATTAATATTTTGGGTTTGGTGCTGCTCATTATTTTACTAAGCTAAACATTTAAAGTGCAGAGGGTATTAACAAAATGTTAAGAAATTATTAGCCAAGCATTACTTAAGGGTTTTTCTTAGAAACTTAGTTAACGCTTCACCACGTAAATTTTTGGCTATAATTTTTCCTTCTGGATCTAATAAAAAACTAGCAGGTATACCTTCAATTTTATATAAATTGGCAATGGGGCTCTCCCAACGTTTTAATTCCGAAACATGTGTCCAGCTTAGTTGATCTTTTTTAATGGCTTTTAACCAAGAATCTTTATCATCATCTAGTGAAATGCCTAAAATGGTAAAATTTTTATCCTTAAAGGCCGCATAGGTGCGTACAATATTTGGGTTTTCAGTCCTACAGGGCCCACACCATGAAGCCCAGAAGTCTAATAAAACGTATTTACCTTTAAAATCACTCAATTTTACAACTTTTCCATCCGAAGAGGCCATTTCGAAACTTGGTGCCATTTGGCCAATGGAAACAGGTTTTATGGCTTCCATACGTTTTAAAAACTGCTCTACAGCTGTGTTGTTTTTAAACTTGCCTTTTATTTGTTCTGCATAAGCGATTAAAACTTGTTCATTACTTTCTTGTTCTAGTGTTCCCATGGCATAAAAACCAGCCAAACTACCGCTATTAGCTAAACCAAACTCGGTGGTTTTTTTCGAATATGAAGCCATATTCTCTTCAAATTGAGGTAAAAGCACTTTACGTAAAGAGTCTTGCAGAGTAGAATCTTTACTTACTTGGTCTACAAATTCACGTTGTATATCGTTAAAAATGGTAGCGTATTTACTAGCTATTAAAGAAAAATCGTGCACTTTTTCACTATCATCTGAACCACTAACCACATAGTCATTCTGAGACTCAATACCCTGGATATTTAGCTCAATTTCATCGCCATTTTTGGCAATCAATACAATTAATTTATCTCCTACGCTTAAGTTAAAAAAGTCAGCTTCAACACTTTTTTGGGTAAAACTAAATTCTTTTTTATCGTTTAAAAATGCAGAATCTATAATGGCATCGTGTTGATATAAGTATACTTTTTTACTATCACCTGCTTTATCAATTTTACCGGTTATAGTAAAAGAATCTTTGGGTTTACAAGAAAATAGTAATAAAAATGAGAGTACTACGAAGCTTAATTTTTTCATATGTATATTTTTTTTAACAAAGGTACTAAACCTGCTAATAATATGTTTTATATAATTAGGACTTTAAATTAAATCACAAAAAATGAAAAAGCATGTATTAGGTTTTATAATTTTTATCGGGATACTATTTAGTGTAAATGTGCAAGCACAGATAAAAATTAATATCAACATCAATGCACAACCACAATGGGGGCCTGTAGACTTTGATCGAGCTGATTATTATTATTTCCCCGATTTAGATATATATTACCATGTTTCGAGGAAACAATTTATCTATTTAGATAAAGGAAGATGGTTGTTTAATTCAAATTTACCACAGAGGTACGCTCGTTATAATTTATATAGGGGGTATAAAGTGGTAATTAATGATCCAACTCCCAACTTAAATCATAAAATAAATAGGGCAAAATATGGAAAATATAAAGGTTGGATAGGCAAACAACGTGCTATCAGAGATAGTGATGATCCTAAGTATGGCGGTAATAATGGACGCTCACACAATTTACCCCCTGGTCAAGAAAAAAAAGTGCACAAAACGGAGAATATTGAAACTAGAATAGAAAAGCACGAACAGCCTAAAAGGGGCAAAAAAGACTAATAAAAAAAGCCCTTGATAACTCATCAGGGACTTTTTTTTATCTAGATATTTCTATTTTCACTTTCTTGTTTGAGATTTTTTCGTTTCTAATTCGCTCAACCAATTGCTGAATTTTAGCTCTTTTAATTGCTGCATATGATGCATGGTCAAAGACTTCAATAAGACCTAATTCATCTTTTTGTAAGCCACCTTTCTTTAAAACTAAACCTACAATATCTACTTTATTTATTTTATCTTTTTTACCGGCACCTATATATAGCGTATCCCAATCAGTCGGTGTAGGAATTCTGGTAGTAGTAGGTAAAGCTTGTCTATTTAAGTTTTTAATAAAGTCAGGCAAATTTTCGTCGTTAGAAAGCAAAATATAGGAAGTGCCTGAAGCATGCATACGGGCTGTACGCCCATTCCGGTGAATAAACGATTCTTCGGTATGTGGTAACTGATAGTGAATAATACATTCGATTTCAGGAATATCTAAACCCCTAGAAGCTAAATCAGTAGTAATTAAAAGCCTGCTGGTGCCATTTCGGAATTTCAACAACGCTTTTTCTCGGTCTTCTTGCTCCATACCGCCATGAAAAACAGCGTGAATAATTCCTTGATCTTTCAATATATCGCTAATACGGTCTACTGCATCACGGTGGTTGCAAAAAACCAAGGTTGATTTTTCACCAATCAGACAAATTAATGAAAACAAGGTTTCTAATTTTTCTGCAGCCTCGGTTTCTATGAGTTTTAGTTCTAAATCGGGTGCTATTTCGGCTTTTTTAAGAAAATTAAGCGCTACCGGTTGATGGATACCTGTAAACTCTGGGATGTTATTCATCCGGGTAGCAGAGGTTAAAATACGTCTTTTTAACCCTTTTAATCCTCCAATAATAAAAGACATATCGTTCTGGAAGCCATATTCTAAGGCTTTATCAAACTCATCTAAAATAAGGGTATGAACGCTTTGCGGATCTATGTTTTTATGCTGTAGGTGGTAGGCTAAACGTCCAGGTGTACCAATTAACACCATGGGTGGGTTTTTTAGACTATTTACTTCAACTTTTGTATCGTGGCCGCCATAACAGCAGGTTACTTTATACCCCGTACCCATTCCTCTAAAAACTTGCTCAATTTGTAAGCCCAATTCTCTAGAAGGAACCAATATTAAAGCTTGTACCTCTTTTTTTTCGGGATCTAAAAGATTTAACAAAGGCAGTAAAAAACCTAGCGTTTTGCCCGAACCTGTGGGGGCATACAACAAATAATCTTGCTCAGTTTCGGCAGCTTTTAAAGAAGCTTCTTGCAATTGGTTTATGGCTTGTATGCCTAAGTTTTTTAATGCTTTCTGAATCATAATGAATGTGATGTGTGCTTATAAACAACAAAGGTTCAAGATACCCTGAACCTTTGTTTTAAACGTAAATTATGTAGAGATAATTAGTGAATATAGGTTTTGGCTTGAACTAAAGCCTTTTCTATACCTGCACTATTTTTACCACCAGCGGTGGCATAAAAAGGCTGACCTCCACCACCACCATCAATTTCTTTAGCCAGTTCGCGGATAATAGTACCTGCATTTAAACCTTTATCTTTCACTAAATTATCCGATAACATCACCGTTAAACTCGGCTTTCCATCAATTTCTGCGGCCAAAACCACATATAAATTAGCCAACTTATCCTTAAGGCTATAGGCCAAGGTTTTTATTGCCTCGGCGTTAGGTAAATCTACTTTCTTGGCAATAAAGTGAATGCCATTAATATTTTCAGCTTGTTTAGCTAAATCGGCAGTTAAGCCTAAGGCTTTTTCTTGCGAAGCTTTTTCGACTTCTTTTTTTAGATTAGAATTTTCTTGAAGCAATTGATTTAAAGCTTCTAAAATATCTTTAGGATTTTTAAGCGCAACTTTAAATTCTTGTACTAAGGTATCTTGTTCACGAATAAAATTTGCACCTGCGGTGCCGCTAATAGCTTCTATACGCCTAACGCCTGCTGCTACCGCACTTTCAGATATGATTTTGAAATAACCTATTTGACCAGTAGAAGCCACGTGAATACCACCACATAATTCTTTAGAAAAAGTATCATCGAAAGTAATTACACGAACAAAATCGCCATATTTTTCTCCAAACAAGGCCGTTATGCCCGAATCTAATGCTTGTTTATAGGGTACATTTCGCTCTTCTTTTAAAGCAATATTTGCTCTTATTTTCTGATTCACGATTTGTTCTACTTGAAGCAATTCTTCATCACTCACTTTGGCAAAGTGAGAAAAATCGAAACGTAAATACTCGTTATTAACTAGGGAACCCTTTTGATTTACATGAGTACCCAATACCTGTTTTAAAGCAGCATGTAGCAAATGAGTTGCTGAGTGATTGGCAGCCGTATCGGTACGTTTTTCAGAGGCAACTTGAGCAGTAAAAGTAGCCGTTAAATCTTCTGGCAACTCTTCTGCAAAGTGTACAATTAAGCCATTCTCTTTTTTGGTATCCGTAATTTGAAGAATGCTCATTCCGTTCGAGAGTGTACCAGTATCTCCTACCTGGCCCCCACTTTCGGCGTAAAAAGGTGTATTATCCAATACCAATTGGTAATTTTCTTTGCCCTTAGCATTTACCTTACGGTATTTCAATATTTTGACCTCAGCTTCTAGGCTATCATAACCTACAAAATTCACTTCTTCAGAAGCATGCACTACTACCCAATCGCCGGTATCAATCGCTGTGGCTGCTCTCGATCTATTTTTTTGGATCTCTAAAGCTTTTTGAAAACCTTCCATATCTACAGTTAATCCTTTTTCACGGGCCATCAATTCGGTTAAATCAATAGGAAATCCGAAAGTGTCGTAAAGTTCAAAGGCAAATTCGCCATCAATTAGTTGCTGATCGGCGGCATAGCGTTCAAATCGTTGTACACCTGTAGCTAGGGTGCGTAAGAAAGAGTTTTCTTCTTCCAAAACTACTTTTTGAACAAAATCACTTTGAGATTTTAGCTCATCAAATACGCCCGAAAACTGCTTAGCCAAAACAGGCACTAATTGATTTAAAAATGGTTCTTTAAATCCTAAGCTGGTATAGGCATAGCGTACGGCACGGCGTAAAATACGACGAATAACATAACCAGCACCGGTATTCGATGGCAATTGTCCGTCGGCAATGGCAAAACTAATGGCTCTGATATGATCGGCCATTACCCGCATGGCTATATCGGTTTGTTCTTCTTTTCCATAAGCAATACCCGATGCTTTGGCAATTACCTGAATAAGGGGTTGAAATATATCGGTATCGTAGTTAGAGCTTTTGTTTTGTAAAACTCGTACTAGGCGCTCTAAACCCATACCCGTATCTACGTGCTTTGCTGGTAATGGCTGCAATGATCCATCCTTAAGACGGTTGAATTGCATAAACACATTATTCCAAATTTCAATCACCTGCGGATGATCGTTATTCACTAATGTTCTTCCGTCAATATCGTGTTTTTCTACTTCAGGACGGCAATCTACGTGTATTTCAGAGCAGGGTCCGCAAGGGCCAGTATCGCCCATTTCCCAAAAATTATCCTTTTTATTGCCTAATAAAATCCGGTCTTCGTCAATGCGTTGTTTCCAAAAATTATAAGCTTCGTTATCTCTCGGTAAACCTTCTTTTTCATCGCCCTCAAATACGGTAACGTATAAATTCTCTTTTGGGATTTTATATACTTCAGTTAATAACTCCCAGCTCCAAGCTATGGCTTCTTCTTTAAAATAATCGCCAAAACTCCAATTCCCCAACATTTCGAACATGGTATGGTGGTAGGTATCAATTCCTACTTCTTCCAAATCGTTGTGCTTGCCCGATACCCGCAAACAACGCTGTGTATCGGCAATACGTGGGTATTTTATAGCCGCTTCGCCTAAGAACAATTCTTTAAACGGATTCATCCCAGCATTGGTAAACATCAATGTGGGGTCGTTTTTAATCACCATAGGAGCCGAGGGCACAATTTGGTGATTCTTGCTATTAAAGAAGTCTAAAAAGGTTTTACGTATTTCTTGGGTAGTCATCAGAATTTAGTATGATTACAAAGTTAATTTTTTGACCCGAACATAGAAACATAAATAATTGGTTTTTATTTACCATTGTGGTATTTTTGGATGTAAACTACTCAATATGCCCTATCACGAAGACCACGAAATAAACAAACGCTATTATACTATGGGCGAAGTAAGCGAACTATTTGGGGTTAATGCGTCGCAAGTGCGTTTTTACGAGAAAGAGTTTGAAATTCTTCAACCCAAAAAAAACAAAAAAGGCAATCGTTTATTTACAGCCGAAGATGTAGAAAACCTAAAAATCATTTTTCATTTAGTAAAAGAAAAAGGTTTTACCTTACAAGGTGCTAAAGAGCATTTAAAAGGCAATAAAGAGTTGGTTAAAGAGAATCAACGGGTTATTGACTCTCTAGAAAGCCTAAAACAATTCCTTTTAGAGGTAAAAGAGCAACTTTAATTAGTATGCTCTTGCAAACAATACCCGCTGAGTAGAGGGTTTGCCGCTTAAAATACATACTCCTGCTTCTTGTTTATTATGTAATGGAATACAGCGAATAGTTGCTTTAGTTTCTTCTTTAATTCGTTGTTCTGTTTCGGGTGTACCATCCCAATGTGCCGATATAAAGCCAGGCTGCTCGTCTAACAAACGTTTAAATTCATCATAATTATCAGCCGGACGGATGTTATCTTCACGAAAAGTAAGCGCCTTTTTGTAGATGGCTTGTTGTATATCTTCTAAAAGTGTTTCTAAATACCCGTCTAAATTGGCTTGTGGCTGCGACGATTTTTCACCGGTATCTCTACGGGCAATTTCTACCGTTCCGTTTTCCATATCTCTGGCACCAACGGCAATTCGTACCGGTACACCTTTTAATTCGTATTCGGCAAATTTAAAGCCAGGGCGTTGCGTATCTCGGTTGTCGTATTTAACTGAAATGCCTCTTTTTTTCAATTTGGCAATTAAATCATCGGCAAAAACACCAATGGTTTGTAATTCTTCATCGCTTTTATAAATGGGCACAATAACCACTTGTATAGGCGCTAATTTAGGGGGTAAAACCAAGCCTTGATCATCGGAATGGGCCATAATTAAAGCACCAATTAAACGGGTAGATACTCCCCAAGAAGTAGCCCAAACATGCTCTATTTTACCTTCTTTGTTGGTAAATTTCACATCAAATGCTTTCGCAAAATTTTGCCCCAAGAAGTGGGAAGTTCCTGCTTGTAGTGCCTTACCATCTTGCATCAAGGCTTCAATGCAATAGGTATCTAAAGCTCCTGCAAATCGCTCATTCGGAGTTTTTCTACCTTTTATAACGGGCATAGCCATCCACTGTTCGGCAAAGGTGGCATACACTTCGAGCATGCGTTCGGTTTCTTCTACAGCTTCTTCGGAAGTGGCATGAGCAGTATGACCCTCTTGCCACAAAAACTCGGCGGTACGTAAAAATAAACGGGTACGCATTTCCCAACGTACTACATTGGCCCATTGGTTTACCAAAATTGGCAAATCACGGTACGATTGTATCCAACCTTTATAGGTATTCCAAATGATGGTTTCGGAAGTTGGGCGAACAATTAATTCTTCTTCTAATTTGGCAGTTTCATCCACTACAATATTCCCATTACCATCATTTTTTAGTCGATAATGGGTTACTACCGCACATTCGGTGGCAAAACCATCAACGTGTGAAGCTTCTTTTGAGAAAAAAGATTTTGGGATAAAGAGCGGAAAATACGCATTGGAATGGCCAGTATCTTTAAACATTTGATCCAATACGGCCTGCATTTTCTCCCAGATGGCATAGCCATAAGGCTTTATAACCATGCAGCCTCTTACCGCAGAGTGTTCTGCTAAATCGGCTTTAGCTACCAGTTCGTTATACCATTGAGAATAATCTGTGCTTCTGCTCGTTAAACCTTTGCTCATAAAGTGTATCTAAATATGTGGGATATAAATTGTAAATTTAGTGTGAATAGGTATCCTACAAATTTATAAAATAAAAGCTATTCGCAATTTTTGAATCACAAAATCTACGCATTATGAAAAAGCAAATTGTTTATTTAAGTGTAGTTTTAGTTTTTGCTGCTTGCACAAGCCGTAAAATGGCCACCACAGATGATAATGTATATATATCTAAGGCCAGAGCAAGAGAATATCAACCTTATGTTCGTCCGGTAGTACAAAAACAAGAAACACCTATAGAAAATACCTATTCGTACGAAGAAACAAATACGTATAGAAGCGATTACGATTATCGGTATGATGATATGAATTTTAGCTCCCGATTGGATCGTTTTCATAACTACTCACCTTGGCGTAATTATTACGATTCTTGGTACGATTACCGCTATGATCCCTATGCGTTTAGATCACCCTGGTCATGGAATGTATACGTAGGTCCAAGTTACGGTTGGAATTATGGTTATAACCCATGGGATTATAATCCTTACCGCTACCGTTGGGGTAATTATTGGGGCAATTATTCGTATTATAACCCTCTACCCTATTATCCGGGTTATTACAATGGAAACTATCCAAGCATTTCGTATCCCTATAATCCACGCACCTATAGACCTAAGCCAGGGCGTGGAGGAGATAGCATGAACCCTAATTTTGTAATTGGAGGAAATGTTAATGGAAGTCGTGCGGACCGTTATAATGGTGGTTCATCTGCTAATCCACCACGTGCTGGCGGTAGCATTTCCAGTCCACGTCCAAATCGCTCTGGTGGTAGCACCACTACACCAGATCAAACTAGATCTAGACCAGCGGATTCGGGACAACAAGCCAGGCCAGCAAGAACGGAACGTCCTAGTACTCCTCCATCTACGCCACCAGCTAGTTCGGGAGGTAGATCTGATAGTGATAACAGTGCACGGCCAGCTCGTGCTAGAGACGGAAAATAAATTAATACACCATGAAACGATTTTTATTAATACCCCTATTCACGGGCCTAAGCCTTGCTTTGCATGCGCAATACGCAGGCGATGCCTTGCGCTTTTCGCAAACACAACCCGGTTCTACAGCTAGATTTGCTGCCACTGGAAATGCACACACGGCTATCGGCGGAGATTTAAGCAGTTTTGGTGGAAACCCTGCTGGATTAGCCTTTTTTACCAAATCGGAGGCAAACGTAAGTTTTGGATTTAACAATTATAACAATACGGCTAAATACCTTAATGCGTACAGCAAAGGAAGTCAAGATCGGCTGAACATGCACCAAGGTGGGGTGGTTTTTTATATTCCCGCCTTCAGACCTAAGGGATCGGACTTAAACAACGGATGGCTAAGTTTTACTACTGGCTTAAGTTATAACAGACATGCCGATTTTGGCAATAATTTATTGTATACGGGTACCAATCCAACTAATTCTATTGCCGATTACTTTTCAGAATTGGCCACCAAAAATTATGGTATACCCAGTAGTTTAGCTCAAGGGTCTATAGAACGTATGGCCTATGATTCGTATTTAATTGGTTATGATGTTGCTGGAGATTATTATTTCCCGGAGACCGATGTGAATAATGTTCAAACAAAAAATGAAGACAGACGGGGTGGCCAAACACAAGTAAATATGTCTTTTGCTGCCAATTATAGCAATAAATTTTACCTCGGCCTTAATTTAGGTTTTGCAGGCATAAATTACACTTCAAACAGCGGGTATAGTGAAAAGGGCTTTAATGTAACAGAAAATAGCAATTATCAAGCTTCTTTTTTACAAGATCAGGTTACAAGCGGTAAGGGATTTAATGCCAAAGTTGGGTTTATATACAAACCCAATGCAACCTTTCGGTTTGGGGCCAGTTTCGAAAGCCCTACTTGGTACCAAATAGACGATAGCTATACCGAAGTACTTAATAGTAAATACACCAATGCAAGTTTAAATTATACCAATGCTGCAGAAAATTACAGCTTTGTATACCGTTTACGTACCCCGCTAAAAGTGAGTGGTGGTTTGGGTATATTTTTCGGCAGCGGAGGTTTTATATCTGCTGATGTGGATATGATTGATTATTCTACTATCCAATTTAGAGGTACCAACAATTTGGATTTACAAACCATAACCGACAATAACCAGGATGTATTTGCTTCCTATAAAAAAACATATAATTATCGTTTAGGTGCCGAGTTCAGAATTGATCAAATTGCACTACGTGGTGGTTATGGCATTCAAGGAAATCCGTATAAAAATTTGCCCGATGCTAGCTATACTACTAAAACCTACAGTGCTGGAATTGGCTATCGGGTAACAAACTACTATGCCGATTTGTGCTACCAACAAGTGAGCAGCAACGCAAGTCTGAAGCCCTACACCTTGGCAGATGGTTCGGCTCCTACAGCATTGATTGATGCTAAAAAAACAAATATTTTTCTAACATTTGGGATAAGATTCTAGTTTAAAAACTAGCTGAACGTTATATTTTTAGTAAATTTACAGCGTTCTAAAAAACAAACTATGCTTCATAAATATCTGTTTGTATCCCTTTTTATATTACTTTCTGGTAGTGCGCTAGCCTCAGGTATTGATTCTATTGGTGTAGAAAATCTCGAAGGAAAACAATTGATTTTACACCGTATTACACCAAAAGAATCTTATTATTCCTTAGGTCGGAAATATGGAGTAAACCCTGCTGCTATTATAGATTTCAACCGAAACAAAGCTTTAGCAATTGGCACACTCCTAAAAATACCTACTCAACGCTCTTTCGTTTCAACGATTGTTGCAGTAAGTAATCCTATAAATTTACCTATTGCTACCGATGACGTGCTCGAATATGCAGTGAAACCCAAAGAGACACTATTCAGTATTTCCAAAAAGTTTTCTGTACCGATACAAGAAATCAAAGACTTTAATAAACTTAAAACTACGGCTTTAAAAGTTGGGCAAGTATTAAAAATTAAAGGCCGTGTAGAACCCGTTTTAACTACAAATACGGTCCAGCCAATTGCCGAGAATACCATCTTTAAAACAGACACCAGTACCAAAACTCCCATGGCAGAAAGTGCCGAGTTAGATAGAAAATTACCCGCTGCAAAATATGGTTTGCGTGAAATTAAGGAAAAAGGCCTAGCTACGTGGATAGAGCAATCTGAATTAGATGCCGGTCGGATGTTGGCACTTCACCCTTCAGCCCCTATTGGCACCATTATCAAAATAACCAACTCTATGACCCAAAAAAGCACATTTGCCAAGGTGGTTGGAAAATTTACTGAAAACGAGTCGACCAAGGGAGTACTCATTGTACTTACCAAAACAGCTGCCGAATTAATTGGTGCTGCAGACAAGCGTTTCCAAGTGAGTTTAGTTTACGGCGTTCCGGATAATGAGCAATAAACCATTTGTAATTGGCATTGCCGGTGGTAGTGGCTCGGGCAAAACCTTCTTTTTGCATTGTTTCTTAAACCATTTTCGTACCGAAGAGGTTTGTTTGGTTTCCCAAGATGATTATTACATCCCCGTGGGTGAAATGACCGAAGAAGAAAACAAACTTTTCAACTTCGATTTACCCGATACCATTGATGATGCGCTATTTTTGAAAGATATTAACGCATTGTTAGCTGGTGAAACAGTGTATAAAAAAGAATACACCTTTAACAATTCCAAGGCTACACCTAAATTATTAGAAATTAAATCGGCACCAATTATTATTGTTGAAGGCTTATTTATTCTCCATTTTAAAGAAATTGCCCAACTCTTAGATCTTAAAATATTTATAGATACCGAAGAAGAAATTGCGTTAAAACGACGCTTAAAACGTGATTTAGCGGAACGTGGTTACCCTGAAGAAAGCATTTTATACAAATGGTTTAACCACGTGGTGCCTGCCTATAAGGCATATTTACTGCCTTATAAACCTGCTTGTCACAAAATAATAACAAATAACACCCACGTGGCTGAAGATATTGTTCGAATTTCAGAAGCTATTTCTCAGGAATTACGTTCTGATATTTTGCCTAAACGATTAGGTATTTAAACATTCATTTCAGGAATTACTCCCTCAATTACTAGTTTTCCGGCCGTGGCAGCTTTAATTTCTTCTACCGAAACACCAGGCGCCCGTTCTTCTAATTTAAAGCCACCATTGGGCAAAATGCTTAAAACGGCTAATTCGGTTACTATTTTTTTTACGCACTTCACTCCTGTTAATGGCAAGGTGCAAGCAGGTAATAATTTACTCTCTCCAGCTTTGTTTACATGCTGCATGGCCACAATAATGTGTTGTGCCGATGCCACTAAATCCATAGCTCCACCCATTCCTTTTACCATTTTACCGGGTATTTTCCAGTTGGCTATATCGCCATTTTCAGACACTTCCATGGCACCTAAAATGGTTAAATCTACTTTTTGAGCCCGTATCATGCCAAAACTCATGGCCGAATCAAACACGGCCGAACCAGGTAAAGTGGTAATGGTTTGCTTTCCGGCATTGATTAAGTCGGGATCTTCTTCTCCTTCAAAAGGGAAAGGGCCCATGCCTAATAAGCCATTTTCTGATTGTAATACCACATTAAATCCTGTTGGAATGTAGTTGGCTACTAAAGTGGGAATACCGATACCTAAATTAACATAGGTACCATCTTTAATCTCTTGAGCTATGCGTTTGGCGATGCCTATTTTATCTAACATAAACCTTATTTGCTACGTGTTGTTCTATTTTCGATGCGCTTCTCGTAATTTTTTCCTTGAAAAATACGGTGCACATAAATACCCGGTGTATGAATTTGATCGGGGTCTAATTCTCCCGGTTCTACCAATTCTTCCACTTCGGCAATGGTAATTTTACCTGCCATGGCCATTATGGGATTAAAATTACGGCTGGG